>Ga0210396_10000426_pt1 | contig 56584 bp, 53 predicted proteins | sample IncBWH17OmetaG_FD_155466 | JGI IMG/M metagenome (GOLD analysis project Ga0210396, IMG submission 155466) | Forest soil microbial communities from Barre Woods Harvard Forest LTER site, Petersham, Massachusetts, United States - Inc-BW-H-17-O ... | reverse complement strand
ATGATGATGCGCCAGAATGTAGATGATCCGGTTGCGGTGGCGGTGATGATGCTTGGGCTGTTTGTGAGATTTATCGAATAAAAGGTCGCCATCTTGCAGACGGTGCCCTGAATATTTGTATCAATCACCGTGTAGCTGTTTGATTTGTCGTCGGTGACGCTCACGCTATAGGGATTTGCAACAGCCGACCAAGTAACCGCGCCAACTACAGAATGCCCCGATCCAACCGGTGCCGTGAACGTAGCCGCTGTTGTTGTTGCGCCTGAATTACCTAGATCCGGGCCGAGCTTGCCCTGCACAAACGACGGGCCACCGCCGCCGTTACAGAACGTGATCGATATATTCAATCCCGGCGTTGCACATCCAGCGCCACTCTTCGTGGTCTGAGCAGATGACGGGCATGCCGCGCCGAGCAGCGCGCAGACGATCAGATAAAGTGCGAGGAATTTCCGCATTGTCATTCGCCTAGCTGTTGAATCGAGTTGGAACGCGCTCACTCGCACTCAACGCTGACGGTCTGACAATCTGGCGCACGATCACCAGCGTGTCAGGCTTAATCTCGCCGGCTTTTCTTTTATCGCTAATGATCTGATCGGCGTCCTCATGCTCTTGGACAATGAAACGCACAACGTCGCCGTACGGCTTCGCTCCCAGCTTTGAAATTTCCAGCTTAGTTAGGCGGCGATCAAAGGTCGAAATAGATCCGTTCATAGCCGTTGCTCCGTTCCAAATTCCCAGTGAATAATCATCGCGCCGGGGTTCTCGCGTTGTCGGCGCTCGGCATCCGCAGGAGTATTCACCCATATAATTTGTTGCTCGGCAGCTTGGTTTTTGCAGTCGAGGCGCGCTTCGATCCTGGCAATGCGCTTACCAATTGGGTTCGTCATTTCGGCGCCGCCTTTTCCAGTTTCGATAATCGCTCTTCAAATTCGACCGCCTGTAGCGTTCTGGCGTAGCCGTCCACCACCTTGGAAAGCTCTGCAGCCTCGCTTGGCGTAAGTTCGCCTTCGGCCACCGCGGCGACGATCGCGGCCGATGCTGTCACCGCATCTTTTGCCTCGGTCATTGACGGCAGCTCGAAATGCACTGGCCTATCTTTGCGAACCGGTGCAATCCGTTCGAAGCAAAGCCGTAGGCAAGCCGTGTCGCCGCCCTCAGCCATCTCAATGGCTTTGCTAATGAGCGCCTCGGCCTTTTTGTCCTCGCCGAACAGTTTCTCATCAAAGATCTGATCGGCCAGGATGGTTGCCCTGTTGCGACTGCCCTTGGCGCGCCCATTCGGGTTTCCGCTCTGGCCCTTTGCGAATTTAGCCATGCCTGAAGATTTCCTGATTTTTGCAGTCAGTATGCGGGCTTTGGCCCGCTAATCTCGTCCATCAGCTTCCTTACGGACCAACCGCTAACATTGCTGGCCGGCGGCGCGGAATTGATCGGAAACGCCACCTGCGTTTGTGGAAACGCGGCGGCACCCGGCTTGCTGCCATTCGCAGGAGTCAGCACCTGACTGTCATCGACTGAGTTATCGTTACTCATGGTCGCCATGATCCGGAGCTGCCTGCATCGCCATCCTCTTAGGGTGGAATTTTATCGCCGGTTTTGCACCGCGTTCGTGGTCGCGGAGTATTGTTGACGTCTTGCCTTTGATGGCAACCAGGCCCGATCGATCACGCGATCCGACATCGCGCACGGGTAATGTGGAAGGGTTTTTCATCGTTCGTCACCGTGTCGTTTTCACAGATGATTGCGTGATTTCTCAATGCGTCGTAACGGCGGCCGGAGTGACGGTGCGTGCCAACGCCTCCATCCCACGACAAAATACATCCACTCTGACGTCAGCCGGCAATTCCTGCAGCAAAGCGAGCAGCATACGTTGAGCAATAACCTGCCAGTGCTTGAGCTCGGGCAGCCCGTCATCGGTTTTCGGACAGGCAATCGACCCTCCATCTAACCCAATGTGTTGGCAGAGATTGCGCGCGACAGGCTCCAGCGCGTCCGCCAGGATCGAGGTCGGTATCGAATCTCCCGCGGTTGTCCCTGCATCATCAAAGAAATTCGCCATCTAGCGCGCCAGCAAGAACCTTGACATGCCATCGCCGTACTTGGCGTCGAAATCTCCCGCTTTATCAGGATTGGAGCGCAATAGATCAACCTTGGCCTTCGGAATCTGCAATAGTCGATTGGTATTTGCTACATATTCGGACGGCGGATGCTGCTGGTTGAAGGCCATCGACGCATCACCAGGCAGCGCATCTGGATTTTGTTTCAAGTATTGATGCTGGAATAGCGCCTCGTCTTTGTCGCGTTGGGCAGCAACCATCAGCGAAGTCATGATCCGATGATTGCCTTCTGGTGTCATTTCAATGCCGGGCTGCACACCGATCGACTGTTGCACGATCATCGCCGCCTCTCGGCTGCCGAGGGTTTTAGCGAGATCGAAGCCGAGTTTGACCGTTCCCTTCTGGGCCGCCTCGGCAGAGGCGAGCTTTTGGGCATCAAATACAGAGGTGCCAAAGGCAACCTGCATTGCGGTATTGACGGTCTTAGCAAGTGCCAGGCGTGAAGCCGCATCCTTACCGCTTGTCCAATATCCGCCAGGCGGCATTTTATCCAAGTTGTTCTGGATGTTCAGCAAACCCTCTTGCACGTCATTTGCGTTGTTGTATTTCTCGTTGCCGGCTTTCAGATCGGCGATATTAGCTGTGCCAGCACCTTTGGCCTGCTCTTGCGCTTGCGGCGACATTGGCAATTTACCGCTCTGCGGCGGGGTCACACCGGGAGCCTGGTTGCCGCCGGCAAGTGTCTGCAGTGGCGTCGTCACACCTTCGGTCGCGCTAAAGTTATGCGGCGCATTGGCTTCACCGGGCGGCAATGCAGCCGCAATCATTGACGAGGCCACCTGCCGGCGCTGCTCTGGCGTCTTGGCTGCGTCAATCTGGGCCTGACCCTGCGGAGAAACATGGCCCTTTAGATTCGCGGTCTGTGCCTGCCAATTCTCATCGCTTGGATCGGCGTAGAGCGATTGAGCAATACCCCCGCGAAGTTGCATATCCTTTTGCTGTTGCTCGATCAGCAGATTTTGGTGTGTTACGCCTAGATTGCTCGTCTCGGCATTCTTCTCTCGAGCTCCGGCCGCTGCTTCCAAACCCTGCGGCAGCATGCCGCCATTAGCACCCATAAATCTCTGATTGGCGTAGAGAGATTGCAATTGGTTTGCGCCAGCCGGATCGCCGCCAGCGCCTAGATATGCTCCCGTCCCATCCTGACCGCTTCGGTAGGCTTGCGCAGCCGCCTGCAGGGCGTTGTACTGACGCTCCTGCTGCAACTGTTGAAGCTGCAGAAGTCCAGTTTGCGCGTTCGTCCGCTGCAGATTTTGCAGTGTATTGAGCGTTCCAGAGATATCAGGGCCTGTGGTGTTGATGCTAGATGCTACGGCTGGATTGTAATCGGGCATGGCCGCCTAGCCTCGCCATTGGGCTTGAAGAAGCATATTGGTCTGCGTCCCATAGAACGTCTGCGTTCCACTGCCGGCACCCTCTTCCAAGGCGGCGACGACATTGATGCCGCGAGCTGGGGCAGCTATAAAATTTGCCACCGTCATTACGCCGGTGGTTGCCGTAGAAATGAATCCCGCCGTACCGGAATAAGCAGTTGTAGAATTAAAACCGATGCCCTCCGACCAGGATATGTTTCCCGCGCTCCCGTTAGATTTTTGTAGAAAGGAACAATTTATAAGTTCTTCGGCGAGGCCGCACAGTACTGTCATGCCGTTGCATGTCGTGCCACTTCCGACGTTAAAGGAAGCACCGCTGTAGGACGCGGGCGTACCGTTTGAGGCGCGTATGGTTGCCGTCGCATACGTCCAGCTGGAAGTCGCATCGCCAACCTGCAAGACCACAGGAACGCGATTGTATGCGTTCCACAGTCCGTATTTTCTGTTCTGACCATACGAAAGATGGCAGGTGACCTGTCCGTTAGTGGCATCCATAAACATAGTGCCGACATAGGTGCCTTTGTTTGCTGCAACCGCAGTCGTCGCGCCGCTCGGGCCGTATGTCATCGTCATCGAGACGGCGTTTGTGTTGATGCCGCTGAGCATCGAAAGCGCTGCGCCGCCAGAGCCAGTGCCGCGCGCGCATGATCCGGCCGTTATTGACCCGCTTGTGCCGGCCGACCATGACGGCCCGGTGCCGAGTGTCGGCGTTCCACTCAACGAGAAAATAAAGAAGTCGTAGATGTTATTTGCTGCGTGAGCGGCGACAAGACCGATGCTCAATTGCGAAACAATGCTGGTGGGGATGAATGTCGTGCCGTTGTAGATCGGCACAAGAATTCCGGTGTAAGGGGTATAATAGACGGTCGTTGCGGCTATCGTGTCCGTACTCAAAACAGCCGTATTGCTTGCGAGCGTCAGTCGTCCTTGCGGAGACGGCAGAACAGAGGATGTCGTATTCGGATTAACCGCTGTCCAAACCGCTCCCGCTGCGTTTCCTGTAAGCGTACAGACGTACAAAATCTGATCGGCATAATCCCAAGCCATTGAGGCCGGGATCGTTACAGTGCCCTGCGTGCCAGCTAATTGACCATTCGGGTTGCCGTTGACGGATTGAACTTGTGCGACGGCCGAATAGTCGGACGTGTAAACCGGGTCTTGCGTCCAGATCGGGCTTGCCGGCGGGAAGGTGTCGTTCGGTAAAGCGAGCGACACCTTATAAGCGAGGTTGGACAAAAATACTGCGCCGGCACGGCCATTGGAATCGAGAACGATCGGATTTGGATTAGGGATCGTTAGAGCTTGGTTGGAATAGGTCGCGAGCGGCGTAGACGTGCCGGAAGCAAAGAAGCCGAGCTGATACCCCGATAGAGCAGCACCCGACGATGTAAAATAGGCAATGTCAGGGTTTGATAACCTGTTGCTCATCCAATCCAAATCCAAAAAATGAATTAGGCCCCGAAAAATTCGAGGCATTCAAAACACTCGGGTACTTTGCCTGGATGGTTTGCCGGGTTTTCTGTCCGGCGACGCAATGCCTAAAACTAATTCCTTAAATCGCTTCCTTGGCCGCCTATGCGGCACTCAATTCCTCAATATTCAAACCGTCTGCCTTAAGTCGCTCAATAATTGCCTGCCGCGCGTACTCAGAGCTGGTCGTCAGTTTCTTGTCCGCCGCCGCTGCAATTGCGGCCGGCAGATTCTCGGGCGTCCGAATACGCAAGTACCCTGAAAACCGCATTCTCCGACTTTCACTCATTGATCGGGCCTTCCGCGGATTCGAAATCACCACCTCACACACAAGATATTATCACATTGGCCCCACGTCCGAAGGGCGAAACCGATTGTTGAAGGGGTCTTTATGGCTTACTATGTTGCGCTGTGTTGCCGCGCGTTCGTATTTCGGCCCCAAGACCATGAGAACGCATGCCCGCTCAGCAACGACGCCTTCCAATCACCACAGGGATTACGCTCCCCACCTTACAAATTTCGCCGGCCACATGGTCACGGATTGAAAAGGCCTATGGCCGCAAAATTCAGCCCGCTGTCCGCGATCGAATCGAGCGGTTAACAACTAAATATCTCCATTTAGCTAGCATGGAGCGTGCCGCTGCGCCGCTTCAATCCGCGCGGGTCAACGTCGCAACTGTTCGCAGCTCCGCTGAGAAGTTGCTGGCCAAGTTGAAGGCAGTTCAAGACTGCGACAGCGATGTGCATTCATTCGTAGGGCACATCATTCGTCAGAATCTGAAGCTTTCGTCGCGCCGTCCCCTCGGAGATGATCTCGGCGGATTCGTTCACGATCTCGAAAAGCTCGTCGCTGTTCTTGCTCGCATCGATGTGTCCGGGGCACCCGATGCGCAGCAAAATGGACAGGCTTGGTCCAGGTGGGCGCGAGAAATCAGGACCGTTATCAAAGAGGCTGGCCTGCCCCACGGCGTGAGCAAGGACACGACACGCTCTGCCTCAGATTCAGCGTTCGTGCGTCTTGTGGCTGCCCTGCAGCTTGAATGCCCACCCGGTTACATGCCGTTCACTCAAATGCGACCATTGGCGGATGCCATATATCGGGCTGTTCGCGCCGGGGGTTTTGCGAAAATACAAAAGACTCGATAAAGCCCCGATCAGCATCGCCCGCCCCACTATCTTGCCTCCATCTGCATACCGTCAGATGGAGACGCTAAATGCCACCCGCAGACAGAAAATACCTCACGACCAAAGAAGCGGCCGATCGCGTACGGCTGTCCGAAAGCGCGCTTGAAAAGAAGCGTGTCGATGGCAGCGGTCCGGTGTTCGTGAAACTCGGCAAAGCCGTACGCTACGAAATAACCGCCCTGGACGATTGGATCGCAGCAGGCCGGCGCAAATCAACCGCCGGTCCGCTCAACGCGGCGGCTCATCCTTGAACTCAATCAAATAAAGAAAAACCCGGCGCAGCGTGTGACCGCCGGCCGGGTAAGGGAATTTTGAACCATGAATTTCTTACCTCAGCAGGGCTTTGCCTGCAATCAAAATCTATCTGAACGCTACGACGGCTCATGGGTATCACTCACAAGCCTGATATTTGAGATCGTTGCAGACCAACAGCGGATGATGCTTAGGCGGAAGGCCCTAGGCCGTAGGAAGCGCCGCGTCGCACGACGACAGGCACGCAGGGGGCGCCGATGAGCGGCCCCATTGATTTCGATGAAATCAACAGAGCAGCATTAAGCTCCGGGCGATCGTTGCTTGAATCCCTGTTGCCGGGAGGCAGGTTCAGAAGTCTCGAATATGTGGTTCGCAATCCAAGGCGAGCGGATCAGCATCCCGGCTCTTTCACGATCAATTATAAAACCGGGATTTGGAAAGACTTCGCAACCGGGGACGGTGGCGGCGATCTAATTTCATTGGTGGCATTCACCAGGGGGACAAGTCAGGGCGACGCTGCGCGCGAGCTCGCAAGTAGATTCGGGATAAATGGCGTGGCCGCTCCGAACCGCACAGCAGCGACGCAAGCAACCGAAGCAAGTGAGCCCAGCATAATGCCTTGGGGCAATGATGGTGCGCCCATCAAGAGCAGCGAGACGCGCCGGCATCCGTACAAGAACAGTGACAAGCTCGTAGTCAGGGTCAAAATTAAGTTCGACGATGGCAAGTATGTGAATTGGTATCGCGTCTTTGACCGAGGCAATCCGGTCGGATGGCAGGCCAAGAAACCAAACGACTATCTGCCGGTCCCTTATGTCGGGAAGGGCATCGACCCCTTCGACCCTGAATACGATCGGATCTTGTGGCCGGAAGGCGAGAAAGACGTTGACAGTCTCTGCAAGTTAAATCTGCCCGCCTTCACCTTTGGTGGCGTTGGGGACGGTCTGCCGGACGGCATCGCGCACTATCTCGCCGGACGGCACTTAGTCATTCTGGCCGACAACGACGATCCGGGACGCGCCCACGCGCACAAGAAGGCTGCGATAGCGCACCAAGCAGGCGCCGCTTCAATTCGGATCGTCCATTTCCCTGAGTTGCCGGCGAAGGGTGACGTTACCGATTTCATCGTGAACGGCGGGACAACCGAGGAGCTTTTGCGGCAGATAGACACCGCACCGTTATGGCAAGCGCCAGAGTCGCCGACCGGTGAAAACTCCCGCGAGTCCTCTCTAATCATACGCTGCATGGCGGATATTGAAGCAGAAAAAGTCGAGTGGCTTTGGCCGGGACGTATTGCCATCGGCAAGCAGACACTGATCGGTGGTGAGCCGGGCCTAGGCAAGTCACAGATAACCGCGGCTCTTGCTGCGGCCGTCACGACAGGCGGCGGGTGGCCGTGCAATGAGGGCACCGCACCGCGCGGAAGCGTTATCATTCTTTCAGCCGAGGATGATGCCGGCGACACAATCCGCCCCCGGTTGGATGCGGCCGGCGCGGACGTACGGGAAGTCCATTTGATTTCCGCGGTGGCACAAAAAGACGGAACGGGCCGCCGCAGTTTCAATCTTCAAGCCGATTTGGGCGAGCTCGAAAAAGAGATTGCGCGCATTGGCAACGTGCGCCTTGTCATCATTGATCCCGTTTCCTCGTATCTCGGCAAAACTGACAGCCACAAAAATGCGGACGTGCGTGGAACTCTAGAGCCACTCGGCGATATGGCGTCGCGGCTCCGTGTGGCCGTTGTGTCGATCACCCATTTTTCGAAAGGCGCCGGTCAGTCTGCCGTAAACAGCTTTATTGGCTCGATTGCCTTTGTGGCTGCTGCCCGAGCGGCGTTCATCGTTACGCGCGACCCCGACAATGACGATCCGGCGCGGCGTTTGTTTGTCCAGGCCAAGAATAATCTGGCGATCGACAGCGGCGGCCTCGCGTTCCGCGTTGAGCAACGCATGGTCGGCAATGACATCGTAGCATCTGCGGTCATGTGGGAGGGCGAGCGGATCACGCAGACGGCGGACGAGATCCTGGCTGCGGGCCGGGAAAATAAGGATACGCCCGAGCGGGCCGAGGCCGAGGAGTTTTTGAAGGACATTCTTGCGACCGGTCCGCGCCCCTCGACTGAGGTTTTAGCCGAGGCCAAGGGTGCCGGCCTCGCAGAGCGCACAGTTCGCCGAGCTCTAAAATCGGTCGGCATCAAGCCCTATCGGAAGGCCGAATCTGAGAACGGTTTGGGCAAGGCCGGCCGCTGGTATTGGTCGCTGCCGAATGGCTCAGAGCCTCCTAAGATGGCCAACTTTTCCTATGATGGCCACGTTTCAGACGTGGCAACCTTAGGGGTTTTTGGCAACCTTAGGGACGCCGGGGGCGATCAATGAGCCGCCGAGGGTCAGAGCCTTTTGAGCCGATCACGATTGCCGAGTGGTGGAAAAACCGTAGCGGCGAGTCCGTCCGCCTGGTGCTCAATGAATATCCGGGGCGAGCGGCGTTCGACCCGAGCACCTGCGAGCCCGGGTACCGGATTAACCCGCCGATCGCGGCGTGTTCTATCCGAAGAATCTGCCGCTCCGCGCGCATATCGAGAAATCCGCATAACCACGCGGTTTTTGGTGCACGTAAGTGTCGCTTACGTGCAGAACGATGCACGAACCGTGCGCTTGAAGACGGGGAAAATCCGGGGACTTTGTCGGTTCATGCCCGAGCGGCGGTATACGCAGCGCAACGGGGGGCGACCTTATGACACCGCCTCCCTACCTGGCTCGTGCGTCGCTCGCCGAAGCGCTCGACATGGCTGAAAGCACTGTCGATGAAATGGTCAAGCGCGGGATTTTGCCGGCGCCGATCAAGTTATCCCCAGGGTGCGTTCGGTATTGCTGGGCAGACGTTGAAACCGCCCTCGCCTCTCTGAAGGATAGCACCCGCCCCAAAGGCGCTGCGGAGTCTTGTGGTGACCCTTTCATTCGGGGGGCCCAGAATGTCACGAAAATATCGGAGGGCCGCCGTGGCTCTTCCTAAAGGCGTGCACCGAGTCATCGCGCGAGGGCGGGAATATTTCTATTTCCAAGCCAATCGCGGCACGCCGCTGGCCGGGCCCCGCATCAAATTGCCCAACGATCCGCACTCGCCAGAATTCTGGGTCGAAGTCCGCAAGGCGCAAGGCGTCGATAAGCTGGGCCCGGCGATCAAGACCATCGACATGGTCTGTGATCTCTATGAGACGTCACCCGTCTTCAAAGCGCTACGGGAGAGCACAAGGCAGCAGTATCGCTATTCGATGAAGGCGGTGCGCGCGGCCTGGGGCGAATTGCCGGCCGAGGGCCTCCAGCCCGTTCACGTCCAGACCCTCATGGATGAGCTCATCGAATCCCCCGGCAAGGCCAACAATGTGCTGAGCTTCTTATGGGCGTTGCAGAGGTGGGGCCGCAAGCGCGGTCACTTCCCACACTCGATCGCCGAAGGTGTGACCGCCTATCCGAGCAAAGGCGGACACAAGCCATGGACGCCTGGGCAATGCGCCGCGGCCGAGCAACACCTGACGGGGATGCTCCGGCGCGCCTATTTCCTAGCCCGCTATACCGGCCAGCGTTCCTCGGATGTGGTCAAGCTCGGCGAAACCTTTATCGACGACGGCGGCTTTCGCATCCGTCAAACAAAGACCGGCGAGCAAATCGGCGACATCTGGTGTCCGATCGAAGAGCCGCTTGCCGTCGAGATGGCAACCTGGGATCGGGCACCCGGGCCCTACGTTCGCCAAAACCATGGCAAGGTCTATTCCAAGCAGCTTCTTCACAAGCATTTCCTCGAGGCTCGTGAAGCTGTCGCCGAACTCGCAGGCGCCACCTTCCATGGTCTGCGCGCCACGCGCGTCGTCGAGCTCCGCCAGCGCGGCGCGACCACGCTCCAGATCCAGGATCAGGTTGGAATGTCGCCGCGCATGATCGACCGTTACTGCCGCTTCGCTGACAGGAAAGCGAACGGCAAAGCGGCAGTGCTTGCGCTCGCGGAACGCCGCAGGAATAGCGGAACTGAGTAGCAGCGCTGCCGTGTCTGCTTTCGGGGCTAAAGCGGACGCGACTTCCATCGGCTGGCGTGTCCGCTAATGACCCAAAGCGGACATGGGTCATTCGCTCACTGGGTACGGTCCAGAAACAGTAGCCTGACGGAACCGGATTTAACGCTGTAGCGATGCCTCGAATCGACGGGCGCAGCAGATTCGTTTGCGGTCATGTCTGCCGTCACCAGATAGATACGACCGCTCTTCGGGTCGATCGCCATCGTGCGTGCCCCGATTTGCGTCTGGATCGGAGGTAACGACTGGAATTTGTCTGGCGACGTTTCGGCGACCACTGAAAGCGTTCCGTCGCGATTGGAACTATACGCCAAGCCGGTTTGCGGATCGAAAGATGCGAAGTCGGTCCCTTCGCCGATCGGCAAAGTCGCCATTACAACACCGGTGTCGGCGTTCATGACGACCATGACCTTGTTCGAGCAACTGGCAAAAAGACGGTGATGTTCGCGGTCGATCGCAAGACCGTGCGGCTTCAGACAAGTCGGCATCGGCCAATGGGCGTCAGCAATGTTCGTGGCTGTATCTACGCGTACGATTTCGTTCTTCTCGGTGCCGTCCACGTAGAATTTTCCATTATTGCCGGTGTCTCCGAACTCCAGGGCGCCGCCGCCATCGATCGTAGCGACGACTGCGTCAGTCTTCGGATCGATCACCGTCAACTTTCCGGAATCACCATCGATCACAAAAATGTGGCCGCTGGCTGGATCAAAGACGATACCGTCCGCGTCGGCCTCAGCCTTGATTTGTTTGAGAACCTTGAGCGTCGTCAGGTCAAACTCAACAACAACGCCGGCTTTGCCGTCATCTGTATAACCCCTGCCGGTAGCGTGCGACACGGCGATGCCATGCGTACCGCCCGGCATCCCCTCGACGGTGCCAACGATATGTCCGCTGGTGCCGTCGACAACCGTGACTCGATCGCCGTGCGCCACATAAACTCTATGCGTATCCGGATCGAACACGACGTAATCCCAGCGATCCGGAACCCCCAAAGGAACAACCATTGCGACGTGATAGGCGGGCGGCTCAGCTTGCGATGCAGCCGTGACCATGGTGTTTGACGCCAACAGTGCTACTGCGACGATGCTCATCGACGGGACGAATCGGCTCATTGATTTTCCTGCAAGGCTGATGAGGGCAAGTGCTGTTCGTCGATTGGGACTAGAACGTAAAGAGAATTGATGTGTACCAGTTGAACTGATCCGTCTGCTCCACATTCTGTACACCGCGACCCAGATAGCCAAGCAGATGGAAATTGTCGTTCAGATCGTAGCGAAGCCCGACGCCCAGCGACGTTGTAGCGAGAGCACCCTGTGTGTCCGGCGTTTGATGGAAGATTTCCAACCCCAATTGCAATTTCGTTGTGAATTGACGCGTGACAACAGCGCCCATCAAACAGAAATTCTCGGAATTTCCGCCGCGATTGATTTCACATCCGCCGCCGCCGAATGCGGACCATTGGCCCCAGTCCTTTTCCAACCATAGGGGAAACAGGAAAGACGCATGCTGCTCACCCACCACCGGCGACACGCTCGGCAAAAATGCCCTGGGAAATACGGCGACATCGAGCCCGAAATTCTGTTGTGTCAGGAACCGGTATTTAGCGGCGAGTTCGACGTTGCCCAGATTCAGTGCCGATGGCCCAAAGGATGGGACGCTATAGGCGGCCGGCACGGTCGCAGTAAGCTGAAGATTGGGCGCGCCGCCGTAGTTGAAATCGATACCGCTTTCTCCGCTGGTGCCGTCTCGCGTCGCGGTGCCATTCGTGAACGTGTAAATTTCAAAGTGCTGGTAATCCGTAGGCTCGGGGTCATCGGTCATGTACGGCGGGCCTGCCATTGCCGGGATGACGGTTCCCAACACTAACGTGCCGCAAAGCGATAATAGAGCCGCAAGACGCAAGGTGCCCTCCCGCAACGGGTAGATTACGCATTCGCCTCGCGCAGTCTACATTTGCCGCCTTTGACCCTTTCGCGATGCGACGAGCAGACCGGAGATCGACAAAAGATGACAGGCGTACCCGAACGAGCAGCGAGCAAAGTTCCGGAAGTCACGCTGGTTTTCTGGATCATCAAGATCGCGGCTACGACGCTGGGCGAGACCGGCGGCGATACCGTGACGATGACGTTGAATTGGGGCTACCTGGTCGGAACGGCATTGTTCCTCTCGCTCCTGCTTGTGCTGGTCATACTCCAGATCGCGGCGAAGAGGTTTCATCTGTGGCTTTACTGGGCGACGATCGTCGCCTCCACGACAGCCGGCACCACCATGGCCGACTTTGCCGACCGCTCGCTCGGCATCGGCTATGCCGGCGGATCGTCGCTTCTGTTCGCCTGTCTCATGGCCACGCTCGGCGCGTGGTATTGGTCGCAGGGCTCGATTTCGGTCGCGACCGTCAACACGCCGAAGGTGGAAGCGTTCTACTGGGTTGCAATTACCTTCTCGCAGACTCTGGGAACGGCTTTGGGCGATTGGACGGCCGATGACACCGGACTTGGCTATGACGGCAGCGCGCTGCTCTTCGCCGCCGGATTAGCGGTTCTTGCGGCGGCCTATTTTTGGACCAACACGTCGCGGGTCTTTTTGTTCTGGGCCGCCTTTATCCTGACCCGGCCGCTCGGCGCGACAGTTGGCGATTTCCTCGACAAGCCGGTGAGTGACGGCGGTCTGGCCTTGAGCCGGCCCATCGCGTCAGCAGTGATTGCGGCATTCATCATCGCATGCCTCCTCATTCTTCCACAGAAGGCAGGTCAACATCCCGGCCGATCGGAAACGGCGATGTGAGCGAAATGCCAGAAGCGCGACGTCCGCTTATGGCCCTTAGCAGACGCGGCAGGCCTGCAACTCCGCGTCCGCTTTTTGGCGCAAAGCGGACGTTGCAGTCCTGGCGGTTCGGCGACCATCGAGCATTGGATTCAACAAGCAAAATAAATGACGAGTGCGCAGGTCTTCAAAAACGGGGCGCCGCCCGTCTCACCGTCGACGCTCAGTGTTCGAGCATGCAAAAGCGCTTAATCGGCGTCTGAAATGACCGCCAACCCAGCATGCCGCTGCTTCGGCTGTGTAACGATGCAGTGCCGGGTGCTGGCGCTCGAGGAACGTCGCAAGAACGGCGGATTGTAAAACATTGTAAAACGAGAGCCAAAAACTCAAGGGATTCAAATGACCGAAGTAATTGCGACAATTACTAGGCGCCCATTTATGGGCCTTTCGCCGGTACCGCGGGCGAGCCGTGACGGCTAAGTGCTCGGCGCTTGGCCTCAGTGCGCTTGGGCTCAGCTGCCGCCGGTCCGGTAGACCTGGATGTCCAGGTCGCGGATTTTCTTGCGCAAGGTGTTGCGGTTGACGCCGAGCAGATCGGCGGCGCGGATTTGGTTGCCGCGGGTCGCCGTCAAAGCCGCCGATAACAGCGGCCCTTCGACCTCGCGAAGAATGCGATGATAGAGGCCGGGCGGCGGCAGGCCATCGTCGAAGCCGGAGAAGTAACGCGTCAGATACCGCTCGACGGAGCCCGACAGGTTCTCGTCGCTCCCCTTGTTCTCGCCGGGCGCCACCAGCGCGGGCTGCGCCAGTTCGGCATCGACCACAGCCGCGGTGATCGTTTCTTGTGGATAAAGTGCGGCCAGGCGCCGGGCGAGATTTTCCAGTTCGCGCACATTGCCCGGCCAGCGGTGGCGCTTGAGGCGCTCAATCGCGGCCTGATCGATCTGTTTCGGCGGCAATCCCTCGCGCTCGACCATCGTGAAGAAGTGCCGGATCAAATCCGGAATGTCCTCGGTGCGCTCGCGTAGCGGCGGCAGCCGCAGCGGCACGACATTGAGGCGGAAGAACAGGTCTTCGCGGAACAGGCCCTGCTGGATGAGTTGCCGCAGGTCTTTGTTGGTCGCAGCGATGATGCGCACGTCGGCTTTGATCGGCGTGCGGCCGCCGACCGTGGTGTATTCGCCTTGCTGCAGCACGCGCAGGAGCCGCGTCTGCGCTTCCATAGGCATGTCGCCGATTTCGTCGAGAAACAGCGTGCCGCCCTCGGCCTGCTCGAAGCGCCCGGAGCTGCGGGTATTGGCGCCGGTGAAGGCGCCCTTCTCGTGGCCGAACAATTCCGATTCAATGAGGTCGCGCGGAATCGCCGCCATATTAATGGCGACGAACGGTCCGGTGCGACGCTTGCCGTAATCGTGCAGTGCCCGCGCCACCAGTTCCTTGCCGGTGCCGGATTCGCCGGAAATCATCACCGTCAGATCGGTCTGCATCAACCGCGCCAGGACGCGGTAGATTTCTTGCATCGCCGGCGAGCGGCCGACCAGCGGGATGGATTCGAAATCCTCTACTTTCGCCGGCTGCCGCGCCTTTTCCTTCGGCTCCGACAGCGCGCGGCCGACGATTGCGATCAGTTCCTTCAAGTCGAAGGGTTTCGGCAAATATTCGTAGGCGCCGCGCTCGGAGGCGCGGATCGCGGTCATGAACGTGTTCTGCGCGCTCATGATGATGATCGGCAGATCCGGCCGTGATTTCTTGATGCGCGGCAACAGATCGAAGGCGCTTTCGTCCGGCAGCACGACGTCGCTAATGATCAAATCGCCGTCGCCCTGGCTGATCCAGCGCCACAGCGTCGCCGCGTTACCGGTCGAACGCACTTCATATCCGGCGCGCGAGAGCGCCTGATTGAGCACGGTCCGGATCGCCGAATCGTCGTCGGCAACAAGAATGCTTCCCGCGGGCATCAATGATCCCCTTGTGGTTTTGCAGCGCCGTCCGGTTCGGCGCTGTCACCGCTGTTCGGCACGGCGTATTTCGGCATGAGTATGCGGAACATGGTGCGCCGCGGCTGCGATTCGCATTCGATGATGCCGCCGTGATCGCCGACGATCTTGGCCACCAGCGCCAGGCCGAGCCCCGATCCGCTCGGCTTGGTGGTGACGAACGGATCGAACAAATGCGGCATCAATTCATCGGGAACGCCAGGCCCGTTGTCGCGCACGCCGAATTCGAGCGGCAGCGAGATACGCGCATTGGCGCCGGGCAGCGACAGCCGCACACCGGGACGAAATGCCGTCGAAAGGATGATTTCGCCGCCGGTCGTATTCTCGCCGATTGCTTCGGCGGCATTCTTGATCAGATTGAGGAACACCTGAACGAGCTGGTCGCGATTGGCGAGAACCACCGGCAGCGACGGGTCGTATTCCTCGAGGAATTTGATATGGCGTGCGAAGCCCGATTGGGCGAGCCTGCGAACATGGTCGAGCACGACGTGGATGTTGATCGGCTCGCGCTCGACCGGCCGCTCGTCGCTGAACACTTCCATGCGGTCGACGAGTTTGACGATGCGGTCGGTCTCGTCGCAAATCAGCCGCGTCAGCGTGCGGTCGTCGTCTTCGACGGATTGCTCGAGTAGCTGCGCCGCGCCGCGAATGCCGGACAGCGGATTTTTGATCTCATGCGCCAGCATGGCGGCGAGCGCGATCACCGAACGCGCGGCGCCGCGATGGGTCAGCTGGCGATCCATCTTGTCGGCGATGGTGCGCTCCTGCAGCATCACCACGACATTGTTGGGTTGCTCAGGCAGCGGCGCGACGTGCAGATCGACCAGACGGTCGCCGGGATTGCGCGGCGTGCCGAGGTCGACTTTGTATTCGTTGACGGCGGCGCCGCGGTGTCGCACCTGCTCGATCAGCGTGATGAGCGGGCTACCGAACGGCACCAGGTCGCGCAGCAGATGGCGCCGCAGGTGCGACACCGAGACTTCAAAGAACGATTCCGCGGCGACATTGGCGTCGACTACTTTGCCGTCAGATGACACAACGATGACGGGGTGCGGCAGGGCGTTCAGAACTGCATCAGCCGCCGAAGAGGTCAGCAATGGTTCCACCGCGCTCATGTCGCGGTCCTCGGAGGTGCGCTTCCGTCGGCGCCGTTGCCGTGACAGAAGCGATGTGAAGTCAAGTGCTTAGCCATCAAATGTGGAGCCGCTTATCAACCCAAAGCGTGCATGCACACGCAATAGGCACTATTCAACATCTGCATAGAGTTTAGCCAAATCGTCGTGCAGTGCAAGTGCTGCACTGCAATATCCCTAATCTGTCAACATTGGACCGGCAGGCAACCCGCACATCCCTGCTGGCGCTCAACTTGGTGTCGAAATCGGCTGCAATGCGGCGCCGACATGCGCTAAGCCATGCCCCTAGCCAATACCCCTGGCTTGGCCGCGGATCGGCGGCTGTGGATCGATTGTGAATTGGCGCTGTGTTGACTGCCTAAATTGAAATCAGGTGCTTCATGACAGGTCTGGTAGCCGCTGTGATCGTCGCGGGGGGGCGCGGCGAGCGCGCCGGTGGGGGCGCCCCTAAACAATATCGCAACATTGCCGGCGAGCCGATGATCCGGCCGACGCTGCGCGCGTTCCTGCAGCATGCGGGGATCGGTCTGGTGCAGCCGGTGATCGGCAATGCCGACGCGGAAGCGTTTCGTGCTGCCACGGCGGACATGAAGACCGACATGAAGACTCTTGCGCCGGTTCCAGGCGGCGCGACGCGTCAGGCCTCCGTGCGCGCCGGGCTTGAGGCGCTCGCTGCCCGATCCCCTGCCCTCGTTCTTATTCATGACGCGGCGCGGCCGTTCTTGACTTCGGACCTGATCGACCGCGCCATCGCCGCCGGAAAAGCAACCGGCGCTGCGGTTCCGGGCATCGCCGTTGCCGATACCGTGAAGCAGATTGACGCCGCGTCGATGGTGACCGAAACGCTCGACCGAAACCTCTTGCGCATCGTGCAGACGCCGCAAGTGTTCGGCTTCGATCTGATCTTGCAGGCGCACCGGCGTGCCGCGGCAGCAGGTCTGGACAGCTTCACTGACGATGCCGCGCTGGCCGAATGGGCCGGTCAGCGCGTGAGCGTGTTCGAAGGCGAAAGCGGGAATGTGAAAGTGACGACCAACGAAGATTTCGCGCGTGCCGAATTGGCGCATCTTGCAGTGCTGGGCGACGTGCGCACCGGCAACGGCTTCGATGTGCATGCTTTTGCCGACGGCGATCATGTCATGCTCGGCGGCGTGCGTATTCCCCATTCACACGGCGTGACCGGGCATTCCGATGCCGATGTCGCGCTGCATGCGCTGGTCGATGCCATTCTCGGCGCGCTCGCCGACGGCGACATCGGCTCGCACTTTCCGCCGAGCGATCAGCAATGGAAAGGTGCATCGTCCGATCGCTTTCTCGCCTTCGCCTGCGAGCGCGTGCGCGCCCGCAAAGGCATCATCGCCAATCTCGACGTAACCGTGGTCTGCGAAGCGCCGCGGGTTTCGCCGCATCGCGATGCCATGCGCGCACGCATTGCCGAGATTGCCGGCATTGCCGCCGATCGTGTCGCCATCAAAGCCACCACCAGCGAGAAGATGGGCTTTACCGGCCGCAGCGAAGGCATTGTCGCGATCGCGACGGCCACGATCCGTCTGCCGTGGTCGACGTAAGATGAAGCGCGGTGCGACCGTCGCTGAGCTGCGCCGGCAGGCACGGCGTGTTCTCGATCTCTGCCGGGCGCAAGGCTTGCGTGTGGCGACAGCGGAGTCCTGCACCGGCGGGCTTGTCGCCGGAGCGCTGACCGACATCGCAGGCTCCTCCGATGTCGTCGATCGCGGCTTCGTCACTTATTCCAATGAAGCAAAACAAGCGATGCTCGGTGTGCCGGCGACGACACTCAAACAGCATGGCGCGGTTAGCCGCGAGACCGCGGCCGCGATGGTCAAAGGCGCGCTGAAAAATTCGCTGGCCGATATCGCGGTCTCGATCACCGGCATCGCCGGGCCTGGCGGCGGCACCAAACAAAAGCCTGTCGGGCTCGTCTATTTCGCTGCCGCGCGCCGTGGCGGCAAGCGTCTCGCGCAGCGGCGGCTTTACGGCAACATCGGGCGCGGCCGCGTGCGAGGGGTTTCGGTTTTACAAGCGCTTGCGATGCTCGAAACCTTGGCGAAGGATGCGCGCCGATCGTCGCGCCCAGGCAAGCCAGTTACCTAAACCTAAGCAGGCGAGTTCATCTGCCCCAGACGCCTTCGGGCGGCGGTATGAAAGATCTCTTGTCGCCGAAGCCGGGATACGGGTACCAGCGGCCAGGTGCCCAATAGATCAGCGGGCCGCCGCCATCGTCTCCATTCAAGCTTCCATAGACGCTGCCGGACATGGTTCCGTAAGTGCTGCCATACATGTCCCCGTAGGGGCTTCCATAGGCGGCCGATCGATAGCCGGAGTGCCGCCCATCGACGACGCCCCGCCCTTCCGGTGGAGGCGAAGAATTGTCGGCGCCTCGCGAATGACCATTATTCGCTCCGTGCCGCGCGTCATCGATGTGCGCTAAAGCAAGGCCAAGAACGACAGCCGCAGCGGCGGCCAGTGATTTGTTCAAGATCATCGTGCTCTCAGGCCGAAATCGTGAAGCGCCATTATCGGCCTGCACACTAACGATTTCGACCGGTTAGCCGCCTAATCGGTGAGGATAGTTAAGCGAAAGCAACCGGATTCTTCCCAACATGAAATTCTAGGCGAGGTCTCCTGGCGCTAGGCCTCGAGCTGATGAATGGTGCGATTGGCGGTGCGCAAACGCCCGCTCAATTCACGTCCGATGGCGGCCATGAATTGGATGGCTGCCGACGGTGAGATCTCAGCAAGGGTCCGGTAGTCCGCGCGGCTCATGCTGTAACAAACCAATTCGACATCGGCGATGACGGTCGCCGCGCGGGGTTTTTGATCGAGAATAGCCAGCTCACCAAACACCGTCCCAGGAGCAAATGTCGCGAGCCGGATATTGGCGCCGCTAGACACTTGCAGATAAGCGCTCGCCGTGCCGCGCGTTGCGATCAGGACTTCATCCCCGGCGTCGCCTTCGTGAAATAACACGGCGCCCGGCTCGTAGGCTTTCCGCGTCATCAGCGCCGTCGTCGCCGTGACTTGGGCGGGCTCGAAACCGGCGAAAAAGGCGACATCCGCCAATGTAAGTTCCGCGGTGCCCGGTTGTTCCCAAGCCTGCAGCAAATCGTCTTCAGCGTGTTCGATGGCACGGTCGACATCCGGAAACACATCGGAATCGCCAAAAGCCGACAACGCGCCGAATTCCTCAAGCCTTTCCGCAGCACGTGTTCCCTTGCCCACGGCAAGTAGAAGCTTGGTTTTGCGTCGGCCGAGATCGGATTTGAGATCGACAAGCGCATGGGCGCCGGTGCTGTCGATTTCAGTCAGACGGCGGAGATCGAGAATGACGCATGATGTCGGCTGGCCGATCGCGGATTCAATCGCCTTGGTCGTCGTCTCGCCGGTGCCGAAGAACAAGGCCCCTTGCAATTCCATCACCAGGATCTTGTTACCGGCGCTTTCGAGATATTGCCGCTCCGGCGCGGTACGCGATTTGCGCGACCTCACGTCGTCGCAGCGATAGCTCCGCCGCACCACCGACCGGCTCATGTGCACGACAAACATCACGACAGCGATGGCTATGCCTATGAACACCGCAGCAACGATATTGAGCGCAATGGACAAGACTGCGACGACGATCACAACGGCCGCGTCGAACACCGTGCTGGCGCGCAACGATCGCGGCTCTTTGCGAAGCTTGGCCAGGAGCTTGAGATTCCACAAATCAAAATGCTGAACCGCAATCACCATGATCACGGCGGACAACGCGGTGCGCGGGATTTCGCCAAGCCAGCGGAACAGCAAAGCGGCCGCGGTTAAAATCGCTGCGGCATTGATCAGAACTGCGAGCGGCGTACGGGCACCGAAAGTCCGGTTGGTGATGCTGGCGCCGATATTGATGCCGCTGGTGATGCCGCCGAAGCACGCAGCGGCGAGATTGGCGATACCGAGCCGCAACAGGATTGCGTCGCCGTTGCGGCGCGGCTCGGCCGATGCCGCGACCAGCTTCGTGCAAAGCAGTGCATCGATCGAGGCGATCATGGCCAGCGCCAGTGCACCGCTGACAATAGTCGGCGCAAAGGCCAAAAGGTCGCCGCTGTGCTTGAGATCGGAAAAATACGAAAACGCCGTCAGGCCCATTGTCGCGCGCTCTTGATTGGCAATAACCGGACCGAGATACGCACCCAAACCGATCGCCTGACAGAAATAGTAGAGCGCACAGCCGAGCACGATGCCGATCAGCATGGGCGGTATCTTTGCCGAGATTTTCTTTGCGTTCCACATCACCGTAAACGTGATTGCGGCGATGATGACGCTCAACGGTTTGATCTCGGCGAGATGCGCCGCCACCTGAGTGAAGGGAATATTGTGATCGAAGCCGCAAATATTGCCCAATTGAACCAGGAACAAGAGCAAGGCGGCGGCGTTCTGAAATCCCGCCATCACCGGCTGCGGCGCGAATTTGATCAAGGTCCCGAGCTTGATGAGGCCGAACAGCGCCTCAAGCGCACCACCCAGCAAGACGACGGAGAATGCGATTGCCAGAATCAACGGGACGCCGCCGGCCGCGATTTCCGGCATGCCGGAATGAACCAGTCCGTAGATCAGCAAGCCAAGGAAAAATGTGCTGTTGACCCGCGGCGCATAGACAGTCGTGGTCCCATCGCCCAACAGGACGCAAACAACGGCAACGACGAAAGCCGTCGTCAGCCCAGCGAGCGCACCGTCGGCGAAATAGCTCTCGCCAAACGACGCGAATGCGAACATGCCGTAGCCCATGGCGAGCGGTATGGCTACGGCCGCGGAGATCAGGCCGCCGGCACAGTCGGCCCGTATGTGCTTAAACCAGTCCATTTAATCCCCCCGCCGCGGCAAGTCGCGCTGCTACTAGCCGAGGACCGGCGGTCGCGCCAGATCCGCCATTATGCGGGATGGGCGCCGTAGACGTCGTCGGCGCGGCGCTCGAAGGCCGCTGAAAAGCGGCGGAAGGCGGTTTCGAACACCGTGCCCATCAAAACGCCGAGCGTGCGGCTTCGAAACTCGTAAGCGATAAAGAACTCGACATCGCAAACGTCGTCGCCGGCCGGCCGAAAATTCCATTTATTGTTCATTTGCTGAAACGGCCCTTCGAGATATTCGACCAGGATCTCGAGCTTGCCGCGTTCGAGCGTGACGCGGCTGGTGAAGGTCTCGCGGATGAATTTGTAGGCGACCGTCATGTCAGCGACGATCACCTCCCTGCCCTCGCCGGCGCTTTCGCGCCTGCGGACGCGCAGCGATTGGCAGAGCGGCACGAATTGCGGATAGCGCTCGACGTCGGCGACCAGATCGAACATCTCGGATGCGGAATGTCGCACGCGGCGTTTCGTGGAAAACTGCGGCATCACCGCGCCGTCCGCTGCGCCTTGAGTCTCGCGAAATCTTCGCCCGCATGATGCGAGGAGCGGGTCAGCGGGCTTGCCGAAACCAAAGAAAATCCCTTGGCGTAGGCGATTGTTTCCAGCGACTTGAACTCGTCCGGCGGCAGGAAGCGCAGCACCGGATGATGTTTGCGCGACGGCTGCAGATATTGGCCGATGGTGAGGAAGTCGACATCGGCCGCACGCAGATCGTCCATCACCTGCAGGATCTCGTTCCGCTCTTCGCCCAGCCCCACCATGATGCCGGATTTGGTGAACATGGCCGGGTCGATGTCCTTGACGCGCTGCAGGAGCCGGATCGAGCCGAAATAACGCGCGCCCGGACGGACGGTGAGATATTTCGACGGCACGGTTTCAAGATTGTGGTTGAAGACGTCGGGCCGCGCCGCAACGACCGTGTCAACCGCGCCATCCTTGCGCTGAAAGTCCGGCGTCAGCACTTCGATCGTGGTTGTCGGGCAGCGCACGCGAATGGCGCGGATGACCGCGGCAAAGTGGGCGGCGCCGCCATCGTCGAGGTCGTCGCGATCAACCGACGTGATGACGATATGCAACAGGCCAAGCTTTGCGGTGGCTTCGGCAACATGCTCCGGCTCGGCCGGATCGAGTTCGCCTGGAAGGCCGGTCTTGACGTTGCAGAACGCGCAGGCCCGCGTGCAGGTGTCGCCCATGATCATGAAGGTGGCGTGCTTCTTGTCCCAGCACTCGCCGATATTCGGGCAACCGGCTTCTTCGCACACCGTGTGCAGACCGTTTTCCTTCACGATCTGTCGCGTCGCGTTATAGCCCGATGACACCGGAGCCTTGACGCGAATCCAGTCCGGCTTCTGCAAAATATGCTGATCCGGCCGGTGCGCCTTTTCTGGGTGGCGCGGGCGAACGGCGGTGTCAGCGAGCTTATCGATTAGAACAGCCATCGATCAAAATTAGGTCCGGCCGGCCTCTTCATGAGGTGGCCCAGCACCGCATACTTACGGCCGCAACTGCTGCGCCGCAAGGCTTCGGTTCCTACCGCCGAACGTAGCCTGCAATGTCCACGCCGCATGAACAATTCGTTAGGTTTTTGCGGGGTTTTCGCCGCGTCTCAACGTAACTTTCGCCACAATAAAACGCATAGTGATCGACGTCGCGGCGCTTAAGCTTGTGGGAAGAGTCGCGGAGGAAAGTGACGATGACCGCTCAAGGTCAAGAGGCGGCGGCTCTGGCGCTCCATCGTTTCGGCTTCGGTGCCGTCGGCGATTCGATCTCCGCCATTGCCAATGATCCACGCGGCGCCTTGCTTGCCGATCTTGATCGTCCGGGTGCTGGTCAGATCGCCGCAGTGCTGCCGTCGAGCGCGGACGCCGCGCGCCAAGTCGCCGACTTTCGCGCTGAGCAGCAGGCCCAGCAAAAGCTCGCGCAGCGCGCCAAGCAGGAGGCCGACGCCAAGAGCGCCGCAATGGCCGGTGGACCGGCCGGCATGTCGAATGCATCCGCAAAAATGTCGGATGCGGCCAGCACGGCGCCGCCTGCGCCGCCGCCGAAGCCCGCCAACCAGCCGCCGCCGTTGCCGCAGCAGCTTCTGCTCAGCGAGGCCAAAGCCCGTTTCGATGCCGCGGCCACTGCCGATGTCGGCTTTGTCGAGCGCTTGGTGTGGTTCTGGTCGAACCACTTTTGTGTCTCCGCCGACAAGGTCGTCGGCATGGCCGGCCCGTTCGAACGCGAGGCGATCCGTTCGCATGTGCTTGGCCGCTTCGCCGACTTGTTGCTTGCGGTCGAAAGCCACCCGGCGATGCTGTTCTATCTCGACAATGTTCAGTCGATGGGCGCGGATTCGGTTGCCGGCATCAACCGCGACAAGGGTCTCAACGAAAATCTGGCGCGCGAGACGCTTGAGCTCCACACGCTGGGAGTTCGCAGCGGCTATACGCAGGCCGATGTGACGAGCTTTGCCAATGTGCTGACCGGATGGTCGTGGATCGACCCGGCTGAGCCCGAGCACGGCGGTGAGTTCGCCTTCATCAAACGGCTGCATCAACCGGGCGACCAAATGGTGCTCGGCAAACGCTATCCCGATACCGGCGTTGAGCAAGGCCGTGCCGTGCTCGCCGATCTGGCACGCCATCCGGCCACCGCGCAGCACATTGCCGAGCAGATTGCGTCCCACTTCGTCGCCGATACCCCGCCGCCGAGCTTGGTCGGCAAGCTGGCCAAAACTTTCCAAGACAGCGACGGCAATCTCAAGGAAGTCGCCAAGACGCTGGTAACAGCGGACGAGTCCTGGGCGCCGCAGCGGCAGAAGCTGAAGCCTCCCGCCGAATGGATCGCCGGCGTCATTCGGCTCAGCGGCACGCAAGCGATCATTCCCATCGGCCGGATCATGTATGCGCAGGCGACGCTCGGCGCGCCATTGTGGCGCCCGCCGGCGCCTAATGGCTGGCCCGATACGGAGGCGGCGTGGATCGACGGCATCCCGCATCGCGTCGACATCGCCAGCGAATTTGCCGGCCGTGCTCAGGGGGTGGATCCGCTTCTGCTCCTCAACAGCGGGCTCGGCCCGCTGGCCTCGCGCGAGACGCGCGACACGGTGGCGCGCGCGGAGACGCGGGCGCAGGCCTTGGCGCTTCTGGTCATGTCGCCGGAATTCCTGCGGAGATAGTCATGACACTGCATGCTCCCTCACGGCGCGAAATGTTGCTCGCTTCAGGCACGCTGTTCGCCTGGGCGCATCTGCCAAGGCTTGCGTATGCCGAAGGCCGCGATCCGCGCTTTCTCGCTATCATTCTGCGCGGTGCGCTCGACGGGCTCGCCACGGTCGCGCCGGTTGGCGATCCGGACTGGGTAGCATTGCGCGGCGACAATGCGCTCACACTCGGCAGCAAGGTGCCGGCGCTGAAGCTCAACGATTTCTTCGCGCTCAATCCAGCGATGCCGAACCTACTACATATGTATCAGGCCAACGAGGCGATCATCGTTCATGCCTGCGCCACGCCCTATCGCGAGCGTTCGCATTTTGACGGTCAGGATTTGCTCGAGAGCGGATTACCGAAAGTAACCCCGAGCGACAGCGGCTGGCTCAACCGCGCGCTGTCAGGTTTGGCGCCAGGCGGCCCTGTCGATCCCAAGGGCAGCGGTAAGGGCAGCAGAGTATTCGCGGTGGGCCCGGTCACGCCGCTCGTCGCGCGCGGCCCGGCGCCGATTTTGTCCTGGGCGCCGCAACAGATCATGCCGGCCAGCGACGACACCATGGCTCGGCTGCTCGATCTCTACCAGCACAGGGATGCGAAGCTCGCGAGCGTGCTTGACGACAATTCCAAGCTGACCGCGATCGAGCACGCAGGCGACATGGCAAACGGCATGGCAAACGGCATGGCAAACGGCGCGGCAAAAAAGCCGGGCGCCGCGCAAGTGCGCGCCTATTTCTCCGAGGCCGCCGGCAACGCCGCGAAATTCCTGGCGCAGCCCGACGGCCCGCGCGTCGGCGCGCTCGCGCTCGACGGCTGGGACACCCATGTCAACGAAGGCATCGCCTCTGGCCGCCTGTCGCAATTGCTCGGCTCGCTCGACGACGCGCTCGGCGCAATCAAGACCAATATGGGGCCGGCCTGGAAGGACACCGTGGTCGTGCTCGCCACTGAGTTCGGCCGCACCGCGCACATCAACGGCACCGACGGCACTGATCACGGCACGGCGACGGTCGCGCTTCTGGTCGGCGGCGCGCTCAAAGGCGGCCGCGTCATCGCCGACTGGCCGGGCCTCAAAGCCGCCAACCTCTATGAGAACCGCGATCTCAAACCGACCACCGATCTGCGCGCGGTGATCAAGGGCGTGCTGAAAGATCACCTTCACGCCGACGATCGCGTGCTGGCGCAGAGCGTGTTCCCCGGCAGTGATGGCGTCAAACCGATGGCGGGATTGCTCGCTTAACGGCTCAAGTCGCCGCCTTATGCTTTGGCGAACCAGTCCTTCAGGATCGGCTGGTGCTGGACTGGGTTGAATTCCGTGATCCGGCAAAAGCGCATCTTCTGGGCTTTGGTGAAGGGCTCGTCCGCCAGGATTTCCTGCAGCTTCTCTAGGTTTTCCGCGCGCGCCAATAGGAAACCGCCGCGCGCTGGAATTTGCGGGCCCGAGCACAGGAAGTGCCCGGCATCATAGCCATTCTGCAGAAAGGCGCGATGAGCGGGAACGAGATCGGAAAATTCCTCGAAGGGCACGAGATATTCGCCCTCGAGCAGAAAATGTTTCATGACGTCGCGCCCTTTCGTGATATCGCGTCGATGTTACTGATCGGTCGTTCGAGACAGATACGAACTCACTGCATCTGGATTTGCACCGGAGCGCCATGCTGGTCGGCGGTGCCGGGTGCAATGACAAGATAGCGGCGTTGGCTCGTGTCTTCGCCGCGCACCAGCTGGCGCACCGGACCGACGGCGTTGACGATGGCGCCGCCTGCGGGATTGGTCATGAAGCCCGATAGGCCCTGCAGCTTGCCACTGCCGTCGGGATGCTCGGAGAGGGCCAGCAGATAGGGCTGCTTCGGCTCGAGCCCTGTGACTGCCGCTTCAAGCACCTGCGCCAGTCCCTGATCGTAAAGCGCCACGCTGGTCGGCGGCGCGCTTTGTCCGGTCTTTGTGCCGGGCGGCGCGAGCGTCAGATGCGCCGCCTGCCCCGCGAGACCAAGCGGCATCAGATTGTCGGTGCCGGCGCCATCCGGCACGGCATTGGGCACGTAAGCAATCGCCTGTGGCGCCTGCCCGATCGGAACCGACGCGATGACCTTGTTGGTCAGTGTGTCGATCGCGGTCATCTGGTCGTCGCCTTCAAGTCCGACATAAACCCGCGTGCCATCGCCTGACGGCCACACGCCATGCGGCAGCTTGCCGACCGGGATGGTCGCGACCTGCTCGAAATTGTCGGTACGAAAGACTTTCACTTCGTTGAGGCCGCCGATCGTGACATAGGCGAACATGCCTTTGGCGTTGTGAACAATATTGACGTGATTGGTGATCGGCCCGGTATCCATCGTCTTTAGTATCGCGAACGGCGGATGCGCATCGAACACCTGCGTCTTGCCGGTATCTTTCAGCGTGATCCAAACCTGCGAACCGTCCGGCGTCGCCGCGATATTCGGGCAGAACGGGCTAGCCTGCGTGACTTTGCCGACGATCGTGTGGTCGGCGATGGTAACGACATCGATTTCCGGGTTGAACGAAGAGCAGACGTAGCCGTATTTGCCGTCCGGCGAGAAAATCTGCATGCCCGGCCCATTCGGCGTGGTGATGCGGGTCTTCTCTTCGTAGGTCGTGCCGTCCAGCACCGATACATAATTTTCGCCGCGGACGGTGACCCAGACCTCTTTGCCGCCAGGCGTGAAAAAAGCCTCGTGCGGCGCGCGGCCGACATAAGTGACGTGTCTGACTTTATTGGTCGCCGTATCGATGAAGCTCACGGAATTCGAGCCGATCGAGACGATGGCGAGTGTGTGATGATCCGGCGAGAAGCCCATGCCGTGCACCAGAACCTGTCCCTTGTAGAGCGGGCTCAGGTCCGAGGGCGACGGATCGCCGAGCCGGATCACGCCAAGGAGTTTGTTGTCCACCGGATCGATGACTGACACAGTGTTGGAGAATTGCTCCGCCGCATAGACCCGGTCGTGATGGCTGACCGGAATATCCGGATCGGCGGCGCTGCCGGGCGCCTGTCCTGCCAGGAGCGGCGCAACATTCATGAGGGCGGCGGCACTCAAGGCGAGGCTGAGGATAATGGCTCGTCTCATCTCACACTCCTGTCGACTACTGGATCGAGGCCTTTGTGTTGTCGCTTCTCGTCGTAGATTCTTGGTCGGGCGCCGGCATTGCCGGCGGCAATGGCTCGCCGACGGCGAGCCGCATGGCGGCGATTTCCGCTTGCTGCGTGACGATGATTTCCTGCGCCATGCGCCGGAGCTGCTCGTTTTGACCGTAACGCAACTCGGCTTGCGCCATGTCGATGGCGCCCTGATGGTGCGGCACCATCAGGGCGACGAAGTCGCGATCGATGTCCCCCGACGGGGTGATGCCCATATCGACCATCATCTTCGACATGGCGCTGACATTGTCGGCGAGGAACGGCGCTTCCTCGCGCGTAGCGTCGCGGAAATGCGACGCGCAGATCGCGGCTATGTAATCCGCCAGCGATTGCGATTTCTGCGAGCAAGCCGCCAAAACGAAGGCCGCGGACAGCACGACAATGCCGAGCCATGCAGGCAGCGAGCGTGCGAGCTTGTAACGCGCGAATTTCCGACGAGCGAACGGGACAGCGACCTGCGGCATGACTGCCTCCGCTAGAGCTTGCGCATCCGTCGCCCCGACCGGTTATGTCGAAATCAACACCGATCAGACTTAAATATTCAAAACGCGCCCGTAAGCGTCCAGCACCGCTTCCTTCATCATCTCCGACAAAGTCGGATGCGGGAACACGGTGTGCATCAGCTCTTCCTCGGTGGTTTCGAGATTCATCGCCACCACATAGCCTTGGATCAGCTCGGTGACTTCGGCGCCAACCATATGGGCGCCGAGGAGTTGTCCTGTCTTCTTGTCGAAAATCACTTTGACCAGACCCTGGTCCTCGCCGAGCGCAATGGCCTTGCCGTTGCCGACAAACGGGAAGCGGCCAACGCGGATGTCGAGCTTCTTGTCCTTGGCCGCCTGTTCGGTGAGGCCGACAGAGGCGATCTGCGGTGTGCAATAGGTGCAGCCGGGGATCATCAGTTTGTTCATCGGATGCGGATGCAGTCCTTTGATCGCTTCGACGCAGATCACGCCTTCATGCTCGGCTTTGTGGGCAAGGAGCGGCGGGCCGGCGACATCGCCGATGGCATAGATGCCCGGCACATTGGTCTTGCACAGGCCGTCGATAACGATGGCGCCACGCTCGGTTTGCACGCCGAGTTTTTCGAGGCCGAGATTTTCGATATTGCCGACGACGCCGACCGCGGCGATGACGCGATCGACCGTCAAGGTCTGCGTGCCGCCTTTGCCATCGTCAATGGTCGCGGTGACGCTATCTGCCTTCTTGTCGAGTTTCGTGACCTTGGCGCCGGTGAAGATCTTGATGCCTTGTTTTTCAAAGCTCTTGCGCGCAAAGGCCGCAATCTCGGCGTCCTCGACGGGAAGAATCTGCGGCAGCACTTCGACCACGGTCACGTCGGAGCCCAGCGTGCGATAGAACGAGGCGAATTCGATGCCGATCGCGCCGGAACCGACGACGAGCAGCGACTTCGGCATTTTCTCCGGCACCATTGCCTCGAAATAGGTCCAGACCAGTTTCTTGTCGGGCTCGAGCCCCGGCAGAACACGCGGCCGCGCGCCGGTGGCGATGATGATGTGCTTGGCCTGATAGGTACCCGCGCCGAGCGCGCCTTTCGGTCCTTCATTGCGGCCGGGCTTCACCGTGATCTTGCCGGGCGCGTCGATCGCCGCCTCGCCCCAGATCACGCTGACCTTGTTCTTCTTCATCAGGAAGCCGACGCCGTCATTGAGCCGCTTCGACACGCCGCGCGAACGCTTCACCACAGCCGCCGGATCGTAGGTCACCTCGCCTGCCGACAGCCCATAATCCTTGGCGTGCTGCATGTAGTGATAGATCTCCGCCGAGCGCAGCAGCGCCTTGGTCGGGATGCAGCCCCAGTTGAGGCAAATGCCGCCGAGAAATTCGCGCTCGACGATCGCGGTCTTGAAGCCGAGCTGGGCGGCGCGGATCGCGGTGACATAACCGCCCGGGCCGGAACCGATAATGATGATGTCGAAATCCGTCTCAGCCATTCAATCCTCGCCCTACGCGCCTTGGCGCCTGACCTTACCCCGTCACGCCCGCTTTTGTCGCGGGCACCCAGGCCCAGTCATTTAGAGATCTGCGCGGCCGGAACAAGTCCGGCCATGGTGCGAGACAGGCGGCGTCGGACGGATGGCGTCAGGCCGACTGGTCGGGAATGGGTTGGAAAACATCGTCGTCGCCGAGCCGTTCGAGCACGCCCGAGCGGATGTCGAAAAAACAGCCATAGAGCGTAATATGGCCGGCGTCGACTGCGTCCTTGATCCAGGGGAAGGTCATGAGGTTGGCAAGCGACAGGCGCACCGCTTCGTGTTCGCAGACTTGCTGCTGCAGCTCCGGGGGCGCCTTGAGCGCGAGCTCGCGCGCCGGCTCGGCGATGCTTACCCACTGGCCGACGAAATCGGAGACTTCGCGCGGCGCGCCGTTGAGCAATGCCTGAATGCCGCCGCACATGGCGTGACCCAACACCACGATTTCCCGCACCTTGAGCGAGCGCACGGCGAATTCGATCGCCGAACTCACGCCGTGCGGGTGGTCGTCCGGCCCGTAAGGCGGCACGATATTGGCGACGTTGCGGACGACGAAGAGTTCGCCGGGGCGTGCATTGAACACCATTTGCGGATCGGTGCGGCTGTCCGAACAGGCGATGATCAGCGCGCGCGGCCGCTGCCCGAGCCGGCTCAGCGCCTCGAAGCGGCTCCTCTCGGTCTGCCAGGTGCTGGCGCGGAAACGGCGATAGCCTGCGATCAGATCATCCATCAAGCAGCCTTTGAGCAGCCAAATGTGGCGAGCACATCTCCTGCCTGTGAAGGCCGGGCGAAGCAAGAACAATGCCCGCGTAGATTGCTTCGGGCTCCACCGCCGTTGAACCCGGCCGGGATCGGGTGTGTACTACCGGCCCACTACCCCAGCGCAACAGCGATCCTCCTTTATGGCTGAGCTCACCGTTTACAGCACGATCGGCGTGCGCAGTGCCGCCGAAGGCCTATTCGCGCAATTCGAGACGACAAGCGGCCACAAGCTCGCCGTGACCTGGGGGACCGCTCCCATGCTGGTGAAGCGGATCGAGGGCGGCGAAACCGCCGATGTGCTGGTGCTGAGCCGCGCCGGCCTCGACGCGCTCAGCAAGCAGGGCAAGGTTGCGCCGGGATCGGAGGTGCCGCTCGCCAGTTCCGGCGTCGGCATCGCGGTCAAAGCCGGTGCGCCGAAACCGGACATTTCCACGCCCGAGGCGCTGAAACAGACGCTGCTCAACGCCAAATCGATCGCCTATAGCGAACCGTCTGCGGGCGGCGCGAGTGGGGTCTATTTCGAGAAGTTGCTCGAGCGCATGGGCATCGCCGCCGAAATGCGACCCAGAACCAAATATCCGCCACCGGGCGGCTTTACCGCCACACTCCTCATTTCCGGCGAAGCAGAGCTTGCCGTGCAACAAAAGCCGGAACTGCTCCATGTCGCGGGCGTCGAGATCGTCGGTATGTTGCCCGGCGATCTCAATTTGATCACTGCCTTTGCAGCAGGCCTGATGCCGGACTGCAAACATGTCGATACAGGCAAAGCTCTGATCGCGTCTTTGCGCGCGCCGTCGGCCGTTGCGGCGTTCCGCGCTAAGGGGCTCGATCCCGCCTGAAGCCGCGCAAGCCGGTGTCGCGCGCAGCAATCAAACGTATTGCGCGATGCCGTTGCCGAACGACCAATTCTCTTTGCCGACGTCAATCAGGTTGATCATCACGTCCTGCGGCCGGATGCCGGGATTCTTGCCGAGTAATTCGACGATCCGCGCATAGAGCGCCTGCTTCTGTTCGACCGTGCGCGTATTGGTCACGGTGATTTGCAGCATGACGAACTCTGAGCCGTGCTCAATGCCGAGATAGCTTGGCTCGTAAATGAAGTCCGCTTCATCGCGGTCGGTCACGACCATGAAGCGATCATTCTCAGGCACCGTGAATATCTCGCGCAGCGCCTGATAGACGCCGTCGCTGATCGCCTTCTTGTAGGCCGCCGGTTTGCCGCGCCGCAGATCGATCCGCACGAGAGGCATGGATTACCCCACTATGGGCTACACCAGCATCATCACCGGGTTTTCGATCAGCGACTTGAAGGCGCCGATCAGGATCGCGCCGAGCGCGCCGTCGACGGCGCGATGGTCGCACGACATGGTGACGCTCATGATATGCGCGGCGACGATCTTGCCGTCACGCACCACAGCGCGCTCCTCGCCGGTGCCGACGGCGAGAATGGTCGCGTGTGGCGGATTGATCACGGCGGTGAAGTCCTTGATGCCGTACATGCCGAGATTGGATACCGCCGACGTGCCGCCCTGATATTCGTGCGGCTTGAGCTTGCGTTCGCGCGCGCGTATGGCGAAGTCGCGCATCTCGTTCGAGATCGCGGCGAGCGATTTGGTTTCGGCCGCACGGACGATCGGCGTGATCAGGCCGTTCGGCATTGCCACCGCGACGCCGATATCGGAATGCTTGTGCTTGAGCATGCCGCCTTCGGTCCAGCTCACATTGGCATCCGGCACACGCTGCAGCGCGAGCGCGAGCGACTTGATGGCGAAATCGTTGACCGAAAGCTTGTAGGCGGGCTTGCCGTCGGCGCCTTTGGGCGCGAGCGCGTTGATCTCTTCGCGCGCTTCCAGAAGCTTGCCGATATCGCAATCGACGGTGAGATAGAAATGCGGAATGGTCTGCACCGAGGCGGTAAGCCGCTGCGCGATGGTGCGGCGCATGCCGTCATGCGGCACGACCTCGTAGCTGCCGTCCTCGTAGAGCGCGCGGATCTGCTGGTCCGACATTGACGGCACGATCATCGGCGTCGTGCCGGCGCCCGGTGCGGCGGTCGCCTTCAATCCGCCGCCGGCTTTTGCCGTCGCCACATCGCGGGCGATGATACGGCCGTGCGGACCGGTGCCCTGGATGCGGCCGATATCGATGCCGGCATCCTTGGCGAGCCGCCGGGCCAGCGGTGAAGAAAAAACGCGCCCGCCGGCGTGCCCGTTGGTCACGGGTGCCGCGGGTGCGGCTTTCGGCGCTGCGACGGGAACCGGCAATGGAGGCGGAGCAGCAGTCGCCTTGGCTTCCCCCTTGGCTTGCACCGCAGAAGCGGCAGCAGCCTGTGTCGCCGGTGCCGCAGCAGGAACGGGCGATGCGGCGGCGGGCGCCGCGCCCTTCCCCCCGGCCGCGGCCGCGGCGGCCTTCACGTCCTCGCCTTCCTGCGCCATCACGGCGATGAGTTGATTGACCGCGACATCTTGCGTGCCTTCCGGCACCACGATCTTCGCCAGCGTGCCGTCATCGACGGCTTCGTATTCCATCGTCGCCTTGTCGGTCTCGATTTCGGCAATCACGTCGCCGGTCTTGACCGCGTCGCCCTCTTTCTTGAGCCACTTGGCAAGGTTGCCCTTCTCCATCGTGGGCGATAAGGCCGGCATGAGAATATTGATAGGCATCGGACGCCAATCTCACCAATCTAATTCAGCGGTAAGTGACGGCTTTCACCGCCTCGACAACTTCGGCAACGGATGGCAGCGCGAGCTTTTCCAAATTTGCGGCATACGGCATCGGCACGTCCTTGCCGCATACTCGCATCACTGGCGCGTCGAGATAATCAAACGCACTTTCCATCAGGGAAGCGGCAATCTCGGAGCCGACGCCGGATTGCTTCCAGCCTTCTTCGACCGTGACCACGCGGCCGGTCTTCTTCACCGACTCGATGATCGTCGCGGTATCCATCGGCTTGAGCGTGCGCAGATCGATCACCTCGGCGTCAATGCCGTCTTTCGCCAGTTCTTCGGCCGCTTTCAGCGCATAGGTCATGCCCATCGACCAGGCGACGATGGTGACGTCGTTGCCGGGACGAACGACACGGGCCCGGCCGATCGGCAGCACGTAGTCGTCAAGCTTCGGCACCGGCGAAGAGTGGCCGTAGAGAATTTCGTTCTCAAGAAAGATCACCGGATTGGGATCGCGGATGGCTGCTTTGAGCAAGCCCTTGGCATCGGCCGCGGTCGACGGCGCGATCACCTTCAGGCCCGGAATGTGCGAGTACCAGGCCGAATAATCCTGGCTGTGTTGCGCGGCAACGCGCGAGGCCGGACCGTTCGGGCCGCGGAACACGATCGAGACCTTGACCTGTCCGCCCGACATATATTGCGTCTTCGCCGCCGAATTGATGAGCTGATCCATCGCCTGCATGGCGAAATTGAATGTCATGAATTCGACGATGGGTTTTAGCCCGTCGAATGCCGCGCCGACGCCGACGCCGGTAAAGCCGTGTTCGGTAATCGGCGTATCGATAACGCGCCGCGCGCCGAACTCTTCCAGAAGTCCCTGGGTCACCTTGTAGGCGCCCTGATATTCTGCGACCTCCTCGCCCATCACGAACACGTCGGGATCGCGGCGCATTTCTTCGGCCATGGCATCGCGCAAGGCTTCGCGCATGGTCATTGAGACGAGCTCGGTGCCTGCCGGCACTTCCGGCTCCGGCGCAGCATGCGGAGCCGCGGCCGTCGGAGCGGGCACTGCCGGAGCCTCGGCTTTTGCCGCGGGCGCTGCAGGTGGCGCGGGTTCGGCCGGCTTAGGCGCTTTGGCCGGCGCGCCGGCTTTTAGAGCGGCGGCGTCTTCGCCGTCAGCGAGGATCATGGCGATCGGCGTATTGACGGCGACATCATTGGTGCCGGCCGGCACCAATATCTTTCCGAGCGTGCCCTCGTCGACCGCTTCCACCTCCATGGTGGCTTTGTCGGTCTCGATCTCGGCAATCACGTCGCCGGATTTGACGGCATCACCCTCATTCTTGAGCCACTTGGCAAGATTGCCCTTCTCCATCGTGGGCGACAGGGCGGGCATTAGAATCTCAGTCGGCATGATCGCTCACTCGGTAGCGTGACACACTGGGTGCTTACAGCGGCACGCTGATCGCAACTTAACGATAGACGTCGGTGTAAAGTTCGGCAGGATCGGGCTCGGGATCGTGGGTCGCGAACTCGGACGCTTCGTTGATGACGGCGCGCACGGACGCGTCGATCTTCTTCAAATCGTCTTCGCTCGCCCATTTCTTGTCGAGGAGCCGCTTGCGCACCTGCTCGATCGGATCGTGCTCCGTGCGCATTTTGTCGACTTCCTCCTTGGTCCGGTATTTTGCCGGATCAGACATGGAGTGGCCGCGATAGCGGTAGGTCATCATTTCGAGGATCACCGGGCCCTTGCCGGCGCGGCACCAGGCCAGCGCCTCTTCCGACGCCGTCTTCACCGCGCGCACGTCCATGCCGTCGACCTGCGACCCCGGGATGTTGAAGGAAACGCCGCGCTTGGAAAAATCGGTCTGTGCCGACGAGCGTGTCACCGACGTGCCCATCGCGTAGCGATTGTTTTCGATGACGTAAACGACCGGCAGTTTCCACAGCTCGGCCATGTTGAAGCTTTCGTAGACCTGGCCTTGATTGGCCGCGCCGTCGCCGAAATAAGTCAGGCAGACCGCATCATTGCCGCGATATTTATTGGCGAAAGCGAGACCGGTGCCGAGCGGCACTTGGGCGCCGACAATGCCATGGCCGCCGTAGAACTTCTTCTCCAGCGAGAACATGTGCATGGAGCCGCCCTTGCCCTTGGAGTAGCCGCCGCGCCGCCCGGTCAGCTCCGCCATCACGCCTTTGGGGTCCATGTCGCAGGCGAGCATATGGCCGTGGTCGCGATAGCCGGTGATCATCTGATCACCTTCCTTCGTCGCCATTTTCATGCCGATGACGACCGCTTCCTGGCCGATATAGAGGTGACAGAAGCCGCCGATCAGGCCCATGCCGTACATCTGACCGGCCTTTTCCTCGAACCGGCGGATCAGGAGCATGTGACGGAGCGCGTCGAGCTCCTGCTCCTTGGTGAATTCGGCGATCTTTGCGCCACCCAAGGTGGCCGCGCCGTTTCCGGCGGCAGGGCTCATTTTCTCAGCGGTTTGCGCAGTCTGGGCAGCGGCCATCAGTGTCCTCGAAAGATGACAAAGCGTTTCGGCAGGCGGGCCTCCTCCAATAGCGGAATTCGCTGTGTTGCGGAAGTCAGAGCATTGCCGGCGGGGGACAGGCGCCATCGGCCAAATGCTTGTCGGAAAAACCAATTTCGTAATCGGCTACGGCGACTTCAAGGGGCCGTCAAGGGTGCGGTGCGGCAGGCGGGCTGGCCGCCGGCCGGAACATCATGGTCAGGTCATTGGGATCGACATAGTCGAGCAGCAGGCGCGCGCGCTCATCGAGCATGTCCGGGTCGATGGCGTCGGATTTGAGCAGCGCGACGCGCCGCGCCCATTGCGCATGTTCGAGCTTGAGCCGCGTCAGATCGGTATTGAGCGCGGCCATTTGCCGGTCGATGTCTTCCTTGGCCTTGAGCCCGCGATTGCCGCTATAGGCGTTGACGCCGAAATAACCGATCAACAGCGCCGCAAGCACATAGAGCGCGAGCGCGTTGAGGATCGTGCGCAGCCGTTTGCGGGTAACCATGGCCCTACCATGCGAGCCTGCCGATTAAAGCGGGCTTAATGGGGCCATGGTTCTCGTCGCTAATGGTTTCGCCGCTACGGCAACCTGTTGCGCACTTCGCTGAGCACGAAATTGCCGAGCCGCTTGCCGCGGTTGCGCATGAAGCGCAGCATGCCGGCATCGACGAAATAGGTCAGCAGGATGCTGTCACGCGTTTTCACTTCAGCGCCGACCGCGTCCGCCGAGTGCCAAGTGTCCGTGCCCACGGCGAAGGCATAGCCGGTATTCGGCGCGAATTTCATCTGCTTGACCTTCGGCAGCGAGCCGTCGGCAAGCTTCTCGTGGAAAATCGTGCCGATATGCGTCGTGGAGGCATCGCGCGGCAAATAGAGCTGCACCGTGATGCCTTTCCAGCGCGTATCGGTATGCGGCGTGATCAGATAACCAGGAATGTCGCGCGTCAGGATCGGGATTGGATACATGCCAGTCGCGGCATAGCCGCCGCCGAAACGGCGCTCAAGCGCCGGCGCCAGCCGCCGCACAAAAGCATCCTTGACCTTCCGCGAGCACAGTGCGCGGCCGACGACATCCCAGACCGTGCGCTTCTGCGGCGGCAGGTGACGGATATATTCGGGGAACAGATCGATCTTCACCCTTGTGTGGGTACCGTCGGCGAGATCGTGACCTTTGCTGCGCCCGTGCATTGGCCGGTAGTCGTTGACCTCCGGCATATTGGCGAGCATCAGGGCGTAGGCTTCGTCCGGAAAAACGCGATCAAGCACGAGGTGTGTGAACGGCGCGTCGAAAGAAGGCGAGGCATCGATCGACGCAGCGATGTAGTCGCGCAGGTTTTCTACCGCGAGCCGCCGGTTTCCCGGCTTCAATTCAAGCGTCTGGTCCATATCGCACCCATTCCCGAGGAGATGTGCAGGGTATCGCTGTTGCGAGCGCCGCTCAACAGGCGCCCATGGTGGAGCTATTGCGGCGGAACTAGCGCAGTGCGCGGAACGCCGAGCGCCCGGCATAGACTGCCTGCGGACCAAGATCCTCCTCGATGCGCAGCAACTGATTGTATTTCGCCGTGCGGTCGGAGCGCGCCAGCGAGCCGGTTTTGATCTGGCCGCAATTGCTGGCGACAGCGAGATCGGCGATAGTCGCGTCTTCGGTCTCGCCCGAACGATGCGACATCACCGTGGTATAGGCGGCCTTGTGCGCCATTTCGACGGCGGCGAGCGTTTCAGTGAGCGTGCCGATCTGGTTGACCTTGATCAAAACTGAGTTGGCGTAGTGCTTGGCGATACCGTCGCTGAGCCGTTTGACATTCGTAACGAAGAGATCGTCGCCGACCAGCTGGCATTTGCTGCCGATTGCTTCGGTCAGCATGATCCAGCCCTCGATATCGTCTTCCGCCATACCGTCCTCGATCGACACGATCGGATAGCGGCCGACCAGGTCGGCGAGATATTTGGTCTGCTCTCGCCGCGAGCGCTTCTTACCTTCGCCTTCATAGACGTAAGTGCCGTCCTTGAAAAATTCGGTCGAGGCGGGGTCGAGCGCCAGACTGACATTATCGCCCGGCTTGTAGCCGGCCTTCTCGATCGCCTTCATCACAAAGTCCAGCGCGGCATCTGCGGAAGCGAGATTCGGCGCGAAGCCGCCTTCGTCGCCGACATTGGTGTTGTGGCCAGCATCCTTTAACGCACCGCGCAGGGTGTGGAAAATCTCCGAGCCGGCGCGCAGCGCTTCGGCAAACGTTGCCATGCCGAGCGGCACGATCATGAATTCCTGGAAATCGATGGGGTTGTCGGCATGCGCGCCGCCATTGACGATATTCATCATCGGCACCGGCAGAAGCCGCGCCGACGTGCCGCCGACATAGCGATAGAGCGGAAGCTGATTGGCAATCGCCGCGGCTTTGGCAGCGGCGAGCGACACGCCGAGAATGGCGTTGGCGCCGAGCCGGCTTTTGTTGGGCGTGCCGTCGAGCGCGATCATGGTCTCGTCGAGCTTGACCTGCGCCTCGGCATCCATGCCAGCGAGTGCATCGAAAATCTCGCCATTGACGGCTTCGACGGCGTTGCGCACGCCCTTGCCGAGATAGCGCTTCTTGTCGCCGTCGCGCAGTTCGACCGCCTCGTGGGCGCCGGTCGAAGCGCCGGACGGCACGCCGGCGCGGCCGAGCGACCCGTCCTCGAGCACCACGTCGACCTCGACGGTCGGGTTGCCGCGGCTGTCCAAAATCTCCCGGCCGATAATGTCGACGATGGCGGTCATGCCTGGTCCCCGGATAAACAGAATGGCGCTTGATCGCTGGCTCATGCGCCGCGAAGGGCTTCTACAGGATTGGGGAGCCTCTTGTCATGGTCTCTTGTCATGGCCTCTTGTCATGCTTGGGCAAGCAAGGCATGCAGTCGTGCTATGGTCGGAAAAACGACGACAAAGCCGCCGCAAAAAGCGCCTCAACTGCGCCGCCTCTCGCCGCCTCCCGCCTCGCCCGAAGAGGCCGTACTCGACCGCGTGCCCAATCCGCATCCGGACGCCAATTACCTCGCGCGCTTCACCTTTCCTGAATTCACCGTGATGTGCCCGGTCACAGGACAACCGGACTTCGCGACGCTTGTCATAGACTACGTGCCGAAGGCTTGGCTGGTCGAGTCAAAGTCGCTGAAGCTCTATCTGAATAGTTTTCGCAATCACGGCGCATTTCACGAGGCCTGCACGATCGATATCGGCAAAAAACTCGTCGGGCTGTTGAAACCGAAGTGGCTGCGCATAGGTGGCTATTTCCATCCGCGCGGCGGCATGCCGATCGACGTGTTCTGGCAGGCGGGAAAGCTGCCGTCGGGTGTTTGGCTGCCCGATCAGGGCGTTGCCACCTATCGCGCGCGCTAACCGTCCTGATCACGCTTTGATCGCGAGCGCGCCGCAAAGACTTGCCGTCAGCACCTGTACCTCGACCGCCGGATCTGCGGCGCGCATCACGCCGCCCATAACGGCAATCCCCGCGCAGCCAGCGGCGATCACGTCGCCGATGCGCACGGTATTGATGCCACCGATGGCAAGGAGCGGCACGTGCGCTGCGGCCGCCAGTTCGCGCAAGCCCTTGCGGCCGATCTCGGGGCCATAGCCCGGCTTGCTCGGCGTTTCAAAAGCCGGACCGGCAATGGCGTAGTCGACTGTCGCGGGATCGACCGCGGCAGCCTCGGTGGCGGTGTGGATCGACAAGCCGATGAGCTTTCCCGCACCCAGGAGCTTGCGCGCCGCCGCCGCATCGCTGCCTGAGGGCAAGTGCACGCCGTCAGTGCCGGCAAGATCGGCCAGCGCCGCTTCACCATGCAGCATCAGGCACGCATTGTGCCGGCGCGTGGTCGGCAACAGCGTTCGCGCCAGTAGGATTTGCTCGTCCTCCGGCAAGTCCTTTTCGCGCAGGCTGACCCAGCGGCAGCCGGCCGCCAGTGCCAAGCCGACGATCTCAACAAGCGGACGTAGCGCTTGATGACGATCGGTAACCACCAGTAATGGCGGATCGGGAAGCTTCATTGCGGCGCGAGTTTAGACAGTTTACCGCCGTGCTGCTGGGTGTAATTTTTGCGATTAGTGGCCGACCGGTGCGTAGCTCGAAACAGCGGTTGCCGCCAGGCTCGGCGCGGCCATCGGCACCAGGTGACGCGGAATAACGATACGTTGCCCCTCGGTAAGAGGCGTGCGTGGCGACACCGCATTGATCTCGGCAAGCGACCATAACGGCACGTGATAGGTGTCGGCAAAGGTCTTCAAAGTATCGCCGGCATGCGCCGCCATCGGCTGGCCGGAATCCCACAATTCGACCGCAGCGTCGGAGGGGACCTCGAGGCGAATTGGAATTGCGTCGCCTTCGGCGGTGGGCGGTGTCGAGGCCAGCTCGACGATTTTTTCGACCAATTGCTCCTGAATGCGGTCGGCCTTCTCGATATTGATATGAATGAGCTCGTTGTGATCTTTTAGATTGTAGCTGGCATAGTGACCGTGGAAGCGCGTGCCCTGCACGACGTTGCCGCCGCCCATCACATTCGTTGACTGAAAAATATTGATATAGCGCTCGACATTCGGCGGCACATCGTCGGCGATGCGGCTCGGGTCATAGGTGACGACGAGGTTCACCGGAATGTCGTTGGCGTTGAGCAGTTCGGCAAAGGCCAAGGTGGCGTCGCCGCCCATCGAATGGCCGATCAGAATGATGGGTTGCGGATCGCGGCGATAATCACGGATGGCCTGATCGGCGACCGGGCGCCACATTAGATAGGTGTCGACGCTCGCCGGCAGACCGGTATGCCGGATCCGTTCGGCGAGCTTGTCCATGCCGCGCGAATAGATCAGCCCGGCGATGCCGCGGAACAGATAGGCGCGGCCGCGCGGCGTGACATTGACGCTCTGAGTTGCCGGCGGCGCAACGGTGGTGTCGCGAGCATCGGCCACGACGACAGGTTTTGCCGTGGCGCTCGCGGCAGGAGCAGGCGTCGGCTGTGGCGCGTTGGTTTGATTTTGCGCAGCGCGCGCGAACAGCGAATTCAAAGACTCGGTGTCGTTCCGGCTTGGCGTCGTGGGCGCGGTAGAGGCGGTGCTGGCGGGATCGGCATTCGCCGACGAATTGTCCGTGGTGTTCTTCCAATCCGACGATTTACTCGACCCAAAGCCCGACGAATTGAACGACGAGGTGTCGAACATCGAATAGCTGCCGCAGCCGGCAAGGCTCACCGCCAGCAGCAGCGCACCGATCTGTTTCGACTGCACCATGTAGGTTCGTCGTCCCCCAGCTAATGCTGCCAAGCCCAGCCAAACAGCGAAGTCTACGCCGCGCTTTGTCCACGCGCTTCTGTCGGGTGCGATAGGCCGAGAATCGCCATCCGCCCTTCGTCTTGCCGGAGCAGACCGCGAATTTGTTAATTTCCCCCGAACAAACGTTAACCATCGCCCGTGGCGGGGATGATTTCACGGTTTTCACCGGGCTTTTTCGCGGCAAAGGGCTGTTGCAAGGGCAATCAGGCACAAGCATTTAGAGGTTGAGCCCGCAATCCTTGGCCGTGCTATGGCACGCCCTCGATCATCGCAACTAAGACCCCGAATTTACCTCCAAAACCGCCGCAGAAACCGCCTTATGAACCGTCCCGCTCGGATTTCCTTCGTCTCGCTTGGTTGCCCCAAGGCGCTGGTCGATTCCGAGCGCATTATTACGCGGCTGCGCGCGGAGGGTTATGAGCTTGCCCGCGAGCACAAGGGCGCGGACCTCGCGATCGTCAATACCTGCGGATTTCTCGACAGCGCCCAGGCGGAATCGCTCGCCGCCATTGGCACGGCCATGGCCGAAAACGGCAAGGTGATCGTCACCGGCTGCATGGGCGCCGAGCCGGAAAAGATCACGGCGGTGCATCCCGGCGTGCTCGCGGTGTCAGGCCCTCAGCAATATGAGAGCGTGCTCGACGCGGTGCATCGCGCCGCCCCGCCGCAGCACGATCCCTATGCCGATCTGATCCCGCCCGAGGGCATCAAGCTCACGCCGCGGCACTACGCTTACCTGAAGATTTCGGAAGGCTGCAATAATCGCTGCACCTTCTGCATCATCCCCAAATTGCGCGGCGATCTGGTGTCGCGCCCGGCCGCCGACGTGCTGGGCGAAGCTGAAAAGCTGGTTGCGGCGGGAGTGAAAGAACTCCTGGTCATTTCCCAGGACACTTCGGCCTATGGCGTCGACCTGAAATATGCGGCGAGCCGCTGGAAGGACCGCGAGGTCCGGGCAAAATTTCTCGATCTGGCGCGCGAGCTCGGCGAGTTCGGCGTCTGGGTGCGGCTGCACTACGTCTATCCCTACCCTCATGTCGACGAGGTCATTTCCCTGATGGCTGACGGCAAGGTGCTGCCTTATCTCGACGTGCCGTTTCAGCACGCCAGCCCTGATGTTCTCAAACGCATGCGCCGGCCGGCGGCGCAAGAAGAGACGCTCGAGCGCATCTCGCGCTGGCGGGACATCTGTCCGAGCCTGACGATCCGTTCCACTTTCATCGTCGGCTTCCCCGGCGAGACGGACGAGGAGTTTGCGCGGCTGCTCGACTGGCTGAGCGAAGCGCAGCTCGATCGTGTCGGCTGTTTCCGTTACGAGCCGGTCGCGGGTGCGGCATCAAACGATCTCGCGGCAGCTGTGCCGGATGAGATCAAAGAACAGCGCTGGCATCGCCTGATGCAGCATCAGCAGGCGATTTCGCAGAAACGCCTCAAACGCAAAGTCGGCAACCGCGAGCGTGTCATCATCGACGAAGTCGGACCGACCGTCGCCAAGGGCCGCAGCAGAGGCGACGCGCCGCAGATCGACGGCAGCGTTTTTGTCGCGAGCCACCGGCCGCTCCGCGTCGGCGAGATCGCGACCGTGAAGATCGAGCGGGCTGACGCTTACGATCTTCATGGCACAGCCGTCGGTTATTAGGCTAGAAACGCTGCGCTGTTTGCATTTTTGACTGTCCGAATTGGCCATCCTCCAACATCTCAGGTCACGCTCCATGCCGCTTTCCGACACGATCAAGACCCTTATCCGCAACGCCTGGGACGACGGCTATCCGTGCCTGGTGGCGACCTCCGGTCCACAGGGGCCCAATATCAGCCCCAAGGGCAGCATGATCGTGTTCGACGACACGCATCTGGCTTATTGGGAACGCTCCAAACGCACCGCGCTCGATAATCTCGGTCACGACAAGCGCATCGGCGTGATGTACGCCAACTTCAAAGCCCAGCGTGACGGCGTCTTGGAGAGCGGCTTCCTGCGTTTCTTCGGCAGTGTCGAACTGCACGAAAGCTGGCCCATTCATGATGCGATCTTCGCCAAATTGCTGCCGCGGGAGCAAACCCATGTCGGGGCCGACACAGGCATCGGCGTGCTGGTCAAGATCGACAAGGCTGTCGATGTGCGCGGCAAGCCGCTGATTTAACGCAATTAGATTTGTTGTTTGAGTATGATCTTTTCCGAAAACCGGTCTCCACTTTTCGGGATCATGCTCTGATCAGCAGCCCTCCGCGACGACCCGGCAAATCGCGCCCGTGAGCCGAGCAAGATCGTCGTCGCCGATCGTAAAGGCCGGGGTGAGATAGACGATATTGCCGAACGGCCGGATAAACACGCCTTTGGCGATAAAGCGCTGCCGCAAGGCGTTGACGTCGGCGATGCCTTCGAGTTCGACCGCCCCTATAGCGCCTTTGACCCGCACATCCTTCACGCCGTGATGTTTCCTGCACGGCTCGAGTCCGGCGCGGAGCGCCGCTGCGATCTTGGCCACCTGATCGATCCGCGGTTCGCGCGCAAACAGATCGAGCGAGGCATTAGCGGCCGCGCAAGCGAGCGGGTTGGCCATGAAGGTCGGCCCGTGCATCAGCGCGGAAGCCGGATCGTCCGACCAGAAGGCCTCGAAAACGTTGCGGCGTGCGATGGTGGCGGCAAGCGGCAGCGTGCCGCCGGTCAGGGCTTTCGACAAAGTGAGGATATCGGGAACGACGCCGGCCTCTTGGAAGGCGAACATTGCGCCAGTACGGCCAAAGCCAGTGAAGATTTCATCGAAGATCAGCAATATCTCGTAACGGTCTGCAATCGCCCGCAAAGTCTTGAGGACACCGGCATTATGAAAGCGCATGCCGCCGGCACCCTGCACCAAGGGCTCGACGATGATTGCGGCGACCTCGTCGGCGCGGTGAGCGAGCGCGGCTTCGAACGCCGCCGTGGTCGCTTCATCCACCGGCAAATCGACGATGATCTGCTCCGGCAGAAGCCCGCGGAATGCTACGTGAAAGCTTCCTTCCGGGTCGGACACGGCCATCGCTCCGGTCGTGTCGCCATGATAACCGCCGGTGAAGGCGACGATCCGGTTGCGGCCGCGGATGCCGCGGTTGCGCCAGTACTGCACCGCCATTTTCAGCGCAACTTCGACCGCGACCGAACCGGAATCGCTGAAAAATACCCGGTCGAGATCGCACGTCTGGCTATCTTGAGCGAGCATAGCCAGTCGGCGCGCCAAAATCAGCGCTGGTTCGTGCACCAGGCCGCCGAACATTACGTGAGGCATGAGTGCCAATTGGCTCTCCACAGCCGCACGAATATGCGGATGGTTATAGCCGTGGCACGCCGTCCACCACGAGGCGATGCCGTCGACCAATTCGCGGCCGTCGGCAAGGACAATGCGGCTGCCATGGGTGGTCTTGACCGCGAGCGGCGGCGGCGCCGTTTTCATCTGGGCGTAGGGCAGCCAGACGTGGTCGAGGCCCGGTTCGTACCAGGTGGGTGCGGCTACCCCTTTGTTCTCGCTGGCTTTGCCCGACATTCGGCGCTTTCATGGAACTTATGGCGGTCATTGTGCCGATATTCGCCGCCTGGGCTAGGCCGCGGTCGCGGCTTTGTTAGAGCAAGGAAAGCGATGCGCTCGTTGAGTGAATTTGCTGCCGAAAAGCTCGGTGTTTTGGAACGGGCGAAGCTGCGCCGTACGCCCGAGGAGACGGCGCGGGCCGGGATTTGGGTTGAGCGCAACGGCCGTCGCCTCCTCTCGTTCTCGTGCAACGACTATCTCAATCTCAGCCAGCATCCGAAGATCATCGCTGCCGCGATCGCCGCGACGGAACGCTACGGCATCGGCGCCGGCGCGTCGCGGCTCGTGACTGGCAATCACCCACTCTATGCCGAGCTCGAAGAACGGCTGGCGCGGCTCAAAGGCAGCGAAGCGGCTTGCGTCTTCGGTTCGGGCTATCTCGCCAATACCGGCATCGTTCCCGTGCTGGTCGGGCCCGATGATCTGATCGTGCTCGACGAGTTATCGCACGCCTGTCTTCATGCCGGTGCCAAACTCAGCGGCGCTAAGATTCATCTCTATCGCCACGCCAATGCGGCACATGTGCAAACGCTGCTGGCCGCGCACCGCGCCGAAACCAAACGCGCCCTCATCGCGACCGATGGCGTTTTCTCCATGGATGGCGATCTGGCGCCGCTTGCCGAACTCGCCGATATCGCCAAGCACTTCGACGCCTGGCTCCTGTCCGACGACGCCCACGGCTTGGGCGTGGTCGGCGGCGGTCGCGGCTCGACATTTGCGGTAGGCGGCGCTGAAGTGCCGTTGCAGATGGGCACGCTGTCAAAGGCCGTCGGCACCTATGGCGGCTATTTGTGCGCCTCGCAGCCGGTGATCGATTTGATGCGCACCCGCGCCCGCACCTTCATCTATTCGACCGGCCTGCCGCCGCCGGTCGTCGCCGCGGCCATTGCCGCGCTCGATGTGATCGAAACCGAGCCGGGTTATGTCGCCGAGCCGTTGCGCAAAGCCCGCCAGTTCACGCGCGCCCTCAACCTTCCGGAAGCGCAGAGCGCCATAGTGCCGGTGATTGTCGGGGAAACCGAAGCTGCGCTTTCCGCGTCCGAACTTCTGCGCAACGAAGGCTTTCTCGTTGTTGCCATCCGGCCACCGACGGTGCCGCCCGGAACGGCTCGGCTGCGCTTTGCCTTTACCGCGCAACATCCGGACGCCGAAATCGAACGGCTTGCCGACGCCGTCCGCCGACGCGTGATAAGGCATTGACGCGTGACCGCGATCTTCATCACCGGAACCGGGACGGACGTCGGCAAGACCTACGTCACCGCCGCGCTGATCCGGCATTTGCGCCAAATGGGCCGAAGCGTCGAGGCATTGAAGCCAGTGGTGAGCGGCTTTGATCCAGCTTTGCCGGCGACGAGTGATCCGGGCGTCCTATTGAAAGCGCTGGGGTTTTCGGTAACGCAGCAAGACATCGAGCGGATCTCGCCCTGGCGGTATCGTGCTCCGGTGTCGCCCGACCTCGCCGCCAAACGCGAGGGCCAGACTATCGACGTCGACGGCGTTATCAGCTTTTGCCGGACCGCGATCGACCAGTGCCGCGACATCCTGCTGATCGAGGGCGTCGGCGGCATCATGGTGCCGCTGGACGATCAGCGCACGGTGCTCGACCTGATGATGGCGCTGCAATTGCCGCTGATCCTGGTTGCGGGTTCCTATCTCGGCACAATCAGTCACACGCTGACTGCGCTCGACGCGCTGTTTCGCCGCAATCTGAAGGTTTTGGCGACAATCGTCAGCGAGACGCCCAATTCCACGGTGCCGCTAGCCGATACCGTCGCGGCAATCGCACGTTTTGCAAACCCGGTGATTGGCCTGCCGCGGCAAAGGTATAGCCGAGCCGCCGGCTCTGAGACGCCGCCGGACGAGAAAGCAGGCCGCACCGTTGCCGCATTCGACCGTATCTTCAGCGGGCCGGACTCATCCTAGGTTATCTGACCGGGCGCGAAGCATTGACGACACGTGAGTCGACAATGGCCGCCACCTCGATAGAATTGCCACCATGGCCAAACAAATTCACCTTGTTCTCGCGGGCGTAGCGACCGGAGCGGCCCTGACGCTTCTCGCGAGCCAAATTCCGATCGGCGCCCTGGCAAAATCCGCCGGCCACGCCGATGAATACCGGGTGCTGGAACTTTTCGACGACGCCTTCGAGCAGGTGCGGCAGAACTACGTCGAAAAACCCGACGACAAAAAGCTGATCGAGAATGCCATCAACGGCATGATGGCCGCGCTCGGCGATTCTTATTATCTCGATGCCAAATCGGCGAGCCACACCGTGGCCTGCACGACGAGCGGCTGCCCCTCAGCCGATGTCGGACTTCGTTTCACCATCGCCGATGGGCTGCCAAGGGTCATAACGGCGATCGACGGTTCGCCCGCGGCCAAGGCCGGCCTCCAGACGGGCGATATCATCACCACGATCGACGATCAGCCGCTTGACGAGCTCACGGCCTATCAGGTCGGCCAAATGCTCAACGGCGAGCCCGGCACGACGGTGCATTTGAGCGTCGGGCGTCCCGGTTCGGACAAACCGATCGACCTCGCCTTGGTCCGCGATCACGTCACCGCGCGCTCCGTCCGCTCGCAGGTCGAAGGCGGCGATATCGGCTATATCAGGGTGGCGCAGTTCAACGACAATACGGCCGACGAGCTGAAGAAGGCGATGGAAGAGATCGCCGCCGCGGTTCCGGCCGACAAGCTCAAAGGCTATGTTGTCGATCTGCGCAATAATCCCGGTGGCATCTTGGACGGCGCCGTTGCGGTAAGCGATGCGTTCCTCGACGGCGGCGCTATCGTTGCAATCGGCGGCCGCACCGCGAGCAACGCCAAGGACATCCGTGTCAAGGCCAGCAATCTCAGCAATGGCAAGCGCGTTGTGGTTCTCATCAATGCCGGATCGGCGTCCACTGCCGAAGTCGTCGCCGGCGCGTTGCAGGACAATCATCGCGCCACACTGATCGGCACGCGCACCTATGGCGCGGGTTCAGTATTGACAGAGACCTCGCTCGGTCGCGGCCAGGGCACGCTCCGCCTCGCCACGGAACAGTATTTTACGCCCTCCGGCCATGCGATCGAGGCCAAGGGCATTTCACCCGATATCGAAGTGCCGCAGGACGTGCCCGACAATCTGAAATCGACCGCGCGGTCGGGCGCCGGCAAGAAGCCGGTCTTGCAATCCTATATTCCAGCCGACCCGAGTGCCGACAAGGCGCTTAGCCGCGCCTATGCCGAGTTGCGGGGAACGCACGCGAATTAACGCCTGGCGCGTCCGATGCGCGGCCCGCAGCGACTGCTCTCACCGGCGGTCGCATGAGTTCGTTTCTAATTAATCCTCCAAAAACGTGCGGCGCGAAGAGGCCCGACCACGTCTTTATTTGGCGAAGAAATGAACTTGCGCGATCGTTTCCATCGTGCCCTCGAAGTTGAACAGCGCGTGCAGAACAAAGGTCAGCACCGTCGAGCCGCTGCGCCAGCGCATATAGCCCAAAAACAGCCCGACGACGAAAATCTGCAGGATGCCGACCCAGTCATATTGCACGTGCGGCGCCGCGAAGAGCACCGCGGTCGCAAGGACGCCGGGCCAAGCCAAGCGCTCAGGGCGGACGAAGCCGCGGAATAGAAAGCCACGAAACAAAATCTCTTCGCCCGCCGGCGCGACGACAATGGCGGCGAACAACATCCCCGGCAGCCAGCCCTCGGCGACGGCCGTCGTGTAGGACTGCAATTGAAACGGGGTCACCAGGGGCTGGCCGCTGAGCAGCAGCAACCCATCGCTCGCCGCGATCAAAAGCACGAGACCGCCGATGGCAAAAAGCAGTTGGCGCAGCTTTGGCCGAACCAGCGCCAGATAGTCAGCGGAATTGGCGTGCGCGAGCCGAACGGCAATGAGTACGACGGCGACGACGACCAGATTGAGCGGCAGCACGGACTCGGCGAGGAGCTTGCCGTCGTACGGGCTCGCCGCCAACAACGACAGGTCCCCGCGCTGCCACCAGATGACGGCAACGCTCGCCACGATCTGGCCCAAGGCATACGCCAGGACCGCCCAGCCAAGCGTTGCCCAGTAACCCCAAATTTTCATTGCGTTCCGTGACTGTCCTTACGGCACCAGGATGATCGAGCCGGTGGTGGAGCGCCCTTCCAGATCACGGTGCGCCTGCTGGGCATCGCGGAGCGGATATTTTTGGTTGATCGGAATTTTCACCGCGCCTTTGCCGACGACGTCGAACAGATCGTTGGCGATGGCCAGCAGATCCTCGCGCTTGGCGGCATAGGTGTTGAGTGTCGGCCGGGTCGCGAACAGCGAGCCTTTCTGCTGCAGGATATTGATGTTGAAGGCGTCGATCTGGCCCGACGAACTGCCGAAGCTTGCGAACAGGCCGAGCGGGCGGATGCAATCGAGCGACGCCGGGAAAGTGGTCTTGCCGACGCCGTCATAGACGACATCGCACAGCTTGCTGCCGGTGATCTCTTTGACGCGGGCGACGAAGTCCTCTTCGCGATAGAGGATCGTGTGGTGACAGCCATTGGCTTTAGCGAGCGCGGCCTTTTCCTTCGAGCCGACGGTGCCGATAACGTTGGCGCCGAGATAATTCGCCCATTGGCACAAGATCAGGCCGACGCCGCCGGCAGCGGCGTGCATCAAGATGTTCATGCCCTTCTCGACCTTGAAGGTCCGGCGTAACAGATATTCGGCCGTCATGCCCTTGAGCATCATTGCGGCGGCCTGCTCGTAGCTGATATTGGCCGGAAGTTTCACGGCGCGATCTGCCGGCACCAGCCGTTCGGCGGTGTAGCAGCCAAGCGGCAACACATAGGCGACGCGGTCGCCGACCTTGAGGTCGCTGACGCCCGGCCCGACCGCAACGACCTCGCCGGCCGCTTCATTGCCAATGATAAATGGCATGCCGCCCGCCGCCGGATAGAGGCCCATGCGGAAGTAAGTGTCGATGAAGTTGACGCCGCAGGCGTGTTGCTTGACCCGGACCTGGCCCTGCCCCGGCGCTCCCACTTCAACTTCTTCATAGGTCAAAACCTCTGGCCCACCCGGCTTATGAACGCGTACAGCCGCAACCATTTTCCTCTCCTTCAACAAATTCGCATTGTGTTTAGAAAAGCTCGGCCGGGATCATAGGCGGCAGCAACTCGAATACAAGGCACAGCTTCCTCTGCGGCCGCCGGCGCTTACGGCGAAGTCAACGCGCGCCAGAGACGTTGAGCACGGCGCCGGTGACATAGGAGGCTGCATCCGAGAGCAGGAACAGCACGGTTTCGGCGATTTCGTCGGGTTCGCCAGGCCGCCCCATTGGTAATAGCGGCGTGATCCGCTCGAGCCGTCCGGGCTCGTGAATTTCTGTCCTTGTCGGGCCCGGCCGCACCGCATTGACGCGGATGCCTTCCTTGGCCACTTCGCGAGCGAGCCCATTGGTGAGCGCATCGACGCCGCCCTTGGCGGCGGCATAAAAGACATATTCGCCCGCGCCACCGGTCAGCGCCGCAATCGACGACAACAGTACGATCGAACCGCCCTTGCCGCCATGCGCTGTCAACATGCGGCGCACCGCTTCGCGCGCGCAGATGATGGCGCCGAACAGATTGACGTCGAGCACCTCGCGGATGGTCGCCGCGCTCGCCGCATCGAGCCGCGAGTTCTTGCCGCCGATGCCGGAACTGTGGACGAAATGAGTGATCGGCCCGAGCGCCTGCGTCGCTTGGTCGAAGACGCGCAGAATATCCTCTTCCTTTGTCATGTCGCCCTGGAGCGTCACGGCGCGGCCACCGGCCTTTTTCACCGCCGCGGCAACCTCTTCGGCGGCGTCAGCGCGGCTCATGTAATTGATGGCGACGTCATAGCCGCGTGCGGCCGCAAGCTTTGCTGTCGATGCGCCAATGCCTCGGCTGCCGCCGGCAATAAGCAGAACGGGTCGCGGCATGGCAAGGCTCCTTCAAGATGTGCGGGCGGATAAGACAGCCTGGAGAGAAACGGATCAAGAGTGAGGTGGCGTCACGGATGGTGGCGGCGCAAGAACCCTGCGGCGATGAAATAAATCGCCAGCGCGCATAGTCCTGCCTGGGTCCAAAAGCCAGGATTGAGATTCATCGCAACGGCGTAAGCGGCAAGCAGCGCCCAGAGGATAAGCGCCACGAGCGTGATCTCGCGCAAATGCGCAATCCGCATCGGATGCACAACATGAAACGGCACAAAGGTCAGCACCGCCAGCGCGGCGATCGATAGCGTCGCCGGCAAGGGATCGGGCTTGAGCACGAACAGATAGAACACGGCGACATTCCACACCGCCGGAAAGCCGCGAAAGTAATAGTCGGATGTTTTCATCAGCCGATCGGCGAAATAGAGCGAGCCGGTGACGACAATCAGGATGCCGAGCGGGATGGCGATGGCAGGCGGCACGCGCCCGCTTGCGACAACAGCATAGGCCGGGACGAATACGTAATTGAGGATGTCGACCACAAGATCAAGCACGTCGCCCGACCAGCGCGGCAGCACCTCCGCGACGCGGAGCCGACGAGCGAAGGTTCCGTCGATACCGTCGATGAATAGCGCGATGCCGAGCCAGACGAACATTTGTGGCCAGTCGCTGCGGACCGCGGCAATGAGGGCCAAAAGCGCGCAGGCCGCACCGGACGCAGTAAAGATATGGACGGCGAAGGCCGCCGTCGTTAATTGCGGGGCTGCGGCTGCCGGTTTGGCCAATGGCTCGCCGGGGTTCAATGGCTCAACAGGGTTCATACCCTAAGGGTACACGTGAAATCGAAGATCGGACAGAATGTCCCTGTGATCGCTTGTCTTTCGATCATAAATCCTAAAGGTCGCGCATTGGTTGGCGAACCGCGCCGAAGCGAACGGTTGACAGTGTGAACAGCGCCATTTCCCCTTTCACGAGCGAAGTTGCCGTTGTTGGCGGTGGACCGGCCGGACTTGTCAGCGCCATCGCGCTCCAGGCGGCAGGCGCAGAGACGCTCCTGATTGCGCCCAGGGCAGAGCCTGACCACCGCACCACCGCGCTGTTGGCAAGCTCGGTCAAGGCGCTGGAAACGCTCGGCGTCTGGCAGGCTTGCATTCCATATGCTGCGCCGCTGAAAAAGCTTCGCATCGTCGATGACACGCAGCGTCTGTTTCGCGCGCCGGAGACGTTTTTTGACGCCGCCGAGATCGGGCTCGATGCCTTCGGCTACAATATCGAAAACCGGCACCTCGTCGCCGCGCTCGAAGCGCGCGTCAGCGAACTTGCGCTTGCGCGGATCACGGTTCCCGCGCATGCGGTGAAGAGCGACGCCGACGGCGTCACGATCAAACACGCCGACGGCGAGGTGCGGGCACGTCTTGCGATTGGCGCTGACGGTGTGCGTTCGCTGTGCCGCATGGCGGCGGGAATTTCCACGCGCCGTCGGACTTATCCGCAGACAGCGCTGACGCTCAATCTCAGTCATGGCCGCTCGCATGACGAGACATCGACCGAGTTTCACACCGAAAGCGGCCCGTTCACCCTCGTGCCCCTGCCCGGCCAGCGATCGAGTCTGGTCTGCGTGCGCGATCCTGACCGCGCGCGCGTGCTGGCCGCTATGGATGACACGGCACTGTCCGACGAGATCGAGCGCCGCGCGCACTCGCATCTCGGCAAAATGCGCGTCGAGCCCGGCCGTGGCATTTTTCCGCTCGCGGTCGAGACCGCCCAGGCCTTTTCCGCCAAGCGCATTGCATTGGTCGGCGAAGCCGCTCATGTCGTGCCGCCGATCGGCGCGCAAGGACTCAATCTCGGGCTGCGCGACGCCGCGACCATTGCAGAAATCGTCGCTGATGCGCGGCGTGGTGGTCTCGATATCGGCGGTGCGAGCGTGCTCGCGCACTACGAAAGACAGCGCCGGGCCGATGTCATGAGCCGAGCCACCGCCGTCGATCTGCTCAATCGGAGCCTGCTCACGGATTTTGCCCCCGTGCACGGCGCGCGCGGTTTGTCGCTCTACCTGGTCGATCGTATTGGACCGCTGCGGCGCGCCATGATGCGTGAGGGGGTGGCGCCCGCCGTCTCGCAGCCACGTTTGATGCGCGGCGAGATGGTGTAACGGGTATGACAATCGGCGCCATTTCGTGAGCAAATGGCGTCAAAAGCGGCTTGGCGAGGTCCTGCCCTTCAGCCTAGCCTTGTGCAACTTGGGTTGCGGGGAATGCCCAATGAAACTACCGCGCAATTTCTTCAAGCCGCTCGCGATCGGCGCGCCGGCGCCGCTGCGCGAATTGCCGCTGCGGCTCGAGCGGATGATCCATTTCGTGCCGCCGCATATCGAGAAACTGCGCGCCAAAGTGCCCGAGCTCATCGCTCAGGTCGATGTCGTGCTTGGCAATCTTGAGGACGCCATTCCCGCCGACGCCAAGGACGCCGCGCGGCGGGGTTTCATTGCCATGGCGCAAGCGTGCGATTTCGGCGAAACCGGATTGTGGACACGCATCAATGCGCTCAATTCACCCTGGATGCTCGATGACGTCACCCAGATCGTTGGCGCGGTCGGACAGAAGCTCGATGTCGTTATGCTACCGAAGGTCGAAGGCGCATGGGACATTCACTATCTCGATCAGCTTCTCGCGCAACTTGAGGCCAAGAACGGCGTCAAGAAGCCGATCCTGATCCACGCCATTCTCGAAACGGCCGAAGGCGTCGACAATGTCGCCGACATCGCGGCCGCCTCGCCGCGCATGCACGGCATCAGCCTCGGGCCCGCCGATCTCGCGGCCTCGCGTGCGATGAAGACGACGCGCGTCGGCGGCGGACATCCCGACTACAAGGTTCTCGCCGACGCGACCTCGCCGGATGCACCGCGGGCGAGCTTCCAGCAGGATCTGTGGCATTACACGATCGCCAAAATGGTCGACGCCTGCGCGTCCGCCGGCATCAAGGCGTTCTACGGTCCGTTCGGCGACTTCGCTGACGGCGCCGCCTGCGAGGCGCAGTTCCGCAACGCCTTCCTTATGGGCTGCGTCGGCGCCTGGACGCTGCATCCAAGCCAGGTGCCGATCGCCAAGCGCGTGTTCTCGCCGGAGCCGTCGGAAGTCGCCTTCGCCAAGAAGATCATCGCCGCTATGCCCGATGGCAGCGGCGCGGTCATGATCGACGGCAAAATGCAGGACGACGCGACCTGGAAACAAGCCAAGGTTTTGGTGGATTTGGCCGCGTTGGTTGCAGAAAAAGACCAGGAAATGGGGCAGAGATACGGATTATGAACAATCGTTCAGTAAAGTCGTGGCGCTGGGTTCACAAAGCCTGTTAGGAAAGGCCAGACTACGATCGTAGCGTTGTTTCCAGTCCGCCGCAGGCGGTAAGTTAGGCATCGGAATGAGCAAGATTCGGATCGCCAAGTACCAGATTGGCCAAGTTGTTCGGCACCGCCTTTATCCGTTCCGCGGCGTCGTCTTCGACATCGACCCGATATTCGACAATACCGACGAGTGGTATGAGGCGATCCCGGCCGAAATCCGGCCGCATAAGGATCAGCCGTTCTATCATCTGTTCGCGGAGAACGACGAAACCGAATACGTCGCCTATGTCTCCGAGCAGAACCTGTTGCCTGACACCACCGGTGAGCCGGTGCGCCATCCGCAGGTCGCTGAGGTTTTTATCAAAGACGGCAAAGGCGGTTATCGCCCGCGCACGGCCTCGGTCCACTAGACCGCACGAGAATAAACAAGCGACAGAGCAGGTAGCATCTGGAACGCACCGCCGCGCGCGGCGCTGCGTTCCAGATCTGCTAGGCTCGCCTACTGCTGCGGAGCCGGTGCCGGCGCGTTGGAAGACTGCGGCGCGCCGCCCTGCTGCTGCTCGAGCCGCTTGCGGGCGTCATCGGCACGCTTCTGCAGCTCTTCCTGCAGCTTCTGCTGCTGCTCTTCGAAGACCTTCGGATCGGTCGGCGGACCTTCATAGGCCTTGGCGAAATCGCCAAGCGGCAGCGGCAGGTTGATCGGCTGCGCGGTCGAGTTGATCGCCTGCACGAAGAGCTGCTGCCCCTTCTTCATTTTCCCGATCATGTCAGGGGTCGCTTCGTAGTCGGCCATGCAGCCGTTGGTGAAGCAGATGACATAAGGCGCGGTCAGTGGCTGGTTCTGGTCGATGATCAGCCGGGTGCCGTGAATGAGCTGCATGCCAAGCGGCAGCGTGACGCGCAGGATCTTCTTCGGCTCGCCTTCCGGCTCGATCAGCACGGCCGCGACCACCGGCATGCCGGATTCAATGCGTGCGTCCTTGCCGGTGAAGCAGACCTGCTTGGAATTCGGATCGTTCTGATTGGCCTTGAGGCAGAACTTGGTCCACGGCGAATAGATCAGCTGCACTTGCTGCTGCTGTTGGTCGCCACCTTGAGGCTGCCCCTGAGCCTGGCCTTGGTCCGGCGGAGCTGCCGGTGGTTGCTGCGCCGCTGCGGGCGGCGTGGCCGGCTTCGGCTTTGGTGCCGCCGGTTTCGGCTTTGCGGCCGGCGCTGCGGGCGCCACAGGCGCGGGAACCGGCTGTTGCGCTTGAGCGATCGAGGCACTCGCCGTCGCGAGCGCAACCGTCAAGATCGCGGTCTGGCCAATCGTCCTGCTGATGGCAGCGAGCGTCCGGCTCACCGGCCGTGCCGGCGCCGACGCGTTCCGATAGTTCATGAAATTTCCTCTTTCGTCCTGCCACCCGGAAACCAACCTGAAACCCAGCTGGATCGCGGCGATTTCCGTGGTCAGATTGGCGTGTTCAGTGAGTTGATGTCGGGCACACCCGACATGTCCGTCGCCGCGCCGTCCCCCAGGCGACGGTCAATCGACGCATATTAAGGCAACAAAGTGACACCTACGACCTCCGGCCCGGCCCCATAGCGCAAATGTGGCGCTGGATAAAGTCCGATTAGAGGAACCGTGCGATAAGGCGCCGCAATAGCGCCGCCAAAGGCTCAAGCCACCCTTGCCGTGCTACAGTCGGCACCGTCACCCGAATCGTGGATATGCTTTTTTATTGCCGATGAGAGCCTCGCGAACCGCTTGCGCCGGCTTTGGCGTGTGGGCCGTCCTGTCCGGCACGCTGGCACTGCTCGCCGTGGTGCCGCAGGCGGCCGCCGAAGCGGCCGACGCGACCGTCAAGCCTGGCGGTACGATGCCAGCGTTGGCGATGCCCGCAATTGCGATGCACGGGGCTCCGGCGCTTCCCGACGACTTCGTTGCGCTGCCCTATGCCAATCCCGACGCGCCCAAAGGCGGCGCCATCATTGAAGGCGTGCTCGGCACTTTCGACAGCCTCAACCCTTTCATCGTCCAAGGCCTCGCCGTCCAGGCGATCCGCAGCTACGTGGTCGAAAGTCTGCTGGCGCGCGACTATGACGAGCCGTTCTCGCTGTACGGACTATTGGCCCGCACGGTCGAGACCGATGACGCGCGCACCCATGTGACGTTCGCGCTCAATCCGGCCGCGCGTTTTTCCGATGGCACTCCGGTTACTGCGGACGATGTCGTCTTCTCGTGGCAACTCTTGCGCGGTCACGGCCGGCCCAATCACCGCATCTACTATTCCAAGGTCGCCAAGGCCGAGATCCTCGATCCGCTCACCGTGCGGTTCGATTTTGCCAATGGCAGCGACCGAGAATTGCCACTGATCCTGGGCCTTATGCCGGTGCTGCCGAAGCACGCCGTCGACGCGGCGAATTTCGAGAAGTCCACTTTAGCGAAGCCAATCGGCAGCGGACCCTATACGGTTGATAAGGTCGACGTCGGCAAAAGCGTCAGCTTGAAACGCAATCCGAATTATTGGGGCCAAAATCTTCCGATCAATCGCGGGCTATGGAATTTCGACACCGTGCGCTTCGACTTTTACCGCGACGGCAATGCTTATTTCGAAGCCTTCAAAGCTGGGCTCTATGACGTGCGCAGCGAAACCGATCCGACGCGCTGGCAGACCGGCTACGGTTTCCCCGCCGCGCGCGACGGCCGTGTGATCAAGGAAACCATTCCGAACGGGCTGCCGAAATTCGCCTCCGATTACGTGTTCAATACGCGGCGGCCGATCTTTGCCGATATCCGAGTGCGACAGGCGATTGCGCTCTTGTTCGACTTTCAATGGATCAACCGCAATTTCTTCTTCAATCTCTACAAACGCAGTGCAAGCTTCTTCGACGATTCCGAATTGTCCGCCTATCATCGCCCC
>Ga0210396_10000425_pt1 | contig 56622 bp, 43 predicted proteins | sample IncBWH17OmetaG_FD_155466 | JGI IMG/M metagenome (GOLD analysis project Ga0210396, IMG submission 155466) | Forest soil microbial communities from Barre Woods Harvard Forest LTER site, Petersham, Massachusetts, United States - Inc-BW-H-17-O ... | reverse complement strand
TCCCCCGCCAAGCACAAGCACTGCATCGGCCATGTGCGGGCTCCAGTGTCCAGTAGTGACCCCGACAACGTCGCTGATCAGAACACAGACGACGAGCGCACATGCGCCCCAGGCCAGTGATCCGTTCTGAAACGCCAGTCGAAAACGGTCGATCTTCCGTTCCGGTTTGTCGGTCATCAAATCACCCCCGCTCATGCCGTCATTCTAGCTGGCGGATTCAGCGCGGCGATCGCCGATTGGCCTCCGGGCGCGGCCCCCGTTCAGGGTGGCTCCGTTTGAAACTTTTCAAGAGACGACACCACCCCCACTACGGTAGTGCCTGCGTTTGAAAGTGGGTTTTGAGCGATTGGCACGGGAGTTCAGCCGCCATCTTCGCCGCTTGCATCCACGATCCATTTGCTGCGGTACCAGAGCAGCGTTTCGGCCAGATAGTCGGATCGTTGCGCCAGCCACCAAAGCGGCGCGTAGATCTGGGACTCGGTCTCGTGCTTGGAAGGGTCGGGATCAGTCCACCTACTGACCGGTCCGATGGACAGCGTATACAGCACAAGCAACGCGAGCATCGCGAGGAATGGCCGCCAGATCCAACGTCCGATTCCTTTCTTCGGTTCGTCGCTCATGCCGTCACCGGCGCACCACCCAGATCAGCACAGTCGCAACCACACTGGCGGAGAGGGCGGCCCCAAAGAACCAAAGGTCTGCCGGGCGCTCAAATGCATGCGCTCCGAGGGACATGGCATAGCAATAGGTGACCCACACAGCCGCCGTAGCAGCGAGCCTCTTTCCCGTGCTCATGCCGTCATTCTAGCGGCGGATTCATCGCCATTCAGCGGGGCGGTTAAGGACAATGCCGTCGGGCTTAGTGATGGCGTCCGGCAACAAGCAATGCGCCATTGTCTTTGGCCAGATTCGAATGCATGCGGCAGCGGTCGCTCTAAGGGCGAGCTTTCAAATTAGGACACTACCTACGAAAGTGCGCCCCGCATAATTCTCAAATCCCAACTGTCCATTAACACTCCTCTAACCGGCCTATCGCTGTTGACTGTCAGGGGTTGGGGCGAGGTCGAGGGTTGCGGTGAGACTAGCGGTCACCGGGGAGTTGCGTGGCTGGGAATCATTTTAAGGCTGTTCCGAAATTGAAGTTGCGGCCGACCGCAGTGCACTAACTTTCTTCGCGTTTCCTTGACCCAACGGTCGTAGAGGTTAGAATTTCGCTGTTCTCAATCGCTGCACGGACGCGGGACATTCCTGAACGTCTGTTGACTTGCCCGGCTCATCGTCCGGGCAAATCAGTTAGTACTCGGCAATCCGCTGGATGACCGGTTGTCGAGGATGGTTGATTCGGCCTGATCCTGGCACCGACGGAAGCCAGCTCCTACGATTCGTTGGCGGCTTCGAGTTTCGGTCCGGACGCCTGTGAGTTGGTTGCACGAGTAGATCACCGAGCGCTCGACGCACGCTGTCGACCGACGGTGGAACCGGCACGGAGTTGATCGCCAAAAGTTGATGGCAGAACGAGCTCGCGCTGGGCTCGATTTCCAAAACATCACCAACTTCAACGCATCACCGACTTCAAACGAATCCGTAGCCGGAAATCAGCAGCAACCGGCTTCCCGCACAGACCCTTCGTGGAACCCTCATCCCCAGTTTGCTGGCATTGAGTGCTGCTTGCCTCCCGCGATTCCGGGCCAGGACCGCAATACCGACAAGATACGGCCCGACCAACGACGGCCGCACGAACATAACGCCGCACGAACCTAACGCGGTAACAACACCAGACGGTCAGCAGTCGGCAATCCAGATTTCGAGACTCAACGACCCCAGAAGCAAAGCCTCAGCCAGCAGCGAAGGCCCTTAAGTCACCGCCCGTTTCGGGCCTTGTTCGCCAGCAGAATTTCGGCAATCAGGAGTCGCGCGTGTCGTCCGGTGATCGGTCCGATTTCAAAGAGCTTGTCCGCGCTCGGACTGACATCGCGCAGCTGATCGGCGAGCGCGTGACCTTGCAATCGCGGATGGGCGGACGCGAGCTGGTTGGACTGTGCCCCTTCCACGACGACCACAACCCGTCGCTGCGAGTTTATGCCGACCGGCAGTCGTACAAGTGCTGGTCCTGCGGCGAAGGGGGCGACTGCTTCGCCTTCGTGCAGAAGACCGAAGGGGTCGACTTCCGCGACGCGCTCGAATTGCTGGCGACGCGGGCGGGCCTCGAGATTCCCAAGAGTAGTGGGCCGGGCGGAGACGGCAGAGGATCCGACGGCAAGCCGACGCGGAAAGAACTCTTCGACGTCTTGAAGTGGGCGGAGAGCGAGTTTTACACGTGCCTCAAGACGTCGTCAGAGGCGAAGGCGGCTCGCGAGTATCTCGCGTCGCGCAATTTCAGCCCCGAGACGATCGAAAAGTTCCGCCTGGGCTACGCCCCGATCGAGGGGCAATTTTTACAACGTCGCGGGCGCGATCGTTTCAATTCGGCACAACTTGCCGCCGTGCGCCTGATCTCCCCGCGTAGCGAGAGTGACGGATATTACGAATATTTCCGCGGCCGCGTGGTGTTTCCCATCCGCGACGCCTCGGCTCGCACCGTTGCGTTTGGGGGACGCGTGGTGCCGGGCGTCGGTTCGCCCGACGCACCCAAATACCTGAATAGCGCCGACAGCCCGCTCTTCGCAAAGAACAAGGTAGTCTTTGCTTTGGACGTGGCACGGCCCGCCATCGCCGGGCGCGACTCGTGCGTGGTGATGGAAGGGTATGCCGATTGCATCATGGCTCATCAGTTTGGGATTTCCCACGCGGTCGCAACACTAGGCACGGCTTTGACTGAAAACCACGTCGGAGTCCTCAAGCGCTTCACCCGCAAGGTGGTGCTCGTCTTCGACGGAGACCAAGCCGGCCGCGATGCGGCGGAAAAGTCGCTTCCTCGTTTTCTTTCCCAGGACGTCGACTTGAGGATCCTGACACTGACGACCGCCAAGGACCCGGCCGACTTTCTCACCGAGCACGGTGCGGAAGCGTTCGGCGCGCTGCTCGATTCGGCTCCCGAGGCCTGGGAATACAAGCTACGCTTGAGTATCGAACGCCACGGCCTGGCTTCCATCGATGCGCGGGAGCAAGTGGTGGCCGAGATGCTGGAGCTGTTCCGTCAGTCTCCGCGATTCAACGGATCGGCCCGTGAGAACATCGTTCTCAACCGGCTGGCCTTCCGCGTCGGGCTGACGGAGACGCGAATCCGCGAGATGCTGGCGTCCGGCCGACGGAAATCGGCACAGGCCCCGCGCGTCGCCGGTGTTCAAAATTACGACAAGTCGATTCAAACCCAAGAGAATCGTCCCTCACGGCAGGTTGCGCCGACGAGCGCCCGCGGCAAGCTCGAACGCGAACTGCTGGAATGCGTGATCGCCGATCCGGCGGCATTCCCCGCCGTGCAAGCGGTCGTCGTGGTCGAGGACTTCGAGGACGAGGCCCACCGCCGGTTATTGGCGCTGTGTTACCGCGTGGCAGAATCGGGCATGTCCCCCTCGTACGAAAATCTGATTGCCGGCACCGAAGAGGCCGACCTCAAGGGCCTGCTCGTCACGCTCGAGACGACGTCCCGGGCCAAGGTGCAAACGTTGCGGCTCGACGGCCCCCAGGCGGCCATCGCCGCTCAGCAGGCCCTACTGACAGACAGCTTGCGGCTCTGGAAGCACCGGGCCGAAACGCACGCGGTTTCGGTCGAGCGGCTGGCTTCCCAGAACGAATCTTCGGGCACGTTCGACGCGGCCCAACGCGACCACCTGCGACGCGCCATGGACATTCACGGCGAGCGCGCAAGAGCGAACACCACGACTTGAACTGGAGGACGCCCGTGTTGCATCGGCTTGACGACAAACTCAACGACTTGATCGCGATCGGCAAGGGGCAGGGGGGCTGGCTGACATTCAGCCAGGTCAACGACTACCTGCCGGACGAGGCGGTCAATCCCGAGAAGCTCGACACCCTGTTGATGTCTCTCGAAGAAATCGGGATGGAGATCGTCGCCGACGCCAAGCTGCCGTATAAGCCGCCCGAAAAGAAAAAGGGCAAGAACGGCCGCAAGGCGAAAGAGGGCGAAGAAAAGTCCCGCCGCATCGACGATCCGGTGCGGATGTACCTGACGCAGATGGGCGAGATCCCGCTGCTCACGCGCGATCAGGAAATCTCGCTCGCCAAGAAGATCGAGGTCACCCGCAAGCGGTTCCGTCGCCAGCTGCTCGAGTGCGAATACGCGATGAAGGCGGCCATCGACATCCTGTCGAAGGTCAACGTCAGCGAGCTGCCGTTCGACCGCACGATCAAGGTTTCGGTGACGGAAGGGCTCGACAAGGGTCAAATCGTCGGCCGGATGCCGCAGAACTTGAAAACGCTCGAATATCTGCGGGCGAAGAACATCGCCGACTTCGAGAAGATGGTCAATCCGGAAACGCCGGAGAAAGAGCGGAAGTCGGCTCAGCACGCGCTCGCCCTGCGGCGGCGGAAGATGGTCACACTGATCGAAGAGATGAGCGTGCGGACCCAGCGTCTGCAGCCCGCGATGAAGCGGCTGGCCCAGATCGGTTTCCGCATGACGGAGCTCGAGTCGCAAATCGAGCACTTGAAGAAGCTCAAGACGGCCAAGGACGAGCGGGCCAATCTGCAGCGTGAGCTGTACGACCTGATGATGATGACGCTCGAAACGCCGGCCAGCCTGCGGGCCCGCCTGGAAAGCATCGAGCAACGCTTCGGCAGCTACGAGCATTCGATGCGCGAGTTGTCGGGAGGCAACCTGCGGCTCGTCGTTTCGATTGCCAAGAAGTACCGCAACCGCGGCCTGAGCTTCCTCGACCTGATCCAAGAGGGGAACACGGGCCTGATGCGGGCGGTCGACAAGTACGAGTACCGCCGCGGCTACAAGTTCTCGACCTACGCGACGTGGTGGATTCGGCAGGCCATTACGCGAGCGATCGCCGACCAGGCCCGCACGATCCGGATCCCGGTGCACATGATCGAGACGATGTCCAAGCTCCGCAAGGTGAGCAAGAAGCTGCTGCAGGAGAAGGGACGCGAGCCGACGATCGAGGAAACGGCCGAGGCCGCCGGCGTCAGCCTGGAAGAGACGCGCCGCGTGCTCAAGATCTCGCGGCACCCGATCAGTCTCGATCGGCCCGTCGGTGAGAGCGAAGACAGCTACTTCGGCGACTTCATCGAGGACGAGGGGAGCGAAAGCCCCGTCAACGCGGCGACGCAGGAGATGCTGAAGGACAAGATCGACACCGTTTTGAAGACCCTCACCTACCGCGAGCGCGAGATCATCAAGCTGCGGTACGGTCTGGGCGACGGCTACACCTACACGCTCGAAGAGGTGGGCCGCATCTTCAAAGTCACTCGCGAACGCGTCCGCCAGATCGAAGCTAAGGCCGTCCGCAAACTGCAGCACCCGGTCCGCAGCAAGCAGCTCAAGGGCTTCCTGGACCAACTGGCCGCGAACGCCGCCAACTGATCACGCACGTTCGTGAACTTTCCAAGGCCGCCGGACAAGCTCTTTTGTCCGGCGGTTTTTTATTGCCAACGCAGAGAGTCACGGCGAACGTAGGAATGAGCGGGTGGGTCTTAAGAGGGCAACGCTCCCGCCTGAGCCGCGAGCGCACAACGCAAATTAGCCCGATTGAAGCCGACAGGCTCGGCGGGGATCTTCGCACTCTCGTCCGGGAGGCTCGGCAATCCGGGTCGAGGCGTATAGAATGAGGGGGTGATACAAATTGGAACTCGGAGCCCAACGATGAGTGCGGCGACAGCCGGCCTCAAACGCTTGCACGAACTACACATCCGCTTGCAGGACATCAATAAACAGCTGGAACATGGACCGCGCCAGGTCAAAGCCCGGCAGCAAATTCTCGCGAAAAAGCAGGCCGAGGTCGACGTCCTCAAGGCTGAGCTGAAGCAGACGCGGATGCTCGCCGACCAGAAGAACTTGCAGCTGAAGACCAACGAAAGCAAGATCGAGCAGCTCCGCGCCAAGTTGAACCAGGCCCAGTCGAACCGCGAGTTCGACGTGATCCGCTCGCAAATCGACGCCGACACGATGGCCAACAGCGTCCTGGAGGACGAAATCCTCGAGGTGCTGGAAAAGGTCGATCAGCAGCAGCAGAAGATCAAGCACATCGAAGAAGAAGCCGCCCAGTCGGCCGCCGAAGTGCGACGGGTGGGTCAAGAAATCGAGACGGCGGCTCCCAAGCTCCGCGCCCAGGCGACCGAGTTGCAAACCGCCCTGTCCGAGGCGGAAAAGATTCTCCCCTCGACGGCGATTGTCACCTACCGCCGGCTGGTACAGGCCCACGGGGCCGGGGCCTTGGCGACGGTGGAAAACAACGCCTGTACGGCCTGCTTCGAGATTCTGTCGGCCAATTACCTGGTCGAGCTCAACACCGGCAAATTCTTGTTTTGCCGCACCTGCGGGCGTCTGCTCTATCGCCCGGAAGCCGACTGACGGGCCCGGCCGGCAGCGCGCGTGTTGCGTTTCGTCAACATGCGGCGCGCGATGTTTCCCGCTGACAACACGGCTCGGACTGCGCAAGCTGCGCGCCATTTTTCTCGGCGCTGCGCTTAACTGTGCTCGCATCCAGACTTAGGTCGCCGATCCGCGGACGTCGCCGGCGCGCGCGCCCGATTGGCTCGCCCTTTGCGTTTGTGGTCTGTCGACATCGATGGCCGGCAAATGTGGGCAGACAGCGACACCGGCCATCACCGACACCTCCGGGCACTCCGCCTGACCTGGCCGTCGTCTCGGCCCGAGCATCACAGGAAGAAACCTCGATGGGATCACGCAAAGACCGGATGAAAATCCGAGAGGAAAACGGTGTCACCATTCTGGACCTGGGTCAGGTCGAGATTTGGGACGGTGCCGACCTCGCTTTGCTTCGAGACACCTTCGCCCGCAAGTGCGGCCGCCAGGGCTGCAAGAGCCTGGGCGTCGACATGACGAGCGTGAAATACGTGCCGAGCGGTTTCTTCGGCATGCTGTTCGACTGGCACGAGATGGGCGTGGCCATCCGGCTCTACACCCCACAGCCGCGTGTGGCCAACATGCTCTGGTTCCGCCAGTTCTTCGGCGAAGAGTCGAACGGTGCGTACCTGTTGCAGAGTGAGCCCAAGGAACTGATGGCCTTCGACGATTCGTGCGATTGGAACGACGAGGACGAGGAAGTTTGGGTCGAGGCCCCGAGTCCTTCGGTGGGCGCCTACGGAAACACATGACGACGGTTGACCCCGTGAAACGGCCCGACGGTCTCTCGCCCGTCGGGCCGTTTTTTTTCGCCACAAGCCATGGCCGCCGACATCGCGGACGGCTACCATCGACCTCGAATTGGAGTCTTACTCGTCGCACTCGGAGGGGCTTCGGCCGCGATGCAGTCCACCGTCCTCGTCACCGGCGGAGCCGGCTATATCGGCTCGCATGCCGTCCGTCAGCTGATCCAAAACGGCCATCAGGTGGTCGTGCTCGACAACCTGTCGCGCGGGCATCGCGCGGCCGTCCATCCCAAGGCTCGCTTCGCGCAGCTCGACCTGCTGCAGACCGAAGAACTCGCGCGGCTGTTGCGCGACGAAGCTGTCACCGGCGTGATGCATTTCGCCGCGCTGGCTTACGTCGGCGAATCGGTCGACGAGCCGCTCGTCTACTATCAGAACAACCTGGCTGGCACGATCAGTCTGCTGCGGGCGATGGACGAGGCGGGTGTGAAGCGACTCGTCTTCAGCTCGACGTGCGCGACCTACGGCGTGCCTCCCAAACTGCCGATCATCGAGTCGACGCCGCAACAGCCGATCAACCCCTACGGCTGGTCGAAGCGGTTCGTCGAGCAAGTGCTGATCGACAAAGCGGTCGCCCGCCCCGACTTTGCCTGCGTGGCGCTACGCTATTTCAACGTGGCTGGTTGTGCCGAGGACGGCAGCATTGGCGAGGACCATCACCCCGAAACGCACCTGATTCCGCTGGTGCTGCAGGCGGCCCTGGGGCAGCGCAAAATTACCGTGTTCGGCACTGATTATCCGACGCCCGACGGCACGTGCATTCGCGATTACGTGCACGTCGACGACTTGTGCCGGGCGCACCTGCTGGCACTCGAGCGCGTCGCGCCCGGAAAGCCCCGCTTCTACAACGCGGGTATCGGCCGCGGCTATTCAGTGCGCGAGGTGATCGACTCGGCCCGCCGCGTCACGGGACGCGAGATTCCCGTGGAGTTTGCCGCCCGCCGCGCCGGTGATCCGCCCGAACTGTGGGCCAATGCTGACAGCCTCCGGGGCGAGTTGGGCTGGTCGCCGCAGTTTACGCGGCTCGACGACGTCATCGCGACCGCTTGGAAGTGGTTCCGCGAGCACCCGCACGGCTACGACGATGGCGAATCGCCGGCGGCCAAGCGCTGACCTCGTTCCGCCGTCTCGAGTCAAAGCGGGCTCCAGCGGAGAAACTAGCTGCACGGACTCCTCCCCCTCACGATCGGCCGGAAATCCGCGTGCCATTTCGTCGTCGGCACCGATTTTCAAAGGGGTCAGACGATCACATCCCGTGCGGCTTCCGGTCGGGAATTTTGCTGACGCGCCTGCGAGCGGCCGTCGCCCCACCACAAAAGGCCGAACGTGGGAATCAAGGCCAGCGAGGCCCACTGATAGCCGGTCAAGTCGAGCCACAATCGCGGTTCGGGACGCAGGAACTCGGTGAAAAACCGAAAGACGAAATAGGCCAGCAAATAGAGTTTGAACAACTGGCCGCGAAACAGGCCCTTCCGCAACAACCACAGCAGCACAAATGCAGCGGACAGGTGAAACGCCGCTTCGTAGAGCTGTGTTGGATGCCGGAGAACCTGGTCGCCGAAGTCGACGCCCCAGGGCAAGCTCGTTGGCGTGCCGTAGCAGCAACCGGCCCGAAAACATCCCAGCCGTCCCACCGCGACTGCGAGCGGAACCGGGACCGCAAACGTGTCGCCCGTCTTGACCCGGATTTGAAGGATGGCTTTGGCGAGTTCGACTCCGGCATAGCCCCCCACGAGGCCGAACATGATCGTCTTGCCGTCGGAAAACCAGGCGGCTCCCGAGCGCAGGCCCTCCCAGTCGCTGAGCACGAAGGGCAACTTGGAGCCGATCATTGCTCCACAGAACGCGCCGATCAGAATCCCCAACCGCTCCGACGGTGCAATCGCTAAGGGTTGTTGAAATCGCCTGGACAGGAAGAATCCGAGCGCCATCGCCCCGACGATCAGTGCCGCATACACCGGATCAAAATGGAGGAGGCTCAGATTCACGGCCGGATCGTCCCATCGTCAGGTGACCGGCTGCGGAGCCAACGAGGCGTGCTCGAGCGCATGCTTGAGCACGGGCAGCGGCACGTGGCCGTCGCGGTACAGAACGTTATACGCGCAAAATGGAATCACATGTCCGCTCGGCAAGACGTGGTGGATGCAGCACTTCATCAGCCGCCGCACATCGAAGTTATAGGCATCCAGAAACGACGTAATCGTGATGCGAAACACGTCGGATTGTGACAGCGATTGAGCGAGTGCCCTGCCAAAAAAATCTTGGGCCGCGTTGGTGTAGTCAAGCTTCGCCCCGTTTCCCCCCAGCGGCGAAAGTGAAATGACCGGCAGCGCGAGCGATCCGCTTGCGGTCGTGCGCGGCGGATCGCCGGGCACGCAGGCCCCACCGGCGCAGCAACCGGCCGAGCCCAAATACTGTTCGATCAAATCGCGGGCCTTGGCCCGGTTGAACGTAATTCCGTTCGCCAACAGGTCGACATGGTTGCGGGCGTCGATAAATCGCGTCAGCGGGATCACGTCGTTGCCGGTCCGGTACGCGTACGCCAGGCTGTGGCAGTTCGGGTGCGCGCAGGGGAGTGGCAGAAAGTCCGATTCCTGAAACAGCCCCGAAGTTTGGGCCGCGATCTTCTTGATGACGTCCGGGAACGTCACGCGCCGCTCCAATTCCTCCGGCAGCACGAAGCGGCCCGAATACGTTGCCGGCTGCAGGCTGAGCCCGGTGATCCAGGGCCGCGCGAGGCAAAAGCGGACGACGTCGCCCAATTCGTCGTCGTTCACACCGCCTTGCAGCGTCATCACAGGGATCGTCGCAATGCCGTGCTCGCCCAAAAGCTCGATCGCGCGGAGCTTTGTTTGGAGCAACGACTCGCCGCGCAATTTCAGCGACGTCGATTCGCGAAACCCGTCGAACTGGAGATAAGCTTGAATGCGATGCTTGTAGCGGGCCAGCTCGTGAATGAATTTGGAATCGCGGGCGATCCGCAGGCCGTTCGTGTTGATCATCACAATGTCGATCGGCCGGCTGCAGGCATAGTCGAGAATCTGGTCGAATTGCGGATGGATCGTCGGTTCGCCGCCGGAGAGCTGTAAGACCTCGGGGCGGCCCTCGACCTCGACAAGCCGATCGATCGCCTGCTTGACCTCCTCCAGCGGCAGGTGTTTTCCGCGCGGGCCGCTCGCCGCGTAGCACATCGGGCACTCGAGATTGCACGAAGTCGTGACTTCCACGAGGCCGATGCACGTGTGCTGTTCGTGTTCCGTACACAATCCGCAATCGAACGGGCAGCCGCGGTCGGGCTCGACGCCGAAGCCGGCGGGGACCTTCCCCGGGACGTTGAACTCCATCTGGTCGAACAGGCTGACGTCGGAGCAGACGAAGTCTTCGCGCACGCCGTGCGTGGGGCAGTGTTTGCGGAAATAGACGCGGCCCTCTCGCGCGATGATTTTGGCCGGCGTCAGTCCCAGACACTCGGGGCACAGGCTTTGGGTCATTCCAAGGAAGGTGTGGTCACGAAGTTGCATGCGTCACGCGTGAGTTGAAGGCTGTGTTCTGGGATTTGCCCGCATTAATGCCGGACGACAATGCTCAAGAGCGCGAACGAACAAAACAGGAACAATGCAGAGAAGATCGCCAAGACGAGCAGGCAGAGAATCGCGAACGTTCTTGCGAGAACCGAAAGGACGGCATCGATGAAGTCCCCGACTCTTCCCAGGCTGTCGGAGTGCCTCTGCCGGTCGAACGATACGTACATGGCCGTGACCGCCGGAGCCACGACCAGCACGTAGAGCACGGCCAAACCCGGTGCCCGCCTCCACAGTCCGATTCCGACAATTCCCAGGGCTGCGTTCAGCCCAATCAGCAGGGCGATCCTCGTCGGCATGTCGTCGCTGAGGCCTTCGAATTTGGGCTTTTGCGGTTTGGGTGTCGGCGCGCGCGTCGCTACGAAAACCTTTTCTCGGCCGAGGTTCGCGAGAGGTCTGCTCGACGTCGTGGTGGGCGTGCTGACCGTCGACCGTGGCGCGTGCGGGAGTGGCGCGTGCGGGAGCGGCGCGTGGCACATCCAGCAACGGACCGCGGTCGACCCGCTCCTCGCCCCACATTCCGGGCATTTCGGAAAGACCCAATCGCCGGCTGCACTCATAAACGGCCGTCGGAACTCGCCACACAGAGGGCTTGATGTTCGCCAACTCCTAAAGCCGGATCGCGTTGCTCGCCAGCAGCAAAAAACAAAACACGCCAACCGCGATCACGACTCCAAAGACGACCAGAAACAACACCCCGACCGTATTGAGGAACTTGGCGAACAGGAGGAGGAGAGTTTCCCCGAGTGAGGCGCCTTGGGTCCATTGATCGGGTTTCTTGCGAGCCAGTGAGATCGACATGGCGATCAGCGCCGGGATGACGACGACCAGGTACAAAATCGCGAGCCCGGCCCCCTGCAGCGAAAGGCCGCCTCCGATCACGGCGAGCGCAACGATCAACAGGAGCATCGCCGACCGTCGCGTCGAGGCGCTGGTCCGAGCCGCCTCGAGATCCGATGGCGGGCGCTCGACGGCCGCTGCTGTCACTTCGAGAGACGCGCCGGGGGGTTTCTTGTCCCGCGATAGCGGTGCATCGCACATCCAACAGCGATCCGCGGTCGGACCGCATTGCGCTCCACACTCCGCACACCTCTGGAAGATTCGTTCGTACGAAACGCTCATGCCGAAGCGCCTGGTGCTTGCTCGCCACCTCCGGGAGAATTCTCCGACGAGTCGCGTCGATCTTCGACGCGGTCGGCAAATTCAAACGCCAATCGTCGCACGCGCCGAACGACCGCGCCTAACGTCACACCGGCAATCAAAATTGCCGCCAGGAAAATCATCTCGCTGTGCCGGGGCGCCGTCTTGTCTCGCGTGGCAAAGTGGTCCGCATAAATCACCAGGGCCAGGTAACCGGCCAGGCACTCGATGGTCGCCAGCCAGACGAGCCGCAGGCTGAAGCGTAAGGCGGCGACCGCCAGGATCAGAAAGTATCCGACGACCAGGGGGCTCCGCGGGCCGTCGCACACGCCAATCACCAGAGTCAAGAGCCAGACGTCCACGGACGTGGTGATGAACTTCATCGCGCTGGGAAAGACGTGTCGCGCCAGGGCCAGCTGCACGGCGAGCGCCGTCAGGATCCAGGCAACAGCGAGGGCCGTCACCATCTCGTCGAAACGCGGGCTCGCGCCCTCGATCCCGGGCAGCCCGAACCAACGGTGATAATTCACCAGGTGAATCAGGTAGAAGGTGGCGATCCCTCCGATCCGCAGCAAATTGGCGCGCAGCTCCCCGTCGTATTGCTGCCATCGGCTGACGATGAACCACTGCCGGTCCACGTTCGCGTCGTGCATCCGACTCTCCCCGCCGGAACCCAGAACGGAGCTGGTGTGCTCCGATCATGGCGTGGCGGCGGGCCGAGTACAACGCAAATCTTTCGAAAACCGGGCCCGCAGGCCGCCGCAGTTCAGTGGACGAGCAGCGGCTGGATGCGGTCGCGAAAGACGGCCGAATCGGGCTTCGCGAAGAGTGCGTCGTATTCCTGGCTGTCGAGCGGGCCGGGCAGACGACAGAGCTCCAGCTCTTTCCGCCAGCGGCTCGCACGTACGTCGATCGTGTGCGACACAAAACCGAACCCGTCGAGTAGAGCGTGCAATTCTTCGCGCGAGTGGCCGGCCCGCCTGAGCTTCGCGTCGGCGATCTCCGTCACCACGATCACGTTGGGCCGCGCCAAGAGCGACTGGATGCCCCGCAGCACCTGCACCTCGTAGCCTTCGACGTCGATCTTGATCAGCGTCGGCGTCTGGGCGTCGAACGCGGCAACGTAGCGATCGGCCGGCTCCGTGCGGACTTCGACGCGCGTCCCTTCGGCCTTTTCTGGAACAAAAGTTCCCAACAGCATCTCGTCGGACGGCACGAAGAGCCATTGCACCGATTCGCAATCGGCGACGGCGCGCGGCACCAGCTCGAAGTTGGTGACGCCGTTCATCTCAAAATGGTCTTTGAGCCGCGCGAAGGCCGTCGGATTGGGCTCGAAGGCGACGCCTTTACCCGTGGCGCCGATGCGGCTGCGGGCCAAAAGCGACGTCAAACCGACGTTGGCCCCGACGTCGACGTACTGATCGCCGGCTTGGAGCAGCGTCTCGAGCACGCGGCAGATGTCGGGCTGGTAGTAGCGTCCGCTGAAATAAGCGCGGCGATCGGACCAGTTCTGCAAATTGAGTCGCATCAGCAGGCGATGCGTGCCGCGAACCGGCGGCTGCAGACCGCGCGGCCAACTGCGATCGACGGCGTCGTCGGCCGAAAACCCGCCGCCGCCGATTCGCCGATACAGTCCCTGCCAAATGACGTCGGCCCGGCGAATGTCGGTCGGCAACCGCCGCATCAGTCCGCCCAACAGTTTGAGCGGAAGGGGCAGTTGCGCTGGCGCGGGTCCGGACTGCGAACCGTTCGATCCCGTGATCATCGTTGGCATCTCTGAGTGCGCCCGTCTGGTTGTTCTGGCGCACCATGCCCGCGATTGGCCGCCACCTGGGCACCATAGCAACCGCTATTCGAGAAGCCAAGAAACGGCGGCCACAACCAGCCGGCCGATCCGAGCGAACCACCCGAGGACCGCCCGCCTCAGTCTAGGAAGACGAGTGATCTAGAGCCGTAGACGCTCATTCCCGCGACCGATAGCATCAGCCGGAAGATGCGCGATCACGCTGGCCGAGTGGCGGAATCGGCAGACGCACAGGACTTAAAATCCTGTGTCCCGATAGGGACGTGCGGGTTCGAGCCCCGCCTCGGCCAATCGTCAGATTTGAGGTGATCGAACGGCTCGACGCCATCCCCGACAGGATCGAGTCAGAAGTCAGAGGCGAAGCCGTGGAAATCATCGACATCAGCCTGCCGCTCGATACGAAGTTGGCGGCCTGGCCGGGCGACACGGAGTTCAACTACGAATTGACCTGGAAGCGCGCAGCCGGTGCGACGGTGAATGTCGGGGCCCTTCGCATGAGCACGCACTTCGGCACTCACGTCGATGCGCCGTTTCATTTTTTGGACGAGGGCACAAAACTACACGACTTGCCGCTAACGACCTTCGTTGGCAAGGCGATCGTCGTGCAGGTGCGACAAACTCAAATCATTTCGCGACGCGACTTATCGCGAGATTTCGGCGGCGCGACCCGTTTGCTGATTCGAACGGATGCGTGGAGCGACGCTCGGGTGTTTCCAGAAAAGATCCCGGTGCTCGACCTCGACGTGCCCGATTGGTTGGGATCGCAGGGCCTCGTTTTGTTGGGCGTCGATCTTCCGTCGGTCGACGCGCTGGACAGCAAAGATCTCCCGATTCATCACGGGCTCGCCCGAAATCAAGTTACGATATTGGAATCTCTGAATCTAAAAGACGTCGAAGAGGGAGTCTACGACCTCGTCGCCGCTCCGTTGAAAGTCGTCGGAGGAGATGCAGGCCCTGCGCGAGCTCTTCTCATTCGATGACACAAACTCGATGCGTGGCCGGACGAGTTCGACGCTCTTGGAGAATTTATTTGACATGGAAGATGCATCGTGCCAGACTGAGGCGCTGGCTAACGAATGGCAAGCTGTCTGGCAGTGATCGCCCTTCTTAAATTCGGTCACTTCTTTTGCCGCTCTGGAATGGCACGGTTCTCGATTCAGTTCGCGAGAACCTGACCTCACGCATGCGGGCCGCCCTTTGGTTTCGCTGATTGCGTTGCCCGGCCTTCGGTCGAGGCAAGTGTTTGCGGTCGAGTTCCGGCCAGGATGGTATCGGTTGTCGGGATCCGCTCCGACGTCTGAGCACGTCGCCCGTTACTGCAAATCGTAAGTCAGGCGCGGTCGTTCGCCGCTTTCCGACCGATTTCTCCGCGATTGTCCTTTCCAGGTCGGCAGCTCCTGCGCGCCCGTCTCGCGAAGGAGGAATGCACGTCTGCGTAGCGCTCGCGCGTCAGCAACTCGCGAGTTCTGTTTCACGTACGGCCAGCGTGCCGTTGTTCTTGGTCATCGCAGCCGCGGTGCGCGCCGGGCCTTCGTTGATTCAACTGACCTTTCACAACAGGAGGATTCCCAATGGGAATTCTTGCGTGGCTTGGTTTAGGACTCGTCGCTGGGTTCGTCGCCAGCCTGCTCGTCAACAAAAAAGGCGAGGGGATGTTTATGGACATCGTCTTGGGAATTGTGGGTGCAGTCGTCGGCGGCTTCATCGCGCATTTCGCCGGTTTCTCGGGCATCACCGGGTTCGACATCTACAGCATGTTGATCGCTGTTGGTGGTGCAATCGTCGTCCTGCTGGTGTACCACGCGCTTGCTCGTCGCACCGCCTGAGTGTCGGTCGCCTTCAAACACCAGTCCTTAAGGAAGAAGACAAGAGGGAGAAGTGAGCCATGGGACTTTTGCAACAAATCACCGATTCGATCGGCGGCGAAAATTTGAAACGGCTGTCAGCCGGCGACGCGAATTTCGAGGACCCCAACTCGCCGGATCTACAGCACCTGCAGGAGATGCTGAAGAACATTGAGCCCGACAAGTTGCAGCAGCTGCTCGCCAAGGCGACGCAGCAGGTTGATCCGCAAGAGTACTCGGATCATGTCACGCCGGGTGCGGGCGGCACCAATCCGCTGGGGAGCCTGTCGACCGCGGGCCTGGGCAGTATTGCGGCAGTGTTGGTGAACTGCCTGAAGAAATCTGCCGCCGGCGGCGGGGCGAGCGAGTCTCCGCTGGCAGAAGTGCCCGGTCTGCAGACGACTGACCCGAGCGAGATGGATGCGAACGATGTCGCGACGGTTGCGCGCTATGCGCAGGCGAATCATCCGGAGGCCTTTGCCCAGGCCACTGGTCAGATTGCGCAAAAGCAACCGGCTTTGCTACATAGCTTCCTCGGCAAAGCGGCCCTCGCTGTCGGTGCGGCGGCGTTGGCCTCGCATTTCATCAAAATGGACCGCCGCTGATCGCCAGATTGTTGAACTCGCCTCGGCCTTGGTCGCGCGTTCGACGATTCGTCGACGCCGAGCCAAGGCCGAATTTCGTCTTGGCCAGCGTGGGTATCGTCGACGGCGGTCGATTAAAAACTCGACGTGGCCAACGTCGTCGTCTCGTCGGCCGTCCTCAGGCACCCTGGCGTTTAGATCGGTGGCGTCTAGATCGGTCTGACGTTCTCCGCCCGTGGTCCCTTGGGCCCCTTGCCCTCGGTATAGGACACTTTTTGCCCTTCCCGGAGTGCTTCGTAGCCGGAGCCCTCAACGTTCGACGAGTGAAAGAACATGTCCTTGCCCGACTCGGTCGTGATAAACCCGAAACCCTTGTCCGTCTTTTTCTTAATCGTACCCTGAGGCATGTGATCCATTTTCTAAAAAGTGTTGCGCCCTTGCCCGAAATGCGGGCTTCTCAGTCGGACACCCATTCTATGCGACGGCGTGGCTTGATCCAATCGACCCGGGCCGCGTCACGATTTTCCCGTGATCTGCCCCCTCGAAACTGGCGGTCTAATCGGGTCCAAACGCATTCGCGAGGGCAGCCGGATTTCCCCTGGACGGGCGCATCGGAGCAGACCGGCCGGGCGGTTGGTCGCGTCAACGGCCGCGAAAAAATCGATCCGCTGACCCAATCGCCGCGAGAATCGTGGCTTGGACGGCGATCAGGGCTAGAATGGGCGATGCACCTTAGATCGCGGAGAACGTTAGAGAATGTCCGAAGGCGAAACGGTCACCCGCACCATTCAGGGGCTGACGGCTCCTGCCATCTCGAGTGCACCCGCCGTCCTGCCGGAACGAGTCGGACGCTATCGAGTTGAGAAGTTTCTCGGCAAGGGGGGCTTCGGCCTCGTCTACCTTGCGCGCGACGAGCAATTGAGTCGACCCGTGGCCGTTAAGGTGCCGCATCCCGATCGGGTCGCCCGACCCGAGGATGCCGAACCCTATCTGGCCGAAGCTCGCACCGTCGCCAATCTCGAGCATCCGCACATTGTCCCCGTTTATGACGTCGGCGGCACGGCTGAGCATCCCTTTTTCGTCGTCTCAAAATACATCGAGGGGACCGACCTGGCGAGGAAGATGAAGGAGTCTCGCCTCGCTTTGGGCCACGCTGTGCAACTCGTGGCAACTGTGGCCGACGCGCTACACTACGCCCACCGCAACCAGCTCGTGCATCGAGACGTGAAGCCGGGCAACATTCTCATCGACGCGGATGGCAAGCCGTATCTCGTCGATTTCGGCCTCGCCTTGCGGGAAGAGGATATCGGCAAGGGACCCAGGTTTGCGGGCACCCCGGCCTACATGAGCCCGGAGCAAGCCCGCAGTGAAGGTCACCGAGTCGATGGCCGGAGCGACATCTTTAGTCTGGGGATCGTGCTCTACGAGCTGGTGGTCGGCCGTCATCCGTTTCGTGCCGACACCAAGGTGGAGATGCTGGAACGAATCACGATCCAAGAACCGCGCCCACCACGTCAGTTCGACGACACCATTCCCAAGGAATTGGAACGAATCTGCCTGAAGGCGTTGGCGAAACGACCCTCGGAACGTTACACGACCGCCACGGACCTCGCCCACGATCTCAACGATTTTCTCGCGGCGCAATCGAACATCGCCGGCTCGGGCAGGCAACCGCCGGTCGATCAAGCCGTCTCCGAGAAGCCCGTCGCGGTCGACACGCCGTCCGCCCGAACGCCTTCTGAGAGCCGGATGATCCGGATCGTGCCCAAGGGCTTGCGATCCTTCGACGCTCGTGATGCCGATTTTTTCCTGGAGCTGTTGCCCGGCGCCCGAGACCGGGACGGGCTGCCCGACAGTATCCGCTTCTGGAAGACCAGAATCGAAGAAACCGACGCTGACGAGACTTTTCCGGTTGGTTTGATCTACGGCCCGTCCGGCTGTGGAAAATCGTCTTTAGTGAAGGCGGGTCTGCTGCCGCGGCTCGCGAACCATGTTGTGCCCGTGTACATCGAGGCGACGGGCAACGAGACCGAAACTCGGCTGCTTCACGGACTCCGCAAGCGATGTCCGGCTTTGCCGACCAACCTCAATTTGAAAGATACGCTGGCGGCTCTGCGGCAGGGGCAGGGGATCGGGAACGGCCGCAAGGTGCTGATCGTCCTGGACCAATTCGAGCAGTGGCTGCACAGCAAAGGCAAAGACGAGAACACGGAGTTGGTCCAAGCCCTCCGACAATGCGACGGCGGGGGAGTCCAGTGCCTGGTGATGGTGCGAGACGACTTCTGGATGGCAGTCACGCGATTTCTGCGAGATCTCGAAATCGAGCTGGTCCAAGGGCAGAACTTCGCCGCGGTCGATTTGTTCGAGGTCCGTCATGCCCAGCGCGTGCTGAAAGCCTATGGGCGGGCCTACGGGGCCTTGCCGGAAGACGGAAAGGAAATCACGCCGAACGAACAACGATTTCTGGATCAGGCCGTCTCCGGTCTTTCGCAAGAGGGCAAGGTCATCTGCGTTCGCTTGGCCCTGTTTGCCGAGATGATCAAAGGCAAAACGTGGAGTCCCGCTTCGCTCGAAGCCCTGGGCGGCACGGAGGGGGTCGGCGTCACCTTTCTCGAAGAGACGTTCAGTTCGCTGGCTGCCAACCCGAAGCACCGCCTGCATCAAAGGGCGGCTCGTGCCGTGCTGAAAGCGCTGTTGCCCGAAAGCGGCGCCGACATCAAGGGCCACATGCGCTCCTTTCAGGAACTCTTGGAGGTTTCTGGCTATTTGAGTCGTCCGAAGGACTTCGAGGATTTGATCCGCATCCTGGATGGCGAGCTTCGGCTGATCACCCCGACTGACCCTGAGGGGCACGACGCTGACGACATGGCGGACAGTAAAGCCGTGTTGGGCCCGAAGTACTATCAGTTGACCCACGACTACCTGGTCCCTTCGCTGCGGGACTGGCTTACGGAAAAGCAGAGGGAAACTCGGCGAGGCCGGACAGAGATGTTGTTGGCAGAACGAGCGGGCGTCTGGAACGCCAAGCCAACGACTCGGCATCTGCCCTCGCTATGGGAAGACGTCAAGATTCGCTTGCTGACCAACCACAAGAGGTGGACCGGGCCGCAACGGAAAATGGTGAGGCGTGCCGGACGCTTTCACGGCATTCGAAGTACCGTCGCGGGATTGATCTTCATCGTCGCACTCTTCGCAGGTTGGCAGATCAACGGCCGCTTCCAGGCGGGGGCTCTCGTAAAACGGCTCAAGTCAGCCGACATCGCGGAGGTTCCCGCCATCATCCCGGAGCTCGATGGATATCGCCGTTGGGCCGACCCATTGCTTCGGAGGCAGTTTGACGAAGCCCCGCAGGGGTCAAATGAGAAGCTGAACCTGGCGTTGGCGATCCTTCCGGTCGATCAAGCTGAGCTGGACAATCTGCGCGACGGCTTGATGGTGTGGAAGTCGCCCGCTCGCTTTACCGTCGTGCGGGACTCTCTCTTGCCCTACAAAGAGCGGATCGCTGAGCCGCTGTGGATCGCCGCACTGGACCCGCAGCGGGAGCTGCAGCAACGGTTTCAAGCCGCTTGTGCGCTGGCGACCTATGCGCCTGACGACAAGCGTTGGAGTCAGATCAACACGCTAATCTCGAATCACCTGGTGACGCTGGAAGCGTCAGATCACGTCGCGTTTCGAGAAGCCCTGCGGCCGGCAAAAGGCCAGTTGATCGAATCGCTCGGCAAAATCTATCGCGACCCCAATCAAGAAAAACCGTCTCGCCGTTTCGCAACGGAGACACTGGCGGAATTTGCGGCCGAAAGTCCTGACGGATTGTTCAACCTGCTGGCCGACGGCGAGCAGTTCCAGTTCCCCGTGATCTTTGGCAAGCTCTCCGCCCACAGGGACGAGGCGATCACGCGAGCGACCCAAGAAGTCGCCAAAACACCTCCTGCGGACGCGAACGAGGACCAAAAGGAGGTTCTGGCGAAGAGGCAGGCAAACGCGGCGGTCGCTCTGCTACGTTTCGGAGCGGGAGAGCCCGTTTGGCCGCTGCTCAAGGCGAGCCGCGACCCGAGAGTTCGCAGTTACATCATTCATTGGCTAAGTGAAGGCGGGGGTGACCCCCAGGCAATCCTTCAACGACTGGAGGTCGAGCGCGACGTGTCGATTCGCAGGGCGCTTGTGCTGACCCTCGGGCAGTTCGCGGCGACCCAGTTGCCCGCCCCCGAGCGGCAACCGCTCATCCAAAAGTTACTAGATTTCTACGAAAAGGAACCCGATCCCGGACTGCATGGCGCCTGCGAATGGCTATTGCGAAAATGGGGCCAAGACAAACAGCTCGATGCGATCCTGATGAAGCTCGCGCGTGATGAAACGCATCGGCGCGCCCGTATTCAGGACGAAACGCCGGGATGGTACGTGAACACCCAAAAGCAGACGTTCGTAATTGTTCAGGGCGGTGAGTTTTGGATGGGATCGCCGGAATCCGAACGCGGCTCCGCGCCGCAAGACGCTCCGCTCCGTATTCGCATTGGTCGCAAGTTCGCAATTTCGGCGCATGAAGTCACCAAGGCCCAATACCGAACCTCCGAACAGGTGGTTAAGAGTATCGATCCGGCAAAAGGCTCCCTGGTTCAATTTTACGGGCTTGCAGACGACTCCGCTCAGATCGACGTCAATTGGTTCGACGCGGCCCGCTACTGCGATTGGCTGAGCGAGCAGGAGAAGATTCCCAGAAACCAATGGTGCTACGACCCCAAGGGCGGCATCTACGGTCCGGGAATGAAGGCGAAGGACAAATTCTGGGAATTGACGGGTTATCGATTGCCGACCCAGGCGGAATGGGAATTCGCCTGTCGAGCGGGGACGGTGACGAGCCGTTACTACGGAGCGAGCAACCAGCTCCTACCGAATTATGCTCGCTTTGCGGCTAACAGCCAAAATCGTCTGTGGTCCGTTGGTACTTTGGAACCGAATGATTTGGGGTTATTCGACATGCTCGGGAACGCCAGCGAGATGTGCTTTGATCTAACCAGTGACTACCGGAAGGGACGCGGCAACATTGTCGACGACGCTCCGACGGTAGCGGTCGACGCCGGACAGCCCCGTGTTGTGCGTGGCGGGTCATATCAATCGAGCGCAGGCTTGGTCCGTTCTGGCCGTCGTACCGATGTGAACGATCCGAACTCGCGAAATTCGATCAGGGGTTTTCGTCCAGCCAGAACTTACCGATGAACTTTGTATGCTGTATTATCGAGCAGACTTTCCTGGGAGTCCGAAACGCTTGCCGTTCAAGAGACTACCGCCCGAACCAATGAGGAGCCGCCATGAATTTGCCACTCCAAATGTGTGCCGTTTCCAGAGGCCGTTTGCCGAACTCGCGAATTGCAAGTTCGGTCGGGCACGTGATTCCCAGCTGGAACTTCGAGTGTGATCAAGTAGCATGCAGCTGCACAAACAACGGCGTCACGACCGTCGCATGTTGCGACAACGAAACTCAGTGTTCGTGCACGCCTGATGCGGGATGCACGGGGCGCCCGGGACATGGGAATGGCCATCCACACAAGAAGGGTGCAAAGGGTTCCGGTACTGCTACCACGGCAAAGTTCTACTGTTTAGCCGACAACGGTACTCCAAACGGCACCACGGAGGTATGCAATTAGGCGAACTCGCGGAACAGCCAGATTAAGCCACTGGAGGTGTCGCAGCGCCCCTCGTTCTAGATGGGGTTTGGAGGACGTCTCGGCGCACCGAGCTCGACCAGGGCCAATTTGGCAGGGAGCCATGCGACGAAGATCTGCGCCGCTGCATCAACGGACAAGTGACCGATGTGCGGTTTTGACCATTCACCGCGCCACGTTGTTACCGGACGTCCGGATCCGCTAGCTTGCGATGTCGCCCTCTCAAATACATCAACCGAGCGACTCCAAAACAATGAGGTCAAGCCATGAATTTGCCACTCCAAATGCGTGCGGTTTCCCGGAGAAATTTCTCGAAATCGCAAGCCGGAAGTTCGGCCGGGCGAGTGCTTCCAAGCTGGAAGTTCGTGTGTGACCAAGTCGCATGCAGCTGTCCAGACGGCAGCGTCGTCTGTTGCGACTCATCTGCGGACTGCACGTGCGGCAATACCCCCACTCAGGGTAACGGTCCTGCAGCATGTAGCGGTTTCGGGAATCCGGGCAAAAAACACCCGCGCGGGGCAATCGGTCACTGGTTTACCCCGGGCCCCATAGACTGTTCTAAGGACGCCATCACCTGCTTTGCCGTCGACAACACTGCGGAGAAATGTCTTGGGCCATAAGCCGACGGGTCGGACCACCGAGTTTGATCGACTTTGACCCATTGCGCCCCTCCTGGCGGACTCGATTGGCATCGAAAAACTGACGCGAGCCGGGGGCGTTGCCGTTCAAGAGGCGACGACCCAAAACACTGAGGTCCATCCATGAATGTGCCACTCCAGATGCGTGCCGTTTCCAGAGGTCGTTTTCAGAAGTCGCGAGTTGTGACGTCGGCCGGGCGTGTGCTCCCAAGCTGGATATTTCAGTGTGACGAAGTTGCATGCAGCTGCCCAGACGGCAGCGTTGCGTGTTGCGCCACGGCTGCGGAGTGCTCGTGCGGCACTACCGGTAACGGTCCTGCAGCATGCACCCATGGCCACGGGAATGGTCACCCACACCCGGGGGGTGCAACCGGTAACTGTCCCGAGCATCACGAATCGTTCTCCTGTAATGCCGGCGAGTTCACCTGCTATAACGTCACCGGCAACGCAGAGCCATGTAATTAGGCGACGTGCTCATCGGTCGGAATCGGCCGCGCGACGGCGACGCCGCGACCGCCTGTTAGCCCTGATGAGCCACTTACAACTTTGTTGGGCTACCGAACTTTCGGAGACACCAAGGGAGACTCTCAGATGAGCACGGTCCAGAATCCCAAACGGTTTCTTTTCGTTTGCGCGACACTCACTCTGTTCGTCGGCCTGAGCCTTGTCTCATTCGCCGGTCCCGTCCGCGCGGCATACACCTATCTCACACAACCTCGCCCGACAAGTTTTGGGGACTTTATTTGCGACCCTCCGATGTTTGCCTGCAGTTGCCCGAACAACAGTGTCGCATGTTGCTCCGCAGGTCAGTCAGGCTATTGCGACCCCACCACTGGTAATGCATATTGCGGGGGCACGTAGGGGAGCTGTTCCGGCACTACACACACGCGGGGGGTGCAAGCGGTCACTGTAAGGGCACGGGCCACTTCGACTGTCCTGGGGGCAACCTCACCTGCTTTGACGGCAGCGACGCCGGCGTGCAATGCCAGTAGGTGACGCGTGCACGGGGCCGGCACAGGCCGCGGGACGGCCCCGCCGCGACCGCGTTTGGCTGGGCTCGAGCAAAGACGTCGCATGCTTTGCGCGTAGCGGTTCGTGCCTGTCGGCATGCTTTCAGCGGCAGGCAGTCTGACTGCCACTCGAGAAGGACACCGTGGAGGCTGCCACAACTGGCACTGCGGTTCGCGCCGAGTCACTTTTTGCCGGCAATGGCCGACCTGCGGAACTCGCGCGTTGCAGGAGGGTAGCCGGTTGCCCCGGGCCGCTGGCCCATTTCTTCTGCCCTTCCTCAGGCAGCCCCGCTCCGCCGCCATCGCTCTCAGGGAGGCCGCGGCCGTCTTGCCAACCTCAGGCTCGCAAGATTAAACAGCGTAAATCCATGGGAAATAAGCGTTTTCCCCCTTTGCACTCTTCCATAAACTCGCCAGAATGCTCAGTGTTTGCACCGATCAACGGGCGTTTCTGTAATCTGAACGCTCGAACAGTATGGCATGCGCGTGCCTCCCATCTTTGAGTCTTTCGACTCGTGAGTTTGAGATTGCGCTCTGTTCGCAATCATTCTTCGTTCTTGTTGCGAAGGTTTGTCTCTATCTCTTTCGGGCTGTGAAAGGATCAAGACATGCGAAGTCGGCGAGGGTTTACGCTTATTGAACTCCTGGTGGTCATCGCCATTATTGCGGTGCTGATCGCCCTCTTGTTGCCGGCAGTGCAGGCGGCCCGCGAGGCCGCGCGGCGGACTCAGTGCCGCAACAATCTCAAGCAGATGGCGCTGGCCGCGCACAATTATCATGACGTCAACAATTTTTTTCCTGCATCCTTCTTACTGAACGTCGGTCCGGTTCTCACGTCGCTCGGCTTCGCTTGCGGGAATTCTTGTCCAGACAATATTGACATCCACACTTGGGGCGAGCGGCTACTGCCGTTTTTGGAAGCGAATACCGTTTACAGCCGGATCTGCATGAACGGCCCGATCTTTTCGCCGGTTTGTGGCTGTATCGTCGGTCTCCCAAAATACTGTCAGCCGAACTCGGGCGGCTGCTGCCCGGCGCTGATGCCACCGGGACTGCAACGGCCGGCGGCCGCCATCGTTCCGGGGTTTGCCTGCCCCTCGTCACCGCGCAGCGTGAATCCCTTTATTGAGACGAGCCTTGTTGGATGTCTCTTGTGTCAAGCAGGAGTCCCCCTCTTCCAGAAGTACTGGGCAGGCGCCAGCGACTATACGGCCATCAACACCTTCTGCAAACCGGGACTTCAGTGTGCGTATCGTGTTGCCACCACCGGTTGCGTCAACAAGTGCGACCAGAAGTGTTGTGAAGGGGTCATGACAAACAACGTCCGGGAGACGGTTTCGATTGATATGATCACGGACGGTACTTCGACGACGATCTTCTGCGCAGAACTGGCCGGACGTCCCGACCTCTGGGTGCGCGGCGTGAAAAAGCCTTTGGCCTGTTTGGTGCCAACCAATTTCACAAGCGGAGCCACACCCAAAGTGAACGCCGGCGGCTGTTGGGGCTGTTTGGACAATGGATACATGACGCTTTATGGCTCGACCACGAGCGGCCTTGCTTCTCCCGGCTACACTGGCCCCACCTCGCCGCCCGTTTGCTTCATCAACTGCACAAACCAACTCGATCTTGGCCTTTACAGCTTCCATCCGGGATCGTGTGGCTTTGCGTTTTGCGACGGCTCGGCCCACATGGTCAGCGAGAACGTTGGACTCGTCCCGTTCGTCCGCTTAATTACATTCCGCGGCGGCCGGCCAGTGATCGACTCGCAATTCTAATCCCATAGAACCCGGCTTGTCGTTGACGACTGGAAAACCGGAAGGCGTTGACGGGGCCGCAATTTGTGCGGCCCCGTTTCTTGTTCTTGATTCCAATGCGGTTTCGAAGTGTTCCGGCTTCGTTTCAAAGTCGGTCCGCGCGAGACCGCTTGAGGGCAGCTGAAATGTTCTGCCCCGAGGATGTACGTATGCTTCGGAAAATCCATCCGACGTGGATGGCCGCTGGCGTTGCGATGCTGGCGCTGCTCAATCTCGGCTGTGGAAAATCCACCGGTGTGGACACCGCGATGGAGCAGCAAATGAAGGACCTCAAGTTGCAGAAAGCGAGCGTCGCCAAATTTGCCGGCCACGTCACCATTGACGGCAAGTCGCCGCGGGAGGCGTACCCAAAGCAGGTGCTGGTCGTCATGTTGTCTGACACAAAGAATCCGAAGGGCGGCGATGGTCTCCTGAAAGTAATCTGTAAGAGCGATGGTGAGTTCGAGTTTAGCACGTACGACCGGGGCGACGGCGTGCCGACCGGGTCGTATGTCGTGTCGTTTGCGGAATTGACTCCAGGCTTGATGGCCTCGAAGCGGGGGAAAAGCTTAAGGGGCCCCGACGGACTGATGAACTTGTACAACGACCCCGACAAGAATGCCGAAAATTCGCAGTTCAAGATCGATATCGAACAGCCCGGAAAAACCGACTGGAACTTCGCGCTGGACGTCCAGGGGAAACAGCCAATCGGGACTCCTGGCCCTCACGCCGTCACGGAACTCAAATAGGATTCGCGACGACGCCCCTCGGCGGCTCGATCAGAGCCCGATGGGCGTCCCCGGCCCCAACGCCATCACTCACTTCAACGGCGCGTGACGGTGGATTGATCGCTCCCTGCTGGCTCGCAGTCCAAGTCATGTTCGGGAATCATCGCGTGCGACCGTTGTCGGATTGGATGGTTGCGGCCGCCAGCTTGGCGCTGTGCGCCATTTTGGCTGGAGTCTGTCGGGCAGATCAGCCGCGGCGGGCGTTAACCGCACAGCGGCCGAACATCGTGATTCTGCTCGTCGACGATCTGGGGATCGGCGACCCGGGCTGCTACAACCCGGCCTCGAAGATTCGCACGCCTGCCATCGATCGCCTCGCGCGCGAGGGGATGCGGTTCACCGACGTGCACTCGCCGTCGTCCGTGTGCTCGCCGACACGTTACGCGATCCTCACCGGTCGCTATGCCTGGCGGACGCGGATGAAGTCGGGCGTGCTGCAGGGTTATTCGCGAGCCCTCATCGAGGAAGGCCGCCCGACGCTCCCGTCGCTGTTGAAAGCGCAGGGCTACGCGACGGCCGGCATTGGCAAATGGCATCTCGGCTTTCAGCCATTCGATCCAAAGCGCGGCGAACGCGATCAACCGGTCGATTACTCGCGGCCGTTGCGTCCGGGACCAATCACCGTCGGCCTTGACGAGTTCTTTGGCATCCCGGCTTCGCTCGACATGCCGCCGTATGTGTTTGTCGAGAACGACCGCCCGACGGAAATGCCCACGGCCACTGTGGGCGACAGCGGCGACACTCAACACGCGCGCGGCCCGTTCTGGCGGAAGGGGGCGATGGCTCCCTCGTTTCGCCACGCGGACGTGCTGCCCCGGCTGACCGAGCGGGCGGTGAACTTTCTCGATCGGCAGGCGAAATCGTCGGCAACGCGGCCGTTCTTTTTGTACCTGGCGCTCTCCGGTCCGCACACGCCGTACCTGCCCAGCGACAAATTCCGCGGGCAGAGCGGCGCGGGCGACTACGGCGATTTTGTGGAGACAGTCGACGCGTCGGTCGGCGAGGTGCTGAGCGCGCTTGACCGCAACGGGTTGACGGAGAGCACGTTCCTGGCGTTCGCCAGCGACAACGGCGCCCGCTGGACGCCGGAAGAGATTGCGCAATTCGGACACCGGTCCAATCTCGAGAACCGCGGCCAGAAGTCGGACGCCTACGATGGCGGTCATCGGATTCCGTTCATCGTCCGCTGGCCGGGGCACGTGCACGCCGGCTCGACGAGCAACGAACTGGGTTGCCTGGTCGACTTGATGGCCACTTGCACCGACGTGGCCGGCGTCTCCCTTCCGCACGACGCGGCCGAAGACAGTTTTGACCTGCGGCCCGCGCTCCTCCAGGAGAACAGGGGACCGATCCGCGATGCGGTCGTGCATCACTCCGGTTCCGGAATGTTCGCGATCCGCTCGGGAGACTGGAAACTGGTGCTTGGGCTCGGATCGGGTGGCTTCACCGCGCCGGTGCGAATTCGGCCGCGCCCGGGGGAACTCGACACGCAGCTCTATAACTTGAAGACGGATCGGCAGGAACAGACGAACGTCGCCGCCGCGCATCCGGACATCGTCCGTGCGCTCCGTGCAAAGCTCGAGCAAATCGAGCAGAGCGGCCGCAGCCGTCCGGATTCCGCGACCAATTGACCCGCGCCGCGATGACCAACGAAAGCCGGCAACGATGAAGTTCCTCGGCCGAGCTTGGCGCGAGTCGTGTTTGGCTCTCGCCTTTCTCTTCCGCGCGCAGGCGCTGCCAGCCCTCGGCCTTTTGTTTGCACTGGCAGCGGCGACCGCCTCACCAGCCGCGGACGTCAAGCACGTCGTGCTGGTCAGCGTCGACGGATTGGCGGCCAGTTACTTGGACGACCCCCAGGCCGACATGCCGACGCTGCGTCGGCTGCGGAAACTGGGCGCGTCGGCCGACGGCATGATCACCTCGTTCCCGAGCGTGACCTGGCCGTCGCACACGTCGCTGATCACGGGCACTCGGCCGCGAACCCACGGCGTGCTGGCCAACACGGTCTTCGACCGCCGCTCGCGACAACCGGTCGTCTACATCGGCGATCCGGTACTCACGAAGGACCAGACGGTCCACGTCGAGACGCTCTACGATGCGGCCCACGCCGCGGGCTTGAAGACGGCCGCGGTCATCTGGCCGGCGACGAACGGAGCCCGCAGTCTCGACTGGATGATCCCGGACGCCGCGCGAGTCGAACTGCATCAGCGGTACACCACACCCGGCCTGGTCGCGGAGCTGGGCGCGGCAGGCATCGATATCTCGCAGCTCGGTGCGTGGGGCTGGCAGAAGCAATACGCGCTGCGGCGCGATCGGCTCTACGCGCAGGCGGCCGCATATTTCGTCGGCAAGAAGGAAGTGAATCTGCTGCTCGTGCACCTGGTCTCGGCCGACGGCATTCAACACGTCTTCGGTCCGCAGACCTTGCCCGCGTATCAGGCGGTGGCCTTCGAGGACCGCTGCCTGAAGGAGATCTGGGACGCGATCCAAAAATCGCCGCAGGCCGCCGCAACGACGCTGTTCGTCGTTTCGGATCACGGCTTTGCCCCCTACGACAAGCTCATTCGCCCCAACGTGATTTTGGCGCGGCTCGGCCTGATCACGACCGACAAGTCGGGCAACGTCGCTCGGCGGAGCGCCTGGAGCGTCGCCACGGGCGGGTCGGCGTTCGTCTATCTGTTTGACAAAGAGTCGCAGTCGCGGGCCGCGGAAATCCGCGCGGCGCTAAAACAGTTGGAGGCGGTCGACAGCGTGCTCGAGCCGGCCGATTTTGAGAAGCTAGGCCTGCCTCGACCCGCGGATAATCCGGAAATGGCCCAACTGATCCTGACGACGCATCCCGGCTTCGAGTTTGACGACGCGGCCGTCGGTGAGCCCATCGCGGATGCCGGCGGGCACAAGGGATGTCACGGCCATCGGCCCGAGCCGGCCTACATGCACGCGACGTTCGTCGCCTGGGGAGCCGGAATTCGAGCGGGCACGCGGGTAAAACAGATCGAAAACATCGACGTCGCGCCCACGATTGCCCATCTCCTGCACGTGCCGCTGCCGGGGGCCGAGGGTCGCGTCGTCCGCGAGATTCTGGACCGGTAACCCGCCTTCTAAGCGCCCGGTGCGCTAGCCGCCGCCCGCCAGGCGTTTGGCATCTCCGGTGGTTGCCCGGCCAACGCCCAGTTTGGCTGACCCACCCCCGCGGCACGCTTGTTGCGAAATAGTCATTTCCGCAGGGGCAATCGCCCGCGCGCGAAGGACATTGACCCGTTCAGCGTCCGGTAATAAACTTTGGCGCAGACGGCGGTTACGTTTTTCCGGCTGCGTCCGATCCGCGGATCGCCCGGGGCTCTCTTGCGTTCCGCGATCCTCGTTTTGACGTAGCGGACAAACGCCGCTGCCATTTCGACAGTTGGGGTGTCTCGGTCATGGACTTTCTTGATCGCATCGGCGACTGGTTCACGGTATTCACCGGGTGGATCGAACGATTCATTACGGCCATTTTTGGCTCGTCCAACCGCCGCCGTATCCGCAAATTCGGCTTCGACCGGGATGAAAGACGGGGGACCTCGAAGGTCATCCCCGGCTCGATCCTCGACCGCATCAATTCGCAAGAAGCCGACTGGCAAAAACTGTCGGACGATGAGCTGAAGCAAACGGCGACGAAGCTCCGCGCCCGGCTGACTGCCGGCGAAACGCTTGACGACATTCTGCCCGACGCCTTTGCGGCCGCCCGCGAGGCGGGCCGCCGCTTCCTCAAGATGCGGCACTACGACGTGCAGATGATCGGCGCGTACTTCCTCCACAAGGGGATGATCGCCGAAATGGTGACCGGCGAAGGCAAGACGCTGGTCGCCACGCTGCCCGCGTTCTTAAACGGCCTGGTCGGTTCCGTGCACGTCGTCACGGTGAATGATTACCTGGCCCGCCGCGACATGGAATGGATGGGGCCGCTCTACCTCGGCCTGGGGCTCACCGTGGGGGCCATTCAGGCGAACATGGATTCCGAGGAGCGGAAGGTCGCCTACGCCAGCGACATCACCTACGGCACCAACAACGAGTTCGGCTTCGATTACCTCCGCGACAACATGAAGCCGTCGAAGGACATCCAGGTCCAGCGCCCGCTGCAATACGCGATTGTCGACGAGATCGACAACATTCTGATCGACGAGGCGCGAACGCCGCTCATCATCTCGGGCTTTGCCCACGACGACACGTCGAAGTATCCCAAGGCCGACCGCATCGCCCGGCAGCTGCAGAAGGGCGTGCACTTCGAGGTGAAAGAAAAGGAGCACACCTGCAATCTGACCGATGCGGGCGTGCGCGAGGCCGAAAAGCTGGCCGGCGTGGAGAGCTTTTACACCGCCGGCAACATGGAATGGCCCCACCTGATCGACAACGCGCTCAAGGCCCATTACCTGTATAAGCGCGACGTGAACTACGTCGTCGAACAGGGGACGGTGATCATCGTCGACGAGTTCACGGGGCGCAAGATGGAAGGCCGCCAATGGAGCGATGGTCTGCATCAGGCGGTCGAAGCCAAGGAAGGCGTGACGATCAAGGCCGAAACGCAGACCCTGGCCACGATCACGCTGCAGAACTATTTCAAGCTTTACAAGAAGCTGGGCGGCATGACCGGTACGGCCATGACCGAGGCCAGCGAGTTCTGGAAGACTTATAAGCTCGATGTCGTCACCATTCCCACGAACAAGCCGCTCCGCCGCATCAACACCATGGATGTGATTTACAAGAGCGAGCGCGAGAAGTGGGATGCGGTCGTCAACGAGATTCGCGAAGTCCACCAGACGGGCCGCCCGATCCTGGTCGGCACCGTGTCGATCGAAAAGTCCGAGTTGCTCAGCGACAAGATCGGCCGCTTTGGCATCAAGCACGCGGTCTTGAACGCCAAGTATCACGAGCGCGAGGCCGAAATCATCGCCCAGGCCGGCCGCGAATCGGCCGTCACCATCGCCACCAACATGGCGGGCCGCGGCACCGACATCATCCTGGGGGGCAATCCCGAATACATGGCGTGGGACCAGCTCCGCCATCAATACGCGTCCCGCCTCGACGTTCCCAAAGTCGTTTGGGACGAGCTGACGGCGAAAATCGGCAAAGAAGAGGGAATGGTCGAGGAGGGGCGCAAGGTCGCGGAAGCGGGCGGCCTGCACGTGATCGGCACCGAACGCCACGAGGCACGGCGCATCGACCTGCAGTTGCGCGGACGCAGCGGTCGGCAAGGCGACCCCGGCTCCAGCCGCTTTTTCCTGTCGCTCGAAGACGACCTGATGCGGATCTTCGCCGGCGACTTTGTGAAGAACATTCTCACTCGGCTCGGCATGCAGGAAGGCGAGGCCATCGAAAGCCGGATGGTCAACCGGCAGATCCAAGGCGCCCAGAAGAAAGTGGAAGAGCGCCACGCCGACATGCGTAAGCACCTGCTCGAATATGACGAAGTCATGGACGAGCAGCGAAAGCAGGTCTACAGGTATCGGCAGCGGATTCTAGAAGGCGGAAATTGCCGGCAACTGATTCTCGACATGATCGACAAGCAGATCCGGCTGATGGTGCCCAAGCTGCTCGAGCCGGCCTACCGCTGGGAAACGATCGCCGGCTGGGCCTCGCACTCGATGGGCATCGAGGTCGACGCCCGCTCCGTCGACGGCATGGACCGGCAGCGGCTGGAGGAATTCCTGCTCGACGAAGCCGGCCGACAGGCCGAGGCCGACATTGCCGAGAAGATCGAGGAAGATCTGCCGAGCGAGGCCGAGGACACCAACGACTGGAACTGGCTCGCGCTGTCGCGGTTCGTCAACGTCCGCTATGGTCTCAACACGAATGATCGCGAACTGAAGAAGATCGGCCGCGACGAGCTCCTGGCGGACCTGCTGCCGCGGGCCAAGGAGTCGATTGCCCGCTTCGACTTTACGCCGGTCGACGTGCTGCTCGATCCTCAGTTCGGCCCGAAATCGGTGTGCGGCTGGCTGCATCAGCAACTTACGCTGGAGATGCGGCCCGAAGACTTCACCGATCTGGGCGGTCCCGAGGAGGCAGTCGAGCTCGTCCGCCGCAAGATCGACGACCTCTATCGCCAGAAGGAGATCGAGTTCCCCGTCTCCGTTGGCATGACGAACTTCATGGCCGAGGGGCCGGGCGGCGGCGGCGAACGGTACAACCGTGAGGGGCTCGTCCGCTGGGCCAACGAGCGGTTCCAGGCCACTCTGCCCGTCGACGACGTCAAGAATCGTCCCCGCAACGAGATCGAAGGTCTGCTCCGCGAGACGAGCCAGAAGTTCTTCGTCAACGGCGAAGTGCTGGACAAGGCCGACGAGTACCTACACAAGGCGGAGACGCAGCGTAACGGCCACGTCCCACCGCAGAATTCGCCCGACCGTTCCCAGACGCTCAACGAACTGGCCCGCTGGGCGAGCCAGGACTATCACCTCAATCTCGATGCGAACGAGCTCGAGCCGCTCGACGAAGAAGCGGCCAAGAACCGCGTGCTGCAGGCTTACGACGCGCGGTATCGCCCCGAGCTGGCCCAGACGGAACGGGCGCTGATCCTCGAAATTCTCGACACCGCGTGGAAAGACCATCTCTATTTCATGGACCATCTCCGCGCGGGGATCGGCCTGGTCGGGTACGCTCAGCTCGACCCCAAGGTCGAGTACAAGCGCGAGGGCCGCAAGACCTTCCTGGCGATGTGGGACCGCGTCGATCAGCAGGTGACGTCGGCCATTTTCCGCATCGAAAAGGAAAGCCCGGCCTTCGTCGGCTCGCTGTGGGAGATCACCGCCGTCAACCACGCGGAAGCGGCTCCGATGACCAGCAGCGACGGCGAAGTGACCGAAACCCAGGGAGGCCACAGCCCCGAGGCGACCGCCGTCGAACCAATTCACAATCGTCAGCCGAAGGTCGGCCGCAACGATCCGTGTCCCTGCGGCAGCGGCAAGAAGTACAAGAAGTGCCACGGAGCGGGCGCCTGACGGGCGGGCGTCTGAACTGTCACGAATAAACTGAATTTGCGCGGATAGAGTCGAACGAGCTGGGAAAGGATGCCCGCTCCAATGCCCTGGTTGCTCAACGTCGCCTATTTCGCGCTCTTGGCGGCCCTCTCGCCGATCCTCGCTTGGCGGATCGTCGTCCGCGGCAAGTACCGCACCGGCTGGCGGGAAAAACTCCTCGGACAAGTGCAGCGGCGCACGGGCGATCGCCTCTGTCTGTGGTTCCACGCGGTCAGCGTGGGCGAGGTGTTGCAGCTCGAGCCCGTTTTGAAGGCGCTCCGCATTCGCCTGCCGGCCGTCGAATTTGTGATCTCGACGACGACGCCCACTGGCCGCTCCGTGGCGGAGGCGAAATTTCCGCGGGACATCGTCTGCTATTTCCCGCTCGACTTCTCGTGGGCGGTGCGCGAAGCCGTCGCCCGCCTCCGCCCGACCGCCATCGTGCTGGTTGAGCTTGAGCTTTGACCCAACTTCATCCTGCACGCGCATCGCTCGGGCATTCCCGTCGCTCTGATCAACGGCCGACTCAGCGAACGCAGCTTTCGCGGCTACCGCCGGCTGCGACCGCTGGTGGCGAGGCTTCTGGGCAGCCTGCACGCGGTCGCCGTGCAGAATCGGACCTACGCGGAGCGGTTTCTGGAACTGGGCGCCTCACCGCAGCGGCTCTCGATCACCGGCTCGATCAAGTTCGACCGCGTCGAGAGCGACCGGCGCAATTCGAAGACGCTCGAGCTGCGGGCCGCCTTCGGCATCGGCGAATCCGAGCCGGTCTTCGTCGCCGGCAGCACGCAGGAAAGCGAGGAGGCGGCGGCGATCGACGCGTACCTCGCAGCGCGAGCGCGTTTCCCGACTCTGCGGCTGATCCTGGTTCCGCGGCATAAGGAACGCTTCGAGGATGTGGCCCAGCTGATCGAGTCCCGCGGACTGCCACTCTGTCGTCGCAGCTCCGCATCGAACGCGGCTCTTCGCCACGACTCACGGCCCGTACTGCTGCTCGATACGTTGGGCGAGCTGGCCGCCTGTTGGGGCCTGGCCGACGTGGCTTTTGTCGGCGGCAGCCTCACGAATCGCGGCGGGCAAAACATGATCGAGCCGGCGGGCTACGGGGCAGCCGTGCTCTTCGGCCCCAATACTCACAACTTTCGCGACGTGGTCGAGCGGCTGCTCTCCGCGGACGCTGCTCGCGTCGTGCACAATGGTGCCGAGCTGACGGCCGCCGTCGCCGACTGCCTGGCCCATCCCGAGCGGGCCCGCGCGCAAGGGGCCCGCGCCCAAGAACTCGTCCTCTCCCAGCAGGGAGCGACGCAACGGACGATCGAGATCCTGGCGAACTTGCCGGGTGTGTCGGCCTCTTCGCCGGGCACGACGCGTGCCGCGACGGTGGCTGCCTAGTCGAGTCCGTGCTATGTGAGTGCGTGCTTGGCGAGTTCACACACCTTCGCTTGTGACTCCGCCGGTCGCTTACCGAGCGCAGGGGTCTATAATCCGGGTGCCTCGTCGACCGCCGCGTCACCGCGGATCGATCTCGTCCCATGCGAAGGGGCTTACGGAATGACCTCGTGGCAGATGTTCGCAATCGCGTCGGCGTTCTTCGCCGGTCTGACGGCCATTTTTGGGAAAGTCGGCGTCGCCGAGATCAATTCCAATCTTGCGACCCTGACTCGCACCTTGGTCATTCTCGCGATGACCACCTTGATCATCTCCTGGCGCAGCGAGTGGGAGCCGCTCAGCAAGCTCTCCGGGCGCTCCGTGCTCTTCCTCTGCTTGTCGGGCGTGGCCACCGGGCTTTCGTGGCTGTGCTACTATCGGGCCCTGCAATTGGGAGCGGCGTCCCGCGTGGCGCCGGTCGACAAGCTCAGCGTCGTCTTCGTGATCGTGCTGGCGTGCGTGTTTCTGCACGAGCCGCTTGGTTGGCGCGTGGTTTCCGGCGGCGCGCTGATCGTGGCGGGAGCGGTGATCCTGGCGACCAACTAAAGTTAAGTCGCGCGGTTCAGGCGGCGTTCATCGTCAACAGGTCGTAGACCGCGACGGGTTCGCCGGAACCGTTGATGACCACGACGTCCCAGCGGACCTCACCCTGGTCGGGCTTGCGGAGAGTTTTCTCTTTCACCGTGAGGGCGACCTGGATCGATTCGCCCGGCTTGACCGGTTTGACGAATCGCAAATTGTCGAGCCCGTAGTTGGCCAGGACCGGGCCGGGGGCCGGGTCGACGAACAGGCCGGCCGCGAACGAGAGAATCAGATAGCCGTGCGCCACGCGACCGCCGAAAAGAGGATTCTTGCTGGCCGCCTCTTCGTCCAGGTGGGCGTAGAACGTGTCGCCGGTGAAGCGGGCGAAATGCTCGATGTCGTCCATCGTGATTTCGCGGGGCTTCGTCTTGAGCTGGTAGCCGATCGGCAACTCGTGGAACTTGAGGCGGAACGGATGCGGGTCGGCCGGCTGCGTGGGCGCGCCCGAGATGTAGCGGTGAGTGATCGCAGTGAGAACGCGCGGGTGACCCTGCAGGGCGGTCCGCTGCAGGTAGTGCGTCACGCCACGGATGCCCCCTAGCTCTTCGCCGCCGCCGGCCCGGCCCGGCCCGCCGTGGACCATGTGGGGCATGGGCGAGCCGTGGCCCGTCGATTCCTTGCCGCTGTCGCGATCGATGAAAGCAATCCGTCCGTGGAACGCGCCGCAACCCAGCACGACGTCGCGGGCGAAGTCGGTGTCGTAGCTGAAGACGCTCATCACGAGCGAGCCCTTGCCCCGATTGGCCAGCGCGATGGCGTCGGCCCCGTCCTGGTAGGGCATCAGCGTCGCAACCGGGCCAAAGGCCTCGACGTCGTGTACGGCTCGCGCCTGTCCCGGCCGATCGCACCGCAACAACACGGGCGAGAGGAAGGCTCCCTTCTGGTCGTCGGCCCCGCTGACGTTCACGTGCGCCGGATCGCCGTAAACGATCGACGCTTCGCCCGCCAGCTCTTTGATCTTGGCCCGGACGGCATCCCGCTGGGCCAGGCTGACGAGCGCGCCCATTCGCGTGGCCTCGTCGCGGGGGTTGCCGACGGTGATTTTTTCCAAGCGCGATTTGAGCGCGGCTTGCACCGCATCGACGAGCGACGCCGGAACGAGGGCGCGGCGGATGGCCGTACACTTTTGGCCCGCCTTCACGCTCATCTCTTTGACGACCTCTTTGACGAACAGCTCAAACTCGGGCGACTCGGGCCGGGCGTCGGGACCGAGGACCGAGGCGTTGAGCGAGTCACGCTCGGCGACGAACCGCACGCTTTCGCGGGCGATGACGGGATGGCTTTGCAGCTTCTGGGCCGTCTCCGCCGAGCCGGTAAAGGAGACGACGTCCTGACAGGTGAGATGCTCGAACAGATCGCCGAGCGAGCCGGTCACGAGTTGCAGCGCCCCCTTGGGGAGCACGTTCGCTTCGATCAGGATGCGGACGGCCGCCTCGGCCAGGTACGCGGTGGCGCTCGCCGGTTTGACGATCGCGGGCAGGCCGGCCAAGAGCGTGGGCGCAAGTTTTTCCAGCATCCCCCACACGGGGAAGTTGAACGCGTTGATGTGGACGGCGACACCCTGCAGCGAGGTGAAGACGTGCAGACCCTGGAAGGTGCCCCCTTTCGACAGACCTTCGACGTTGCCGTCGATCAGGATGCGGTCGTTGGGCAGCTCGCGGCGGCCCTTGGACTGATAGACGGCAAACGTGCCGATGCCACCGTCGACGTCGATCCAGGTATCGCCCTTGGTCGCGCCGGTTTCATAGCTGAGTTCGTAGAGTTCCTGCTTGCGAGCGGTGAGCGCCTCGGCCAGGGCCTTGAGCATGCCGGCCCGCTGATGAAACGTGAGGGCCCTGAGCGCCGGCCCCCCCTGCTCGCGGGCGAACCGGGTCATCGCGGCGAAATCGAGCCCCCGCGACGAGGCCAGTGCGACCACATCACCCGTCACGGCCGAGCGCAGCTCCGCCGGCTCCCCCGAGCCAACCACCCATCGGTCTTCCGCGTAGTTCTTCAGAGTGATCGTCGTCATGTCGCGGTCTCCTCATTCGCCGATTGCGCGTGTCGATCGATTCGGAGCGAGTCAGTCCGTTTGCCCGGCGGTCACCAAACGCCGCCGGGCGCGATCCTCGAGACTTCTTGTAATTCGCCGATGAGCGCGGTCATTCGCTCGAGATTGGCGGGGCGACGGACGTCGGGGACGATCCCGGCATCAGGCACGACGAGCGCGCACGATTCGAGAAACGGCACCACCAGGTCTCTCCATTTGCCGTGAACCGACCGCAGGTCCGGCGTGATGCCCGCGTCGACCAGGAGTGATTCGTCCGCTCCGGGGGCAAAAAGCTGCTGGAAAGGCGACCAGAGCTGAGCGAGGGCCGTTTGCATCCGTCTTCGACTCTCGTCGGTGCCCAGGCCCAACCGCTGCACCCAGGCCCGCGTGTGATAGAGGTGATAGACCTCTTCCTGCTTGATCTTGGTCGCGGCCTCGGCGATCGGGCGGTAGTTGCTGGTCAGGAGCGCGGGGACATGGATCGACTCGTAGGCGTCGAACAAAAACTGCCGCAGCATGCTGAACGCCCAGTCGGTGTGCGGCAGCGCGACGACATCGACGTTGTGGAATTCCCCGGCCGTCCGCTCGTACACGAGCTTGTCGGGATAGGTCTCGGCATCTTCGCCGCGGAGGCCGGCCACGATGCGATACCAGAGGATTCCGTGGCCGAGTTCGTCGAGGGCCAGATTCGCGAAGGCGATGTCTTCTTCGAGGATCGGCCCGTGCCCCGTCCACTCCGAATTGCGGTGGCCGAGAATGAACTCATCGTCCGCCAGGCGGAGTAGCTTGGAGTCGAGGGCCGCGCGTTGCCGGGGATCAAGCATGTTCGGATTTGCTCGCTTCTTTCTCGATTTCCCGCATCAGCGCGCCCGTGGGAAACGATTTGTGATCGCGAAACCACTTGTAGGGCTGAGGCGCGAATGAGCACTCGGCCGTCGGCGACTCGCTTGAAATGATGGCCGCAGCCGGAAAGACCCAGATCGCGTGACAGATGTCGTCAGCCTGCTGTGCACCGGCCTGCTGCTCAATCGCCCGCGCCAGCGCCTGCTCCGCGGTTGCGGCGAGGACGGAGGGCGACTCTTCGTAAGCGATCTTCGTGCCGCACCGGCAAAAGACGCAGTACGTCTGCTCGCTGCCGCCGCCATTGCCGTGGGCCGGCGCGAGACTCGCAAACTCGTCCCGGCTCTTCGTCAACACGAGGGAGCGGGGGACGACCCACAACGCCACGGCGGTCGGACGCCGGCCGTACACGGCCCAGGCGTTTTGCAGGGCGGTCTCGGCATCGACAGCATGGACCGAGCCGGCGGCGCGCACGGGATGTCCGTGAGCCGGCCGCTCGAAGACCTGCCAGACGGGTCCCTGCGAGTCGCTCATGCGGGCGCTCCGCTAAACTCGCGCCGGGGCGCTTCGTGCCTGGCGTTGTAGGCCAAGAGCGCTTCGCGAACCCAGGCTCCCTCTTCGTGTGCTTTGATTCGTTCGCCGAGACGGCGCTTATTGCACGGCCCGTCGCCGTTGACGACCCGCTTGAGCTCGTCGAAGTCGATCGGGCCGTGATGCCAGCAGCCCGTCGCCTGGTCGCAGCGCAGCTCGGGGTCGGGAGGCTCGAGGCCCAAGAGTCGCAGCTCGGGGACGATGCCGGCAATGAACGTCTCACGCAGCTCGTCGTTGGTCTTGGTTTTGACGCCCCAGCGGCGGAGCGTTTCGGTGTGGGGCGACTCGGAGTCCGGATAGCCGAACTGCATCAAGGTGGGCCACCACCATCGATTCAGGGCCTCTTGCGCCATGGCCCGCTGCGCGGGAGTGCCGCGGGCCAGGCGAATCACCAGTTCCTGTCCCTGCTTCTTGTGGAAAGTCTCTTCGCTGCAGATGCGAAGCATCGCGCGGGCGTAGGGTCCGTAGGAGCATTTGGCGAGCATCGACTGGTTGAGGATGGCCGCCTCGTCGACGAGCCAGCCGATCATGCCGACGTCAGCCCAGGTCGGCGCCGGGTAGTTGAAGACGTTGGCATACTTGGCGCGGCCGCTGTGCAGGGCCTCGATCATTTCGTCGCGGGTGGCGCCGAGCGATTCGGCCGCATCGTAGAGATACTGCCCGTGCCCGCCTTCGTCCTGCACCTTCGCCAACAGGACGAGCTTCCGCTTGAGCGACGGCGCCCGGGTGATCCATTCGCCTTCCGGCAGCATGCCGACGATCTCGCTGTGCGCGTGCTGCGACATCATCCGCAACAGTTGCCGGCGGTATTCGGAGGGCATCCAGTCGCCCGGTTCGATCTTCTCGCCTCGGGCGATTCGTTCCTCGAACGCGGCGGCCCGCGCTTGTTCGTCCACGGCTATTCTCCCTGGTAGGCCGGTGTGTGCTTCTCGAGGAAGGCCCGGATCCCTTCCTGGTGGTCGGCCGTCAAGCCGCACTCCGCTTGCGACTTCGCCTCCAAGGCGAGCAAGTCCTCGAGCGAATGGGTCTCCGCGAAGTCGAGATTGCGCTTGAGCTGCCCGATCGCGAAGGTGGGGGCGGCGGCGTAGCGGACGGCGGTCTTGGTCGCCTCGTCCAGCAACTGTTCCGGCGCGACGACCTGATTCACGAGTCCCCAATCGAGTGCTTCCGTAGCCGACAGCTTGCGGCCCGAGAGCATCAGGTCGAGGGCCCGCTGCCGGCCGACGAGCCGCGGCAGAAACCACGTCGAACCACTGTCCGGCACCAGCCCGATATTAATGAATGCTTGCAAGAACGAGGCCTTTTCCGAGGCGATCCGCACGTCGCAGGCCATCGCCAGGCTCATCCCCGCGCCGGCCGCCACGCCGTTGACCGCGCACACGATCGGCTTGGGGAGCCGGACCATCGCCAGGATCAGCGGATTGTAGTTGTTGCGGACATGGTCGCCGTAGTCGGGTTGGCCGCCGTGGCTTAGCTCCTGGATGTTGGCGAGATCCTGCCCGGGGCAAAAGCCTTTGCCGGCACCGGTCAAAAGGACCGCCCGGGTCGCCCGGTCGCCGGCCGCCTTGGCGAACGCGTCCCGCAACTCTTGCAGCATCACATCGGATTTTCAGAACGGAGTCGTTCTGCTCGCAGAGGATGTTTTGATAGCTCATTGTTCGAGACTTCGTAAGCGCTTTGAGTGGTCGATCAACGAGAGGCTACTGCCAACGGTTTCTCAGAGTGGCTTCATCCTTTCGAAGGGCTGAACGCATTGGTTGCAGAAATAAATCGCGCGGCAGGCGGTCGGGCCGAAGTTGTTTCGCCGTGTCGTATTGCGGGAGCCGCAGTACGGGCAGGGGACGGGGAGCTCCAAGGCGGTGAGGACGTCGCCGCCGTGCTTGTCGGGCGGGGCGATGCCCAGTCGCTTTAATTTGTCGCGTCCGGTGGCCGAGATGCTATCGGTCGTCCAGGGGGGATCGAGCGCGAGCTTGATGTTGACCTCGACGAAGCCGATGCCCAACACTTTGTTGCGGACGCTCTCGGTGATCGACGACAGGGCCGGGCAACCGGAGAAGGTGGGGGCCAGCGTGACTTCCGCGCGGGGGCCGTCGATTGTGACGTCCCGCACGATCCCCAGCTCGACGATCGAAATGACCGGCATCTCCGGATCTTCAATCTCGTTGAGTGCGTCGAGCACCTCAGATTGCGAGATCGTTGCCATCTTCGACAGCCTTGTTTTCAGCGCATGCCTCGCGCCGGCGCGCCGCGCAATTGATCCTGGCAGCGCAATTCGTCCTGCTCGATTCGGAGCGCCGACGCGGAACCGGCGATTGCCGTTGCCCAGTCGTGCGACGCGCTTCGCCTTAGGCGACGGGTCGCGACTCCCCGCTCAGATGTGAGAGAGCCCGCGAGATGCCGTCCACCAGTTGTGTGATATCAACGCCCATTTGCAGCATGTCCGACGTTTCCAGCATGACGGCCCCGTGGATCGCCGCCCATGCCACGTGTGCCAGCACACGTCCCTCTTCGACCGATTCTTCACTGTGAGCCGCGGCCTGGGCGGCCCGAAACAGGATGTCGCGAGCCCGCCGGGCCTCTTTTCGCAGCTCCGGAAAATCTCCCGTTTGCATCAAGCTGAACAACATCCGGTACGACGCGGTGTCGCTTGCCGCGAACGCCACGTAGGCCTTGGCCACGGCCTGGAACCGATCCAGCGGAGTCCCCGGTGAACGGACGGCTTGCTCCGACAGGTCGCCCAACTCGCGGAAGGCCCGCGTGCGGACGGCCGCAACAATCTCGTCCCGTCCCTCTGGGAAGTACCGATAGAGAGCCGCCCCGGTCAGGCCGACCTCCGAGCCGATCATCCGCAAGCCGACATGGTCGATGCCGTGCTTGGAAAACAAGCCGCGGGCGGCGTCGCAGACGCGCTCGCGACAGTTCTCAACTTCCGTTTCGGTCAGCGTGGGTCTGGCCATACTTAAATTTAACAGTGTTTAGTTAACGGGGCAAGCCAAGCTGCTGGGCTTTCCCGGGCGAAACTGCGGGGAACGGCTTGGGGAGCAGCTGCTTCCTCTTCTGCCGGTCTCCCTGGTGGCGAGTTGGCCGTCGATTTCCCCCTCCATCATTACGCGTCGCCGCCGTTTCAACAACAGAACGGGCGTGCGGAATTTATGCTAAAAATTTAGCATAATCCGCCCGGGTTAAACAAGACCCTACCCGCCGACCGGACGAAGTCTGTTCGCGGCGGGCTCGCCCCTCATCCGGCGCAGGCACGATTCGACACCCCTCCGAGTCCCCCCGCCCGCGTCCCGCTACTGAACTCGCGCGGCCGGTGCGTTATCTTCAATTGCCCGGACCGTCCCCTGGTCGGCCGGTTACCGGGTCCGCTCGCGCGTGGCTGCCGACCGCGGGCCGAGCAGCGGTTCGCGACCGTGCTGGCAGAAGGGTTCCCGAGAAAAAAATGTCCGGTCATCTTCGGAGTCTGCTGATGCGGCGAATTGGCTTTGCGCTCTTGGTTCTGGCGTCCGCATTTCCGCTTCAGACATCATCGGCCGCCCCGACTCCGTCGGCCCAGAGCGCGCCGCCGCTAGCCGGCCAAGTGACCATTCATCGCGACGAATGGGGCGTCCCCCACATCGACGGCCCGACCGATGAAAGCGTGGTCTTCGGCTTCGGCTATGCGCAGGCGGAGGACTTTCTCTGGCAGGTCGAGGACTCGTTCGTGCTTGCGCTCGGCCGGTATGCCGAGATCTACGGCCCCTCGGTCTTCTCGCTGGACGAGACGACGCACCGCTTCGAGATTCCCAAGCGGGCCCGGGAAGATTTCTCCAAGCTCGACCCGAAGCTCCAGGCGCTCAACCGCGCGTTCGTCGGCGGACTCAACTATTACGTTGAACGCCACCCGCGACAGAAGCTGCGGCTGCTCGAACGCTTCGAGCCGTGGTACCCGATCGCGCTCGATCGCTACGTCCTCTACCGCATGGCCGCCCACTCGAAGAGCGTGCCGGACGAACTGCTGCACGCGCAGGCCTTCGTGCCGCCCGGGGCCGTGGGGAGCAACGCCTGGGCCATCGGCCCGTCGAAGACCCGCTCGCACAAGACGATGCTCTTTTGCAACTCGCACCAGCCGTACTACGGCTTCGGCCAGTATTACGAAGCTCATTTGCACAGCGGCGAAGGCTGGAGCTTCACCGGCTCGACGTTCTTTGGCAGCCCCATGCTGGCCATCGGGCACAACGAGCATCTGGGCTGGACCTACACCGTCAACGACATCAATTGCGGCGACGAATGGGTGGAGACCTTCGACGATCCGCAGCACCCGCTCAATTACCGCTACGGTGACGGCTACCGCACGGCCGTTGAATGGACCGACACGGTTCGCGTCAAAAACGCGCACGGCGTCGAAACGCGCACGCTCACTTTCCGTAAGACGCATCACGGTCCTGTCGTCCGGCGGCTCAACGGGACACAGCAGTTGGCGAGCAACGTCGGCCGGATGAACGACGCGCTCTTCGGCCGGCAAATCTATCGCATGGTCCGCTCGCGGAACTTTGCGGAGTTTCGCGAGGCCATCGCCACGCTCGACCAGCGGATGTTCAATCTCGTGTACGCGGACTGCGAGGGGAACATCCTCTATCTCTATAACGGCATCGTCCCGCGGCGCGATCCGAGCCTCGACTGGTCGAAGGTTGTCGACGGCCGCCGGCCTGAATCGGACTGGAAGGGCATTCTGACGCTCGATGAGCTACCACAGGTGCTCAATCCGATCTCGGGCTACGTGCAGAACTGCAACCAGTCCCCCTACACGACGACCGACGATCAAAACCCGGAACCGGGCGATTTGCATCGCTATATCGTCGGCGAGACGACCTGGGACAATCGGCGGGCCAAGGTCTCTCGCCATTTGCTGCGCCAGGCGCACGACGTCACCTTCGACGATTGGCAGGCTCTGGCCTTCGATACCACGATGTACTGGCCGCTGGAGGAGCTGCCGCAGTTCGAGCGAAAGTTCCGCAAGCTGAAGGAGACGGACCCTGCGCTGGCGAAGGAAGTCGAGCCATACATCAAGCATCTGCTCGACTGGGATTGCCGCTCGAGCATTCACTCGACGCAGGCCACGTTGTGCGTCTTCTGGTACGAGCAGCTCTACGGCCTCCTGCTCAGCAGCACGCTCGAAACGCTGCGGCCGGCGATGATCTCGGATATTTCGGCCGAGTTCCGTGCGCTGCGCGACGCGGCCGCTAAGCTGACGAGCCTCTACGGCAGCTGGAAGGTGCCCTACGGCGATGTGAACCGGCTGCAGCGGCACGCCAACATCGCCGACTTCTTCGAGAAAATCCCCTTCAACGACCGACTGCCCAGCTTGCCGGTCGCCGGGGTGCAAGGCCCGGTGGGCTCCGTCTTCACCATTTATTACACGCCGCCGCTGCCCATCGTCCGCCCGATGGTGAAGCGGTACGCTGTCGTCGGCTGCTCGTACATGGCCTCAATCGAGTTCGGCGACCGGATCAAAACGCGGAGCCTGCTGCAATACGGCGAGAGCGGCAATCCCGATTCGCCCCACTTCTTCGATCAGGCGAAGCTACTGTCGGAGTGTCGGCTGAAAGAAGCGTATTTCTACTGGGACGACGTGCTGGCTCATTCGAAGCAGAACTATCATCCGGGCGAAGAAGCCGCGGCGCAGCAGGCCAGCGCGACTCGGTGAAAGTCAACGCGCGGCTGGCTCGCTTACAGGCTGAGACGCAGGCTGCGCTCGCGACTCGCTCGAGAGAGGCGGCGTGATGTCTTCGAGCGACTTTTTCTCCGCATCGATTCCGAGAGTCCATTCGATGCCGGCCGCCAACAACATGAGCGCGGCGCCGAACAGGTAACCGTAGCCCAGGGAGCGAGTGCCTGATTCGAGCAGCTTGCCGAAGAGCGCCGGCGCGCCCAGGCCGCCGATCGCGGTCCCCATTGCGTAAAAGAGGGCGATCGCCAGCGCTCGCATCTCGAGCGGGAAGACTTCGCTTACGGTCAGGTAGCCGGCGCTGGCCGCGGCCGAGGCGAAGAAGAAAGTCGCCGCCCAAACCAGGGTCTGCGATTGGGCCGTCAGCCCGTGATGTAGGAACAGGGGCAGCGTGGCGATGATCAGCACGCCGGAGAGCGCGTACGTGCCGCCGATCATCCGGCGGCGGCCCACGGTGTCGAACAGCGGTCCCAACAGCAGCGGACCGAGAAAGTTGGCCGCGGCCATCGCAAAGACGTACAGTCCGATGCGGTCGTTGGGCACGCCGTAGAACTGGCCCAGCACCAGCGGAAAGCTGAACGAGATGCCGTTGTAGAAAAAGGCTTGCGACGCAATCAGTACCAACCCGAGCAAGGCCCGCGTCCGATAGCGAACGAGCATCGTGTGGGCGATCGTGCCGAAGCCGACGTGCGTGCCAGTGCGGATGCGAACCCGTTGAATGTCACCGCCCTGTGTTCCCGCCCGCTCTTTGCCTGGCGGCAGCGCGTGTCCTGCGGTGCGTTCCTCGATCGACGCCATGATCTTTTCGGCTTCGTCGAGCCGGCCGTGGGTCATTAGCCAGCGGGGACTTTCGGGCACAAACCGCCGGGCGACAATCATCGCGAGGCCGACCAGCGCCCCCAGCCCGAACGCCAACCGCCAGCCCAGCCATTCTGGAAACAGTTGCGCATCGAGTAGCGGCACGGAAACCGCCGCTCCGGCCATCGCGCCCAGCCAGAAGGTCCCATTGATTGCCAGGTCGACGCGGCCGCGGAGCCGGGCGGGAATCAGCTCGTCGATGGCCGAGTTGATCGCCGCGTATTCCCCGCCGATTGCCATCCCCGTGATCAGGCGGAACAGCGCGAAGCTGTAAAAATTCCAGGAGAACGCCGTGAGCATCGCGCCGGCCAGATAAATCAGCAGCGTGACGGTGAACAGCTTTTTGCGGCCGAGCCGATCCGTCAGGTGGCCAAAGAACAGGGCTCCGCCGATGGCGCCGAACAGGTAACCGGTCTGCGCCGTGCCAACTTGGGCGGCCGTGAGGGCCAGCGTCGTCGATTTGAGGAGCGCGTTGCCGACGGCCGACACTACGGTGACTTCCAGGCCGTCGAGCACCCAGGTAACGCCAAGCGCGACGACCAATAACCAATGAAACGCACTCCACGGCAGCCGGTCGAGCCGTGCCGGAATATCGGTTTCGAGTGTCGTAGAATCCGTCATCGCATCTGCGCCGCCTGGTCCCGCCGTGGCAATCCGACCCCGGCCGAGTGAGAGCAAGGTCGATGCCAAACCCCGGCAGGCTCGACGGGGGGAGGTCGTGGCGCGACCGAAATCCGGCGTTCGGTGGCCTGTTCTTGGAAATTCTGACTGACCCGACCGAAAACGCGCGAAATAACGCGGCGGCTCGTATCGTCAGATCCGATGTGACCGTATTTTGCCGAGTGGGGGCGTTGCGGATGCACGACTGGCAGCAGATTCGGCGGCTGCACGGCGCCATCGTTTTTCGCGCCGTGTTCCGGATCCTGAAACACCACGACCAGGCTCTCGATTGTTACCAGGAAGTCTTCCTCGAGGCCTTCGAACAATGCGGCGCGCATCGAGTCGATAATTGGCCAGCGTTCTTGCGCTGGCTGGCGGTGCGTAGAGCGCTCGATCGGCTGCGGAGCGAGCGCCGTAGGACGAGTCGCGTCGACGCCGACGAAGATCCGTCGCTCTTGCCAGGGAGCGTTGCCGAGCCGTCCGCGGAGATCGAGTTCCGCGAACTCATGGAGCGGGTGCGGCGGGCGACCGCGCGGCTTCCTGATCGGCAGGGCGAAGCGTTCTGGCTGCACTGCGTCGAACAATTGACTTACGCGGAAGTCGCCGAGCAATTTGGAACCGATACCAATGCCGTTGGCATTCTTGTGCACCGGGCCCGCGCTCGACTGCGCAAGCTGCTGACCGACCTCAATCCGAGCCGCGTCGAAGAGTAACGCGCGACGCTGATTTTGGGCGAGATCGGAGGAATCATGTCGGAAATCAACTTTTCCGATTCGGACGGGCTGCTTGACCGAATTGCGACGGCCCTGCGTGACGAACCAATTCCTGATTTCAGCGACCCCTGTACGTCCGTCGCGCAGGAAGCGGGCGGCAGGAACCCCGACCGCACATTTTCGCCGCGGCCCGCAGGGATGGAGCCGCGGATATGGGCGCGCTGGATGGCAGTTGGGGCAGCGATCGCGGCTATTGCGCTGCTGATTGTCGTCCTGTCCGCGCATGGCCCCGGCGGCGGGGCGGGCGTGGCCTTCGCCCAGGTCCAAGAGGCCGTTTCGAGTGTCAAGTCGATGAGCTGCCGCAATGTCTCAATTCTGGGCGACCAGGAGCCAACTGTCTCGGCGGGAGTTTCGGTCCTCGGCGTGGGATCGCGGAGTGAAGGGCCGAACGGCTGGGTGTCGATCACAAACTTGAAGGCACGCAGATCGATGTGGATCGACCACAAATCGCACAAGGCCGGAATCCAGCAACTCTACCTGGATGATGGCCGGAAAAGCGCCGACGCCGGCCTCTTCCAACAAATCCGTGACCTTCCCGCGAGCGGTGCGAAGGCGCTCGGCGCGACGGAATTCGAAGGCAAGATGGTGCTGAAATTTGCCTTCGAATCGCTGGGACAGTTCGTGGTGTTCGTCGATCCAAAGACGCACCTGCCGTTGCGAATGGAACTCAATATCGAGAAGGGATCGGGAGGACAACGTTATCGCGAGGTGACCACGGATTTTGTGTTCGACGCGCCAGTGGACGAGTCGCTATTCGAAATCAGGGCCCCGGCGGGATATGCGGTCTCGCGGTGCGAAGAGCCCAAAGACCGCAAACCGATCGACACGCACTCCTGGGTCGCGTCCCCGGAAAAAGGGCTCGGTCCTGTACCGATGGGAGCCTCTAAGGATCGAATCATCACCCTCTTGGGAACGCCCGACCTGATCGAGGAGACCTACCGTGGATTTGAACGCTTCCAGTATCCGGGCGGCCCCGCTCTCAAAGGGCAAAAGGAAATTGTGCAAGAGCGTCTCAATTACCCGTCCCTCGGCTTCGACATCGACGTCTCGAGCCGGGAAGGCATGACCCGTTTCTGCTGCTATGGGCGCCTCTTGCATTTCGATTCTGCACGCGATTTTCTCGGCAAGACCGATCGGCAGATTGGACTTGGCGCTTCAATCGATGACGTGGTGCGGGTCTACGGCAAGCCGGACATCAAGACTCACCTGAGGGAAGACCAGCTGCATTATTTTCACAAGGGATGGTCGTTTCTCTTCCGCGAGGGAAAGCTGGCTAGCATCACGGCGTTCCAGCCGCGGCCCGACTACATCGAATTCAAGGACACGGGCGACGGAGGGTGGATGGAGGGAGTCAATCCAAAGAAAAAGCTCTCGAAACCCGGCAACAAGTAGTTGCTGACAGGGTGTGGCGACGATCGGGAATTGAAAAGAAGCCTGCCGTTCGACGCTGCCAAGAGCAGGCCAACGACATCGGCTTTTCGCTCGTCATGAGGCCCGACTCTCAGCGTTCTAGCCCTGCACGATGCGCAGGCCGGCGTGCGTCCAGCCGGTGAAGCCGCCGCAATACAGAAGCAGTGGCGCGGCCGTGTCGGGAATCGTCTTCTCGATGTGCCCTATAGTACGGGCGCCATCGGCTCGGCTCCGGGCAATCGGCCGGCGAGTAGCTCGCCCAGAGCGCGCGTTGTTGTGAAGCGGCTCAGCACGATGCGGACCATGGCGGCGATCGGCACGGCCAGCACCATTCCGACCACGCCCCACAACAGGCCCAACAAGGCGAGGGCCAGCAGCACGGCCACCGGGTGCAGCTCCAGTCCGCGGCCCATCAGGCGCGGCTCGACGAAGTTGCCGATGGTCATGTGGACGCAGCCCGGCAGCCCCACCACCAGCAAGACCATCCACAGCCGATCCTCGAACTGGGCAAAGGCGATGGGGATCGGCAGCAGGCTGGCGACGATTGGGCCGACGTTCGGGATGAAGTTGAAGAGAAACGCCAGCAGCCCGAACAGAGCCGCCATCTTCAATCCCAACAGCCAGAGGATCGTGCCGACGAGCACGCCGGCGACGGCTGAAATCGCCGTCTTCGTGACGATGTATTCGCGGATGGCCGCCTCGATCTCGGCATAAATACCGGTCTGCCGCTGGTGCGGGTCTCTTCCGGACAGCAGGAAGATCACGAAGAACAACACCAGGATGCCGTCGGAGACGATCGACGTCACGGTGCCGGCCGCCGTGGTGATCAGGTCGGGCAGCTGGGCCTTCAATTTGTTGGAGACTTGCGCCTCGTCCAGCTTCATGCCGTGGGAATGGAGCTCCGCGAACATGTGGCGGCCCAGCTTAGCGACCTGGTCCGAATACTCGTCGGCCGTGTTGAGGATCGTCTGGACGGTGAGCGCAAGCGCCGCTCCCAAGAGCATCAGGATCGCCAGCACCAGGATCAGCGAGAGCGAAATGGCGATCCAGCCGGGGACGTGCCAGCGGACAACCATCTGGTCGACGGTCGGCGAGACGGCCGTCGTGATGAAGATGGCCATCACGAAAGGGATCATCACGGCCCGCGTGTAAAAGAGCCCGCCGGCGAGCGCGACCGTCGCCAGAATCATCAACGACCCGACGGCCAGCCAGACTTGCTCCTCGCGGAGATTGGTGTTCATGCGAGAGTCCAATTTCAGTGGGTCGTTCATGGAGATTAAGCCGGAAAGGTCAACGGGGCCGAACGCATAGTAACCGCCGCGTCGTGCCGATACGATCGGTGCCTGCGGATTTCGAGGGTCGAATGGTCGCGGTTTCGGCCGCAGTTTTGACGCGAGCCGGACGGCGGAACCTTACGATGAGTTATCCCGGACGCCAACTGTTCCAGCGGCTGTTTACGATCGCCTACGATCCGGATCCGTCGTACCGGGAGTTCCTGTCGCGGGCCCAAACACAGGACAGTCCGCTCGCCCAGGTGACCGTGGCCGTGCTCGACGCGGCCGAATCGGAGCGGGTGTTCGGCGTGCCGCTGGCGCGGCGAGGCATCCAGCCCGTCTTTCTGCGGGTGGTGAACCGGGCACAAACCCAACTGCGGCTGCACGTGGTCACCATCGACCGCAATTATTACACGCCGCTGGAGGCGGCCGGCGTCAACCACTACTCGATCCTCAAGCGGTTGTCGGCGTTCGGGGTGATCGGCTGGTTCTTTGTGCCGCTCTTGGCGCTGATTCCGTTCAAGCTTGTCTCGGCGTACCGGGCCAATCGCCGCATGGACGTGCACTTTCAGCAGCACGCCTTTCGCCTCCGCCCGCTGCCCGCGGGGCACGAGGCCGAGGGATTTGTGTTCACGCATCTGGACTTCGGCACTAAGGTGGTGCGGGCCTGCTTCCACGCGGCGAGCGGCCCCTTCGACCTGGCATCGCTGCCGGCCGACGCGGCCGACCCCCTCACGTACCGGCCGCCTCCGGGCGCGGCCGCCGGGCAACCGGTCGTCGATCTCACCTTCACGATTGCCGTGCCCGGGATTCGGGCCGATTACCTGCGGCGGAATTTCGACGCCATTTATCCGAGCCAAGAACGGGTCGAGTGCGACTTGCCGACCCTCGTGCAGCGGCTCTCGGCGGTACCCGCGGCGACGACCAATAAAACAGAGAAGCGCACGGGCGATCCGGTGAACCTCGTAGTGATCGGCGAGTTCGCCACGATCTTGAGCGCGTTTGGCGCTCGCTGGGATGAATGCGAAACGATCACCTTCGCGACGTGCTGGAAGACGGCGCGCTCGTTCCTGCTGGGCTCCCAGTACCGCTACTCGCCCGTGAGTCCGCTGCATCTGCTCGGCCGCACGCAGGACGTCGCCCTGCAGCGGAGCCGGCGCTCGATCAACGAGCGCTTGCATCTGCGGCTGTGGCTGACCACGCTCCACTTTGCCGGCAAACCGGTTTGGATCGGCCAGATCAGCCGCGACATCGGCGTGCGGTTCACCTACAAGACGTGGAACCTGACGACGCACCGCATCGATCCCGACGTCGACGAATCGCGGGACTACGTCGTCGAAGACCTGATGGAGGCGGAGCGGATCGACGCGGTCGGCTATGTCGACGGCGTCGGCGGGTGCGGACGGGCCGCGCCTCGCCGCAACCTCACCGGCGATCCCTACTTCACCGACGGCCGGCGCGCAGTGATCCTGCTCTCCGAAACGCGGACGGCGCCGCGCTTCGTGCGCTGGTGCTGAGAAGACGGTCGACGCGCAGTCCGCAGCCGGCCTAGTGCCAGGTGCCGTTCTTCTGCAACTGGAACTTCGTGTTCGGCCCGCCTTCCCAGGAAGCATTGCCGGGCGGCTCGTTGATGCCGAACGAGTAGCCGCCGGTCGCGGAGGCCGCTGCCGACGACCAGGAGGGGAGGCTGGAGTCGAACCGGCTGATATGGGCCTTCGTGTACGGGCGATAGCCGTACCAGTACCAGTTGTGCGTATCCAGCCAGAAGGAGTCGAGGTCGTCTTGGCGGACGGTGAGTCCCAAGTCGCCGACGGAATCTTGTTGGGCCGCGCCGGGCGACATCCAGAGGGCGGCGACGGCGACTAAAGCCACGATGAAGGTTTTCGAGCGAGTCATTTCAGACAGCTTTCTGCATGTGAATGGATTCGTGGAGCGAAGGCGAACCGGATCGCGACGAACTGTTGACGATTACTTCTGCAGCGCGGCCACCTGCTTGCGCAGGGCGTGCACTTCTTTCGTCAGTTCGTTCAGCGATCGGTCTAAACGCTCGTTTTGCTCGAAGAGTCGGCGAACCAGTTCGGACTGCATGTCCCCCGGGCTGACGCCGTGGTGCGCGCCGAACTTCGGATCGCGCGGGTCGCGTCGGAGCATTTCGGCCATGTACTCGTGCCGGAAGTCGGTCAGGCTGCCCGGAATGACCTTCAGTTCGACCGCTTTGTGGTTGCGCTCGACGGTCACCGCAATCTCGTGCTGCGGCGCCAGGTGTTCGATGGCCGTCTCGGCGTCCTGCGTCGAATTGATCTCGGTGCTGCCGACGCGGAGCACGACGTCGCCGCGGCGGATGCCGGCAAATGCCGCCGGTCCGCCCGGGAAGACGCCTTCAACGCGGACACCATGCCCCTTGTTGTCCTCGACCATGACGCCGACCCAACCGGCGTCGTTCGTTTTGGACTGAGCACTCTCTGGAGCCGCCGGGCGGGATTCCTGCATCGCGACCGCGACCGAGACGGGAGTTGAGTGAGCCTCGCGCGGCGGCTTATCGCTCTGAGCCCAGAGCAGGGCCCCGACCACGGGAATGGTCGCGGCGGTGAGGCAGATCATGGGGAACGGTTTGAGCATGGGAGAATCTCCAAATCAAAGATGCGGGGCAGGCTTGGACTCTGCCACTACTTGGTCGAACTGACGGCGCCGTTGCCGGACTGCGCGGCGGGCCGCTTCAAGCGGATGAGCATTTCTTGCTGCGTATGCTTGGGTCCGGTGTGGACCAGGATGGGCGACTCGCTCTTTGTGAGGTTATCGAGTCCGGTGTCATAGACCGTAGTCTTGTCCGTCCCCACAGTCCAGCAGACGCGCTGGGTCCGCTTGTCGACGGCCCCCTGAATCGGCAGGACGTCGCTGTATTGGTTCGACGAATTGCCGCGGACCGTCCCCGCCTTGTCGATGGCGATCTGGAAGGTCAGCGTGGGGGTCTGGTTCTGGTCCTGTCCCTGAACGAGGCCGAAAATGCCCAGGGGCAGCCATTGCGGGGTGCTGGCGGACGTCTGGACGGGGGCCGGAGTTGCCGCCAGGTTGCTGGCTTCCTGGTAATACTGCTCGACCGTGCCGGCCGGTTGCGAACCGTAATAGACGTCGTCGCCGTTGTAGGTGATGTACTGGCCGTAGTTGTAGGGATACGAAACGACGTTGTCCCAGCCGAGCCAGTTGCTCAGGCCTGGCCAGCCCGCGAAGTCCCAGGCGCTCGCCGCCCACAGCCCCGCGTCGACACCGGCCGGCGTCCAGGCCCACGAATGCGACGAATTCCAGGCGTTGGTGGCATTGGGGTGATTGTTGGCCCAGTTCTGGACGTTGTGCCCCTGCGAGTGAGCCCACGTCTGCGACCAGGGATGCGTGCCGTACGGATTGTTGTGGATGTCTGAGGCGGCCTGATTCGCAAACGTGCCCGGCGTCGCGGCGCGGTTGCTGAACCGGCTGCCGGCCGCTCCCAGTCCGCCGTCGGTCGGCAGTCCGAGAAAACTGTTGAGCTGGCCGCGGTTCACCGAGCCGTTCCAACGCCCGGCGTCGCCGCCCCAGTTGCCCGTGCTGCGCACGCTGTTGTCGAAACCGCCGACGTCATTGCCGCGGTAGCCGATCGACTGCCGCTGGCCGAAGTCGGCATCGCCGCTGCGGAAGCTGTTGAATCCACCGTAATTCGGGTGAAATCCTTCGCCGCCGAAGACGCCCCGATCTAAGCCACCGTAATTACCGCCGCGGAAATCGCCGACGCTGCCTCCGCCGAAGCCGCGGTAGCCGCCCCCGAATCCGCCTCCGCGGTACCCGCCGAAGCCACCGCCGCCAAATCCTCCGCCGTGGAAGCCGCCACCAAAACCGCGGGCGCAGGCTTCCTGTTGGATCGGCTCCGCCGCGACGAGCAACGCCATCACCACACAAAACGTCATTCGATTGAACGTCATACGATTCATTGAGTGAGCCTTGATGCGATTATTTGCCAATGATTGCGAATGATCGATGGGAGGACCGACGCGTGGATTACACGGCGCCGGCAGTCCACACGCCGTCGTTATTACTTAGAGGTAACGCGATCGAAAACGACCTCGGGCACGTCCGGGACTTTCATGTCGCCCAGCTTGCGATCGACCGAGCGCCAGCCGAAGACGTTGGTCTCGCCCGGCACGCGGATCAGGTGATCCTTGGCCGTCGTGGGAACGCCGTCGGCCGTCATGCCGGCCGAATCGATTCCCCAGCCTTCCGGCATCGCGTTCCAGACGCCCATGCCATGGCCTCCGGACGAATCGAAGGTCCAGGAGATGATCCGCTCGGTCCGCGGATCCCAGCCGATGATCTGCATCCCCGAGGCGACTTGCATCCCGTCGCGATTGACCGAGAAGGTGCGCTGGAGAAAGCTCTTGTTGGCGATCCAGCGAGTTTGCGAGTGAGCGGTCACGCCGTCCGACTTGGCCTCCCATTCGCCGACGAGCCAGCCCAGTTCTTGAAGCTGCGCGAAGTTCGACGGGACGGGCATCGCCGCCTCGCGGACGCTGGCCATCAGCCACTTGCCGTCCTCATGCACGTGCACCGCAGTGTAGCGGGCGGCCGAGGGCGGTTCGCTGTCTTTCGTCATGAGTTGAGTGACGCCGTCTTCGATTGCCGTCGTCGACGTGGGGAAGTCGATCGCTTTGATGGCGATTTGCATTCGCACGCCCGGATGCCCCTTGAAGAGGGCCGCGTACTGCTCTTCGATCGCCTTGCGTCCCTTGAAGACGTTGCCCTGTTCGTCGGCGATGGTGCCGTTGACCGTCCACATCTCGGCGAGAGCCTTGGCGTCGCCCGCGTTAAACGCCTTGATGAATGCCTGGGCGCCGGCCCGGATGTGCGCTTCGTTGGCGTTGGCCGGGCCAGCTTTTTCCACCGGGGAGCCGGGGGCCGCGCTTGGAGTCGGCGGCGCTTGTTGGGGAGGCTGCGTCTCAGGTTGTTTCTGCTGAGCCACCGATACATCGGCGGTCACGGCGATCGATGCGGCGAACACGGCGAAGGCCGAGGCCAGCCGCCGGCCGATCGATGCGGCGCTCCCCAATGCTAAAAGATGCGTGGGCATGATGTGTTCTCTCCAAAGCCGTTAACGAGTCTCGGATGTTTGGTCTTCGCGGGAGTCAATTTCGTGGGATCGGCCTTCGTGTCCGTTAGGTGCGGGCGGGCGCTGCGGCGGGTGCCACGGCCCCCTTGGCAATCAAGCTTAACATCACCAGCGACCACCCGTAGAAGATCATTTCGATGCCGATAAATAAGCCGATCACCCACAAGGCGGACGAAGGCCACTGCTTCCAGATCATGATGCCCAGAGCGGCCGTCACCACGCCATTGAGCAGCACCCAGACCCAGTGATCGACGTGACCTGACAGGGCGACGACGATACGGAAGATGCCTCCGATCAACAGAAACATGGCGATCAATAGCGTGAGCGGGGCGGCCGCCGCCAGGGGCTCGGCCACCATGAAAAAGCCGGCCACGACATAGAGCACCCCGGTCAGCACGTCGAGAAAAAAACCTCGCCAGTGCTTCCGCCAGAAGGCGTGCACCACCGACGAGATGCCGCCGATCAGCAGCAGCCAGCCGAAGAAGACCACCGTCACCACGGTGGCGACCAGCGTGGCACCGATGGCCAGCGTCCCCAGGATGATTTCGAGAATTCCGAGCGCCAGGAACCAGCCCCAGCTGTGCCGAATTGCGCTGGCGCCGAGCGGCCCGACTCCCGGACCTAGGGATGCCGACATGTTTAGCCCTCTCGAAGTTTGAGACTGGCACGGCTTCCGAGTGAGCCGTGCGGAAAAGATGTGTATGGAGCGAACTGTGACAGACTGAAGCGATCTCAGGTGAACGAGCTGACGAAACAGCCAGCGAACGAGCGCCCCCGGTGTGGGGCGCTCGATCGCAACGATCTGTTAGTCGCCGTGGTGGGCCTTGATCACCGCGTCGATCTGCTTCTTTATCGCATCCAGGTTGAACGAAGCTGGGTCCTGCATTGGCGGGTAGTTGATGGCGGTCTGCGCAAGTTTGGCCACCTCTTTCTGCACAAACACAAACCTCCAAAACTCACGCGCATAGAAGTCATTCATGTAGCCCCCGCCGAGATCGTTTAGGCTCTGTTGACCGATCGACGGCGTCCGTTCGAAGGGATCCTGACGGATATTGACGATGGTGGGCATGTCCGTCGTGGTTTTGGGTCCGGGCCAGCCTTGTGGTTGCTGGTAGAACTGGTACTTGAAATCGCCGATCCGGACGGCACCCAGATGCGGGCCGCCAAAATAGAAGAGTTCTTGACGCTTGGACGGCCCTTTGTCGAGCAGCAGGTCCAACTGGTTGTAGCCGTCGAGGTGGTTCTTGTAGGTCCGATCCCCAAGCTTCACGCCGTTCAGGAGTTCGTCGGTGATGTTGGGATTGCCCGCGGCGGCGAGCATGGTGGGGAACCAGTCAAGACCGGAAAAGAGTCCGTTCTGAATCGTGCCGGGCTTGATCTTGCCCGGCCAGCGGGCGATGCACGGCACGCGGAAGCCGCCTTCCATGACCGTGCCCTTCGTGGCCTTGAACGGCGTCATGCCGCCGTCCGGCCAGGTGAACACCTCGGCCCCGTTGTCGGTGCTGAAGACGACGAGGGTGTTGTCCGCCTCGCCGATGTCGTCCAGGTGTTTCATGATGGCGCCGATGGAATCGTCCATCTGCTTCATGCCCGCCTCTTCCAGGCCGTAGTTCGTCTGGTAATTCATCGACTCCTGGTACTTCGGGGACAGGAACGTAAAGACGTGCATCCGAGTGGTGTTATGCCAAATAAAGAACGGCTTTCCGCTTTTCTTGGCATCGTCCATGAAGCGATTGGTGTTTTCGACCAACACTTCGTCAAAGGTCTCCATGTCGTACTTGGAACCCGGGGGTCCGGCCTGCCAGTGTTGGCGGCCTTCCATGTTTTTGAAGGGACGCAAAGGCCCTTCGTCCACGACTCGCTGCTTGCCGACTTTGCCCCAGCGAGGCATAACCGTCTCGTCATCGGTGTCGGTCGCCCAGCAATGCACGAGGTTGCGCGGCCCATAGGTCTGGAAGAAAGTCGGGTCCGAGGGGAACGAGTACCAGAAGGGGTCGGACATGGCGTCGAGGTGATACAGATAGCCGAAGAATTCGTCGAAGCCGTGCAAGGTGGGCAGGAATTTATTCAGGTCACCCAGGTGGTTCTTGCCGAATTGGCCAGTGACATAACCCTGTGCTTTCAGGGCCGTGGCGATCGTGCAAGCCTGAGCCGGCATTCCGACGTCGGCGCCCGCCTGGCCGACGGTCGTCAGCCCGGTGCG
>Ga0210396_10000424_pt1 | contig 56777 bp, 46 predicted proteins | sample IncBWH17OmetaG_FD_155466 | JGI IMG/M metagenome (GOLD analysis project Ga0210396, IMG submission 155466) | Forest soil microbial communities from Barre Woods Harvard Forest LTER site, Petersham, Massachusetts, United States - Inc-BW-H-17-O ... | reverse complement strand
GTTGCAAGTTCCCGACCTTATCAGGACGGGGTTGTTGGTTTGTTACTTGTCTGGTTACGCGGCCAGCCAATCTCTACTGTCCGCCACACAGTCTGCTTCGGGCCGGGCTTGCCGGCATCCCTTGACTTCTGTGCCTTCGCGGTATCTTTCGCCCCTTCTTGGCAAGCGACCTCTCGGCGGGGCGGCACTATTTAGATGACAACGGCGTTTGTTTTTCCGGGTCAGGGCAGCCAGACCGTCGGCATGGGCAAGGCCCTGGCCGATGCGTTTCCAAGCGCACGCGCTGTGTTCGAGGACGTCGACGCGGCGCTCGGCGAACGGCTCAGCGACATTATCTGGAACGGTCCGGCCGAGACGCTGACGCTGACGGAAAATGCGCAGCCAGCCTTGATGGCGGTATCGCTTGCCACGATGCGCGTGCTCGAAAGCGAGGCCGGCGTCGACCTCAAGCGCGATGCGGCTTTCGTCGCGGGGCATTCGCTTGGCGAATATTCGGCGCTGGCCGCGGCGCGGGCGCTGTCCGTTGCCGATGCCGCGCGGCTGCTGCGGATCCGCGGACTGGCGATGCAGAAGGCAGTACCCGTCGGCAAAGGCGCCATGGCGGCGCTGATCGGGCTTGAGCTCGGCGACGTGAAGTCGATCGCCGCCGAGGCGGGCAGTGCGGGTATTTGCGCCGCGGCCAACGATAATGGCGGCGGCCAGGTCGTGTTGTCGGGCGAGAAGCTTGCGGTCGAACGCGCTGTCGAAGTCGCCAAGGCGCGCGGCGCCAAACGGGCGATGCTGCTGCCGGTCTCCGCACCCTTCCATTGCAGTCTGATGCAGCCCGCGGCCGAGGCGATGGCGGAGGCGCTGGCGAAAGTTAAAGTCAGCCCGCCGGTCGTTCCGCTCGTCGCCAATGTGCTGGCGCGGTCGATCAGCGATCCGGCAGAGATCGTCAAGAGCCTCGTCGCGCAGGTGACCGGCACGGTGCGTTGGCGCGAGTCCGTTCAATTTATGGCACAAGCCGGCGTAACGACATTCTACGAGGTCGGCGCTGGCAAAGTGCTCACCGGCTTGAACAAGCGCATTGCCGATGAGGCCACCGCCGCTTCGATCGGTGTGCCCGACGACATCAGCCGGTACAAAGCGGCGCGCGGCGCGGCCTAAAGCGCCAGAGCAGGGAAGCCAGATGTTCGATCTCACCGGAAAGACTGCGCTTGTGACCGGCGCTACCGGCCCTATCGGCGGCAGCATCGTCCGCACGCTGCACGCTCAGGGCGCCATGGTTGCAATTTCCGGAACCCGGCGCGATGCGCTCGACAAGCTTGCCGCCGAGCTCGGCGGCCGCGTGCATGTATTGCCGTGCAATCTCGCCGATCCGGCCGAAACCGAAGCGCTGGTGCCGCGCGCCGAAGAAGTCATGGGCCAGCTCGACATCCTCGTCGCCAATGCCGGCATCACCAAGGACAATCTCCTCGTGCAGTTGCGCGACGAAGACTGGGATCAGGTCATCGCCGTCAATCTTACCGCCACGTTCCGCCTGGCGCGTGCCGCGGTGCGTGGCATGATGCGCCGGCGGTTCGGGCGCGTTATCGCCATCACCTCGGTGGTGGGCGCGACCGGAAATGCCGGGCAGGGCAATTATGTCGCTGCCAAAGCCGGCATCACCGGCATGATCAAGGCCATGGCGCAGGAATATGCCAAGCGCGGCGTCACCGCCAACTGCGTTGCGCCAGGCTTCATCGTCACGCCGATGACCGATAAGCTCAATGACAAGCAGCGCGACGTTATTGTCGCGAAAATTCCAGCAAACCGTGCCGGAACCACCGACGACGTCGCGGCCGCCGTCGCCTTCCTGGCTTCGAACGAAGCCGGCTATGTGACCGGCCAGACGTTGCATGTAAACGGCGGCATGGCCATGATTTAAGTAGTGGTCAGCGCTGTGAATTGATCCATGATTTGCGCCGTGATTTGAAGACGATAGGACTATGGCCAACGAGGCCGCGCCCGCGCTGGCCAACGCGAATGAAGTGTGGTAACCGAACGAAAATCGGGCTGGGGGAGCCGGAATGCCGGAGAGCGGGGCAACATCATCCGCTTCTGATCGGTGTCGACCCAATTGAGCTTGTCGGCCCCCCGTCGGCAGGTTCATTGAAAAGCTTGTACGCAAACGAGAGCTTGTACTTATAGCGAGCGCTGGTACTCAAACGAGACTGGGTTGCGAGGCCACGTTATTGGGTCGCGTTGAAAGATGAGGTTGAAACGATGAGTGACATTGGCGAGCGGGTGAAGAAAATTGTCGTTGAGCACCTCGGCGTCGAACCCGACAAGGTGACTGAAAACGCCAGCTTCATCGACGATCTTGGTGCCGACAGCCTCGACACCGTCGAGCTCGTCATGGCATTCGAGGAAGAATTTGGCTGCGAGATTCCCGATGATGCGGCCGAAACCATTTTGACGGTGGGCGACGCGATCAAGTTTCTCGAGAAGAACGCGAAAAGCTGACCGCAAGTCTTTGCTGCAAGTATCTTTGCTGCCAACACCTATATGAATTGGGCGCGATACCGCGGCAACCGCGTACACCGTGGCGCGGGCGGACGTGCAGACGGATTCAGGACGCGTAGCCTCGCGACCGTTTTTGCCGGCGGGGCTTTGCCGGAGCCCATGCGATGAGACGCGTTGTCGTCACAGGTCTTGGTTTGGTGACGCCGCTCGGCAGCGGCGTCGAGCCGACATGGCAGCGGCTTACTGCAGGTGAGAGCGGCATCGTACGCGTCGATAAATTCGACGTGTCCGACATCACCTGCAAGATCGCCGGCCAAGTGCCGCGCGGCGACGGCGCAAACGGCACTTTCAATCCGGACGATTGGATGGAGCCGAAGGAGCAGCGCAAGGTCGACGACTTTATCATCTATGCGATGGGCGCTGCGACCCAGGCGCTCAATGATGCCGATTGGCATCCGCAGACCTACGAAGATCAAACCACAAGCGGCGTTCTGATCGGCTCCGGTATCGGCGGCGTCGAAGGCATTGCCGAGACGGCGCTGCTGCTGCGCGACCGCGGCCCGCGCCGGGTGTCGCCGTTCTTCATTCCCGGGCGGCTGATCAATCTCGCTTCGGGCTATGTGTCGATCACGCATCGGCTCAAGGGGCCAAACCACGCCGTGGTCACGGCGTGCTCGACCGGCGCGCATGCCATCGGCGACGCCGGACGATTGATTGCGCTCGGCGATGCCGATGTGATGGTGGCAGGCGGCACGGAATCGCCGGTCAATCGCATTTCGCTAGCCGGTTTCGCGGCGTGCCGCGCGCTGTCAACCGGCTTCAACGACACGCCGAAAAAGGCCTCGCGGCCTTACGATCGCGACCGCGACGGATTTGTGATGGGCGAGGGCGCCGGCACCGTGGTGCTCGAAGAATACGAGCACGCCAAGAAGCGCGGCGCGCGCATCTATGCCGAGCTCGTCGGCTACGGTCTGTCCGGCGATGCCTACCACATCACATCGCCCTCCGAAGACGGCGACGGCGCCTATCGCTGTATGATAGCGGCTATCAAGCGCGCCGGGATTTCGGTGGGCGACATCGATTATATCAATGCCCACGGCACTTCGACGCCGCTCGGCGACGAGATCGAGCTCAAGGCCGTCGAACGCGTTGTCGGCAATGCCGCGGGCGGTATCGCGATGTCGTCGACCAAATCCTGCATCGGCCATCTGCTCGGCGCCGCCGGCGCGGTCGAGGCGATCTTCTGTCTGCTTGCAATGCGCGACGGGATTGTGCCGCCGACGATCAATCTCGACAACCCGTCGGTCACCACCACAATCGACCTCGTGGCGCACAAAGCGAAAAAGCGTCCGATCAATATCGCGCTGTCGAATTCGTTCGGATTCGGCGGCACCAATGCCTCACTCGTGTTCCGTCGCATCGAGCAATAGGCAACGGAGCACCGTTCCGCCATATTTGCTCCTCACTGGCCTGCGATCCACTGAGATGTTTTGCCACCGTCCCGACACTGGGCAGACCGGGCAGAATCTGCGAACATTGCTTTCTGTTGGGCGGGCTTCCTTCCGTAGTCGATGATGCAGCTTGTAAAAGTGGACACTCGGTGGTGACAGGATCCAATCCACCGCCCGACGACAACGAGCGACCTGCGCCAGCATCACGGCCGGCGCCCGCGCGCGTATCCGACAAGCCGGCAGCGCAATCGCCGAGTCCGGTACCAAGGGCGCCCGCAAAGCCGGCGACAAGACCTGCAGCAAGTTCGGGATCGAGTGCGGCGGCGCGTCCGTCGCCCAATCCATTATCGCGGCCTTCTATCAATCCATCGGCGCGTCCGGCGACGTCGAGCATCGGCGATCTGCTGACACCGACATCGGCGGGCGCATCGGCGATGCCGCGTGCCGCGGCCAAGCCGCCGGCGTCATTGCCGAGTGCGACGCCAAACGCCGTGCCAAATCCTGCGCCAAACTCTGTACCACGGCCGGCAGCAAATCCGCGTCGACCTTCCCAGATAGTCGGCGATCTGTTGAAGCCGACGCCACCGCGGTCGGCGAATGGAGCTGCCACTTCCACGACCGGGTCGACGGCGCGCCCGGCAACGACTGCGCCCACTGCGGCACGCGCGGCGACAACTGCGGCCGCTACGCCTGCCGTTGCCGCAGTTCGCACTTCGGCTGCTGCTGCCGCAGCTACGGCGTCAGGACGTCCCGCCGCCACGCCGCGAGTTGCGCAGGCTCCATCGCAAGCCGCGTCGCAAACGGCGTCGCAAGCTGCACCACCGGCAAAGCCGCGCGAGCCGACCAAGCAAGCTGTCGGTGCGGGCGATCCGGTGCCGCCGATTTCCGTCACCAAGGGCATTGCCTTGGCGCCGATCGACACCAACAATATGAACAATATGAATCGTATCAATCCGCGCAGCCCGCGCACAGCGATCGAGCCGGATACCGTCGATCTGCCGGCGCGACGCTCGGTCAGCGCCCGCCATCCGCTGGTCATCGTCGGCAACGCCATCATCAGCCTCTTCGTGCTGCTTACGGTGGCGTCGGCGGTTCTGCTCTTTATCGGCAAGCAGCGTTTTGAACAGCCTGGTCCGCTGGCGCAAGATACTGTGGTCAATATTCCGAAAGGTTTAGGTATGCGCGACATCGCTGATGTCCTGCAGCGCCAAGGCGTCATCGATCAGCCCTATGTCTTCGTCGGCGGCATTGTCGTCCTAAAAGCTCACAACGATCTCAAGGCCGGCGAGTATCAGTTCAAGGCGCATGCAAGTCTGCGCGACGTCGTTGCCACGATGGTCGAGGGCAAAGTCGTCGAGCATCAGGTCAGCGTGCCCGAGGGGCTGACCTCCGAGCAAATCGTCTCCCGCCTGTCGGACGACAACGTTCTGATCGGCGACGTCCGGCAAATTCCGCGCGAGGGCACGTTGCTGCCCGATACCTATGACTTCACGCGCGGCGTCAGCCGCGAGCAACTGATCCAGCGCATGCAACAGGCGCAGCAGCGCGTGGTGAAAGAGGTTTGGGATCACCGTTCACCCGATCTGCCGCTCAAGTCGCCCGACCAGCTGGTGGTCCTGGCGTCGATCGTCGAGAAGGAAACCGGCAAGCCCGACGAGCGCACGCGCGTCGCTGCCGTGTTCGTCAATCGGCTCAAGCAGAATATGAAGCTGCAATCCGATCCGACGATCATTTACGGCCTGGTCAGCGGCAAGGGCACGCTCGGCCGGCCGATCGCCAAGAGCGAAATCGAGCAGCCGACGCCGTACAATACTTATGTCATTACCGGACTGCCGCCGGGGCCGATCACCAATCCGGGCCGGGCCTCGCTCGAAGCCGCCGCCAATCCGGCGCGCACGCGGGAGCTTTATTTCGTCGCCGACGGCACCGGCGGTCATGCTTTTGCCGAGACTTACGAGCAGCACCAGAAAAACGTTGCGCGGTTACGTGCGATGGAAACCGATCAGAAAGATCAGGCGCCGCTCGATGCGCAGCTCACTGCGGCGCCGGCGGGAACGCAGGCGGCCGCGCCGGGTGCGCCCACGGCGGTGCCGCGCGCGCCGGTGAAACCGCGGCCGCAAACGCAGATCCCGCCGATCGCGGCGCCGCCGTCTATTGCCGCTCCAACGCGCTGACCGCAGGCGGCCCTCATAAGCCGGCACTTGTGACCAATTAGGGCGGCCGTTAAGTTCGGCCGCGCAATCGATTCATTTGCCGTCATTGCCGTCGAACCGGGGGATCTGATTTCATGGCGCGAGCTGCGGCGCAAACCACGGCGCTTTCCAGCATGACCGGATTCGCTCGCGGCCATGGCGTGTCCGGTCCTTATGCCTGGGCTTGGGAGATCAAGTCGGTCAACGGCAAGGGACTGGATTTGCGGCTGCGCATGCCGCCCGGCTGGGACGCCATCGAAGTCCCGGTGCGCGCGCGCGCCGCGCAAGCGCTGGCGCGGGGATCGGTCCAGGCCAATCTGACCGTAGAGCGGAGTGGCGCCGCGCCGGTGGTGCGGGTCAATGCCGCCGTGCTTGACGCGGTCCTGGCGACGATGAAACAGCTCGCGCCGAAAGTGGAGGCCGCGCCGCCGAGTCTCGACGGGCTGCTCGCGCTCAAGGGCGTGATCGAAGTCAGCGATTCCGAGGAACGCGAGGACGAACGGCAGAGCGCCGAGGCCGCGGCAACCGAAGGCTTTGGCACGGTGATCGACGCGCTCGGCGAAATGCGCCGCCACGAAGGTGCGGCTCTCGGCCGGGTGCTGTCGGCGCGGCTCGATGAAATTGCAGCGCTTGCCGAGCGCGCCGATAAATCGCCCGGCCGTCAACCCGACGCGATCCGCGCCCGGCTCGCCGAACAGATCGCGACGTTGCTCGATCAGTCCGAGCGCTTTGATCCCGATCGCCTGCACCAGGAAGCGATCATGCTGGCGTCGAAGGCGGATGTGCGCGAGGAGCTCGACCGTCTGGCCGCCCACGTGGCGCAAGCGCGGCACCTGATCGGGCAGGGCGGCGCGATCGGCCGCCGTCTCGACTTCCTGGCGCAAGAGTTCAACCGCGAGGCCAATACGATGTGCGCCAAGGCGAACGGCGTCGAGCTGACCAATATTGGTCTCGAGCTTAAAGTCGCGGTCGAACAATTCCGCGAGCAAGTGCAGAACGTGGAATAAGTGGAGCAGGGCGGGACGATGGCTGGCGCCGGACGAAATCAGAAAAAAGTTGCGCGCCGCGGCCTGATGTTCGTGTTGTCGTCGCCATCCGGAGCCGGGAAGACGACGCTGTCGCGGCTCCTGCTCAAAGCCGACCGCAAAATTGCGCTGTCGATCTCGGTGACGACGCGGCCGAAGCGTCCCGGTGAAGTCGACGGGCGCGACTACCGCTTCATCGACCGCGCCAGGTTCGACGCCATGGTGAAGAAGAACGAGCTCTTGGAATGGGCCGAAGTGTTCGGCCATTGTTACGGCACGCCGCACCGGCCGGTGGTCAAGGCGCTGCAGGACGGCCGCGACGTTCTGTTCGATATCGACTGGCAGGGCACGCAGCAGCTGCGCGAAAAAGCGCGCGACGATCTGGTCAGCGTGTTCATCCTGCCGCCGACGGCGAAGGAGCTGGAACGGCGGCTGAAAAGCCGGGCGCAGGACACCAAAGCCGTGATCGGCGCACGCATGGCCAAAGCCGGCGGCGAGATGAGCCATTGGCCCGAATACGACTACGTCATCGTCAACCACAGCAAGGACGAGGCCTTCGCCGAGGCGCGCGCGATCCTCGCCGCCGAGCGACTTAAGCGCGAGCGCCAGATCGGGCTCTCCGCTTTCGTGCGCGCTTTGCAGGCAAAACTGTAAGAAAATCTAGCACGCCAGCACGGTGCGGCCGACAACATGCCCGGCGCGCAAGGCATCGAGCGAAGGCTGCGCCTCTTTCAGCGGCCGGTCATGCGTCGGGATGGTCGTGAGCTTGCCGGTGCGCGCCAGATCGATGAGTTCGCGCGCCTCGGCGAGCGTGCCGGTGATCGAGCCTTCGATGGTCATCGCCTTGATCGCAATCATGGCGGCGGGGATTGAGAAATTGCCGCCGAGCAAACCGGTCACAACGACTTTGCCGCCGCGCGCGAGTACGCCGGTCGTGAACTGCAACGACTTGTCGGAGCCGACGAAGTCGCAGGCCGCGACCACGCCGCCGGTCGCCGCCAGGATCGCCCGCCGCGCCTCGCGATCCGATGGATCGAACGCCTGCGCCGCACCTGCCGCAAGCGCGGCCGCGCGTTTCGCCGGATCGATGTCGGCGACGATCGGCGCCTGGTGGAACAGCACGCGTGCGATCGCGAGTCCCATCATGCCGACCCCGCCGAGCCCGACCAAAAGCACCGGAACATCCTTATTGCGAGCGGCGAGCCGCTTGAGCGGCGCATAGGCGGTGAGGCCGGAGCACATCAGCGGGCCGGCAAAGAACGGCGACAGTGGCGCGTAGTCGAGCAGATAGCGCGGATGCGGCACCAGCACGTGGGTGGCATAGCCGCCGTCGACGGCGACGCCGAGGTGATGATGGCTGGAGCACAGATTCTCGTTGCCGGCGCGGCAGGCCGCGCATTTGCCGCAGCCGATCCACGGGTAGACCGCGACGCGGTGGCCGACCGCTGCGCCATCGGCCGCGTCGCCCACGGCCGCGATGACGCCGGCAATCTCGTGGCCGAGCGTGAACGGCAGCGTGCGGTCCTTGGTGATGTCGAGCTCTCTGCCGCCACCGAGATCGAAATGACCATCCTGAATGTGCAAATCGGAATGGCAAACGCCGCAGCATTCCACACGCACCAGGACCTCGCTGCCGCGCGGAGTGGGGAGATCGGCGACGGTCTCGCACAAAGGCTGACCATAGGCGACGAGCGATTGCCGATGAAATCTTGCCATAGGAGCTTTTGCCTCGCTTGAGACGGACGCACCACCATCATGCCTCCAGATCCTGATCCGATTCAATCGGATCAGGATCTGATCTTTCATTTGGGCATGATCTTTTCCGAAAACCCGCTTCCACTTTTCGGGATCATGCTCTAACGCGGCGCCGCGGCGAGAGCCTGCGCCAGCGCGACGAATCCGGAGACGGGGATTTCTTCGGCCCGCGCCGTCGGCTCGAGACTGGCCGTTTCGAGAAGCGCCGCGGTGTCGGCGCCGAGCGAACGCAGGCTCTGCCGCAGCATTTTGCGCCGCTGGCCGAACGCGGCCTGCGTGACTTTTTCCAACAGAGTGCGGTCGCAGGGCAGCGGCGCCGGGCGCGGCACGAGGCGTACGATCGAGGACGTGACTTTCGGCGGCGGCACGAAGGCGGACGGATTGACGTCGAACATGATGCGCGCTTCGCAGCGCCATTGCACGAGGACCGACAGCCGTCCGTAGGTCTTAGATCCAGGCGCGGCGACAATGCGTTCGGCGACCTCGCGCTGAAACATCAGAACAGCACTGTCGTACCACGGCGGCCATGGCTCGATGCTGAGCCATGACACCAGCAGCGCCGTCGCGATGTTATAGGGCAGATTGGCGACGATCCGCGCCGGAGCAGGCAGCCGCGCTTGCGGATCGAAGCTGAGCGCATCAGCGGCAACAATATCGAGCCGGCCCGGATAAAGCGCGCCGATTTCTTCCAAGGCTGCGATCGCGCGGTCGTCGCGCTCGACGGCAACGACGCGTTGAGCGCCGAGCGCCAGCAGCGCGCGCGTCAGGCCGCCGGGTCCCGGGCCGACTTCCAACACCGTGACCCCGGCAAGCGGCCCGGCAGCGCGGGCAATGCGCGCGGCGAGATTGAGGTCGAATAAAAAATTCTGCCCGAGCGATTTTCTTGCGGTGAGACCGTGCCGGCGGATCACGTCCCGCAGCGGCGGCAGGCTGTCGAGCGCGGCACTCACGAGGCCGGCAGGCGTTCGGTGCTGGTGGCCGCGGCGAGCCGTTTTGCTAAACGGAGCGCCGCAATCAGGCTTGCCGGATCGGCCTTGCCGGTCCCGGCAATGTCGAAGGCGGTGCCGTGATCCGGTGAGGTGCGCACGAAGGGCAGGCCGAGCGTGACATTGACGGCGTGGTCGAAAGCCAGCGTCTTGATCGGGATCAGCGCCTGATCGTGATACATGCACAACGCCGCGTCGTAGGTGGCCCGTGCGCCTTCATGGAACAGTGTGTCAGCCGGCAGCGGTCCTCTGGCGTCGATACCCTCCGCCACAAGCCGCGCCACGGCAGGCGCGACGATCGTGCGGTCTTCCTCGCCGAGATTGCCGGCTTCACCGGCATGCGGGTTGAGGCCGGCAATGACGAGCCGCGGATGTTTGAGGCCGAAACGCTGCGCCAGATCATGCGCGACGATGCAGCCGGTCTCGACAATGAGCTCGGCCGAGAGCTGCGCGAAGATATCCTTGAGCGGCAGATGGATCGTCACCGGCACTACGGCAAGCTCGGGGGACCACAGCATCATCACCGGCCGCAGCGCCTTTCCGGTCGCTTCCTGCACGAGCTTGGCCAGAAATTCGGTGTGGCCCGGTTCGGCAAAACCCCAATTGTAGAGCACGTTCTTGGCGACAGGGTTGGTGACGACGGCGGATGCCGCGCCGCTCATGACATCGGCGACGGCCCGGCGGATCGAGGCAACGGCGGCCGGCGCGCTCGAACGGTCGGGATGGCCCGGCTCGGCGCTGACCGCGACATCGAGCGGAACGACCGGCAGCGCAGTGCGGAAACTCGCGGCGGCGCCGGCGGGAGTCACGGTGACGATCGGCACGTCGAGACCGAGCTTCTGCGCACGGCGGCGCAAGAAATCCGGATCAGCGGCGATATAGAACGGCGCAATATCAAGCTCGGCGCGCCGCCGCCAAACGGCCAGCGTGAGGTCGGGACCGATGCCCGCAGGCTCACCGAGCGTCAAGGCCAGAGGTTGCACGTCGTTGTTCTACCGCACGATCAGTGGAGCGATAATGCTCCCGGTCCAAGTTGGGAGCTACTTGTACTCGATCATCGCGGCGTGCCGCAAATCCGCCAGATAATGCTTCGCTTTGGCACCGAATTTCTGTTCGAAGAGCTGATCGCGCATTTTCTGCATGCCCGGCGAGTCGTTTTTCGTTTCTTTTTTGGAGCAGACCGCGAACATCTGAATGCCCTCGTTTGTCTGCTCGGGTGGCGTCAGATGGCCGAGATCGGTCTTATCGAGAATGGCGCGCAATTCTTCGGAGAAATCCGCCGACGATTTGCTCACCGGATCGCGCACCGCGACCTCGCGCATGGCGCGGGCGAACGGAACGCCTGACGCGCAATCGGAGAAGCGTCCGCGCAAGGCCTCGGCTTCCTTCTTGCGGGCGTCGAAGGCGGAATCGGGCGAGCCGCGCGGCACGACGAGAAGGACGGGGCGCAAGATATATTCGTAGCCGACCTGACTGGGGCTGTCGGAATCGTGCAGGTGCATCTGGGCCTCGACGTCGCTATCGGCGATCTCGAGGCTTGCTTTGAAGCGGCCGCGCACGAGGCTGCTCCAGGACATTTCCGCCCGCAACTTTTGCTTCAGCGTGCCGGCGCTGGCGCCGCCGGCGGCCAGTATCTGGGTCAGCTTCGCGCCGTCGACGTTCATGTGGGTGGCGATGTTGTTGAAGGCATCGTCCACGTCGGACTGGGCGGGGTCGATCGTGTAGCGCTTGGCTTCGCGTATTTCCAAGAGCTCGTTGATCAGGACGTCGATCACCTCCTGACGCGTCGGTGTTCTATGGGCGCTCATCTCGATGAATTTCGTGCGCTGCTCGATGTCGAGCGCCGTGATCGGCTGACCATCGACGAGCAGCACGACCTGTTGCGCATGGGCCGTGGTGCTGCACATGGGAACGAAGGCGAGCGCGCTCAATAGGACAAGCGCGGCTGTCGCCAATGTACGGGCACGGACCGGGATATGCGGCATGGCTTCCTGCTCTCCCTCAACAGCCGGCAGGGCTTGACCTCCGGTGCCCCACAATCTGCGCTGAATCATTGTTGCAGGCCTGCGGCAAAATTTAGAACGAGGAGGCGGCGATCGGGGCTAGGACATCGGGTCCCAGGGTCCGCAGGCTGAACTGGAACATGATCGTGCTGTCTCTGACCTGGGCTTGAGTCGGCGTGTAGGTATAGCCCTCGAGCCAATTGACCGACAACATGAAGCAGTCGTCGACATAGCCGACGCCGATCCGGGCTTGGTCGAATTGCTCGTTGATGAGGTCGTAGCGCAGCGAGCCGAGCAGGACCCAATTCGCGGTCACTTTGAATGAGGCGCCGCCGAGAATGCCTTCGCGGCGCGTCAGGAGGCTGAGGTCGGGCTGCGCCGCGTAGTCGCCATAGAGCAGCTGCAACGACCAGCGGTCGAAATTGGCTCGGCTTTCCACTTCGAGCCGTTCCGGGGTGAAGGTCTGTTGGTCGAAACGGCCGCGCGCGGTGAACGTGTAGATCGAATCCGGCGAATAGCTGACACGGCCGACATAGTCCGAAGCCCGCTTGTCGAGTCCGCTTTCCAGGCCGGTATTGGTGATGTCGCCGACTTCGAACGAGTTCTGCCCGAACAGCGAATAGGATTCACCGAACAGCACGTTGAACGACCCGGCGCGGTTGACCTGGGCGGTATATTGGACGCCGACATTGGCGCGGCTGCCGCCTTCGACCCGGTCATAGCCGGAATATTTATCGATAGAGAACAGATTGGTGTCGCTGAATACTAGGCTCTGCGAGTCTTCGTTGGGGAACTTGCCGATATCGGTCTCGTTCGGGCGGATGATGACTTGGGCGATCGGTTCGATGGTCTGGGTCCCCCACGGCTGAACGTCGACGAAGGGGTAGCGATATTCGACGCCGACGGCCGGCATGGCGCGCGCGAGCTGGGTGTCGCCGGTCGCGATGTAATTCGACACGCCCGGCTGATTGTCGATCTGGAGCGAGGCGATGTCGCCGCGCAGCTGGAAGAACGGCGTGATCATCTGGCCGTTGTCGGTCACCAGGGTGCGGCGCCAATCAACTTGCGCTGAAGCGCGCGTATAGGTGCCGGGTATCGCGCGCAGCAGACAATTGCTCGGGACCGCACTGTCGGCGGTCGGGCTCGCGCAGCCGCTGCCGTTCGCCGCAGCGAAAGTGGTGGGGTCGAATTCGGCGTCGGTCCGGGTGAGGCTCGTCAGGTTGAATTTGTAGCTCAACTCGCCGCCCAGCACCTGGTGTGCAAGCACGTTGGAATAATCGAGGACCGGGTGGATGATCGGGATCTGGCCCTGATTATCGAACTCGGAAAAGCCCAGATAATACATCGAGCGAATGTCGAAATAGCTGCGGTCGCCGGCGCCGGTCAGGTAAAGCTGCGACACGCCTGCCGATGCGAGGCCGGTTTGGAATGGATCGTACGAGCCGGCGATTTGGCTGGCTTGATAGTCCTGGATGAACTGGCTGTCGGTCATCAACAGGCCGGTCCATCCCCACGTCCATTTGTCGGTGATGGCGAACTGGCCCGCGGTCTGAATGGCGCCGCGGAATGTCTGCGCGGTCGGGCTATCGGGTCCGTCGCGGCTCGCGAAGTAACCCGGATCGGTCTGGAAGATTCCCGCGGCCCGGATCGAGTACGAGCCCGAGAGCAGCCGCTGCCGCCATTCGCCATCGAACAGCGGACCTTGCTTAGTCGTGAGCAGCGTCCCTAGCGTCAAATCGGCATTGGGCGCGAGCGCCCAAAAATATTTCGGCCCGAAGCCAAAGCCGTATTGCGACGTGCTCCAGGATATATCCGGGAACAAGAAGCCGCTCTTTCGCTTCACAGTCGGATCAGGCGCCGACAGAAACGGGAAATAGGCGATCGGGACGCCGAAGAATTCGACACGGGCATCTTCGAAATAGACCATCTTCTCGCCCTCGTCATGGATGATCCGGGCCGCCTGCACCTGCCACAGCGGCGGCTTCTTCGGATCGTCCTTACAGGGTTCGCAGGCGGTATAGACGCCGTTTTGCAGGACCGTGTAGTTGCCTTTTGAACGGTCGGCGCGGGATGCCGCAAAACGCGTGTCGTCGGGCGTCTCGAGCCGCAGCGAATCGACGAAGCCGTCGCGATAATCGTCGGTGAGATCGATCTTCTGGCCGTAGGTGATCTTGCCGTCCGGTTCGGTCAGGCGGACATTGCCTTCCGCCACCAGCCGCTTGGTCTTCTGGTCGTAGATGACTTGATCGGCTTCGATGGTCGCACCGCCGTAATAGATCTGCACGCTGCCGACGGCGGCGACCGAGTTGTTGGTGTAGTCGTACTTGATCTCGGTCGCCTGCACGAGCATCGGCTGGTTCGAAGGCGGCGCCGGCTTTTTCGGCGGCTTCGGTGGCCGGGGCGCGAAATGCAACAGGCTAATCGGGCCCTGCGCCGCTGCGCCCTGCGCCGTTTGATCTTGCGATGACAAGCCCTGGGTCGACGAACCTGGCAGCAACGAACCTGGTGTCGACGCATCTTGCGCCGACGCGCCCGGCACGAGCGTCATGCTCACCAGGCATAGAAGCAGCGCAGCGAGAGCTGACGCACTCACTCGAACACTACGCAGCGAAGTCGGACAGAGAGGGCTACGCAACAGCGCCACTACCCGTCCTCCTGGTACAACAACGCGACGAATCCAGTCAGGCCCCCGACAACAACAGGAATCCATGCCGCCGCCACCGGCGACATGAGTTCGGACTTGCTCATGTCCTCCGTGATTTTCGACAGAACGAACAGAAGGAAGCCGGCGGCGATGCCGCTCAAGACCATCTTCTGCACGCCGCCCATCCGGAAGAAGCGCAGACTAACCGAAGCCGCAAGCATGACCATGGCGGCGAGCAGGAACGGCCGCGCCAGCAGCAATTGATATTGCAACCGATAGCCCGCCGCGCCGAGTCCGGCGCGATCAGCCATGTCGATAAAGGTCGGCAGTTGCCAAAACGGCACAGTCTCGGGCGTGGCGAAACTCTCGCGCACCTGTTCGAGCGTCAGGTTGGTGGCGAGCCGATAGCTGTCCTCGATGTCCGGTGCTTTGCCGCTGACATAGATGCGCGCGTCGTCGAGCTGCCAATAACCTTGTTGAAGCGTTGCGCTTTTCGCCTCGACGCGCGACTGGAAATGGCCGTCGCCGTCGAAGGTATAGACGCTGACGCCGCCGAGCGTGGCGCCTTGTTCGCGGCTCGAATTGGCGTTGATAATCGCCGCGCCATCGGCGCTCTTTTGGCGGACCCAGAAACCGGACGTGTTCTCCTGCAGCGCAGAGAGATTTTCGCCGAGCATGTCGGCTTCAAGCCGCTTGGATCTCTCGTGCAGCAGCGCCGAGATCGGATTGTAGATCGTAGTTGCGACGGTGCCGAACACAAACGCGCCGATGATCGCCGGCGCCACGAATTGCCAGGCCGAAACGCCGGCGGCGCGCGCCACCACGAGTTCCAGCCGGCGCGACAGCGACAGGTAGCACGACATTGCGCCGACCAGCACCGAGAACGGCATGATGCGCTCGGTAAGTTGCGGCACGCGATACATCGAAATTTTTGCGAGCAGCCACGCGGTGGCATTCGGCCAATCGGCGCCGCGCCGCATCAGCTCGACATAGTCGATCATCGCCGCCAGTGCGACGACGCCGATGAACGAGCCGAGCACTGAGGTGAGAAACCGCATGCCGAAATAACGCGAGAGCGTACCGCCGATGATCATGGTCAGCTCCCTCAGCTCGTTGCCTTGGCGATGCGGTCAGTGACCGCGGTCGCCATTTTCGACACTGCCGCCGCGGGCTCTACCGCGCGGCCGCGGCCGATCTGCCACAGGCCGCCGCCGATCGCGGCGAATAGCGCGACGTATTGCACGGCAAGGACCGCCGGCACCTTGACGCCGACGATGACACTGACAAATCCGACGAGGCGCAGCACCGCCACCGTTCCGATCATGCCCATCAGCGCCAGCGAACGGCTTTGCCGCGTGGTCTGCGGCGGACCGAGAAAGGCAAAGGCGACGATGACGAAGGCGATCGGATAGAGCGGGGTCGACAGCCGGTCGTGCAGCTCGGAGAGATATTGATCCGCCTGCGTCGCATAAAGCGGGTCGTCGGCCTTCGGCCAGATCAGATCCCAGATGTATTTCTCGCGCACCGTATAGACGACGTTCTGGTTGCCGCCGGTGAACTGCGACAGGTCGAAGGCATAGCGGTCGAACATCACGATGCGCGGATCGCGCTGTCCGGCTTCGAGCCGCTGAATGCTGCCGCCCTGGAACACCAGGAACGAGCCGCTATCGTTCTTCACGATCTCGCCCTGTTCGGCGAGGTAGGTGGAGTGCTCCTTCGGATCGCGGCGGTCGTCGACGAAAATGCCGACCAATAGACCGTTCTGGCGCCGGTCGGCGATGTGAAAGGTCAGATTGCCGCCGATGGTGGTGAAGCGTCCGGGCTGGACGATATTGGTGAGGATGTCGGCGCGCACCTGCGCGCTCCAATCGCGCAAGGCGCGCAGGCTGCGCGGCGAGACATAGGCGGCAAGCACGGCAAGCAAAACCGAAACCACGATGGCTGCCACCAAAAACGGCCGCAACAAAATCCACGGCGAGATGCCGGCCGCGTTCATCACGATGATTTCGGAATCCGAGCTCAGTTTGTTGATGACATGCGCCGATGCCATCACCAGCGCAATCGGCGCGATCATCATGACCAGGAGCGGGATGATCAGCCCGGTGATGCCGACGAAGACGAGCAGCGTCTGCCGCTGACTCGTGATCAGATCGAATTCGCGCATCGCCTGCGTGAACCAGATCACGACGGTCAAGCTGACAAGGGTAATCAAGAACGCGCCCATCGTGGCGCGAAACATGTAGCGGCCGATCGACCCCATCGGTCTCAATGTCCCCACTATCGGTCCGCGCGATCACGGCACCAGCCCCCGGCGCCAAATCGCCCTGCGGACCGAACTCCCCAGAGCGGCTATTTTCATGCGGTGACAAAGTGGCTTCGCCAAGGCAAACCTATTGAACATGCACACTAAAGCGTTAATACGGCCGTTTGATAAAGGCGCCCCGGAAAAGGCGCGAATTTCGTCGCAAAACAGCACTTTGCACGGGCCTGCGGTCCGGTTCATAACTTGGTCCGTTGTGACGCCTAGTCAGGTTCCGATTTGGGGCCAATGTTCCCGAAGTGATCCGAAGCGTTCCCGAGCGTTCTCCATGTGGTCCGTCGTGCGGGCCGGTGTGCGATCCGCAAGCCTCTGCATGGCCCCCGTAAAATGAACAATCCAAGGATTGCCTGATGCCCGCCGCTCTGAAATTCGGCTTTACCCCGCTGGCCAGACCGCGTGGTGTTCTTATTGTGTTCTGCGAGGAAAACCTCAAATTCGGTCCGGCCACGCAGCGGACTTTGGCGCCACTAGGCGACCTCGTTCGCCGCGCCGCAGCGGCTGACCGATTCACCGGCAAGGAGGGCTCGAGCCTCGACATCGTCGCGCCGACCGGGCTGAACCTACCGCGAGTGGTGGCGATCGGCGTCGGCAAGGAAAGCGAGTTGAAATCCCGCGATATCGTCAAGCTTGGCGGCGCGGCCATGGGCAAAGTTCCGCGCGCGGCACCGACCGCAACGATTTTCGCCGAATTCGGCTCCGGTCCGCTCAAGCCCAACCAGGTCGCGGAACTGGCGCTGGGAGCGCGGCTGCGCGCCTACCGATTCGATCTCTACAAGACCAAGCGCAAAGACGATGACGCGCAGCCGGCCAAGATCGAGGTCAATTTCGCCTGCGCCGGACCTGCCGCGGTCGAAAAAGCCTGGGCGAAATCTTCGGCGATCGGTGAAAGCGTCGTGTTCGCACGCGATCTCGTCAACGAGCCTGCCAATGTGCTTTACCCCGGCGAATTCGCCCGCCGCGTTAGCGCGCTGTCGAAGCTCGGCCTCGCCGTCGAAGTGCTCGATGTGCCCGCGATGCGGAAGCTCGGCATGGGCGCGCTCCTTGGCGTCGGCCAGGGCTCTGTTCATGATTCTCGGCTTGTCGTCATGCGCTGGAACGGCGGCAAACGCGGCGTCGATCCGGTGGCTTTCATCGGCAAAGGCGTGTGCTTCGACACCGGCGGCATTTCGATCAAGCCGGCGGCGGGTATGGAGGACATGAAGGGCGACATGGCGGGCGCCGCCTGCGTCGTTGGCCTGATGCGTGCGCTTGCGACCCGCAATGCCAAGGTCAATGCCGTCGGCGCCATCGGCCTTGTCGAAAACATGCCGGACGGCAAGGCGCAGCGGCCGGGCGACATCGTCAAGACGATGTCGGGACAGACCATCGAGATCATCAATACCGATGCCGAAGGCCGTCTCGTGCTCGCCGACGTGCTGTACTACGTCAACAAGCGCTTCAAGCCGAAATTCATGATCAATCTGGCGACGCTGACCGGCGCGATCATCGTTGCGCTCGGCCAGGAATATGCCGGCATGTTCTCCAACGACGACAAGCTTTCCGAGCGTCTGACCAAAAGCGGCGAGGCGATCGGCGAACGCGTCTGGCGCATGCCGCTCGGGCCGGAATACGACAAGATGATCGAGTCCAAATTCGCCGACATGAAGAATACCGGCGGCCGCTGGGGCGGCGCGATCACGGCGGCGCAATTGCTGCAGCGTTTCGTCGCCAAGACGCCGTGGGCGCATCTCGATATTGCCGGCACTGCGATGGGCTCGCCGCAAACCGAGATCAACAAGAGCTGGGCGTCGGGCTGGGGCGTGCGGCTGCTCGATCACTTGGTCGAGGAATATTACGAGAAGTAGAGGCGGCGGGATGACGGAAGTTCTGTTCTATCATCTCAAGGGTCAGACGCCGGAACAGGTGCTACCGGCGCTGCTGCAAAAATCGCTCGAGCGCGGCTGGCGCGTTGTCATACAGGCGTCCTCGGACGAGCGCGTCGAAGCGCTCGATGCGCATCTGTGGACTTGGCGCGACGACAGTTTCCTGCCGCATGGAACTTCGCGCGACGCCGAAGCCGCCGAACAGCCGATCATCCTCACCGCAACCGCCGACAATCCCAACGGCGCGACCGTCCGCTTTCTCGTCGACGGGGCCGAAATGACCGACGATCTGGCCGACGCGAGCAAGGGTTACGAGCGGATCGTGATGTTGTTTGACGGCGACGATCCGGACGCCGTCGAGGCGGCGCGGGCACGCTGGACCAAGGCCAAAACCGCCGGCGCAGAGGTGACATATTGGCGGGCCGACGAGAACGGGCGATGGCAGCGTCAAGGTTAGTTATTTGACGCTGAAAATTAAAATCAAGAAATCAAACTATCTCGTTGATAAGTATAGGTTCTGCAGAACTTAATCATATAGTTGTTCGGGCCCTGCAAAGACGCTTTTTAAGCACTATATTTTTTGCTCATTTGTTAGATCGGATGCTATAGTTGGTTCCATGAATAAGCGTTCAGTCAAGAAGAAACGGCCTGCAAAGGCTAGTCGGAGTACCGCGGTTCGCAAGTCGACCACTCGCGCTGCTGCGTCGCGCAAGCTTGTCTCTCGGCAATCGGCGAAGAAAGCGGCGCCGGCGCGCGTGACCAAAGCCTCCACCACGGCGAAAAAGCCGAGCGCGGCGAAGGGCTCCACGGTCCTTAATCTGCCCGAGATCATGAAGATTCCCGACGCGGACAAGATCGTCTCCGCAGAGATCGGAACGGTGTCTGTCGCGGAAGTGACGGCGGTCGCTACGCCGCTGCGCACCCACAAGTTCCGTGTCGGCCAGACCGTATCTTATACGTCGAGCCCGGTCAGCCGGCCCGGCGCCAGTGGCAGCTATCAGGTCGTGCGGCTGCTGCCATCGGATGGTGACGATTATCAGTATCGCATCAAGAATCCCGGCGAGGCGTTCGAGCGCGTGGCCAAGGAAAGCCAGCTTTCGCTCGACCGCTAGGCTTGCTGACGCCGCTGCGCCGCGCCTGCGCCACAGTTTTGCTGCAAGGTTTGCTGCAAGAGATTCTGCGACAGCACTGCTGCAGGCAAATGCCGCACGAGGGGGTGCTGGCTCTGCACGGCTTGAACGCCGCGGGTTTGGGGGCGGAGATTGATGTTCGGCCTTGATTCCGACATTGCCGGTTCGGCGCTTCGGCTGTGGGTTGCTGCCGGTTCGGCGGCGCTCCTGGTTTTCGTCTGCGCACTTGCGATCGACGGAACGCGGACCCGCACCGCGGCGCGCGTCGGCGTCGTGATCGTCGGCGCGCTGCTCGGCGGGACTTTGGCCTGGACCTTCCTCAACGGCGCGAATGTTCGCGATCTGGGCGTGGAGCGGCGCGCACTGGAAACCCGCGCGGCGGAATTGAATGTCCGGGCGCTGGCGCCGGCTTCGCCGCTCGCCTGTCTCGACGGGCTTGCCGGCGACAATGTCGAGTCCGCCTGCGAGCGGGCGCTGTTCGCCACGCCGGCGACAGTCGCGACAGCGACGACTTATGTGGCGGCGCGGCTCGCGCTGCTCGCCGACATCACGGCCTATACCAAACGCGGCGGCCGCAATATCGACGGCGCCTTGCTGCCGCTCCGCCGCGGGCTCGAGGCCGACCGCTTCGGTTTTGTCGCGCATATGCTTGCGGTGCGCGACGGCTGCACCAGCAACAATTGCACGGCGCTGGCGCTGTTGCAGGACGCCGGTAGGGTGCGCGCCAATCTCAGCGACGACACGCTCGATCGCTATCTCGATCATTACCTCACCGCTTGGGCGCAGTCGCCCGGCGTGCCGGTTGCCGACGGCGCGCCGCTGGCGCCGGTCGCCGCGCAGACGGCCGACGGCGCGGCGCCGCCGCGCAAGAGCGCGCTCAATGTCGACTTCCCCTCGGCGGATTCCATTCCCGCCATCAGCATCATGAATCCGGAGCCGAAGGGCGGCACGCCGACGCCGCAGGCCGCCCAGGCCGCAGTCGCGGCCGGCCAGCAGACGAGCGCAAAAGTCGCTGGACCGATGCAGATGCCGCCGATGCCGGGCGCGCCCGCGGCGACGGCGTCCCAGGGAAAGGACGCCGCTTCAGGCAAGGGTAAGCGCAAGCAGGCAGCCAACAACCCGCCGGCGCAGACCGCTGCGCCGCCTGCAGCGCCGGTCGAACCGGTCTGGAATCCGGGGTCGACGCTCGCTTCGCCGCAGGGCGGGGCGGCTGCGCCGCAACCCGCCGCAAGTGCCGCGCTGGCGCCGGCTCCGCAATCGCACGCACCGCCGGCCGGTTCGGCGTCATCATCCGGCGCGCCGCTTGCCGGTATGCCGGTCCAGCTCAATCCGTTCACCTCGCCGCAAGGGCAGTGACGCGACACGGCGTCGCCTCTGGCGACGAGGCATGGTGCGAGGCATGGTACGAGGCATGGCAAGCCCGCTAGGATGCGCGGGCCAGGTTGAAGTCCATGTCGCAGTCCATGTTCGAATCCGTCCTCATCGCCAATCGCGGCGAAATCGCCTGCCGCATCGCGAAGACCGCCAAGCGGCTGGGGATGCGCACGGTCGCCGTCTATTCGACGGCGGACGAAGGCGCGCTGCACATGCGGCTCGCCGACGAGGCCTATCTGATCGGCGAGGCCGAGCCGCGGCAAAGCTATCTCGACATCGAACGCCTGATCGCGACCGCCAACAAGGCGCGCGCGCAATGCGTCCATCCCGGCTACGGCTTCTTGTCGGAGAACGCGGACTTCGCGGAGGCTTGCGCCAAAGCCGGCATCGTCTTTGTCGGGCCGCCGCCGGATGCGATCCGCGCCATGGGGCTCAAAGACCTGGCCAAGACGCTGATGGAAAAAGCGCGGGTGCCGGTGGTGCCGGGCTATCACGGCGAACGGCAGGACGCGAAGTTTCTCAAGGAGAAGGCCTACGAGCTCGGCTATCCGGTGCTGATCAAGCCCGCGGCCGGCGGCGGCGGCCGCGGCATGCGCCGCGTCGACAAGCATGCCGATTTCGATGCCGCGCTCGAAGGCGCCACGCGTGAAGCGCAGTCGTCCTTCGGCTCGGGCCGCGTGCTGATCGAAAAATATATTTTGTCGCCGCGCCACATCGAGGTGCAGGTTTTCGCCGACAATTTCGGCAACACGATCCATCTCGGCGAGCGCGATTGCTCGCTGCAGCGGCGGCATCAGAAAGTGATCGAGGAAGCGCCGGCGCCGGGCATGACCGATGAGCTGCGCGGCAAGATCGGCGCTGCCGCCGTGAACGCGGCGAAGGCCGTCGGCTATAGCGGCGCCGGCACCGTCGAATTCGTCGCCGACGGCGCGAAGGGGCTGCGTGCCGACGGCTTCTGGTTCATCGAAATGAACACGCGGCTCCAGGTCGAGCATCCGGTGACCGAGGAAATCACCGGGCTCGATCTCGTCGAATGGCAATTCCGCGTCGCCGCGAACGAAAAACTGCCGCTGACGCAAAACCAAGTCCGGCTCAGCGGCCACGCCGTCGAGGCCCGGCTCTATGCCGAGGATCCCGAGCACGGCTTTCTGCCCTCGACCGGCAAGATCGTGGCGCTGGAATTTCCCAAAAACGTCCGTGTCGATTCCGGCGTTGAAGCCGGCGGCGAGGTCACGCCGTTCTATGATGCGATGATCGCGAAGCTCATTGCACATGCGCCGACGCGGGAAGCCGCGCTCGACAAGCTTGCGGCGGCGCTCGATCAGACTCTGATCGCGGGTCCGCGCAGCAATCTGGCGTTCCTCACCAAGCTCTGCCGGGCGGCCGAATTCCGGGAGGGCAAGGTCGATACCGGCTTCATCGAGCGCAATCTTGCCGCGCTCGGCGCCGCGCCGCAGCCACCCGACAAGGCCGCCGCGGCGCTCGGGGCCGCGCATCTGCTCGCGGAAAAAGACGAAGCATCGCTCTCCGATGACGCGCCGCCGGATTCCGTCTCGTCCCCGTGGGCGGTGCGCGACGGCTTCCAGCTCGGCGGCGTGCGCGTCGTGACGCTGCCGATCGTCGTCGACGGCGAAAGCGAGACCGCGACCGTCACCTACGGCAATTGGGGCATGTCGGTCGCCGTCGGCGGCGTGCCGGCGGCCGGCGACGCCAGGGTGTTCGAAGCGGCCGGCGAGGCTTATGTGTTGCGCGGCGGCCGCCAGACCCGGGTGCAGCTGAAGGACTTTTCCGTTGCCACGGCCGGCGAGGGGACTGGCGACGGCGTCATCAAGGCGCCGATGCACGGCAAGGTGCTGGAAATCCTCGCTCAGCCTGGGGATCGCGTGACGGCCGGCCAACGTCTTGCCGTGATTGAGGCGATGAAGATGGAGCACACATTGCGGGCGCCCTTCGATGGGCAGGTGACGCAGGTCGCTGTGGATGCCGGCGCGCAAGTTGTGGAAGGCGCGCAAATCATGGTGCTCGAACCGGATAACAAGGCGATAGAATAGTTCATGCCCCTTAACCTGATTAAGCTCTGCGTCGGCGCCGATTCCGTCAGCGATCTCGAAGACTGGATCAAGCTGAAGCTCAAAGAGAAACGCAAACGCGGCGAGAAGCCCGAGCACATTCACCGCACCCGCATGGTGCCCAAACGCGCCGAGGAATTGATCGGCGGCGGCTCGCTGTTTTGGGTGATCCGCGGCGAGATCATGTGCCGCCAGCGCATCAAGGACGTGCGCCCCTTCGTCGACAAGGACGGCATCGGCCGCTGCGGCATCGTGCTCGAGCCGAAACCGGTTTTGGTCGAGCCGCGGCCGTACCGCGCCTTCCAGGGCTGGCGCTATCTCGCCGATAAGGACGCGCCGTGCGACCTCACCAAGATCGTCAAAGGCGCCGCCGCCATGCCGGAAACGCTGCGGCGCGAATTGCGCGAGCTTGGCCTGATGTAGGTGGGCCAAAACCCAATCCGCCAAAACTCGGCCGGAGATGTACCGCCTCGCAGGGGCGCCTGACCGTATGCTTCCTGCCGATTGGCACTTTCCAAAGCGATGAATTAAACTGCGAGTTAACGGCGCAAGCTCGTGACCGGGCTCGTAAAACGCCGCGGAGCAAGAAGAATGATTATCGATAGTGAGAAAGACGTCACCAAGGCCGTGCTGCAGGAATACGAGCGGATCAAAAATCCGCGGCTGCGCGAAATCATGGCGGCGCTCATTCGCCACCTGCACGAATTCGCCCGCGAGGTGAAGCTGACGGAAGAGGAATTCCAGCAGGCCGCCGCCTATGTCAACGCGATCGGCAAGAATTCCAGCGAGACGCATAACGAAGCGGTGCTGATGTCCGGCTCGCTCGGCTTCTCGTCCTTGGTCTGTCTCCTCAACAACGGCGATCGCGGCCAGACCGAGACCGACGCTAATCTGCTCGGGCCGTTCTGGCGCATGGATTCGCCGCCGACCAAGAATGGCGACACGATCGTGCGCTCGCCGACGCCGGGCGAGGAGCTGTTCGTCGATGCCTGGTTCAAGGACAAACAAGGCAAGCCGATCGAAGGCGCCAAGGTCGACATCTGGCATTCCTCCACCGAAGGCTTCTACGAGAACCAGGATCCGGTGCAGGCCGACATGAACCTGCGCGGCCAGTTCACCACCGACAAGGACGGCCACATCAATTTCCGCTCGATCAAGCCGGCCGGCTATCCGATCCCGATCGACGGGCCGGTCGGCGAGTTGTTGCGGGCGGCGAGGCGGCACAATATGCGGCCTTCGCATCTGCACTTTCTGGTCTACAAGCCCGGTTTCAAGACGCTGATCTCGCAGGTCTACGATCCGAACGACAAGAATCTCGAGACCGACTCGCAGTTCGGCGTGACGCGCCACTTGATCGGTAAATATGTGCGTCACGATGGCGCGTGCCCGCACGATCCCAAGGTCAAGGCGCCGTGGTATTCACTCGAGCACAATTTCGTCATGGAAAGCGGCACGGCGAAACTGCCGCGGCCGCCGATCACCGGCAAGGCGCAAGGCGAGCGTCCGGAGATTCCGCATCTCGAAAGGGAGATGGCGTAGCCCCACCCTGACCCTCCCCCGCAAGCGGGGGAGGGAACGGAGGGGGAAAGACGTGGATGCCCGCGACATAGGCGAGCGAAGCGACGCCGTTCTTCGAACGGCTATGCGCGGGCGAGACAAGAAGAGACAAGGGGAGGGAAGTCCGATGTTGCGTCGTCGTACCGTGTTGAAGGGAATTGCCGCGAGCGCCGCGGGAAGCGTGTTGGCGCGTCCGTTTCCAAGTCCCGCCATCGCCGCCGATGTGCCGCTCACGATCGGCTGCAGCATTCCGCTCACCGGCGCGGGCTTCGCCGCGGTCGGCAAATTGCTCTCTGGCGGCCTGAAAGTCTATCAGCAGCAGCACGGCGACAGCGTCGCCGGCCGCAAGATCAATATCGTCATCCGCGACGATGCCGGCTCGGCCGACAATGCCCGGCGCATCGTTCAGGAGATGATCGTCAACGACAAGGTCGACATCGTCGGCATGGGCATCACGCCGTGTACGCTTGCGGTGGCGCAGCTCGTCACCGAAGCGAAGAAGGCGACCTTGTCCATGAGCTCTGGCGCCTCCATCACCACGACCAAGTCGCCGTATTTCGTGCGCGTGGGCTTCATCATCGCGCCGCAGGCCTGGATCTGCGCCGAATGGGCGATCAAGAACGGTTCCAAGCGCGTCGTCACTTTGGTCAACGACTGGGCGCCGGGTACCGAAGCGGAGCAGGCGTTCAAGACGCGCTTCACCCAGTTGGGCGGCGAGGTCATCGAGTCGCTGCGCGTGCCGCTGGCGAGCCCCGATTTCGCGCCGCCCCTGCAGCGCATCGCCGACCTCAAGCCCGATTCTGCCTTCATCTATTTCCCCGGGCCGCTGGCGCCGGTGTTCACCCGGCAATTCCAGGAGAAGGGTCTCGCCCAGACCGGCATCAAGATTTTCGGCCCGGGCGACCTGTGCGACGACGACAGCCTGGACAGCGCCGGCGATCAGATGATCGGGCTGATCACCGCCGGCTATTATACGGCGGCGCACGATTCGCCGCTCAACAAGGCCTACGTCGCCGACTTCCAGAAAGCCGCCAACCTGCGCGCCGACTTCACCTCGCTCGGCGCCTATGACGGGTTGCATCTGATCTACGAGGCGCTGAAGAAGACCGGCGGTGACGCCGACGGCGACAAATTGATCGAGGCGATGAAGGGCATGGCCTTCGAAAGCCCGCGCGGCCCGATCTCGGTCGACCCGGCGACGCGCGACATCGTCTCCAACATCTACATGCGCAAGGTCGAGAAGATCGACGGGCACCTTTGGGCCAAGGAGTTCGAGACCTTCCCGAACGTCAAAGACCCGCTGAAGAGCTGAAGCTTCGCCGGCCGCTTGCGCATGCTGTCCGTGGCGTTCTCTCCTCAAGCCGCCTCGGACAGCGCAAACTGCCGGCAATGATCGAGATAGGCGGCCTCGTGCAAGGCAATCAGCTCGACAACGCTGGCCCATAACCACGACGGCGCTTCGAGCGATGCTTTGTGGTTCTTCGCCAGATCGGCCCGCCACGCGCGGCGCTGGCTCGGCTCCATTTGGCGGCCATGAGCGCGCCCGACGACGCCTGCGAGATAACGCGCCAGGCTCATGGCTTCCTCGCGGCTGAGCCGATTGATCTCGATTTTCAGGTCTTGCGGCATCAGTTCGCGGACGACGACGGCCTTATCGAGCAGCCTTGCCGCCATCATGCGCTGTCCGAGGTTTGGTGAAAGCGCTTTCGCGCCCGTCACAACGCGCACCGCATTATCTTTGGGCATCTCGATATTCGGCGCCCGCGGCGCCGCCGCCGTCACGCCTTCCTTGACGTCGACCAGACAAACGCTGGAATTCTTGCCGCTTCCGATTTCGAGCAACGCTGCGTAGCGAAGCCGGCCGAGCGAACTGCACCCTTTCATCCAATACGCCGCATCGATCAGCTCGATCGGCTCATCCTTGGCGCGGCCGCGCAGCGCGGTGAGCGCGAGCTTGATCGGTTCGCTGGCGAACATCTGGCTGAGGGCCTTGCGCTCTTCCGGCGTCAGCGCCCAGAATCTTTTGCCGAGCGGAATCGTCGGCTTCACGGTCTCGAGACGTTCCTCGGCCAGATGCCGCCATCGGCGCCGCGTCGATTGCGCCAGCAGCGCTTGAATAGACTTCGGCCGGTGCGATTTATCCTTGTCGGTCTCGAAATCGGTCGAGAGCGCTTCTTGGTAGCCGGCGATTAGCTCCTCCATAATTCTCGCAGTGGTGACGCCGGGCAGGTCCGAGCCGCGGACTGCGGACGCCAGCGAGAGGCCGAGCCGGATCAAGTCGTGCGCGGGATTGCCGATCACGGTCTGATCGAGATCTCTGATCTGGATCAGAACGTGGCCCTTGGCATCGGCGAGCGGACCGAGATTGCCGATGTGACAGTCGCCGCAAATCCAGACCGGCGGTCCTTCGGGCAAATTGCAGCGACTGCTGCTCTCAAGCCATTCGTAAAACTTGACGGTGCTACCGCGCACGTAGCCGTGCGCGGATCGCGCCATCTTGAGATTCCGAGTCCGGATCAGGATCTGTTGGCGCTCATCTGGCTTTGCCATGCCCATTGCCACGGACCTGTCGCCTGGCGAGAAACGTGCGGTCTCTGGGCGCGGCTAGATTCTGCCGAGCAAAACCAGGATCAAGAGAATGACGATGACAAGGCCCAATCCGCCGCCGCCATAATACCCGGTGCCGTAGAACGGACCGCCGCCAAAGCCGCTGAAGCCGCCAAGCAAAATGATAATCAGGATGATTATAAGAATTGTTCCGATCGACATGAAAATGATCTCCGATTTTTATGTGGACTTGTTCAAGAGCGGCTTCGCCGTTTGGCGCCTCGTCTTAATCGCCAATATCAATGTGAAAACAGCGCCAGCAGAATGATGATGGGGATCGGGACGCCAAGCAGCCAAAGAAGAATACCTCTACCCATGATGTGCTCCTTTATATTTCTCGTGGGGTGAGAACGCGGCCATTCCACGTGCCGTCGCGCAGCGAACCGCCTTCGACCGCGGCAAGACTCGCCGCGAATGCGCCAAACAACAGGGCGGCGGTCAGCCAGAAGGACAGCTTCACGGCGCCTTTGCGCGCGTCGTCCGCGGCGGTTTTCGCTTCGACGATCACGTCATTGACGCGCTTTTCGGCGTCGGACTGGCTCAAGCCCGTGCGCGCAGCGACGAGTTGCGCCACATAAGTCTTGTCGGCGGCGCTCAGACCTTGATCGCTGCGAAAATCGGCCGTCCACAGCCGCAGCACTTCTGCCCGCGTTTGTGCGGGATTTGTTGCGGTCGGCGTAGCGTTGTTGACGGCGGGCGTCGCGGTTGCGGCGCCGGAGTCAGCCGGCGAGGATGGCGCAGGTGCAGCCTGTGGTGCGGTCTGTGCCGGCGCGCTGGTGCGGAACAGCTTGTCGACGTAGATGTCCGCCGGATTGACGGTTCGCGTCGCTTGCGATGCCGCGCCGCCCAATCCCGCCGCAGCGCCATTTGCCAAATACCCGGTGATGGAGGTCAACGCGGTGACGCTGATCAGCGTGGCGAAGGCCCAGGCGAGAAAACCGTGGGCGGTGTCGCGAAAAAAGATCTCGTTGGTGTAAACGCCGGTCCATTTTGTTCGCAACCGCGCGGCAAGATATCCACCGACCGCGGACGACATCACCGCCACGATCACGAGATAGATGCCGGTGCCGGTCTTGAACGTGCCTGCCGAGACACCGCTGTCGCTCCACGGCGATACGGCCGAAAGACCAAGCCCGGCGCCGAATGCGATCAGAACAAGAGACAAGGCCGCGGCGGCAACGGCGCCCGCCGCAATTGCCGGCCAGGACACCGCAGATTGCACGGCGGATTGTGCGTCCACAATTGCGGACGCAGGTCTCAGATCGGCTTCCATTCGCAGTCTCCCGGACTTACGCGTCGTTACACTCATAACGCGTGCGCAGTAGGAAGCGTTCCACGCGCCCAGGAAATGCCGTCGTCTTAACCATTCGCGACCAACTTTGCGCGATCACGACACGAGGCGCGACAGCGGATCGCGGTACCGCAGCGCGTGTGCACGCAGGCGTTCTGATTTTCGATGTCAAACAGCCACGCCTTTCCTCGTCACCACCGGACTTGATCCGGTGGTCCATGGTGACTTGCGGTTTGCGATATCCGATCGGAAAGTTTGATCGATCTTCGCTTCAGCATGGATTGCCGGGTCATAGGTGGAACGAAGTGACGCCGTTCTTCAAACGGCTATGCCCGGCAATGACGCTTGAGAAAACCAACGAAAGAAAAGAAGGGAAGCGGAACGCCGACGGACGCGTATCCAATCGTTCGCATCATTTCGGATGCGGCGGCGTGCTCAGCGGAGCACGCTCGCCTGTCGGCGTTCCACCACGGCTCTTCCCTCGGCACTATTCATCGCCAAGATGCGGCTCATAGCGAGCGAAGCGACGCCGTTCTACGAACGGCTATTGCCATGCTTCCTGGGACGTGGCGGAGCGCCGCTCCTGTCACGTCCGCCTTCCGGCGGCAGAACCGAACGCAGTTTGTGCGGGCGGGTATGGATCAAACTAAATGGAGTCTGCTCTAGTCGGTCAATGATCGAGAGCGCTGGGCCGTTGCGTGCTCGGTCGACCCGCGGCTCACGAGCGGGGCGGGCTGCCGTTGGCCGCCGCGACGCGGGTGCCCCACTCGCGCATGTTGGGGCTGCAATCCTGCGGATCGATGGCCACCTCGATCATGCAAGGCCCGTCGTGGGTCATCGCTTTGCTTAAGGCCGCCGTCAGTTCGCCGGCGGTCTTGGCGCGGAGGCCCAGACCCTTGCCCTCGTCGTTGGTCCAGACCTGCATGAGGCCCGCGTAGTCCCAGTTCTTGATCCTGTTGTACGGGCCCTGATGGATCGCGTCCTCGATGATGTAGCCGTGGTTGTTGACCAGGATGATGATCGGCCGCATGCCGTGGCGGATCATCGTCGAAACCTCCTGCGCGGTTACTTGGAACGACCCGTCGCCGATCATCGCGATCACCCGCGTCGGGGTCGGGAAACCCATCTCGTAGCCGAGCGTGGCGGGGACCGACCAACCGATCGAGCCGGCCTGGAACTGAATCTCGAAGCGACAGCCTTCGGGCAGGCGCATCTCTATGCCGTGGAACCATGAGTCGCCGGTCTCGACCAAGAGCGCGGTGTCCTTGCTGAGGGCGTCGTGAACTTGGCGCGAAACCTCGGCGATTGTGAGTTTGTCCCCCGGCGGGTCGGCGGCGGACGGCTCCTCCTTCGTCCGGCTGCGGGCGAACTCCACCAGCGAGGCGTCGTTGCGCCGGACCTTATCGGCCAACGCTCCAAGGAAATCGGCGAGTTGGACGTTAGCGTAGGTCGCTTCGGGCAGGCGGATCTCGCCGGGCATGGCCAGCAGTAGCTTTTTCGGGTCGATCGCCGCGGTAAAGCCGGCCGTGGCGTAATCCGACAGCAGGGCTCCGGCGAAGAGATAGGCATCGGCTGACTCGACAACCGAGGCGACGCCCGGCCAACTGACGGGGCCCCAGTAAATCCCGGCGTAGGCGGGGTGGGTCTCGGGGAACATCGCCTTGCCGGCCGGGACGGAGGCGACGGCATAGCCCGCGGCGTTGGCCAATGTGAGGAACGCCTCGCGCGACCCCGGCGAGCGGAGCTTCGACCCGGCCACGAGCACCGGCCGCGATGCTTTGTTCAGCACCTCGGCGGCGTGGTCCGCAGCGTCGGCCAAAGCGGCGACGTCGCTCGCTGGCGCCGCGCCGAAGCGCCGGGGACGCGGCGCCGGGACCGGCATCGAAGCGAGGTTAGTGTCGATCTCCAGCATCACTGGCTTTCGACGCCGCAACGCCAGATCGATCGCGCCGTCGATAATCGCCGGGGCGTCGGCCGCGTGCCGCACTGAGAAGGCGCCGGCTGTGACCTGTGCGTAGATCTCCCGCTGATAGTCGTATCGCACCTCGCCCAGGGCGTGGTGGATGATCCTATCCTGCCACTCCGAGTCGCTGTTGATCCCGCCCACAACGACGATGACCGGTAAATCCTCGGCGTAGGCGCACGCCACAGCGTTCAAGGCGCTCAGCCCGCCGACGCTGTAGGTGACGACCATTGCCGCGACACCATTCGAACGCGCGTATCCGTCGGCGGCATATCCAGCGTTCAACTCATTGCAGCAACCGATCATCCTCAGGCGCGGATTCTCGAGGATCTGGTCGAGGAGGATGAGGTTGAAGTCGCCGGGCACGACGAAATAATCGCGGACACCCGCCTGCTCCAGTCGGGTGGCCAAGTAGGTGCCGACGGTGCTCCCGGTAGCCCCGCTCGACGCCGGGTTCGCGACGGTGCTCTCGGGAGTTCCGCCCGCCGCCGCGTTCGCGACGGGCTTGGACTCCAGGATCGCCGTCCCGGCCGCGACCGCCACACTCGTCGTGCGAAGAAATCGCCGGCGTGAAATAAGTCCAGGGGGTATAAAGGCATCACTTGTAGTCGCGTTCTTTCTGTCAGACATCGAACTCTCCCACGCTGACTTACGGAGACGGCTTTCAAATGACTACAGGGCTGAGGCCTTCCGCACTGATGAACGTCGCCCCGGCATACCGATTTTTGTTAGCTCTCGCCCGGCGAGAACTCGATGGTGATACTGTTGCACAAGAGTGTCCAAGGGCAATAGCGAATGCGTCAGGCTAGATGACGTGGCGCTTGATTGATCTTGCTGAGTTTTGTTTGAAATTGCGCAAAATCGCACGTTTCACGGCGAGCAAGAAGGTTGCGTTCGGCGCGAAAAGCCAGAACGTTCTTGGCGGACACGTGGGCGAGCCATGGCGGGTTTCGCTTCGCGCGCAATGACGGTTGCTCTCATACCCCCACATTATCAATCAACCGCGTCCCCCCGATGCGCGCCGCCACCAGCAACCTGATCTTGCCGCTCGTCGACGTGCCGACCGGCATCAAAGTCTCGGCGTCGCGCGCTTCCAAATAATCGACGGCGAACCCCGTCTTGGTCAGCGCCTCGCGGCCGTGGCGCAGCGCGGCGGTGATCCCCTTGCCGGTCGAGATGGCGCTGGCGCATTCGCTCAGCACGCGATGCAGGGCAGGCGCCACCGCGCGCTCGGCGTCGCTGAGGTAGCGGTTGCGGGAGGAGAGGGCGAGGCCGTCGGCCTCGCGCACGATGGGCACGCCGACGATCTTGGTTTTGAGATCGAGATCGCGGGCGAGGCGGGTCACCACTTTGAGCTGCTGATAATCCTTCTCGCCGAACAGCGCGAAGTCCGGCTCGCATTGGATCAGGAGCTTGCCGACGACGGTGGCGACGCCGGAGAAGAAGTGCGGTCGAAATTTGTCCTCAAGGCCGACGCTCGCAGCGCCCTCCGGCACGATGCGGGTGGCAAAACCGTCCGGATACATGGTGGCGGCATCGGGCGCCCAGATTACGTCGGCATTGAGCGCTTCGAGCGCCTTCTTGTCGGCGGCGAAGGTACGCGGATAGGTGGCGAGGTCTTCGTGCGGGCCGAACTGCGCCGGGTTGACGAAGATCGAGACGATAATGCGATTGGCGCGCTTGCGCGCAATCTCGACCAGCGCGAAATGGCCGACATGGAGCGCGCCCATGGTCGGAACCAGCGCAATGGTTTCGCGCTCCGCGTGGTAATCGGCGATGGCGTGCTTGAGCTGCGGCAAGGTCTTGATGACGCGCAAATGACGCTTCCATTCTCAGTCGTTCGTGGTCGTCGTTTTGGCCGTCGCGTGGCCGGGCGATCACACCGGCTACGATTTATCGCAAGCCTGCGGGTTAACGATTAACTTGTCGCGAGTCATGCTGTATCTTGACCTAGCGCGTTGCAACCCGGAGACTCCGCCGGACCGATCGCAGCGCCGGGAAATGCGTCGACCATTCGGGTTTCACTCGGGGTTTCGTCTCCCATGTTGATGCAGGCGGATGTCGGCAGGCCCTACTCGGCGCATGTCATCGTCCTCGGCAACGAAAAAGGCGGTTCGGGCAAGTCCACGACCGCCATGCACATCGCGGTCGCGCTTCTCCAAGCCGGCCAGCGCGTCGCTACCATTGATCTCGACTCCCGGCAAAAGAGTTTCACCCATTACGTCGAAAACCGCCGCGATTGGGTGACGCGCAGCGGGATAAAGCTCGATGTCCCCGAACATTATTGCGTCGCCCGCGGCTTCGGCACGAGCCTCGAGGAGATCGAGCAGCACGAATTCGCCGCTTTTGCGCAGGCCATCAGCACGGTCGAGCAGAGCCATGATTTCATCGTCATCGACACGCCGGGGTCGGATTCCTACCTGATGCGGCTCGCCCATTCGATGGCGGATACGCTGGTGACGCCGTTGAACGACAGCTTTGTCGATTTCGACGTGCTCGGCGTTATCGACCAGAGCACATTTGAAGTGTCCGGCGTCAGCCATTACGCCGAAATGGTGCGCGAGGCGCGCCGCCAGCGCCGCATGGTCGACGGCGGCCTGACCGACTGGGTCGTGGTGCGGAACCGGCTGTCGAGTCTGGGCTCGCGCAACCGGCGGCTGGTCGGCGAGGGCGTCGAAGGGCTTGGCAAGCAGCTCGGCTTTCGCGGCATCGACGGTTTCGCCGAGCGCGTGGTCTATCGCGAATTCTTCCCGCGCGGGCTCACCGCGCTCGACGAACTCAACGAGGAGACGCTCGGGCTGCGGCCGACAATCTCGCATGGGACCGCGCGCGACGAGGTCAAGGCGCTGATCGACGCGCTGCGGCTGCCGATCGACGAGCGCGGCAAGCGCCGCGCGGCGGCGCGCGCCGAATGGGTCGCGCAGGCGGGCAAGCCGCTCGAGTTCCACGACTTGTTGGCGGATATTGACCTGTTGGCGGATAGTTAGGCTCGGACGAGCCAACGGGAAACCGCCATTGCGGGCCGCGCCGGACAGCGCCACCTTAACCGCCATGAATAATGGCTCCGATCGGCCACCCGGCGCCGGCCACGTTCCGGCGGGCTCGCCGCGCGCCGACATCGACGCGTTCCTCGATCGGGTCAAATCGCTCGGCCGCCCGACGGCTGCGGGCGAGCGCGGCCGGCTGATCTTCGCGCTCGACGCCACAATGAGCCGGCAGCCGACCTGGGACACCGCCTGCCGGCTGCAGGCCGATATGTTCAGCGAGGCCGCGGCCGTCGGCGGGCTCGATATCCAGCTCGTCTATTATCGCGGGCTTGCCGAATGCCGCGCCTCGTCCTTCGTGGCGCAGCCGGAGCGCTTGCGCGAACTGATGTCGCGCATCGATTGCCGCGGCGGCCAGACCCAGATCGGCAAAGTGCTGGCGCATGCGCGGCGCGCGAACGAGCGCGGCAAGGTCGCGGTCGTGGTCTTCATCGGCGACGCCATGGAGGAATCGCTCGACGCGCTGTGCGCCGCGGCCGGCGAGCTCGGTTTGCGCAATGTCCGCGCCTTCATGTTCCAGGAGGGCTACGACCCGGTCTGCGAACAGGCGTTCCGCGAAGTGGCGCGCCTGACGCATGGCGCGTTCTGCCGCTTCTCGCCCGGCTCGGCGCATGAACTGGCCGAACTGCTGCGGGCGGCGGCGGCCTATGCCGCGGGCGGCATGAAGGCTTTGGCCGATCTCTCGGCGCGGCAATCAGCGGGCGCGGTGAAGCTGATCGCGCAGCTTAAATAGCCTATAATTCCGCCATGCCATTCATCCTCGGCGTCGCCGTCCTGATCCTGCTGCTTTGGGCCGGCAATTCCTTCACCAAGGCCGATCCGAAACTGGTTGCGGCGCTCGTTCGCAAGCTCGGCGGCGCGCTGGCGCTGATCGCCGCCGGTTTTATGGTGCTGCGCGGTGAAATCGCCGTCGCGATCCCGGTCGGCCTGTTCGGCTTCGGCCTGCTCGGCTGGTCGACCCACTGGATGCCATCGTTCGGCTCGCGCGCGCAGAAGAGCACCGGCCAGACCTCGCAGGTCCGCACCGCCTTCCTCGACATGCAGCTCGATCACGACAGCGGCACGATGCGCGGCCGCGTTCTCGCCGGCCGCTACGAGGGTGTTTCGCTCGATGCGCTCGACATGCCGGCGCTGGCGGGCCTGTACCAGGAAATCGACGATGACAGCCGCTCGCTACTTGCAGCTTATCTTGACCGCCGGGACGCCGGCTGGCGTGAGCACGCGCAAGCGGATGCGGGCGCGAGGAGCGGCAGAGCTGGCGGGTCCGGCGGGCCGCCGCGCAGCGGCAAAATGACTGAAGAGGAAGCTTATCAGATCCTTGGCATTCAGCCCGGCGCGACCACGCAGGACATCACCCGCGCTCACCGCACCCTCATGAAGAAACTGCATCCCGACCAAGGGGGGACGACGTATCTCGCCGCCCGCGTCAATGAGGCCAAGGACGTCCTTCTTCGTCGCCATCGCTGAGGTACTCCGCACCAAAACCTCGCGAGGGCTTCCCGTCCGTATTTAACGTCCCCGACGCACCCCTTAAGCCGGGCGCTGTTTTGAACATGATCCGTTTTCGAAGATCGTGCCCCCCAACATGCATTGCCGCATGCCGGCACAGCATCCTGCCTCACCAAGGTTAGCGAAGAGTTGAAGAGCGGCAGCCTTGCGGCGCTTCCCGGGCTTTATGTGGGATTCCGCAAGCGCGCGTCAGTTTTTGCAGAGCATGATCCGGAAAAGTGGAAACCGGTTTTCCGAAAAGATCATGCTCAATCAAAATCCTAGAGCGATTACGCTCTAGGCGGCCGTTAGGCCTTAAGCGCCGTCAGTCCTTGAGCGTCATGCACTCGAAATCGCTGCGCTTGAGCTCTTTGCAGGCGCTCTCGGCCGTCGTCTTGTCGAAGCCGGCGAAGCGGGCGCGGTAGAGCGACTTGTCGCCCTTCTGTACCCGTTCGGTGAACGGGTCGGCGGCGGCAAGCGCGGTGTGGACCTTCACCTGCGCATCGCTCAGATGCTGCTTGGCCTGATCCTCGTCGTCGAAGGCGCCGATCTGGATCATCCAGCCGCCATGGGAATGAATTGTCGCGGCGATCGGCGCGTCGGCGCTCGCCATGACGGGCGCTGCCGATGCGGTCTGGACCGGCTGGGCCACAGGAGCGGCAACCGGCTGCACGACTGGCGCCGCGACGGCCGCGACATTGGCGCGGACCGGTGCAGTGACTTTGGCGGCGACTTGCGCCGGCGGAGCGGCAACTTGCGCCGGCGGCGCGGCAACCTGCGCGGCGGCGACAGGATCAGCCGAAGCGACGACGGTGCGCTGCTGCTGGGCAGGAGCGGGAACCGGAAGCTGAACCGGAGCCGGAAGCTGCGCGGCCTGTTGCACCGGCGGCGGCTGCGGCACAGCCATCGACACCGGAGGAGCAGCGACAGGTGGCGCGACTTGCGCCGCGACCGGAGCGGGCGCGGCAGGCGCTGCGACCGGAATGGGCGCCGACACTTGCACCAGCGCCGGCATCGGCGAGATCGACGCGGTCTGCACCGGCGCGGTGCGGAAGGTCACGGTCCGCACCAGAAGCGGTCGGATCGGATCGTTCGAACCCGCGGTCGGGCGCATATCGTTGGTACCCGCGACCTGATTGGCCGCAGCGACGCGCGCGGCAAGCGAGGCCGGCTGCACCGTCGCGGTCGGCGTCGGATCGGCATGCGCCACCGCCGGCGCGGAGGCCATTGGCGCGGAGGACATTGGCGCGGAGGACATGGGAGTCTTGGCGAAGGCCACAGGCTGAATCGGAGTCTCGCCGGAATCGGCGATCATCGGCGCGGTACGGCGGAGCGCGGCTTCCTTGATGTGGTCGCCGATCAGATCGCGCATATGGGCGTCGCGCTCGAAAGCGGAGTGGCCGCCCATAACGACGGCGACGATGAAGTGCCCGTCGCGATGCACCGAGGTCAGAAGGTTGAAGCCCGAGGCGCGGGTGAAGCCGGTCTTGATGCCGTCGACGCCGTCGACCGAGCCGAGCAGGTGATTGTGGCCGTGGATCGACTCGCCGTGGAACACGAAGGTTTCGGTCGAGAAGTATTTGTAGTAGCGCGGGAAGCGATCCTGGATGGCGCGGCCGAGCAGCGCCTGATCGCGCGCGGTGGTGTTCTGGTCGTCGTCGGGCAGGCCGGACGCATTCATGTAAGTGGTGCGCGTCATGCCGAGCGCGTGCGCCTTCTGCGTCATCATCTTGGCGAAGCTGTCTTCGTCGCCGCCGATATTTTCGGCGATGGTGACCGCGGCATCGTTGGCCGAGCGCGTGACAATGCCCTTAATGGCGTCTTCGACGGTGATGGTCGAGCCGGGCTTGAGATCGAGCTTGGTCGGGTCCTGATCGGCGGCGTGCTGCGAGACTTTCAGCGGCGTATCGAGTCGCATCTTGCCGGAATCAAGCCGCTCGAACAGCAGATAAAGCGTCATCACCTTGGTGAGCGAGGCCGGATGACGCGGCGCATCGGGGTTCGCGGCTTCGAGCACCGCGCCGCTATTGCCGTCGACCACGATCGAGGAACTCGGCGGCGAATAATCCTCGGAATGCGAATGCCGGTGCACGTGACCCGAAGACGCGTGACGTTCGTGGGAGACGTGGACGTAAGAGACGTGAATGCGGTGGTGGTGCCGCGCGTCCGCAGCGTCGCTGGTGATGGTGAGAGCCGCTGCCGCGGCCGTAAGACCCACAGTACCGCTGCGAAGCCCCCGACGGGCTTTCGGATTCAGCCAGGCCATTTTACCCCATCCCTGAACGTGCGCCCGTAAGCCTTGTTTGGACGCCGCCCCTGCTTGCCCCGCCGGGTATTCGCCTCTTCCCGAGAGAGGCTTGCCCCGAATCAGTCGTTACCCAGGCAACACGACCAAGAAATTTAAGGCGAGCCCCCTTGCAAAAGGGTTAAGTCAGTATTGCGTCGCCCGCGATTCTTGTACGTTTTTTGTACTCTTTTCAGTGCTGCAACGATTTGAAGCAGCCGCCCGATTGAGCATTCTGCTATTGCCCGTTGCAGTTTTTTGTGCACTGCACTATAGTTATTCTTACCGCTGCAGAAGGCCTTTTCATGGCAAAGGCCGGGATTGCTTCCCTAAGGCTTTGGGAAACCGCGCCAAACCGCCCATTCGCAGCGCCAATTGGTAGCGCCAAGGGGTTCATCATGGCACCGGAAGATATGCAAAAGTTCGGCAAAGAAGGCATGGAAATGGCAATGACGTCGTTCGGCGCGTGGTCAAAAAGCGCGCAGGCCATTGCCGCCGAGATCGCTGACTATTCCAAGAAGTCGGTGGAAGATTCCGCCGCCGCCTGGGAGAAGCTCCTCGGCGCCAAGACGCCGGAAAAGGCGATGGAAGTGCAGAGCGAGTTCCTGAAGTCGTCGTACGAGGACTTCGTCGCCGAAGCGACCAAGATCGGCGAGCTTTATGTCGATCTCGCCAAAGAGGCCTACAAGCCGTTCGAAGGCGCGATGGCCAAAATGAAGTAAGCCGCAACGCTCATCCTGTGACGCGGCGAAAGCTGCGTCCGACGATGGGCAGTGGCTTCGTGTCTCGGGCGTTGCGTCTTCAAGTTTTGGGAATCGCGGATTCGATCGCGGCGACCAGCCGGGTGAGCAAGTTCTCGATTCGCCCGACGCGGAAAGCGATATGTTCAAGCGCGTAGGCAGCGCGCTTGTCCGCGGACGGCATGCTGGTCGCGTCGTAATCCGGCACGAATTCCTGCTCCATCTCGCGGAGGAGTCTTGCCCGCTTTGGGTCGACCATCCTCAATCTCCTGTCGTGCCCGTCTGATGGCCGCGATATAGCCCGAGTCGGCTGCAACCACCAATCGGTTACCGTTGCGCGATGCTGCCAGAGGCTGGGTGCAAAGCACGCCCAGCGGCGCACATCTTGTGTCGCTAAGCCTACACCCTATTTGACATTCTCGGCGGCGCTGTGACGTCACCCGCGTCCGGCCGCCCGTCCGGCAAAAGCCGCGTAATTGTGACCGAAGCGGCGCGGGCGGACGGCGGCGCAGGTCGGGGCAATGCGCTTCGCTCTCGCTTTGGCACGCAAATCGCACTAGCCTTATTGCTGCGCCGGGAACCCAGCCTTTGGATATTGGGTGGGCATTCGGCGGCCACAAAACCGAGCAGTCGTTACAAACTGGGACAGACTTGAGATCTCTGAAGTCAGACGCACCAATGCCGCCGATGGACGTGTTTGAAGCCGAAGTCTTTGATGCGCCGGGAATGCCAGCGCATCTCGCTGACGACGACCGCAAGCGCAAGAGCGACGGCGGACCCGGCACTGCGGTCATCACCAAGACCAAGCCGCAGACCAAGCGGCCGAACCTCTATCGCGTGCTGCTGCTCAACGACGACTACACGCCGATGGAATTCGTGGTGCATGTGCTGGAGCGGTTTTTCAACAAAGACCAGGAAGCCGCGCATCGCATCATGATGCATGTGCATCAGCACGGAATCGGTGAATGCGGAATTTTCACCTATGAGATCGCTGAAACCAAAGTGACGCAGGTTATGGACTTTGCCCGCAAACATCAGCATCCTTTGCAGTGCATCATGGAGAAGAAGTGATTCCGGGGTAGGGAACACGTCCAATACAAATGATGGGAAATTGAAGAATGCCCACGTTCTCGCGCAGCCTTGAACAGTCGCTTCATCGGGCATTGGCGCTCGCCAATGAGCGGCATCACGAATACGCGACGCTCGAACACCTGCTGCTCGCGCTGATCGAGGATCAGGACGCTGCCGCCGTCATGCGCGCCTGCAATGTCGATCTGGAAAAGCTGCGCCGCAGCCTTATCGCCTATCTCGAATCCGAGCTCGACAATCTCGTCACCGACGGCGCCGAGGATTCAAAGCCGACCGCCGGCTTCCAGCGCGTCATCCAGCGCGCGGTGATCCACGTGCAGTCATCGGGTCGTGAAGAAGTCACCGGCGCCAATGTGCTGGTCGCGATCTTCGCCGAGCGCGAGAGCCACGCCGCCTATTTCCTGCAAGAGCAGGACATGACCCGTTACGACGCGGTCAATTACATCAGCCATGGCATCGCCAAGCGGCCGGGCATGTCGGAATCGCGTCCGGTGCGCGGCTCCGACGAAGAAGGCGGCGACAGCAAATCCGGCGACGAGCAGAAGAAGAAGGGCGACGCGCTCGATGCTTACTGCGTCAACCTCAACAAGAAAGCGCGCGACGGCAAGATCGATCCGCTGATCGGGCGCGAAGCCGAGATCAACCGCACCATCCAGGTGCTGTGCCGCCGCCAGAAGAACAATCCGCTGTTCGTCGGCGAAGCCGGCGTCGGCAAGACCGCGATCGCCGAAGGCTTGGCGCGCCGCATCATCCACGGCGAAGTGCCGGACGTGCTGCGCAACTCGACGGTGTTTGCGCTCGACATGGGCACGCTGCTCGCCGGCACGCGCTATCGCGGCGACTTCGAGGAGCGGCTTAAGCAGGTCATCAAGGAGCTTGAGGCTTATCCCGGCGCGATCCTGTTCATCGACGAGATCCATACCGTGATCGGCGCCGGCGCCACATCCGGCGGCGCGATGGATGCGTCGAACCTGCTCAAGCCGGCGCTCGCCTCGGGCACCGTGCGTTGCATGGGGTCGACCACCTACAAGGAATACCGCCAGTATTTCGAGAAGGACCGCGCGCTGGTGCGCCGGTTCCAGAAGATCGACGTCAACGAGCCGACGGTCGCCGACGCCATCGAAATCCTCAAAGGGCTGAAGCCCTACTTCGAGGACTTTCACAAGCTCAAATACACCAACGAAGCCGTCAAGGCGGCAGTCGAACTGTCGGCGCGCTACATTCACGACCGCAAGCTCCCGGACAAGGCGATCGACGTCATCGACGAGTCGGGCGCGGCGCAGATGCTGCTGCCGGAGGGACGGCGCAAGCGCACGATCGGGCTCAAGGAAATCGAGACCACGATCGCGACCATGGCGCGCATTCCGCCGAAAGCCGTGTCGAAGGACGACGCCGAGGTTCTCAAGAACCTGCAAGAGACGCTCAAGCGCGTGGTCTACGGCCAGGACAAGGCGATCGAAGCGTTGTCGGCGTCGATCAAGCTGGCGCGGGCCGGCTTGCGCGAGCCGGAAAAGCCGATCGGCTGTTATCTGTTCTCGGGGCCGACCGGCGTCGGCAAGACCGAAGTCGCCAAGCAGCTTGCCGCCACGCTCGGCGTCGAGCTGACCCGCTTCGACATGTCGGAATACATGGAGCGGCACACCATCTCGCGCTTGATCGGCGCGCCGCCCGGCTATGTCGGCTTCGACCAGGGCGGGCTCCTCACCGACAGCGTCGATCAGCATCCGCATTGCGTGCTCTTGCTCGACGAAATCGAGAAGGCGCATCCGGATCTGTTCAATGTATTGTTGCAGATCATGGATCACGGCAAGCTCACCGATCACAACGGCAAGCAGGTCGACTTCCGCAACGTCATCCTGATCATGACCACCAATGCCGGCGCCGCCGACATGGCGAAAGCCGCCTTCGGCTTCACCCGCACCAAGCGCGAAGGCGATGACATGGAGGCGATCACCAAGCTGTTCGCGCCGGAATTCCGCAACCGGCTCGACGCCATCATCACCTTCGCGCATCTGTCGCCCGAGGTCATCTCGATGGTGGTCGAGAAGTTCGTGCTTCAGCTCGAAGCGCAGCTTGCCGACCGCAACGTGACGATCGAGCTCACCGATGAAGCCACGCAATGGCTGATTGCGAATGGCTATGACGAGCTGATGGGCGCGCGGCCGATGGCGCGCGTGATCCAGGAGCACATCAAGAAGGCGCTCGCCGACGAGGTGCTGTTCGGCAAGCTCAAGAACGGCGGCCATGTCCGCGTCATCGTCGTCGCCGACGAGGCCGGCAATTCCAAGCTCAGCTTCGATTATCCGGACGGTCCGGTGAAGCCGCGCGCGGAGAAGCTGCCGGAGCCGCGCCGCGCCAAAGCCAAGCGCCGCTCTTCGCCGCGCAAGAAGCCGCCGGGATCCGGCGGACCGAGCGGGCCGGGCGGCAACGACACGCCGCCGCGCCGCGGCACGGTGCCGAAGGTGCCGCTGGTCAAGGCTTAAGCGAGACGTAGTGAGAACAAATTACGCCGGCGGGTCATGTGACCCGCCGGTTTTGTTTTCTCAATAGCGGACATTTAGCAGCAAGGCTCTGACAGCCGCGATGTGCTCGGAACGCGAATGCAGCGCACCAGCCTGCCGTCATTCGATCACCTCGTCGGCAATAGCGATCAGCCCCGGCGGAAACGCGATTCTTTGGCTTGTCGCCGCTTTAAGATTGACGACGAAATCGAACTTTGTCGGCTGCGCGACAGGCAAATCTTGAGGCTTCGCTCCTTTGAGAAGCTCTGCGGTATATCGACCCAACTGCCGATATATTGTCGGAAGGCTGACGCCATAGCTCATGAGGCCGCCAGCAGCGGCATATTCACGAAACGGATATATCGCCGGCAGCGATTTGCGCTCGCAGAATGAGAGAATCAGTTCGCGATGCGCGGTGAGAAAGAGATCCGAGTTGACGACGAGTCCGTCGATTTGGCCCGGGGGCCGGTCACTGAGATTCGATATCAGCTCGGCTTCACGCGATGCTTTGATGGGTTCGATTTGCAAGCCAAGCTGTCGAGCCGCGCCCTCTGCGGTCATCTCGTCCAGCGCGGCGTTTGCATTTGAGGGGTTGACAAGAAATCCGAATTTCTTTGCGTCAGGAAGAAGCTCGCGGAGCAAGCCGATGCGCTTGGCTGCCAGTGGTCCGGCAATCTCGTTTATTCCCGTCAGGTTTGCTTCGGGATGGTCCAGACTTTTTACCAGTCCGCTTTGTAAAGCATCGGCTCCTGTTTGGAATGCGATCGGAATTGTTCTCGTGGCCGTTTTCGCAGCTTGAGCGGCTGGGGCATCAGCGGCGGTCAGAACCGTGACGTGGCGGTTCACCAGATCAGCAGCAAGCGCCGGTAGTCTGTCATAATTGCCTTCCGCCCATCGATATTCGATCGCAACGTTCCGACCTTCAACCAATCCGAGTTCGCCAAGGCCCTCCTTGAACGCCAAGGTCAAAGGCACGCGCTCGTTTGCCTCGCCGCCACTGAGGTAGCCGATGACCGGCAAATTTGATTGCTGAGCCCGCACCGCCAGCGGCCATTCGGCGACCACCCAGCTGAGCAGGGCAATAAAATCTCGCCGTCGCATCGGCCGCCCCCGAAAGCACGGTCCGACAATAGCACATTGCTCGGATCAGTTGGCTACAGCGCACCGAGAATCTTAAGGCGCGAAACGCGGCGTCCGAGGTTTGACCACATCGTTTACGCGGTCGTGCGGAATCACTGAACCATCAGAACCCCGCATTAACTAAGCACAATTTTATCTCACAAAATTAAACTGGGTTTAAGCGCGGAGCTGCAGAGTTCGCATCACACGGCGAGACTGTTTGATGCGCACCGCAGGAATATCTTTTTTAGCCGCCGTGCGCGCGCTTAAGATGAATTCCCGTGCCGAATTTCTTATTTCGGCCTTTGCTCTTATTGCCGGCGCTACTCTCGTCATTGGCGCGACATGGTCGATCTCGACAACCCGTGCCGCCGCCATTTCCTCGGTGGAGCGCAACCTGCAACGGCTGGCCGACATCCTGGGCGATCAAGTCGATCGCTCCTTTCTGTCGGTGGAGGCATCGCAGAAGCTCGTCGCGGACAAACTATCCGACCACGGGCTCACCACCGAAGAGCGCCTGCGGTCTATTTCGTCAAATCCGGTCTGGCATAAAAAGCTGGCGGCGCAGGTCGCGACCAATTTCAGTCTGAATACTATCGTCATTGCCGACAATAGCGGTGTTATTGCTGCGGCATCGCGAATTTGGCCCGCGCCCGCGATCAGCATCGCCGATCGCGATTTTTTCAAAGCCATCAAGGACGATCCGGATTTATCCGAATATGTCAGCGTGCCGACGTTGAGCCGCGCCGACGGTCTGTTGACCGTATTCGTCTCGCGCCGGCTGCAAGCAGATGACGGAAGATTTCTGGGCATCGTTCTTGCCGGCATGAGGCTTTCCGATCTCGAAGCGTTCCAGCGAACCGCTGCTCTCGATGCGGACATGAGTGTCGCGTTTTATCGCCGCGACGGGATGCTGATTGCCAGATATCCAAAGAATGACAGCCTTCTCGGCAGGAATTACTACGCGCAAAGCAGCGTTTTGCAGGGGCTGGGGCCGAGTAGCCCGAAACGCGTTTTTCATCAGATGAGTCTTTACGACGGCCTGCCGCGCATCATCGCCGGGCGATACCTCGAGAAGTCGCCGCTGATCGTGAGCGTCACCGACACCGAGGCCGATGCTTTGGCCGCCTGGCGCCAGAGAAGCATTGAGGTCGCCGTTTTCGTTTTTGTTTTGATGCTCGCGATCGCCGTGACGACCTTCTTTGCCATCAGCCGCGTGAGAGCAAGCGAGAGGTCGAGCAGAAAAGAGCGCTACCTGGCGCGGCACGATCCTCTCACCGGTCTGGGCAATCGGATTCTCTTTCAGGAAGAATTCGATCTCGAAATCGCACGTGCCGCGCGTCAGCAACTTAGGGTCGGCGTCATGATCGTGGACCTTGATGGGTTCAAGGACGTGAACGATACGTCGGGGCATCAGTCCGGCGACATTCTTCTTTTCGAGGTCGCAAGCAGGCTCCGCGGCTGCTTCGAAGGCGGAACGGTCGCCCGCCTCGGCGGCGACGAGTTCGCCATCATTTTGCAGAAGGTGAGTGGCGCCGCTGAAATCGAGGCGAAAGCGGCAGAGCTCATTGAAAGCCTCAGCGAGCCGTATGCACTTGGACCCTACCGGGCAACAGTCGGAGCAAGCGTCGGCGTTTCCATCTATCCGAAAGATGCTTTGGAGCCAGGCAAGCTGCTACAATGTGCGGATATAGCTCTCTATCGAGCGAAGGCGGCCGGCAAGGGCAATTTCTGCTTCTATTCGCCGGAAATGGATGCTCAGGATTCTGCTCGGTGCGACTTCCGACAGCAGAGTCCGATAGATGATCCCGCGCCCAAGAGCGTCAATTTCCCGTCGGCCGCATAGCACTGCTTCGCAGATCGGTCTTTAGGCGAGGCTGCGCACGCGCGGCGCGAGGCTTGTTTCAACCTGTAGAGTGGATATCGCGCAGGCTCGCGGCAATGTAACCGCGCCTATCGTCAAGCGACCCGCCGGTTCCTTTTCAGCTCACCGGCAAATCACAGCGCCAAAGCGGGAAGCGCGGCGACGGTGCCGAGAAACACGCCTTGCTCAATCGCAAAATGCCGCGGACATGGTCATACATCTTCCAACTGCCGCCGCCCCCATTTCGGTGAGCGCGAACACCTGCGTCACCGGACCCTGAATCTGCGAAGCGGTTTCGAAGGCATCCACACCTCGGCCATGTCGGATTTGTTCGACGGCAATGTACTGACGTGCTTCATCTGCGTAGTCGTCGTTTCGGTTTTGCAAGTGTTCGATGTCAACAACCGTCGCGGCCGCGCCGTCATAGTCTTCGCGTTTGGCCAGGCCGGCGGCGATCCACTGCAGCGCGCGGAAGCGAGCCAGTCCCTGCAGGCCGTTTGCGACGTCACGGGCCCACGCGACTTCACCGATCGCCACTGCATCTCTGGCGATGGAGGCAGAGTCGGCACCGCCAAGAAGGTTCGGGCGCGCGCGATCCAAAGTATGCCGAGCGTCAACCTGCCGCCCACGGCGCGCTTGCTCTTTGGCGATATTCTCCAAGGCAAAGACAAGATCATTTCCGTTCATCACTCTTCGATGCTGGATGGGAAGCTTCTCGAGGTCGTCGACCGTCGCCATCGCGTCGTCGAACAGATTTGCCTTGGCTTGCGCGATAGCGATGTCTGCCAGCCCAAAGCCCTCCTGCCTTTGGCGTGCATTGGCCTCCGCTTCACGAAATGTGTCACGAGCGAAATCAAGAGCTCCCGCAGCTGCGGCGTCTTCCCCGACCCTTTGCATGGCCCCGTCCTGGATGCCCGAGTTCACGATCTGCCGCGCCAGTGCGAGCGCTGCTCGAAAGTCATGGGCCTTACTTTTCTCCGAGGCCATTGGGGACAATGCAAAGTCCGAGTGTCGCCGGCTTTGAGCAAGGGCATCGTCGGCGCTACTCGTGTCACCGTCATGTGTTGCATGTTCCGCGATGACGGCAAAAGCCTCCTCCCTCCAGCTACCGGGCCGTATCGATTCGGCCGTTGCGTTAGCTCCGGCAAGATCATGGTGATGGGCTTGTGCTGCAGCAATTTGATAAAGCGCATGATCGTAATCATCCAACGATTCGATCAGCTTGGTCGCGTCGCGGGCGGCGTCGACTTGGCCGATATCCGTGAACGCGCCCGCAATTTGCCAAAGCAGATTATCGCGGGACCATGCTTCCGGATCTGTCGGCACCAAGGCGAGTGCACGCCGCAGCAGCATGGCGTCAGCAGCCTTGTCGCCATCGGTCGGCGCATCGGCATGCCTGAGTGCCCTGAGAAGGGCTTGTATTTGCCCGTGATGGTCGACGATCTCGTTGTCGAGCGCAATGATCGGTTCAACCACGCCTGCCTGAGAATAGGCAAAAATAACCTGCTCGAGCGTCACGTCCTTTTCGCGTCCCGGCGGCATTTGCAACGCGGTTTGTTCGGCCATGTTCATGCATTTTGTGAAGGTCGCTTTGTCTTCCGCGGCCTGCAGATGCGCGGCTGGCTCGAACGTTGCGGAGAGGATCAGGACTGCAGTGATGAGCTTCGAATTCATTTCGAAATCTCATCCGCAAATGTTGCCAGCACTAAGGCGCGCGTTGCCGCCGTTTCAGCTCGCCGGCGAACCACAGCGCCAGCGCGGGCAACGCGGCGGCGGTGCCGAGAAATAATGGAATGGCGCCGACGCGGTCGATGACGAGGGCGCCGAGCGCGACACCCGCAGTCTGTCCGACATAAAGCGCGGACGAGAACAGCGCGACCGCAGTGCCGCGCGCTTCCGGCGTCATCTGCGTCGCATTGGTCTGCAGCGTGTTGTGCAGCATGTAGAAGCCAAGCCCGACTGCGGTGGTCGCGAGCGGCGCCAACCACCACACGGGCTCGGCGGAAAGCAGGACATAGGCCGCGGCGAGGACGAGCGAGCCGCCGACCGCAAGTCCGATCTGGCCGAGCCGCCGCACCAGAATCTTCACCAGCCCTGCATAGAGCAGTCCGCCGATGCCGAAACAGCCGACGGTGAGGCCGACCAGCGTATAGGTCAGCCCGAAGCGCAGATGCAGGTCGGCGCCGATATAGGCGAAGGCGCCCCAGGCCAGCGCGCCTTCGAAGAAGGCGGCGAGAATGACGATGCGGGCGAATTGGTTCGACAGCACGATGCCGTAATCGGCGATCAGTCCAAGCCGAGGCGTGGTCTGGCTCGATTTGCGGGTCTGTGGATTGACCGCGAGCTCGAACACGAGCCCGGCCGCCGCGAGCGCGAACATGCCGGCGAGCACGAAATAGACATTGCGCCAGCCCATGAGATCGCCGAGCACGCCGCCGGCGGCCTGGCCGAACAACTGCCCGAGAATCTGGCCCGACAGATAGCGCGCCAAGATGGGCTGCAGCCGGTCGGGCGGGGTCACGTCGCCCACGTAGGCCATCGAGATCGGGATCACCCAGCCGGCGGCGGCTCCGGTCGCGAGCCGCGCCAGCGCAAGCTGCGGCAGCGTCGAAACCATGCCGCAAACCGCCACCAATATGGTGCCGATGACGCAGGCAAAGGCCACCGTCCGGTATTTGCCGAAACGGTCGCCGACCGGGCCGATGATCAGCTGGATCGAGCCGTGCGTGATCGCATAGGCCGTGATCACCATCGCGGCGGCGCCGACGGTGGTGTGCAGGTCGGCGGCCACCTGCGGCAAGAGCGAATCCATGACCCGCACCTGCGCCTGACTCGCAAAGCCCGCGACCGCGAGCAGGATGATCGAGCGTGTCGGGACCTGGCGTGCGGGAGAACTCGGTGAATACAGCACTTATTTTTTCGCTGACGGCGGAGGTTGCCACAGATCGCGGCGCTGACATTGACACTCTGGCCGTGGCGGGCTTTCTACCCCGCAAAATCGCGAAGCGGCAATGATTGAAAACAGATACCAGCCCGGCGCCGTCGAGGCCCGGATTTACAAAGAGTGGGAAGACAAAGGTGCGTTCCGTGCCGGGCGGCCGGAGCGCGCCAAGGCGGAACCCTATTGCATCGTCATTCCGCCGCCGAATGTCACCGGCTCGCTCCATATGGGGCATGCGCTCAACAATACGCTGCAGGACATTCTCTGCCGCTTCGAGCGCATGCGCGGTAAGGACGTGCTATGGCAGCCGGGCACCGATCATGCCGGCATCGCGACGCAGGCGGTGGTCGAGCGCCAGCTCATGGAGCGGCAGGAGCCGTCGAGCCGCGCCATGGGCCGCGAGGCTTTCATCAAGCGCGTCTGGGAATGGAAGGCGGAATCCGGCGGCGCCATCATCTCTCAACTCAAGCGGCTCGGCGCGTCCTGCGACTGGTCGCGCGAGCGCTTCACCATGGACGAAGGCCTGTCGCGCGCGGTCCTGAAAGTCTTCGTCGCGCTCTATCGCGAAGGGCTGATCTATAAAGACAAACGGCTGGTCAATTGGGACCCGAAGTTGAAGACCGCCATTTCCGATCTCGAAGTGCAGGAGGTCGAGACCAAGGGGTATCTCTGGTATCTGCGCTATCCGATCGAAGGCTCGGATGAGTTCATTGTCGTCGCGACGACGCGGCCGGAGACCATGCTCGGCGACGTTGCGGTCGCGGTGCATCCGGAGAATGAAAAGCTCAAACATCTGATCGGCAAGACCGCGGTGCTGCCGCTGGTCGGCCGGCGCATTCCGGTCATCGGCGACGACTATGCCGATCCGGAAAAAGGCTCGGGCGCGGTGAAGATTACGCCGGCGCACGACTTCAACGATTTTGAAGTCGGCAAGCGGCACGGTCTGCCGCTGATCAATGTGTTTAATGCTGAAGCGAAGCTGAACGTTGCGGCTAATGATGCATTTTTCAAAGGCGTGCCGCAGTCTCCGGAACTTGATTCAATAGAGAAGCTGCATGGCCTCGATCGATTTGTTGCGCGCAAAAAGATCGTCGAGCTGTTGGAAGCTGCCGGCCTAATCGAAAAGATCGAGCCCATAAATCACGTCGTGCCACATGGCGATAGGTCTGGTGCGGTGCTTGAGCCCTATCTGACCGATCAATGGTATGTGGACGCCAAAACTCTGGCACAACCGGCGATCGCAGCCGTCCGTTCAGGTAAGACGGTGTTCGTGCCGCAGCAATGGGATGCGACCTTCTTCAATTGGATGGAAAATATCCAGCCGTGGTGCATCTCGCGGCAGATTTGGTGGGGCCATCAAATTCCGGCTTGGTATGGGCCTTATCCGACCGATGACAGCAAGCTCGCCTATGAATTAGGGGACAACGATAAGAATCGTTACTTCGTGGCTGAGTCTGCGACCGAGGCTGCCGAGCAGGCGGGGAAGTTCTACGGAAAACCGATATCAGTTCTGACCTCTTCGAACGAGCTAATCAATGAAAGCGTTCGGCGAGAGATGGCTGGTGACAGAACAATTTTCATTTGGCGCGACGAAGACGTGCTCGACACCTGGTTCTCGTCGGCGCTGTGGCCGTTCTCGACGCTCGGCTGGCCGGATGAAACGCCGGAACTCAAACGCTTCTATCCGACTTCCGCGCTGGTCACCGGCTTCGACATCATCTTCTTCTGGGTCGCGCGCATGATGATGATGGGGCTGCACTTCATGAAAGAAGTGCCGTTCGGCGACGTCTATATCCATGCGCTGGTGCGCGACGCCAGTGGCGCCAAGATGTCGAAGTCAAAGGGCAACGTCATCGATCCGCTCGAACTGATCGACGAATACGGCGCCGACGCGCTGCGCTTCACGCTCGCCTCCATGGCGGCGCAGGGGCGCGACATCAAACTGTCGCCGCAACGGGTCGAGGGCAATCGCAATTTCGCGACCAAGCTCTGGAACGCGGCGCGCTTTGCCGAGATCAACGGCGCTGCGCGCGATCCACAATTCGATCCGCATCGTGTCAAGGAAGTGCTCAACCGCTGGATCGTGCACGAGACCGCAAAGGCCGGCCGCGAGGTGACGGCCGGTATCGAAGCCTACAAATTCAATGATGCGGCCAACGCGGCCTATCGCTTCGTCTGGAACGTCTATTGCGACTGGTATCTCGAACTGATCAAGCCGGTGCTGACCGGCCCGGACAGTCCGGCGAAGACCGAAACCCGCGCCGCGGCAGCCTGGGCGCTCGATGAAATCCTGAAAACTCTGCATCCATTCATGCCGTTCGTGACCGAGGAACTGTGGCGGGTCACGGCGGAGCAGGGCGCCAAGCGCCATCACATGCTGGCGCTCAGCGCCTGGCCGCAGCATGACGGCCTCGACGATCCCGAGGCTGAAGCCGAAATCGGCTGGGTCATCGATCTGATCAATGCCATCCGCTCGGTGCGGGTCGAGATGAATATCCCGCCGGCGACGCAATTGCCGCTGGTGCTGGCCGGCGCGTCGGCGCAGACGGCGGCCCGCGCCCGCAACTGGTCGGAATTCGTGCAGCGGCTCGCCCGCGTTTCCGCAATCTCCTATGCCGATGCACCGCCGCAGGGTTCAGTTCAGCTCGTCATTCGCGGTGAGGTTGTGGCGCTGCCGTTGAAGGGGGTCATCGATCTGGCCGCCGAGGCGGCGCGGCTGGCCAAGGAAATGGCCAAGGCGGATGCCGATATCGCGCGTGTCGATGCCAAGCTGAATAACGCTAATTTCGTCGCCCGAGCCCCCGAGGAAGTGGTAGAGGAAGAGAAAGAGAAACGTGAGGAAGCGCAAGCGCGCAAGGCCAAGATCGCAGAGGCGATGGAAAGGCTGAGGGGCGCAGCGTAAGGGGAACGCTGTGAAAATTTTTCTAGCAGGCGCCACGGGCGTGATCGGACGCCGGCTCATCCCGCTTTTGATCGGCGCCGGCCATTTCGTCTCCGGCACGACGCGGGACGCCGACAAGGTGCCGGCACTGAAGCGTACCGGTGCGCAAGCCATCGTCCTCGACGTGTTCAACCAGCGCGCCCTGCATGACGCGGTGACGCGGGTCAAGCCGGACGTCGTCATTCATCAGCTGACCAATCTGCCGAGGGTGTTCGATCCAGCGCAGCTTGCCGAGATGCTTCCGGAAAACTCGCGCCTTCGCGTCGAGGGCACGCGCAATCTGGCCTCCGCCGCGCGCGTCGCCGGCGCCCGTAGGTTCATCGCGCAAAGCCTTGCCTTCGCTTATGCCGAGGGACCCGAGCCGCACGCCGAGACCGATCCGATTGCCTCCGGTGAGGGCAATTCGCCAAGTGCCGTCACGGCGAGCGGGGTCCGCGCGCTTGAGGAGTTCGTGCTTGAATCGCCTTCGGATTTCGATGGCATCGTGCTGCGCTATGGCCGGCTTTATGGACCGGGCACCTGGTCGGCGACGCCGAAGGGGCGGGCGCCACTGCACGTGGACGCCGCCGCGCATGCTGCACTCCTTGCGGTCGGGCAAGGGTCGCCCGGCGTCTACAACATTGCCGAGGACGACGGGGCGGTGAAGATCGACAAGGCGCGTAAGGAATTGGGCTTCAATCCCGCGTTTCGGATCCGCACCAGCACCTATTAGGGCGCTTTGGCTGGACTTTCGTGGAGCATGACCTTTTCCGACCTTGCTTCGCCCGCCGAAGCGGGCTTCGCGAAGGCGGGAAACCGGTATCCACCCCCAGATCAAGTCCGGGGACAAGCTTTTCGGGATCATGCTCAGGTTTCCGGAAACGGCTTGCTCAAGAACCGCGAGCCTTTCTCGCCATAGCGCCACGGCTTATCCACCGCTTTGGTGAGGCCGATGCGGACGCCCACCGCAATCTCGACAGGTTCAGGCTTTGCAAACAGCGCGAAAGGCGGCGCGTCGAGCGCAAGTCCGTTGTGCACTGCGGTAACGCGGAGCGCCTCGCACAGCCGTCCGGGGCCGGAGCAGAGCAGGCGCGGATCAGGTAAACCGCGCCGCCGCCGCATCAGCGGCAGGCCCTCTGTGGGCTCAAGCGCCCGGATCAGCACCGCGGCTGCAGAGCCTGCCGGCTCGCAGACAAAGTTCAGGCACCAGTGAATGCCGTAGGAGCGGTAGATATAGGCATAGCCCGCCGGGCCGAACATCACGGCATTGCGCGGGGTCGGCCCATTGTAGCTGTGTGCCGCCGGCTCGGTATGGTGATACGCCTCGACCTCGACGATCCGCCCGCCGACGCCATCGACCAGCAGCGTCGCCCCGATCAGATCGGGCGCAACCTCAAGGACGCTGCGGTTGAAGAAGCTTTTGGTGAGGTTTTTGCCGGGCTTTTTGATCTGAGGTTTGTGCACCGCTCATCGTCGCAGGCCGCAACAGGTCTCGCAAATGCCGGCGCGGGCGCAGCCTTGGCAAAGCTGTTGGTAAATACCCATTTAACAAACAGCCGAAAAGCGCCTGCGATTCTGTGGCTCGGCGGCAACAGCCTTGGAACATTTCAAAGGATCATATTCCAGGACGGCTCGCGCCGCTTTTTAGCCATAGGATTTTTTGAAACGATTGGGTGCGGCGGGCCGAAAGAGTTTAACGCCGCAGCGTGCTTCCGGTTCCAGAGCGCAAGCGCTTTTTGAAGCTTGGCTTGTTTGGTCCCGGATGGGAGGGGCGAGGGCCTGTTCGGCCTTAAGAGTTTGATGGACGCCAAGACCGATCTGAAATCCCGGCTGCCGTCGCGGCATGCCACCGAGGGCGCCGACCGCGCGCCGCACCGCGCGTTCTATTACGCGATGGGGCTGACGCGCGAGCAGATCCACCAGCCGTTCGTCGGCGTGGCGACCTGCTGGAACGAAGCCGCGCCCTGCAATATCGCGCTGATGCGCCAGGCCCAGGCGGTGAAGCTTGGCGTCGCCTCGGTCGGCGCCACCGCGCGCGAGTTCTGCACCATCACCGTGACCGACGGCATCGCCATGGGCCATGCCGGCATGAAGGCGTCGCTGCCGTCACGCGAGGTGATCGCCGATTCGGTGGAATTGACGGTGCGCGGCCATTCCTATGACGCCCTGATCGGGGTCGCCGGCTGCGACAAGTCGCAGCCCGGCATGATGATGGCGATGTGTCGTCTCAACGTGCCGGCGATCTACATCTACGGCGGCTCGATCCTGCCCGGCACGTTCAAAGGGCAGCCGGTTACCATTCAGGACGTTTACGAAGCTGTCGGCAAACATTCGATCGGCGGCATGACCGACGCCGATCTGGAAACCCTCGAGCAGAATGCCTGCCCGTCGGCCGGCGCCTGCGGCGCGCAATTTACCGCCAACACCATGGCGACGGTGTCGGAAGCCATCGGTCTCGCTTTGCCGTATTCGGCGGGAGCGCCGGCGCCTTACGAGATTCGCGACAAATTCTGCGTGCTGGCCGGCGAGATGATCATGGATCTGATCGTCAAGAACATCCGGCCGCGCGACATCGTTACCCGCAAGGCCTTGGAGAACGCCGCCGCCGTCGTCGCGGCGACCGGCGGCTCGACAAATGCTGCGCTGCATTTACCAGCGATCGCCAATGAATGCGGCATCAAGTTCGATCTGTTTGATGTCGCCGAAGTCCTAAAAAGGACACCTTATATCGCGGATTTGAAACCGGGCGGCCGCTATGTCGCCAAAGACATGTTTGAAGCTGGCGGCGTTCCGTTGCTGATGAAGACGATGCTCGACCATGGCTTCCTGCATGGCGACTGTCTGACCGTCACCGGCCGCACGATTGCCGAGAATCTCAAGTCGGTGAAGTGGAACGAATTTCAGGACGTCGTCCGCCCGGCAGACAAACCGATTTTACCGACGGGCGGCGTCGTCGGACTGAAAGGTAATCTCGCTCCCGAGGGCGCCATTGTTAAGGTTGCCGGGATGGAGCGCTTGCAATTCAACGGCCCGGCGCGCTGCTTCGACGGCGAGGAAGCTTGCTTCGAGGCGGTGCAGAAGAGGCAGTACAAAGAAGGCGAAGTGCTGGTCATCCGCTACGAAGGACCCAAAGGCGGTCCGGGCATGCGGGAAATGTTGTCGACCACCGCGGCGCTTTACGGACAGGGCATGGGCACCAAAGTCGCGCTCATCACCGACGGCCGCTTCTCCGGTGCCACGCGCGGATTCTGCGTTGGCCATGTCGGGCCTGAGGCTGCGATCGGCGGACCCATCGGACTCATTCGCGACGGCGACATCATCAAGATCGACGCGGTCAAGGGCACGCTCGACGTCGACGTGTCGGAAAGCGAACTCGCCAAACGCAAGCAGGAATGGAAGCCGCGGCCTGAGGAATACGGCTCCGGCTATTTGTGGAAATACACCCAGCAGGTGGGCTCGGCACGGTTCGGCGCGCTGACCCATCCGGGCGCTGCGGCCGAGAAAGAGTGCTATGCGGATATCTAGCGCCATAGCGCGCTGTGCGCAGAACGGCAGGTCGGCCGGCCTCGCGGTCGGCTTGGCCGGCGGCCTGTGCATTGCGCTGGTGCTTGGGCTGAACGGCCGCGGCGTCGTCAGCATGCCGGCTTTTGCTTTCGACGGTTCGACGTCGCCGAGCACCGCTGCGCTCACACCGGGCGAAAGCCTGCGTGCCAACGCGCATGTGCCCGACGGCAAGACCACGGCGCTGACCGCTCTGCAATATGCCGCCGATCAGGGCCAGCCGGTCGCGCAATGGAAGCTCGGCCGCATGTATGCCGACGGCGACGGCGTGCCGCGCGACGACCTGCGCGCCTTCAACTATTTCAGCCAGATCGCCAACAGCCATCCCGATGAAGTGCCGGGCACGCCGCAGGCGCGGTTCGTCGCCAATGCCTTCGTCGCGCTCGGCCACTATTATCAGACCGGCATTCCCAATTCGAAGATCACGGCCGATCCGACGCGCGCGCGCGACATGCTCGGCTATGCCGCGACTTATTTCGGCGACGCCGATGCGCAATACGAGCTCGGCCGGCTCTATCTCAACGACAAGCCGAGCGATCCGCACCAGGCGGCGCGGTGGTTTCAGCTCGCCGCGACCAAGGGCCAGTGCCGCGCCGAGGCTGCGCTTGGCGACATGCTGTTCCACGGCCAGACGGTACCGCGCCAGGCGGCCCGCGGCCTGATGTGGCTGACGCTCTCCAAGGATTGCGCCGGCAGCGACGAAGCCTGGATCAAGCCGCTCTATGACAGCGCCTTCCAGCACGCCAGTGATGACGAGCGCACCATGGCGCTGGTTTATCTCGAAGACTGGATGAAGGGCCGGCGCGATTGAAGGGCGCCGTAGGATGGGTTGAGCGAAGCGATACCCGTCATCTTCCCCACCGGCCAGCGATGGGGTTCACTTCGTTCAACCCATCCCATGCGTTCAACCACAATGACCGCTGACGCATTGAGTTTCCGCACCGTCGGCGAGGCGGAGATCGGCGCCTGCTATGACCTGATGCGGCAATTGCGGCCGCATCTCGCCTCGGTCCAAGAATTCGTCACCCGTTGGCGCAGCCAATCGGCGGACGGCTATCGCATTCTGGCGCTGTGGCTGGAGCAGCGGCCTTATCCCGGACCGCGCGCTCTGGCCGGTTATCGGATCACCGAGAACCTGGTTCACGGCAAATTCCTCTATGTCGACGATCTCGTTTCCGATCAGGCCGAGCGCAGCCGCGGCTATGGCGCCGAGCTTCTGGACAAACTGAAAGAGGAAGGCCGTGCGCTCGGCTGCAAGAAGCTCGTGCTCGACACCGGGCTCGATAACGCGCTCGCCCATCGTTTCTATTACCGGCGGGGCCTGCTCGCGCAGGCATTGCGCTTCAATATTCCGCTGTAGGATGGGTTGAGCGGAGCGATACCCATCATTGGCATGCTGGCAGGGTGATGGGTTTCACTTCGTTCAACCCATCCTACGCGCTCACGTTATTTCAGCGCCAGGCGGGTATCTGCCCGTCTCTGCCGAAATATTTTCCAAAGCAAAAATAATGCTGACTCGGTGAAAACAAAGCCCCATACGTAGTACATTAACGCAAAAAGAAATGTGAATACTCCCGGGAGATACGAGACAACGAAATTTGTTTCTGGATCGTGAAGCATTTTGGGCTGTGTGGGCACAAAAGCGATCGTGAAAATCGCCAGCACAAACAACACTACGCCAGCATAGAACACGTAGCGCACTCCGAGCGGCGTATCGGAAAGACGACGCGAAACCGTGAGATATAAGGCGTCGTATTGCTTTAAGAAAATAGCCCCCGCGATCAGGCGGGTTCCCCATACCGCAACTGACATCCATACAGTGACATCAAGAATGTGGAAGTATATGTGAGCATTCTTGTTGATTGAGATTAGTTGAGAGTACAGAACAAAAGGAAAATGTGAAACGAGATCGTGATCGTATCCGAGCGGACGTAGCAAGTCGTCCAGCGGCTTTGCAAATATGAGAAGAATTGCGAACACAATGCATAGATACGGAAAGAGATAGCGGTAGATAATTCCATTCAAATTTCTGGTCAAAAGCACAGTAAGCCGAGAAGGATTGGGCCCGCATGGGACCGTGCGCACAGCCCCGAAACGCTCTCGACCCCGAGTGAAAGAGGAATGCACCGTCACGTGAACCTGCTATGAAACCGGTTTCGCCAGCAGTCTTCGCAATTCACTACTTTATATCGATATCGAGATCGATCCAGACCGGCACGTGATCGGACGGCTTTTCCCAGCTGCGCACATGCTTGTCGATGCCGGCGTCTTCGAGTCTGTCGGCGGCCATCGATGACAACAGCAGATGATCGATGCGAATGCCGTTGTTCTTCTGCCAGGCGCCGGCCTGGTAATCCCAGAACGTATAAAGTCCCGGATCGTCGCTGGACGCGCGGATGGCGTCGGTGAGGCCGAGATTGATCAGTGTGCGGAAATGCTCGTGGGTTTGCGGCAGGAACAGCGCGTCGCCGGTCCAGGCTTGCGGATTGCGCGCGTCGGCGGTTGTTGGGACC
>Ga0210396_10000422_pt1 | contig 56962 bp, 60 predicted proteins | sample IncBWH17OmetaG_FD_155466 | JGI IMG/M metagenome (GOLD analysis project Ga0210396, IMG submission 155466) | Forest soil microbial communities from Barre Woods Harvard Forest LTER site, Petersham, Massachusetts, United States - Inc-BW-H-17-O ... | reverse complement strand
CCTGGCGGATGTAGTGGAAGCGCTTCCGCAGGCGCTGGCCGAAATGGGCCATGAAATGGCCGTGCTGCTGCCGTGCTATCGCGGAAACAAGGTGACATCAACGCTAGTTTCGAGCGTGACGGTGGCGCTCGGCGATCGTCTGCGCTTTCCCGCGATCGGCGAAGGGGCTGCCGTTGGCGGCGTGCGCTATTTCTTCGTGGGAGACCGCGGATATTTCGACCGGGAGCAACTTTACGGAGAAAAAGGCGCGGATTATCCTGACAACGCCGAGCGGTTCGCAGAGTTTTCGCGCGTCGCCGTCGAATTCGTGAAGCGCGTGTGGCTGCCGGATGTGGTGCATTGTCACGACTGGCAAACGGCGCTGGTGCCCGTCCTGCTGCGTACGCAACATGCTGAAGACACGGTGGTGCGCGGGCTGCCGGCGGTCCTTACGATCCACAACATCGGTTACCAGGGACTGTTTCCGCATAGCGCGATGCGCGCGATTGGTCTGCCGGACCGGCTCTTCACGATGGACGGATTGGAATTTTACGGCGGCGTGAATTTTCTGAAGGGCGGAATAATTTACGCGGACTACCTTTCAACGGTGAGCCGACGTTACGCGCAGGAGATTCAAACGCCTGAATACGGACAGGGTTTGGAGGGCGTGATCCGGCTGCGCGCGGACCGGCTCGTCGGCATCTTGAATGGCGTGGACTATGCGATTTGGAGCCCCGAGGTGGACACGTTCATCGCGCAGAACTACTCGGCCCACAATCTGGACGGCAAGAAAGTTTGCAAGAAGGACTTGCTGCAGCACTGCAAGCTGCTGAACGGCAAACCGGACAACCTCGAGCGGCCGCTGATCGGCATCGTTTCGCGTTTTGTGGATCAGAAGGGCTTCGATTTGATCGCGCAGGTTGCCGTCGAGCTGCTCAAGGAAAATATCTCACTGATCGCGCTAGGGACGGGGCAGCCGGAATATGAAGCCATGTTCAAGGAACTGGCCGAGAAGTATCCCGGAAAGGTGGCCATCAAGATCGGCTACGACAACGCGCTGGCGCACAAAATCGAGGCTGGGGCGGATATATTCCTGATGCCTTCGCGGTACGAGCCCTGCGGATTGAATCAGATATACAGCCTGCGTTATGGTACGGTTCCGGTGGTGCGCGCGACAGGCGGCTTGGACGACACGATCCAGAGCTTCAACCTCAAAACGCACACGGGCACAGGATTCAAGTTCGAGGGCTACAGCGGGCTTGCCCTGATCGAAAGCGTGCGTGCGGCATTGAAATTGCACCGGGAACCAAGGATTTGGCAAACCTTGCAAAAGAACGGCATGGCCAAGGATTTTTCATGGAAGGCTTCCGCGGCCGCGTATGTCACACTATATGAAGCAGCTAAGAGGTCTCGAATCCCACGCGTTTCCGGGACATCTAAAGGTTAGCTTCAAGTACCCGCGGCCGACGTTGGGCCGTGGCTTGAAGCAACAAGGGAAGAAAATGGCAGAAAATATTCAAGCAGTAAGTGACGCGAGCTTCGAAACCGACGTGGTCGAAGCCAGCAAGACGCAGACAGTAATGGTGGACTTCTGGGCGGACTGGTGCCGTCCGTGCCACATGCTGACGCCGACGGTGGAAGAAATCGCGCGGGAGCATGCGGGGAAGTTGAAGGTCGTAAAGCTGAATGTGGATGAGAACATCAACGCCGCGGGCAAGTTCAATATTCGCGGCATTCCCACTCTGCTGGTTTTCAAGGGCGGCCAGGTAGCCGATCAGATCGTTGGCGCCGTGCCCAAAGAGCAGATCGAGAAAGTCCTCCAGCGCCACATCTCCTAGGCGCGATCCCCGCACAACCATGGCTATGAGCGGCAGCCCCGACACGCAGCCGTTGGGTTGTGGGCCGGAACTGAAGGCGTGCGCGGCGTGCGGGGAGAAGTTTTCCTGCGCCGCGCGGGTCGCGGGATGCTGGTGTGAAGAAACGAAGCTGACGAAAGAAACGTTGAGGGAGCTTCGCGGGCGTTATTCGGATTGTTTGTGTCCGCGATGCCTTGCGGTAGCGGCAAGTCAACCTGTGGGAAAAACTCCTCAATGACCCGAACGGCCAAGATCGAGCATTTGCGGCGGTGCCATTGGGCGCAAAAGCCGCCCATGGTCGAGTATCACGATAAAGAATGGGGCAGGCCTGTCCACGATGACCACGTGCTTTTTGAGTTTCTGATTCTGGAAGGCGCGCAGGCTGGTTTGAGTTGGGAGACGATTCTTAACAAGCGCGAAAACTACCGGCGCGCGTTCCACAATTTCGACGCCGCCAAGATTGCGCGCTACGATAAGCGCAAGGTGCGCAAGTTGCTAGCCAATGCGGGTATCGTGCGCAATCGCCTGAAAATCTCCTCGACGATTTCGAACGCCCAAGCGTTTCTTGCCGTGCAGAAAGAATTCGGCACGTTTGACAAATACATCTGGCAGTTCGTAGGCGGCCGCCCAAAGATAAATAACTGGAGCGGTTCGCAGCACCTCCCAGCACGCACGAACGAATCGGACGCCATGAGCAAGGACCTCAAGCGGCGTGGGTTTCGGTTCGTCGGCACGACAATCTGCTACGCATTCATGCAGGCCGTCGGCATGGTCAACGATCACGCGCGAGATTGCTTCCGCTACGGCCAGGTAGGTTAGTTCGATCCTGCGCAGCCAGTCGCGCTTGCGCGGGAGTCTGTCGAAGGGTACGATTGTGCGTTCCTGTTTGCCGCTTTGGCCCGCCTGTAGTGCTTCTGTTGTGAACGTGAGCGGGCAAAGTGCGGTCTGATGAAGGATGGGGGCAGCGAAGGTGACTGAGAAGTTGCGAGCGAAGGCAATCTGTGTGGTGGGCGCGCAGTGGGGCGACGAAGGCAAGGGCAAGGTGGTGGATTATCTTGCCCAATCGTTCGATTACACGGCGCGTTATGCGGGCGGGCACAATGCCGGACACACCGTCATCTTCAACAATCATCGCTACGTTCTACAGTTGATTCCCAGTGGCATTCTGCGTCCGGGAAAGAAGGCGGTCATCGGAGCGGGAACGGTCGTTGATCCCGCGGCCCTGGTTGCCGAACTCGAAAATCTGAAAAAGTCAGGCGTCGAAGTGCGCGGACGGCTCTTCCTCAGTGATCGCGCCCATTTAATATTCCCGTATCACCGTGAAATGGATAAAGCTGCCGAAGCGGCACGAGGTGCCGCGGCCATCGGTACTACTTCGCGGGGCATCGGGCCGGCGTACGAAGATAAGATGGCGCGGCGTGGCATCCGCGTGTGCGATTTACTTGATCCCGACGGATTCAGGGAAAAGCTCGAGCGCGTGATCGCCGAAAAAAATGCGATCAGCCGCGCAACGTACGGTCATCCGCTGGAAACGGCCGGCCTCTTGGAGCAATATCTGGAAATCGCCGCGCACATTCGCGGCTTGGTGACCGACACCTGCGTGCTGCTGAATCGGGCTCTCGATAAAGGCGAGTCGGTGCTCTTTGAAGGCGCCCAGGGCACCATGTTGGATATTGACCACGGGACGTATCCGTACGTTACGTCTTCCAATGCCACGTCCGGCGGCGTAGCGACCGGTCTGGGCGTCGCGCCTACGCGGATTTGTGGAGTGGTTGGCGTGACCAAGGCCTACACGACGCGAGTGGGCAGCGGACCATTTCCGACTGAAATGCCGGACCTGGACGCGCAGGCCGTCCGCGAGCGCGGCCAGGAATTCGGCGCAGTAACCGGACGTCCACGCCGCTGTGGCTGGCTCGATCTGGTAGTCTTGAAGTACGCAAAAATGCTAAACGGCATTGATTCGCTGGTGGTCACGAAACTGGACGTATTCGACACGCAGGCGGATATCAAAGTCTGCACGGGCTATCGCCTCAAGGGGCAACCGCTGAACGAAATGCCGCCGGATGTGGAGACGTTGACGCAAGTCGAACCTGTCTATCGCACACTGCCAGGCTGGCAGAAGCCTACCCCGGGAATTCGCGACGTGAAGGAATTGCCCGAAGCCGCACGCAATTATCTGAATTTTATTTCCGATGAGCTCCAGGTCGAGATCGGCATGATTTCCACGGGTCCGGAACGCGATGCTACGATTGTCCCTAGAGACACAAAACTCGCATCCTGGCTGTGACACAACATGGTTTCCTACGAAGCAGCTCGCGCCAAGGTAATTGAAGTGATTCGCGCTCGGCCGTGCGCGCCCCCGCCTGAAACCGAAACTATCGAATTCGCGCAGGACCCGTCGCAAGCCCTGGGACGCATCGTGGCTGAAAACGTGGCGGCCGACAGGAATTACCCGCCTTTCAATCGTTCAACGCGGGATGGTTTTGCCGTGCGTGCCGCCGATGCGGGGCACGCGGGCGCAAAGTTGCGGCTGATCGGCGAAAGTCGCGCTGGTGTTCCGTTTGAAGACGTCGTCGACCCTGGGACCTGCGTTCAAATCATGACCGGCGCTGCACTGCCGCGCGGAGCGAACGCGATCGTTATGAACGAGCACGCCCGGGTTGATGGTGACTACGTCATCATCGATGAGTCCGCACGCGAAGGCGCTCACTACGTGCTGGAGGGGCAAGAGACTCGCGTGGGAGAAAGCGTGCTCACGCGGGGCAAACGGCTTAGCTATGCGGAGCTGGCGATCGCAGCGCAGGTGGGGCGCACGCGCTTGGTGGTGGCAAAGAAGCCACGCGTCGCGATCCTTTCTACTGGCGACGAAGTGGTCTCGGTGGATCAGCCAACGAAGAAATTTCAGATTCGTAACAGCAATAGCATTTCGCTCGCAGCACAGGTTGTCTTGGCGGGTGGGGAACCGTTTATGTTGGGCGTCGTCTCCGATAATCTCGAGGAATTGCGCGCAGGTATCGAACAGGCGCTTGAGGCGGACATCGTCGCGCTCACGGGCGGTGTCTCGGTGGGGAAGTATGACTTCGTTGAACAGGTGTTGCGCGAACTTGGCGCCGAGTTTTTCTTCGATACCGTGGCAATCCGGCCGGGCAAGCCTGCGGTCTTCGGTTTCTGTGAAGGCAAACCCGTGTTTGGCTTGCCGGGGAATCCCGTTTCGACGATGGTGACTTTCGAGCTATTTGTGGTTCCCGCGATTGACTTGCTTAGCGGCCATACCCCCCATCCATTGAAGGTCTTGAAGGCAAAGCTCGCGCATCCGGTGAACGAAAAGCCGTCGTTGGCACATTTCTTGCCTGCGCGGCTGAGCTGGCCGAATGGTGAAGCCACCGTCGAGATGATTCATTGGGAAGGTTCGGGTGATATCGGCTCGGTAGTGAAAGGGAATTGCTTTCTGGTGGTGCATGAATCGAAGCCGCATTTTGCCGCGGGCGAGATGGCGGACGTCTTGCCGCGCCGCGGATTGTTCTAAGCCGAGTTGTAGCGCTGACGGGCGGCTCCCAGACCGCCGGCATCCTCTCCATGGCTACTAAGCGAGTTCGAGCGCTTTCGCACTACGACAAAAAAGGCACCGTGCGGATGGTGGACGTGACCGCCAAGCCAGCCACGTCGCGCACAGCGGCCGCGCACGCATTCATTCGGATGCGGCGCGATACCGTGGACAGCATTCGACGCCTGAAGTCGCCCAAGGGCCATCCCCTCGAAGTCGCCCGAATAGCCGGAATCGCCGCCGCGAAGCGCACTTCGGAGCTGATTCCACTTTGTCATCCCCTCTGTTTGACTCACGTAGATGTGAACGCCAAGCTATGCCAGAATGGAATTCAGCTGACCTCCGAGGCGACGGCCACGGGCCCAACTGGTGTAGAGATGGAGGCCTTGGTTGCCGCGTCGGTGGCGGCGCTTACCATTTACGACATGTGCAAAGCGCTCGAGCGCGGCATGGAAATCACTGAGTTGTATCTGGTAAAGAAGTCAGGCGGACGAAGCGGAACGTACCTGCGTCCGGGGAAGCGCGCGAAACGATGACTCCGATGAAGGACGTCAAAGTGCTGGTCGTCGACGATAATGCCCTGATCCTCGACCTGCTCATGAAAGGGCTGACGCCGCACTGCGATGCGCGCGCGGCTGCCGACGGTGCCGACGCCCTGCTGAAAATTGTGGATGACCCGCCGGACCTGGTTGTGTGCGACTACCGCATGCCGGGGCTCGATGGGCGCCAGCTCTACGAAAAACTGCGCGGGCGCCAGCAGACTAAATCCATTCCATTTATTTTTCTGGCCAGCCGCAGTGACATCGAAGAGAAATTGCGCCCTATCGTGGAAGGCGTGGAGGAATTCATTCCCAAGCCGTTCTTCCTGAAGGATTTGGTACGTCGCGCGAAGAAAGTAGTGGATCGGCTACAGCTCGAGAAATTGCAGAATCGTCAGGTGCGTCCGGGCGTGATTCAAGGGCGGCTGGAAGAAATGTCCATCATGGACCTGATGCAGTCCCTCGAGATGGGACAGAAATCCTGCCAGCTCTCCATCAGGCACGGAGAGGAAACTGGCGAACTGTTTTTTGCCTCCGGGCAATGCAAGGACGCGCGGCTGGGATCGCTTGAAGGGGAAGCCGCTGTGTTTCAAGCCGTGCGCTGGCTGGATGGCGAGTTCGAGATCGACTTTAACCGCACGGCAACGCGCGACACAATTTCCCGCACGACCACTGGCCTGCTGATGGAAGCGCTGCGATTGGTGGACGAGGGGCAGCGCGATGGCGCGAATGAAGACGCCGAAGTGACAGAAGGGTAGCCCGCCAGTCCTCTACGCCATGCGAGTTTCCATTCTGACTGTCAGTGATTCGGTAGCCAGCAAAAAATACCAAGACAGCTCAGGCCCCGCCGTTGCAGGACGATGCCGGGAGCTTGGCTGGCAGATCGTCGAGGCCGCCGTTCTGGCTGACGATCGCGACGGCATTTCAGCATTTTTGAAAAAGGCCGCGGATTCGAATGAGTCGGATCTGATACTGACCACCGGTGGAACCGGGGTCGGTCCCCGCGATGTGACCCCCGAGGCCACCATTGCCATCGCAGAGCGATTGATACCTGGATTTGCCGAGCAGATGCGCGCCGAAGGCTTGAAGAAAACCTCGCGCGCGATTCTTTCTCGTGCAATAGCCGCGATTCGCGGCAGGACGATCATCGTAAATCTGCCCGGAAGCCCCCGCGGAGCCGTTGAATCTCTCGACGCGATTGCAGCTCTCCTGCCCCACGCTATCGACGTATTGCACGGTGCCCGCCATTAAAGCCTTACAATTGCTAAAGAATCTGTCTCCCTTCCGCATCGGGCGGCAGCTTTTGTCGGCGGGCCTTTTCGCGGATGAGGCTGGCTGAGGCTTGACCGCTGTGCTAGGATGCGCTGTTCGTTTGTAATTCGTTTGGCGATGCCGAGCCAATACATCCCGATTTTGATTTATGCCCTGCTTGCGGCGGCCTTCCCCGCAGTCACTCTCGCTATTTTCAAATATATCCGTCCCGATTCGAAAGCCACGGGCGCGAAACTGGAGCCCTATGAGTGCGGAGTGCCGCCCGAGGGCAGTGCGCGGGGACGTTATTCGGTGCGATTTTATATTGTGGCAATTTTGTTCGTGATTTTTGACGTCGAAACGATTTTTCTTTTTCCCTGGGCGATCAAGTACAACCAGTTGGGATTGTATGGCTTGGCGACGATGCTTGTGTTTTTGGGAATTTTGTTGATCGGCTATGTGTGGCTGTATCGAAAGGGCGCTTTGGACTGGGTTTAGAGGCTACCTGGTTGTACGGTGCACTGAACGCTCGGCTCTGCACAGAGACTGGAATTGACGTTGTTTTTTGGGGTGTGATAAAAAGGCGGGCTGCGAACGAAGTGCGTGAACTCGCTGGTTGCGCACATTCAGCAACGGCAGCCGATCGAACCGATGGTCAAAGACCCCTCGGATAAGGATCCCGCCGCAAAGCCGCCGGAAAGCACGGCGGAAAGCGCTGCTATTCCCGCCAAGCCCGCGACGCCAACTCCTCCCTCGCAGCCGGTAACTGCGACCCCACCTGCCGCAACAACGCTACCAGCAGCGGTGAAACCGCCGGCTCCTGCCGCCGCAGCGCCGCCGAAAGCGCCGGCGGCACCGCCTCCCCCGAAAGAAGCGCCGCCGAAGCCGGCCCCGCTGGACAACGAACTGGTGCAGCGGCTCAAGGCCAAGTTTGGCGACGCGATTCGCGAGGCGACGCTCGACCGCAAGCAGGCGATTGTTCTCATCGCCGCCGAACAGCTTCGTGAAATCTCGCGCCATTGCCGCGACCAGGAGAAGTTCGACATGCTCGTGGACTTGACTGCCGTGGATTGGCCGAAGCGCGAGAAACGCTTCGATATCGTCCTGAATTTGTATTCGTTTGCGAACAATGAGCGGCTGCGACTAAAGGCGCACTCCGGCGAGAACGAGCCTGTTCCAAGCGTGTATGACGTATGGCCCGCCGCGAATTGGCTGGAACGCGAATGTTACGACATGTTCGGCATCGTGTTCGAAGGCCATCCGGATTTGAAACGCATCTTGATGCCGGACGAGTGGCAGGGATATCCGCTGCGCAAGGATTACGACATCCTCAAGCAAGATACCGACTGGGTTCGCGAAAATCTGGGAATTGAAAGCGGACAATAGCGGCGACTGAGCGAATGACCGAGCGAGGTACAAACGGGATGGGCAACGTCAGCACCACGGTGCTCGGCGCGGACGAAATTATTCTGAACATGGGTCCGCAGCATCCGTCCACGCACGGCGTCCTGCGTGTGAAGTTGAAACTCGATGGCGAGCGCGTCGTGGGCTCCGAATGCATCATCGGGTACCTGCATCGCGGCGTCGAGAAGATCGCCGAACATCGTAGCTACCAGCAATTCGCGCCTTACGTGGACCGCATGGATTATGTGGCCGCAGTTTCGAACGGCCTGGGTTACTGCGAAGCCGTCGAGAAATTGCTGGGCACGGAAGCGCCACCGCGCGCGCGCGTAGTGCGCACGATTCTGACCGAATTGCAGCGCATCGCGAGCCATCTGCTTTGGCTGGGCACGCACGCGCTGGATATCGGGGCCTTGACGCCTGTTTTCTATTGTTTCCGCGAGCGCGAAGAAATTCTCAAAATCTTCGAGAAATATTGCGGCGCGCGATTGACCACGCACGCGTTCCGGATCGGTGGGTTGCAGTACGAGACCTATGACGGGTTCGAGCAAGACGTGAAACGTTTCTGCGACGATTTCAGTCAGAAGATCGATGAATACGAAACGCTGCTCACGGAAAACAGGATTTGGGTGGGCCGCACGAAGGGAGTCGGCATTCTGAGCGCGGAAGACGCGATTGCCATGGGTGTTACCGGCCCGGTGCTGCGCGCCAGCGGCGTGAAATGGGATTTGCGCAAAGCGCAGCCTTACGCCGCGTACGACCTGTACGAATTCGAAATCCCTACGCGCTCGACCGGTGATACGTACGACCGCTACGTGGTGCGCATGGAAGAAATGCGCCAGTCGCGTCGGATTTGTCTGCAAGCGATCGAGAATATTCCGACTGGTCCGATCATGGCCCGCATCGGCAAAGTGTTGAAGCCGCCGCCGGGCGAGGTCTATCACTCGATTGAGGCGCCGAAGGGCGAACTTGGCTATTACATCGTCAGCGACGGGACCACACAGCCTTACCGCGTGCGCGTGCGCCCTCCGTCCTTCATTAATTTGCAGGCGTTCGACAAAATGGCGCGCGGCGCGCTGATCGCCGACGTTGTCGCAATTATCGGAACGATTGATATCGTGCTGGGCGAGGTGGACCGCTAAACGATGGGCCATCTGATTCCACAGGCGATTCTCCCGTATGTCTTGCCGGTCGTGTATGCCGTCGTAATCGTGATGGTGTTGCCTTTGCTGGCGGGCTATATCGTATTGATGGAACGCAAAGTGATGGCGGACATGCAAGCGCGGCTCGGGCCGATGCGCGTGGGTCCACACGGTCTGCTGCAACCCATCGCCGATGCCGTGAAACTGCTGCTGAAAGAAGACATCATCCCGGAAAACGCGGACCGCTTGATGTTCTGGCTCGCGCCGCTGGTGAGTGTGACGATGGCGTTGTTGGCTTATTCAGCGTTGCCCATCGGTCCTGAGTTTCAGATCGCCGACTTGAACATCGGACTGCTTTTTATTTTGGCGATTAGCTCGCTCGGAATTTACGGCATCGTGCTGGGGGGCTGGGCTTCCAACAGCCACTATTCGCTGCTCGGGGCTCTCCGCAGCGCGGCGCAGCTCGTGAGTTACGAAACTGCCGCGGGCCTCGGTCTGGTATCGGTGCTGCTGCTTGCCGGTTCTCTTTCGATGAAGGACATTGTGCAGGCGCAGCTGGATCAGGGCGTGTGGTTCATTTTCTCCGTGCCATTTGGATTTTTCATCTATCTGGTTGGGTCCATCGCGGAAACAAATCGTGCGCCATTCGACTTACCGGAAGCGGAGTCAGAGTTGGTGGCTGGATACATGACGGAATACAGTGGTTTCCGCTGGTCACTCTACTTCCTGGCGGAATACGCCAACATGGTGATTGTCGCCGGCATCGCGACCACGGTTTTTCTGGGCGGCTGGCTGCGGCCGCTGGCGAGTTTCCATGAGCATTTTCCGGGGACGTCGATCGAATGGCCCGACGCGTTTCCGTCGTTGCTCACATTGGGCGTCGCGTTCTATTGTCTGTCGCTCGCGCCAAAGCAGCCGGTAAAGATTCAGAAAATCGTCATGCTGGCGGTGGCGATCTTATGCTTTATCTTGTCTGGCGCGTTGCTGGGTGCGTTGTTCGCGCCTACTGGAGTAATGCAGGGAATCCACGGCGCTTTCTGGTTCATGGCCAAGGTGTTTGCGTACCTCTATGCGTTCTTGTGGTTCCGGTTTACCTTTCCACGCTACCGCTTCGACCAATTGATGCGTCTCGGGTGGCGATTCCTGATTCCTCTGGCGCTGGTGAACGTGATTGGCGTGGGCGTTGCCATCGTGTTACGGCAGCAGTTGGGGTGGGGTCCGGTTGCTTCGCTGATACCGACGACCCTGGCTACGCTGGGCGTGGCTATTTGGCTGGCGAAAGATGATGCGCCAGCGGCAACCGTGCAGACGGCGGACGGTGAATAGATGTATGTGCTGAACAGCATATTGTTCTATTTTTTTAGCGCGCTCGCGATCGCGTCGGCCATTTTAATGGTGACGCGCCGCAACATCGTTCACGCCGCGGTTTTTTTGATCACGACGTTGCTCGCGACGGCCGGGATTTTCTTGCAATTGCAGGCCGAGTTTCTCTTCATCGTCCAAGTGATCCTCTACGTGGGCGGGATCATGGTCCTGTTCGTTTTTGTCATCATGCTCGTGAATCTGGACGTTTCGATGCGCCTGGTGCAATTCAACCGGCAATGGTTTGTGGCGGGCGCGCTGGCGCTGGTCCTTGGGGCGCAAGTGCTCTTTGCGCTGTGGGCCGGACACACATCGCTGCGCTTACCCGCGATGCAAGTGGACATTTCTCCCAAAAATACGGAAGCGGTGGCTGACGCGCTTTTCAGCAAGTACATGCTGCCATTCGAGATTGCTTCGATTTTACTGCTGGTTGCCATGATTGGCGCCGTAGTGATGGCCAAGCGGAGGGTGTGATGATCCCGGTGGATCATTATTTGTTTCTGAGTCTGGCGCTGTTTACGATTGGCGTGATCGGCGTGCTCACGCGCCGCAATGTGATCATCATGCTGATGTCCATCGAGCTGATTCTGAATGCCGTGAACATCAACTTGATGGCGTTTTCGCGCATGTGGGGCTCGGTGGACGGGCAAGTATTCGCGATATTTATCATCACCGACGCGGCCGCGGAAGCTGCCGTAGGCCTCGGCATCATTTTGGCGTTTTTCCGTAATCGCGAGACGGTGCTTGCGGATGAAATGGACATCCTGAAATGGTGAGCGCCGCCGAATGATCCAGCCATTTTTCCTCGATCATATTTGGCTGATCCCGATGTTCCCGCTGCTCACGGCGGCGGCGATGCTTTTCTACGGGCGGCGCTTGGCGAACAACATCGTCAGCGCGCTGTGCGTCGGAAGTGTCGGTCTTTCGTTTCTTTTTTCCTTGGGCGCGTTTTTCCAGCTTATCGCCAAGCCTGAAGGCGAGCGCCTCGCAACCAAGATTCTATTCGAATGGATCCCCGCTGGGCCGTATCACATGCTGGACGGGCGACTGGCGCATTTCCTGGCCGACTGGGGATTTCAGATCGACCCGCTTTCAGCGGTGATGATTCTGGTCGTTACCGGAGTCGGCTTCCTAATTCACGTCTATTCCACCGGATACATGGCGCACGAAGGCGGGTATTACCGGTTCTTCGGCTATCTGAACCTGTTCATGTTCGCAATGCTGATTTTAGTGCTCGCGAATAATTTGCTGCTGCTCTTTGTTGGTTGGGAAGGCGTGGGCACGTGCAGCTACCTGCTTATCGGATTTTATTTTCACCGGAAGTCAGCCTCTGATGCGGGCAAGAAGGCGTTCATCGTCAATCGAGTGGGCGACGCGGGATTTCTGCTCGGAATTTTTCTGACGTCGGCATTGCTCGGTACGATTCGCTTCACCGAAATCGGCCCAGCACTGGCGGCCGGACATTTCAAGATGGGCGATCCGCTGATTACTGCGATCGCGCTGTTATTTTTCGTGGGCGCGACGGGAAAATCCGCGCAAATTCCGCTCTACGTCTGGCTACCCGACGCGATGGAAGGCCCCACGCCCGTCAGTGCTTTGATACACGCGGCGACCATGGTGACGGCAGGTGTGTATATGGTCACGCGGACCAACGCGATTTATCAGTTGGCGCCGAAGGCTATGGCAGTCGTCGCGCTGGTGGGCGCGGTCACGGCGCTTTTTGCCGCTTCGATTGGCGTGGTACAGAACGACATCAAGAAAGTTCTCGCCTACTCCACCGTGTCGCAGCTCGGCTACATGTTCCTGGCTTGCGGCGTCGGTGCGTTTACCGCCGGGATTTTTCACCTGATGACACATGCGTTTTTCAAAGGGCTGCTGTTTCTTGCGGCCGGCAGCGTGATTCACGCGCTTTCCGGCGAGCAGGACATGCGCAAGATGGGCGCGCTCTCGAAAAAGATTCCCGTCACATATTGGACGATGCTGATCGCCACACTAGCCATCGCCGGAATTTTCCCCTTCGCGGGGTTTCTGAGCAAGGACTTGATCCTTGGCAAAGCGTATGAAAAAGACGTCACGCTCTGGGCCATTGGGTACTTCACTGCGGGGATGACCGCCTTTTACATGTTCCGGCTGATTTTCATGACGTTTCACGGCACCTCGCGCGTGGAACACGACGTCGAGCACCACATTCACGAATCGCCGAGATCCATGCTTGTGCCACTCGTGATTCTTGCAGCGCTTTCGATCATAGGAGGCTGGATAAGCTGGCCGGAAATTCTTGGTGGCAACAGCCACTTCGTCCGTTTTCTGGAGCCGATCGTCGGCGTTGCACACGAGTTGCGGCCCGAGCCTGCGCACGGACCTGGCTCGCGGATGGGCGAAATTTACTTGATGCTCATGTCCGAAGGATTGGTGGTGCTGGGGATACTTTTCGCGTGGTATCTCTATATCAAGCGCACCGAGCTGCCGGAAAAAATCGCCAAGAGTCTCGGCGGATTCTATCGGCTGGTTTACAACAAATATTACGTGGACCAGATTTACGACGCGCTGTTCGTGAATCGCGCGAAAGACCTAGGCCTGGCGCTCGGTGCCTTTGACGCGAACGTAATCGACGGGTTGGGCGTGAATGGAGCGGGCTGGCTGACACGTGCTATCTCGCGCATCTCGATGTGGTGGGATACCTGGATCGTCGATGGGTCCGTGAAGGTCGGCGCCCGCCTCGTGTGGGTGCTGAGTTTCCCGGTGCGGATGATGCAAGCGGGCCTGGTCCAAAGTTACATGCTTTTCATCGTCATCGGTTTGATCGGGTTCCTGGGGTATTACCTTTATCTGGCGCATCACGCAATGCATTAGCTTTTCGTGTGATTGGGCGCGGCATGCCGTGCCCTACTCTGCATGGTGGCAGCGCCGCTTGGTCTGCAAATCGATCTGAAAGGCGAGGGAACGGATGCTCTTTTCCGACAGCCACATTTTAAGCACGATTCTGTTTACGCCGCTGGTCGGCGCGATCCTGCTGGTTTTCGTCCCGCGCGAGCGGCCCGACCTGCACCGCTGGATCGGCAACATTTTTGGTTTCCTCGGCTTGCTCGTTTCGCTGCCGCTGATTTGGCGATTTAACTCCGATGCGAGCGCTCCGCAATTTCAATTTGTCGAGCACACAGACTGGATACCTTCAATCGGCGCGCATTTTACTCTCGGCCTGGATGGCCTCAGCTTTCTGATGGTGATGCTGACGACGGTGCTGGGCGCGATTGCGATCTTGTCGTCGTGGTCCGCCATTCACAAACGCGAAAAGGAATATTACATCCTCCTTCTGCTGCTGCAGACCGGTATGCTCGGCGTTTTCATGTCCCTCGATTTCGTGTTGTTCTATGTTTTCTGGGAAGTGATGCTGGTCCCGATGTATTTCCTGATCGGGGTGTGGGGCAGCGAGCGGCGGCTGTACGCGGCGATCAAATTCTTCCTCTATACGCTGGCGGGCTCTGTGCTGATGCTGCTCGCGGTCCTGGCGATTTACGCCAACCGGAACACATTCGACATCCGGCAAGTGATCGAACATCCCTTCACTTCACAATTTGGCAGCCTGCAAAATTGGCTGTTCTGGGGCTTCTTCTTCGCGTTCGCGATCAAAGTGCCGATGTTTCCGTTTCACACCTGGCTGCCAGACGCACACACCGAAGCACCCACGGCAGGATCGGTGATCCTGGCCGGCGTGCTGCTGAAAATGGGGACGTACGGCTTTCTGCGCTTTTCCGTACCAATGTTTCCTGACGCGGCGGTGAAATACCGCGGTATCATCGTCGTGCTCTCGATCATCGGGATCATTTACGGCGCGCTGGTCTGCATGATGCAGAAGGACATGAAAAAGCTCATCGCGTATTCGTCGGTGAGCCACATGGGCTTCTGCACGCTGGGAATTTTCGCGCTCACGCCTTTGGGGCTTTACGGCAGCATTATTCAGCAAGTCAATCACGGTATTTCGACTGGCGCGCTGTTTTTGATTGTCGGCGTTCTATACGAGCGGCGGCACACGCGCTTGATTTCAGAGTTTGGCGGGCTCTCGACTCCGATGCCGAATTTCGCGGCGGTCTATCTGATCATCACACTGAGCTCGCTCGGCATGCCGCTGCTCAACGGCTTCATCGGCGAGTTCACGATTCTGCGCGGCGTGTTCGAAGTCCGCTGGCAATGGGCCGCGTGGGGCGTACTCGGCGTGATTTTAGGAGCCGCGTATTTGCTGTGGCTGTACCAGCGCGTGATGTTCGGCAGCGTGACGAATCCCGCGAATGAACATTTACCTGATTTAAATGGCCGCGAATACGCGACGCTGATTCCGCTGGTAGTCCTGGCGTTCTGGATCGGAATTTATCCTGCGCCGCTGTTCCATGTGCTCGAACAGCCGGTTCATCGGCTGGTTGAGGCGGTGCATCCGGGTTACTACGCGGTTCCCGAGGCGCAACCGCCGGCCAGCTTGCCCGCATCCAGGGGCGGGAGCTCGCAAACCACGCCGGAAAATTCGTCCGCGCCGGCCGTGGCGCAAGCCGAGGTCCGCTAATGACCTGGCAGTGGATCTTCGAACGGAGCCGCGGAGATTTCTTTCTGATCCTGCCCGAAGCAATGCTCGTGTTTTTCGGCCTCGCGATTTTGCTGACTGACTTTCTACTCACCAAGCCGCAGAAATCCTGGAACGCGCTCACCGCAATGCTCGGAGTCGTCTTCAGCGCCGGATCCCTCTACATGCTGCGCGTGTATGCCTCGCCACCGATCGGTCCGGTGGTGGGCTTTTTCAATTCGATCATCATCGATCCATTTTTTATCTTCTTCGGTTTTCTGTTCCTCGCTTCCACCGCACTGGTGATTCTGTTTTCGGTGCGCTACATGGAAATCGAAGAAGAACAGCACGGCGAATATTACGCGCTGATGCTGTTCGCCACGGCCGGCATGATGTTTCTCGCGTGCGGAGACGACCTGGTGGTGCTGTTCCTCGCCCTCGAAACGATGGCGCTCAGCTTTTACGTTCTCAGCGGTTTTTTGCGGCGCGAACGCCGCTCGAACGAAGCGGCCATGAAATACATGCTGATGGGCGCGTTCAGTTCCGGAATACTGGCGTACGGTTTTTCAATCTTGTACGGCATCGCAGGCTCGACGAACCTTGAAGCGATCTTAACGGCAATTCGCCAGCGCCACGCTCAGTATCCGGGGACGGATTTCCTAACGTTCCTCGCACTGGGAACCGTAGCCGCCGGAGTGTTTTTCAAAATTGCCGCAGTACCATTTCATCAGTGGGCTCCGGATGTATACGAAGGCGCGCCGACCTCGATCACCGCGTACGTCAGCGTAGCCTCGAAAGCCGCGAGCTTCGCCCTGCTTTTGCGGCTGTTCCTGACAGTTTTCTTGCCGGTGGCTATCGATTGGGTGACGATCATGGAGTGGACCGGCGTGCTCTCGCTCACGATCGGCACGCTCGCCGCGATTACGCAAACAAATATCAAACGCTTACTGGCGTATTCATCCATCGCCCAGGTCGGTTACATCCTGCTCGGATTTGTCGCCTCCGTGAATGCAGACGGCACGCTGCACGAGCGCGGCCTTCAAGCCATGACGTTCTACTTGTTCGTCTACGCATTTTTCAATACGGGCGCGTTTGCAGTGGTGATCCTGCTGCGCCGAAAGGGTGTAATCGGCGACGATGTTGACGACCTGAATGGGCTGATCCATCGCAGTCCCGGCGCCGCGGTTCTGATGCTGATTTTCTTGCTTTCACTCGCAGGCATCCCACCGACGGCAGGGTTCGTCGCCAAGCTGCTGATTTTCTGGGCGCTGATTGAGACCAAGCACACTCTGCTCGCAGTCCTCGCCGTGCTCTACATTCTCCCTGCGGTGTACTACTATTTCCGTATGGTGGCGGCGATGTGGGTGCGCGAGTCCAGCGATCCGGCGATGCCGGTGATTTCCTGGGCGCAAAAATTTGCACTGGCGGCGATGGTGATCGTGACGCTAGCCGCTGGAATTTTCCCCGAGCAGTTCCTGCGCCTCGCTACCTATTCGGTCCTCACCACATTCGGGCAGTGAACGGTAACGCATAATGGCCTCGCCAGCCCCCTCACCCCGTAAGCGGCCCAGCAGCGGCCTCATGCAGGTAGCGATGGCGATGGAGTTGCCGGTCATCATGATTGCCTGCGTCGTGATCGCCGGAGGCGCGGGCTACCTGCTCGACCGCTGGCTTCACACTTCACCGCTTCTCACCCTAATTCTTGGCTTTCTGGGGTTCGGCGCAGGTGTCTGGGACATTATCCGGCGGCTTTTGCGCGCCGAGAAGGCGGATGGCGGCGGCGATGGCGGCGGATGACGCGTTTTACGCCGCAGCCGAACGGCGGATTGAGTATCTCGCGCTAGGTATCGGCGTCGCCGGAGCGGTGATCACCTGGTTTGTCTGGGGCGGCAGGGCAGCTGCAGGTTTCGCCTCCGGAGCTGTCCTTTCGTCGATCAACTACCGATGGATGAAGCAGGGTGTGGGCACTCTTGCGCGACTGTCTGCGGCCCAGGCGGGGTCACAGCGGGCTCAAGTCCCGGCCAGTGTGTATCTTAAGTTCGTCGGCCGCTACGCGTTGCTGATCGTTGCCGCCTATGCTATTCTGCGGAGCCTCAAACCTCCGGCAGCAAGCCTGCTGGCCGGTTTTTTTACAATCATTGCCGCGGTTTTGGTGGAAATGGTGGGGCAGCTTTTCCGTACTGGCCCGCCTCCGCGCGCGGATTCCTGAAAGGGTGGAAATGGGAGAGGCATTAGCCTGGGTCACGAAGCTTCTGAACCACTTGTTGGGCAAGCCGGCATTGGCATTGCTGGCGGCGCTGCACATCAAGCCGGCCCATCCTGAATTCCCGATCCCCAATCACGTCGCATTCGAAATCGTGGTTTTTGTACTTGCCGCGATCTTCTTTCTCTGGCTGAAGTCGCGCATTTCCGTGGACCGTCCCGGCGGCACGCAACAGTCCATGGAATTGTTGCTGACGAACTCAATGGGCGTGGGAATTCGAGACCTGCTGGACGACAACGTCGGCCACGATGGCGAGAAGTATGTTGCGATGATCGGCAGCATCGGCCTCTTCGTGCTTATCTGCAATCTTCTCGGACTTTTTCCCACGTTTATGTCGCCAACGGCGGTGGTATCTGTGCCGCTGGGTTGCGCGATTGTTGTTTTCATTTATTACAACTGGGTCGGAATCGTGAAGCATGGGCCATTGGGACATGGCAAACACTTCCTCGGTCCGGTTTTGGCGATGTCTCCGATCATGTTGCCGATTGAAATCGTGAGCAATCTGGCGCGCTTGCTTTCACTTACCGTGCGGTTGTGGGTCAATATGTTCGTCAGCGAGACGCTTTATATTTTGTTTCTCGGATTGATGCTGGAGATGTATTTGTTCCTCGGACATCTCGGCAAGTTGGGTTATGTCGGCGCAATCATTCCTTTAGTAGGTCCAGTTCCATTCATTCTGCTGCACATCTTCGTGGCGGTGTTGCAGGCCTTTGTTTTTACGATCCTTCCGGTCATTTATGTCGCGGGAGCAGTGGCGGAAGAGCACTAATACCCGGCGTTATTCTTGGCATTGTCGCTGTCCAGTGTGATCCCGGCTGCTTGAGGATGACGGGAGCCACCTCCTGGCGGCAAATTCATAACGAGGAGAACACGATGAGAAGGTACGCGTTGTTTCTGTTAGGAGTGGTCGCGGTGATTGCGTTCGCTCCAGCGGCGTTCGCGCAGGGAGCGGCGGGTGAGGCTACCGCAACGAACTGGGTGGCGATCACGTCCGGTTTCGCGATGGCGATTGCCTCGGCGGCGGGTGGCTACGCGCAAGCCAAGGCTACGGCGGCGGCTTGCGAAGGACTGGCACGCAATCCGGGAGCGGCTGCAGCAATTCGTTTCGCGCTGATTTTGGCGCTGGTCCTGATTGAGTCGATGGCGCTTTACACCTTTGCCATCGTGTTCCTCAAAGTAAAGTAGCGTTCAAGTGCAGTTTTGGGGCCCGGGGTTCGCACACAAGCGAGCCCCGGCCTCGGTCATGCCCGCCGGACTCAACCGCACGTCAGATCCCGTCCGGCGCTGTCCGGTAAACCTACTCGGTTGAAGTTGCACCCAAAGAGATCAAAATTTATACTCCCGGTGGTAGCACCGCCAATTCCTCACGAATTGTGCACGCAGCGAGCAGTTGCTTGTGCTGTATTCGAACGTGCTCACAGTGATTGCGGCAGCCTGAATACCGGAACGAAAAGACATGGAATTCACCACAAGGGTTTGTAGACCGGGCGACGAACAGGCACTGTCCCTCGTCGCAGTAGCCACCATTCTGGAGACATACGCCGGGATCACCACCGGTCGCGATTTAGTCCAATACGTAACCGCCGAATTGTCGGTAGCTAATTTCAGCCGAATGATGGGCAGCGATCGCGCCCGCGTCTGGATTGCCGAGACGGTCGCCGGAGAGTGTGCCGTCGGATATGCCGTCGCAGTCTCGGATGAAGACACGAAATTGTTTTCTTCGTTCGAGTTGAAACGGCTCTACATCTTCTACCGATTTCACGGGAAGGGGTTAGGCCGGAGGTTGATGGAGGATGTGATGTCGTTTGCCAAGCAGTTGAAATCGGAAAAAATTTGGCTTCAAGTTCACGGAGCCAACACTCATGCCATCGAATTCTACAAACGCTTTGGTTTTATCCAGACCGGGGTTGATCTGTTTCAAGCCGGCAAAGGTTCTTACCGGGTTCTGACTTTCGGACTCACGCTTCCGCGCTGACCCTGGAGGCGATTGCGGACTACCGATTAATGCAGGTTGAGAGAATCCGCGGCTGCTTTCGCGAAATCGAGGACGTGCGACGGCAAAATGCCCAGATACAAAGTACCTGCAGCAGCGATGGCGAGCGCGACCACCAGCGCGGGCGCGACTTTCGACGGCGTGTAGTCCTTCGATGGTTCCCAGAAATACATCGCGATGATCACACGCAAATAGTAGTAGGCGCCGATCACGCTGTTGATTGCCGCAATGATCACCAGGCACACGATGCGAGAATCGAGCGCCGCCTGAAACGCGAAGAACTTCCCGAGGAATCCGCCCGTAGCAGGCAACCCTAGCAGCGAAAGCAGAAATAGCGTAAAACACGCTGCGAGCAAAGGCTGCTTGGTTCCCAGCCCTGCGTAATCGGTGATTTCCAACCGCTTTTCGTCGCGCTGGCCAAGATGCGCGATGACCAGAAACGCTCCGATCTTCATCAGAGTGTAGGCAGCCAAATAAAACAGCACCGCCGCAACGCCGTAAACAGTTGATGCGGCGAAGGCCACAAGAATGTAGCCAGCGTGCGCGATCGAAGAATAGGCCAGCATGCGCTTGACGTTGGTCTGCACTAGCGCCGCCAGATTGCCGACAAACATCGTGAGCACCGCTGAAATCCAGACGGCCCAGAACCAGAAGGTGTCCGCCGAGCCAAACGACACGTAGAAGATTCGCAACATCAACGCGAAAGTCGCAGCCTTGGGGCCGGAGGCCAGCAGAGCCGTCACCGGAGTTGGCGCTCCTTCGTAAACGTCGGGGCCATAAATATGAAACGGCGCCGCAACCACCTTAAAGCCCAGCCCGACAAAAATCAGTGCGAGGCCGGCGATGGGGAGCGACGCGAGATGTCCCTGTCCCGCCATGGCATTTTCGAGCGCTGCCTGGATCAGATCGATGCGCGTGGTTCCCGTCGCGCCGTAAACCATCGCGATGCCGTAAAGAAAGAACGCCGTGGCGAACGAGCCGAGGATGAAATACTTCAGTCCGGCTTCGTTGGATTTGATGGCGCGGCGGCGAAAGCCCGCGAGGATGTAGGTCGAGATCGAACTCATTTCGAGCCCGATAAAGGCGGTGACTAGCTCATTCGCGCCCGCGAGGATGCCCATGCCAGCGGTGGCAAACAGCACGAGCGAGTAATACTCGCCGCGTTGTAAGCCTTCCCCGTCCAGGTAATCAATCGATCCAAGAATTGCGAGTGCCGCCGCGACAATCACCACGACATGGAGAAAATGGCTGAAGGCGTCCGCGCGAATCAGGTCGCTGTAGGCCATACCCTGGTCATGCGCCATAACGTGCACGCCGCCAAGGGCCGCCAGCGTGCCGATCAATCCAAGCCAACCAAGCACGCGCTGCCGCGCCGGGCCCAGAAACGGATCAACTACCATGATCAAAATGCCGAAGAAACACAGAACAATTTCCGGCGCAAGGCGATGCAGGTTCGCGATTTGCTCGGCTGGGAAGTGCATTACCGCTCCACGCGCCTTTCGGACTTGGTGGTAACAGAGCCATCATGCTCGCGCGGCGAAACGATTGCCGTGGGCATCCCCGAAGTTGGCACAGGCTGCGCAGGTCGAGCCGCATCTTGCGGCGCGCCACCGAGCTGACGGACCAAATTGTTGGTCGAGGGTTCCATGCGTCGAGTGAACAGTGGGGAAGCCACGCCGAGAAATAAAATTGCTAGAGCTGTAGTAACCAGAATCACGCGCTCGCGTCCCGAAGCGTCGGGAAGTGTGCGGTTTTTCTCGACGGTCACCTCGCCAAGCGCGACGCGCTGGTAGGACCACAGCAAGTAGATAGCCGAGAGCACAGCGCCGCTTGCAGCCCACGACGCCCAAGCGTGGTGGTACTGGAAGACTCCGATCAGGATCAGAAACTCGCCGATAAAGCCATTCAGCGGCGGCAGGGCCAGTGACGAAAGGCAAATGAACAGGAAGAACGACATCAGCACCGGCATCGGATTCACCAGGCCGCCGAATTCCTTGATCTCGTAAGTGTGCCGCCGGTCGTAGAGCATGCCGAGGCCAAGAAATAGCGCGCCGGTGGAAATGCCGTGATTCACCATCTGGTAGATCGCGCCCTGAATCGAAATCGTCGTGAATGAGAAAATTCCGAGCACCACAAAGCCAAGGTGACTAACCGACGTGTACGCAATCAGGCGCTTGAAATTCGGCTGGATCGTGGCTACCAGCGCACCGTAAACAATTCCGATGATTGCCAGCACTCCGACGAACGGCGCCATGCGATGCGCAGCACCTGGAAAGAGCGGCAGGCAAAAACGCAACATGCCGTAGCAGCCGAGTTTCAGCATTACGCCAGCCAAAATCACAGAACCCGCCGTGGGCGCTTCGGTGTGCGCGTCCGGTAGCCAGGTGTGCAGCGGGAAAAGCGGTACTTTGATCGCAAACGCCAGGAAGAACGCCGCGAAGAGCCATAGCTCGGTATGCGGTGGCAAACGGATATAGCCGGCTTGAATTCGCGCGGTAAGTTCCGGCAAATCGAACGTGCGGATCAGATTGCCGCTTCCGCTGACGTTATATAGCCACAGAATCGCGACCAGCATCAAGATCGAGCCGAACATGGTGTACAAAATGAATTTCACCGCGGCGTAAATTCGCCGGTCATGTCCCCAGATGCCGATAAGGAAATACATCGGAATCAGCGTCAATTCCCAGAAGAGGAAGAACAGAAACAGATCGAGAGCGACGAACACGCCGATCATCGCCGTCTCGATGACCAACAAAGCGATGAAAAATCCCTTAAAGTATTCGTGAATGGATTGCCACGAACACAAAATCGCGAGCGGCGTCAGAAAAGTGGTCAGCAACACGAGGAACAGGCTAATGCCGTCCACACCGATGTGATACTGAATGGCTTGGCCGACCCAGGGGTGATTTTCGACGAACTGAAATCCGGCGCTCGCTGAATCGAAGCCCGGCAGCAACAGCAGCGATATCGCAAATTCTGCGAGCGACACGGCAAGCGCAATACGCCGAATCCAGATGTGATCCTCGGAACGCAGCAGCAGCAGTGCCGGCACTCCCAGCAGCGGCAGAAATGTGATTACCGACAGCAAGTGAGATTGCATTTCCACGCTAGCGCCCCATTCCCCAGAGTCCGAGCATCAGCAAGGTGACGCCCACCGCGCCAATCACCACCCAGCTTGCGTAGCTGCGCGCGTTGCCCGATTGAATTTCGCGCAACTCCGCGCCGGATTCCCGCGCCACACGTGCCACGCCGTTCACCGTGCCGTCAATCAGGCCCTCATCCACCACGTGCCAGAGCACGTTGGTTGAAACCCACAGCAGCGGTTGGATGATTGCGGCGTTATACAGCTCATCCGCATAATACTTGTGCAGAATCAGGGTGTAGGGACCGCGCAAGCTCTGCGCGAATTTTTTCGGCGTCTCCGGGCTCTTGATGTAGAACCACCACGCCACCAAGAGGCCGAGCAGCGCAATGATTACCGGCCATCCGGTCAGCGCGTGCAGCAGCACCATGCTGGCGCTCTCCGGGGCTGCACCCTCGTTGACGATTGCGCCGGCCGCCGGATAGGCGGTGAACACCGGACTCAGGAAATTCGAAAAATAGTCGGGGCCGTTAACTAGGTGCGGCGCGGCGACCCATCCACCAACCGTCGAAAGGATGGCGAGGAGAATCAGCGGCACGGTCATGCTCTTCGGCGACTCGTGGACGTGAACTTTGTGCTCGTCGTAGCGCGGCTCGCCGAAGAACGTGAGGAAGACTAGCCGGAACATGTAGAACGAAGTGAGTCCCGCGCCGACAAGGCCGAGCAGCCAGAGCAAAGTACTCGCGTGAGGCGCAGAATGCGCGGCCTCCAGGATTTCGTCTTTGCTGAAGAAGCCGGCGAATCCCGGTATGCCGGCGATCGCGAACGTGGCAATCAACATGGTCCAAAACGTAACTGGGATCTTGTTACGCAGGCCGCCCATGTGCGGCATTTCCTGATCGCCGCCCATGGCGTGAATCACGCTGCCGGCCGCGAGGAACAGCAGGCCCTTGAAGAATGCGTGGGTCATCAAGTGAAAGACGCCCGCGGCGTAGGAGCCGACACCCAACCCAAGAAACATATAGCCAAGCTGCGAGACAGTAGAGTAGGCGAGCACTTTTTTGATGTCAGTTTGCACCAGGCCAATCGTCGCGGCGTAGAACGCGGTGAGCGCGCCGACCAGGGCTACGATGAACATCGCGAACGGCGCTCGCGAAAACAGCGGATTCATCCGCGCGACCATGTACACGCCCGCAGTCACCATGGTCGCCGCGTGGATCAGCGCGCTGACGGGGGTGGGACCTTCCATGGCATCTGGGAGCCAAACGTAAAGCGGCAATTGCGCCGATTTGCCGATGGCGCCAGTAAAGAGCAGCAGGCAGATGAGGGTCAGCACGCCAGCGGGCGCGAAGGCCTCGGGCTGCATGTGGAGGGTCTGCGCAAAAATAGTGCGGAAGTCCACCGACTTGAACGTCCAGAAGAGCAGCAAAATGCCTACGGTGAATCCGAAGTCGCCGATGCGCGTGGTGATGAACGCTTTCTTCCCGGCGCTGATCGCGGATGGTTTCAAGAACCAGAATCCAATCAGCAGATAACTGCAAAGCCCGACGCCCTCCCAGCCGACGAACATCAGAACCACATTCGCAGCCAGCACCAGCGTGAGCATGAAAAAGACGAAAAGGTTCAGGTAGGAGAAAAAGCGGTAGTAGCCCTCTTCGTGAGCCATGTAGCCCGTGGAATAGATGTGTACCAACAGGCTGACGAAAGTGACGACGAACAACATCACAATCGTGAGTTGGTCAACCTGCAGGGCGAAGTCTACTTTGAACTGACCGGCGGTAATCCATGTGAAATAGCTTTTCACCCAAGGAATTTGACCGGCCGAAAGCCGCATAAACTCGCGAACCAGTTCGGCGACGGAAAGAAACGCGACCGAAACCGAGCCGATTCCGACCGCGTTGACAATCGGCTTCCGGAAATTCTTGCCCAAAAGGCCGTTGATGGCCGCACCCAGCAAGGGCAGCGCCAAAATGATCCACAGATGATCGAGTATGAGCATCAGAATTTCAGCAGGTTGATCTGCTCAATATTGAGCGTGCGCCGGTTCTGGTAGACGGTGATGACAATGGCTAGCCCTACCGCTGCTTCGGCCGCGGCGACCACAATCACGAAGAATACAAAGACGAGTCCGTCGAGCTGGTTGTGCGCGCGCGCGAAGGCCACGAAGGCGAGATTCACGGCGTTGAGCATCAGCTCGATGGCCATGAAGATCGTGATGATGTTGCGCTTGAACACAAACGCGACGATGCCCAATCCGAACAGTATCGCGCTCAGCACCAGATAGTAAGAAATGGGAACTAGGTTCATTCGTCCTTCTTTGCCAGAACCAGCGCGCCGAGAATGGCGATCAAAATGAGAATGGACGTCGCTTCAAACGGGAACAAGTACTTCTGGAAAAGTTGCGTGGAAAGCTCGCGCGTGGAGGCCGCAGTATTCGCTGCTTCCGAGCCATTGGCGATCGTCGCGCCGACAGCGGAGTGTGCCATCCAGTGCGCAAGTTCCAGCAACAAGAACATTCCCAGCGGCAGGCCGGCATATTTTGCCAGCTTGCTGTAATCCGTGCGTTCCTCGATGCCAGCGTTGAGCAGCATGATTACAAAGACGAACAGAACCATAATGGCGCCAGCGTATACGATGATCTGCACGGCCGCGATGAACTCCGCGCCTAGCAGCAGGTAAAGCACCGCCAGCGAGATCATCACCAGGACGAGCGAAAGCGCGCTATGAATCGGCTCGCGCGCCAGAATCAGCATTAGCGCGCCTCCCACAGCCACGAGCGCGCAGATGAAAAACACGATGAAGGGAAGACTCATCCGTGATTCACCAGCAGGGGCCAAACCTTCACGAGCGCCGTCACCACCAGGTTGGCAAGCGAGACCGGCAGCAGGAATTTCCAGCCGAAAGACATCAATTGGTCATAGCGGAAACGCGGCAGCGTGCCGCGCGTCCACACGTAGAAAAACATGAGGAGTCCGACCTTGAGCAAAAACCAGAATGGCCCTTGAATGACGGACATCACCACCGGATGCAAGCACGCGAGGCCAATCACCGTCGCGCCGGTGGAGATGACGACGAGTTGTACGCGCGCAATTCCTCGCGCTAGCATTACGGTGTCATACCAAAGATAGATCGCGAGCCCGAGCAGGCCGACTGCGGGCAGGTATTGCAGGAACGTCCAGCTGTCCGGGAAAGGTGAGAGCCAGCCGCCCAGGAACAGAATCGTGGCGAGGCACGCGACCGTGAGCATGTTTGCGTATTCGGCCATGAAAAACATGGCGAATTTGAAGCTGGAATACTCGGTATGGAACCCGGCGACCAATTCGGTTTCGGCTTCGGGCAAATCGAACGGCACGCGATTCGTTTCCGCAATCGCGGCGGTGAAGTAACACAGAAAGCCGATAATCTGGGGAATGATGTGCCAGCGCGGAATGAGGTGCCAGTAGTAGCCACGCTGTCCTTCGATCATTTCGTTGAAATTCAAGGTCCCCGCAAGCAGCACGACGCCGACAACCGAGAGTGTAAGCGAAACTTCGTAGCTGATCATTTGCGCAGAGCTGCGCAGGCCGCCCAGCAGCGGATACTTGCTGTTCGAAGACCAACCCGCCAAAGCCACGCCGTATACGCCCATTGACGTGATGGCGAAGACGAACATCAGCCCGATGTCCACATTTGCGACGATCAACGTGGACTGGCCCAACACTTGAACGCCGGGCGGTCCGAAGGGGATCAACGCAAGCGTAGTCAGCGCGAGCGAAAGCGCGAGAAACGGAGCGAGAATGTAGACGAACTTATCCGCTCCCGGCGGCGTTAGATCTTCCTTGAAAAGGAATTTCAGGCCGTCCGCGAGAGGCTGGAGCAGTCCGTGCGCGCCAACGTAGTACGGGCCCCATCGCGATTGAATGTGCGCGACGACCTTTCGCTCAAACCAGGTCAGGTATGCCAGCGTCGTCAAAATCAAAAACAGCAAAATGACGATCTTTACTAGCGATACCACCAGGACTGGATGCTGGGCGACGAAATCCACGGCGTATCTTTTGCCTCTTTGGTAGAAGTGAGTTTGGAACAGTAACGTCCCAGGGAACCGCTGGTAAAGAGAAAATCGTTGGACGAAAAAATATCTCCGACCGGCACATCGTACGCTGCTTCTTGTGAACGAGACGTTGCGGACGAAACTAAGGCGCGGCCCGCAAGCAGGTTGGCTACGGATAGATCGTAACCCGGCACGTTCTGCCGAATTTCGTCGAAGGCAGCCTCAGGCGTGCGCAAGCGAATGGGCGAACCGACCCCCAACATGCTTAGTTGATGCGAAAGGATGCGGATGAGATCGAAATCGCTGCGCGGCCCCTGCGGATCGATCGAGCGGTGGGTCATCTGCACTTCACCTGCTGTGTTGGTCAGCGTCCCATCTTTCTCGTAGGAAGATGCAGCAGGCAGAACCACGTCGGCACGCTGCGCAGTCTCCGTGAGGAACATTTCGTGGACCACGAGTAGTTCGAGCCCGGCGACCTTGTCAGGTTGCGCAAGGCTAAAAGTCTTTACGGGATTGGCGCCAATGACGTACAAAGCCTTTAGTTTGCCCGTTGCCGCAGCTTCCATCATTTGGCGCGTGCTGAAACCAGGCGCGGTGGGCAGGTCGACGCCGCCCCAAATGTTTCCGAAGCGCTCGCGGCTGGATGCTTCGGTAACGTGTGCGTAACCCGGCAAACGATCGGGCAACACGCCCATATCCGCCGCGCCGCGCGAATTCGAGTAATCGCCGAGGGCCATAAATCGCCTCTGCCCGCCGAGCCGCACAGCAAATGAAACCAGATCGTGAATCGCCGGGCCTTGAATGTCCGCGCCAAAGAGAATTACCACATCTTTTTCGGCTTCGAGCGCCGCCTTTATTCGAACGAGCGCTTCGGTGGTCGGCACATCGAATTGGCCTTCCCCGTGTGCTAGCCAGCGCAGCGCCGCGCGCTCTCCACCTTTCGGCGTCTGGATCACCTGCACGGCCTGGCGATGAATCTTGCTCTCCTGGCCGTTAATCGCATAGAGGCGGGTGCCATGATGCCGCACGCCCGTGCGAATCTGCCATGCGACTAAGGGATTCTGATTGGTGACGTCGTTGCCGATCAGCAAGACGGCCTGCGCGGTGTAAATATCCGCCATCGTTGCTTGCGAACTTTTGTAATTCGGTCCGAGCGCGGCGGCGAGGCCGGCGTAATCCGCAGTGCGGTGGTGGTCAATATTGTTGGTGCCGAGCGTCGCGCGAGCGAAGCGATTCAATAGGTAATTTTCTTCGTTGGTGGTGTGATTTGACCCGATTACGCCGATCGCTTGGGCACCGTGCTGGTCGCGAACTTGCTTGAGGCGACGAGCTACTTCTTCCAATGCATCTTCCCAACTCGCCGGTTCGAGTTTTCCGTTGCGACGCACCAAAGGTTGGCGAATCCGCTGGGCATTGCTGGTGAAGTCAAATCCGAAGCGGCCTTTGCCACAAAGAAACTCACCATTGATACCCGACCCATCGCGGTTGTTGGCGCGCAAAATTTCGTTGTTTCGTACACTCAAGGTGGTTTTGCAGCCGTTCGAGCAATGTGTGCAGGGATTGGGAACGTATTGCATTTCCCACGGGCGCGTCTGATAGCGGTACGTCCCGCTGGTGAGCGCGCCAACCGGGCAGATATCAATGCACATGCCGCATTCTTCGCAGGCAAGCTGGCCGGGCTCGTTCGGGATAATCACAGAATGCACCCCGCGCGCACCAACGCCAAGAGCTTTCACGTCCATGCCTTCATCGCAAACGCGCACGCAACGGAAACACATGATGCATCGCGGCGCGTCGTAATAAACCAGCGGCGACCACTTTTCTTCGGGGTAATGCAATTTTTCTTCGGTGAAACGGCTGTGATCCAGCCCGTAACGGAAAGTCATGTCCTGCAATTCGCACTCGCCGCCCTTGTCGCACACGGGGCAATCGAGCGGATGATTCGACAGCAGAAACTCGATCATGTCCTTGCGCGCTTTGTGGACTTGTGGTGTATCGGACTTCACCACCATGCCCTCGGTGGCGACGAGCGTGCATGCCGTCTGGAGCTTCGGCATCTTTTCCACTTCGACCAGGCACATGCGGCACGCCGCCTGCAGCGACAATCCTGGGTAATAGCAAAACGAAGGAACTTCGACGCCCTGACGCTTGGCCGCTTCAATTACCAGCGTGCCGGCGGGCGTTATGATCTGTTGTCCATTAAGACTGAACGTGACCTGTTTTTGTTCGGCCATGCGTTTCCTAGTGCGCTCCCAGAATCATCTCGGCGGGCTTATGGGCGCACTTGCCGTGGAGATGATCTTCAAATTCATTGCGCCATTTCTTGACGATGCTGATTGTCGGCAATGCGGCGGCATCGCCAAGCGGACAGAAGGTGCGCCCCAGCATATTTTTTGAAAGCTCATCAATCAGCGGGATATCTTCTGCGCGTCCGCCGCCATCATGGAAGCGGTCGAGCATCTTGCGCAGCCAGGTGGTGCCTTCGCGGCAGGGAATGCACCAGCCGCAGGATTCATGCGCATAGAAATGCATGATGCGCCGCGCCAGGTCGACCATGCAGGTGTCTTCGTCAATGATCACCGTGCCGCCGGAGCCCAGCATCGAGCCGATTTTCGCAACCGAGTCGTAATCGAGATTCACGTCGATTTCATCGGCGCTGAGCAGCGGGCAAGAACTGCCGCCTGGAATCACCGCTTTTAGTTTCTTTCCGCCGCGCACGCCGCCGGCCACGTCCTCGATAAGCTTGCGCAGAGGGAAGCCCAGCGGAAGCTCGTAAATTCCGGGCTTGTTCACGTGCCCGGAAATTGAATAGAGGCGCGTGCCGCCATTTTTCGGTGTGCCAAGGCTGGCGTACCATTCGCCGCCGCCGCGGATGATCGCCGGCACGGTGCTGAGCGTTTCGACGTTGTTGATCACAGTCGGGCAACCGTAAAGTCCGACGACGGCTGGGAACGGAGGCTTAATGCGTGGATAGCCCCGCTTGCCTTCGAGCGATTCCATCAGCGCGGATTCTTCGCCACATTCGTATGCTCCCGCGCCTGTGTGAGCAGCGAGATCGAAATCGAATCCGCTGCCAAGAATATTTTTACCGAGATAGCCTTTGGCGTAGGCTTCCGCGATGGCGGTTTCCATGATGTCAATGATGTAGCGATATTCACCACGAATGTAAATGTAACCCTGATTCGAGCCAATCGCGCGCCCGGCAATCACCATTCCTTCGATCAACTGGTGCGGATCCATTTCCAGCAGCGGGCGATCCTTGGAGGTTCCGGGTTCGCTTTCATCGCCATTGGCCAAAATATACTTCGGTTTTGGAATGTCTTTGGGAACGAAACTCCATTTCATTCCCGCTGGAAAGCCCGCGCCGCCCCGCCCGCGGAGATTCGATTTCTTCATTTCGACAATAATCTGCTCCGGCGACATTACGTTCAGCGCTTTGTCCATCGCCTGGTAACCTTCATGCTGCAGGTATACGTCGATGGAGCGCGAGTCGGGGATTCCAAAGCGCTTGCTGATGATCGGAATTTCGTTGGCATTGCGCTCGTGCAGCGCGCCGGAAATCACCGGGACTGCCTTGGGCTTCCTGCCGTCCTGCAACTGTTCGAAAATCACATCTACTTTTTCGGGATCGAGATTTTCGTAGTAATCGAAATTCACTTGCATGGCGGGCGCGCCGGTGCAAGCGCCTATACATTCCACTTCTTCGAGCGAAAACGTGCCGCTGGGCGACACTTCCTTGTTGCCGATTCCCAGGCGCTTCTGAACATGCGCGTAAAGCTCATTGCCTCCGCGCAACATGCAGGAAATATTCGTGCAGACTTGAATGTGGTAGCGACCCACCGGTTTGCGCCGCAGCATCGAATAATACGCGAGAGTTTCGGTGACTTGCGTCATATTCAGGTCCAGGCGCTGCGCGATATCCGCCAGCAGTTCGTTGCTCAGAAAACCGAAATGATCCTGCGCGTACATCATCATCGGAATCAGCGCGGAGCGCTTCACCGGATAACGGCCAAGCAGAGTCGTAAATTTTTCTTCGAGTGCCGACGGCAGTTGCATTAGGTCCCTTGTGCCCGCGTGTGTGCCTGCTAAAGTCTAGCGGTCTACTTCCCCCAGAACGATATCGGTTGTGCCGATGCACGCGACCACGTCAGCGATCAGGCGCCCCTCGGCCAGATTTGGCAGTGATTGCAAATTCACAAAAGAGGGCGCGCGAAACTTCACGCGATAGGGTTTCGCCGAACCATCGCTCGCTACAAAAACGCCCAGCTCCCCACGCGGAGATTCAATCGCCTGATAGACCTCGCCCGGCGGCGGGGCGAAACCTTCCGTGAAAATCTTGAAATGATAAATCAGGCCCTCGATCGAGGTCTTCATTTCCTCGCGCGACGGTGGAATAATTCCCGGCAATTCCGCTCGGAACGGCCCGTTAGCGGGAACCTTCTCCATCGCCTGCTTCACGATCTTGATGCTCTCGCGAATTTCCGCCACGCGCACTTGATAACGCGCATAGCAATCACCGGCGGCTTGCGTCGGCACATCGAATTCAAATTCATCGTAACTCGAATAAGGAAACGCTTTGCGCACGTCGTACGCAACGCCGCTGCCGCGCAGCATCGGTCCGGAACAGCCCATCGCTATCGCGTCCGTGCCGCTGATGATTCCAACGCCCTGCGTGCGGCCCAGCCAAATTTTGTTCCTGGTGAGCAGATCTTCGTATTCGTCAATATGTCCGGGAAGGGAATCCACCACGCGGCGAACTCGCTCCAGCCAGTCCGGCGTCGGTTCCAGCGCCAAGCCCCCGACGCGGAAATAGCTAGTCATCATCCGCTGGCCGGATAGGTATTCGAAAATTTTCAGAATTTCTTCGCGCTCTCGGAAGGTGTACAAGAACACGGACATCGCTCCGAGGTCAATCGCGTGTGTCCCGAGCCAAACGAGGTGTGACGCGCAGCGAGTCAATTCCGTCAGCAAGACACGAATGTACTGCGCGCGCTTGGGAACTTCCAGTCCCAGGAGTTTTTCCACTGCGAGGCAATAACCCAAATTATTCGAGAGCGGCGCCAAGTAATCAATGCGGTCTGTCAACGTGATGGCCTGCGAATACGTCTTCGCTTCGCACGATTTTTCGATCCCGGTGTGCAGATAGCCGATCACGGGCTGCGCCTTCACCACGATTTCGCCGTTCAGTTCCAAAATCACGCGCAACACGCCGTGAGTGGACGGGTGCTGCGGCCCCATGTTCAGGACCATTGTTTGCGCTTCGCCAGTCGGTGTTTCGACAGTCGTGGTCATCGGTCACGCAACCTTTTTTGCAAAGCTAGTGCGTTCTGCAAAGCGCACGCGGCGCCTCATCGGTACCCCTCGGTCGGATAGTCCTTGCGCAGCGGATATCCTTCCCAATCATCGGGCATCAGGATGCGCCGCAGGTCCGGATGTCCTTGAAAGCGAATGCCAAATAGGTCGTAGCTTTCGCGCTCGTGCCAGTTAGCCGTCGGCCATACGCCGGTAACCGAAGGAATCACCGGATCGTTGCCCGCCAGCTTGACCTTTAGCCGCAACCGGTCCCGGCGATCAATAGATACAAGGTGATAATTCACTTCAAAGCGCGGCTCGATCGGAAAGCGGTCCACGGGCGTGATATCTGACAAGAAAGAAAAGCGAAGAGATGGCTCAGTCGCAAGGTATTCCGCAATACGCTTCAAGTGCTCGCGAGGCACCACCACGGTGATTTCGCCGCGAAATCCAAGCACTTCGGAGACAGCCTCACCGTCCCACTCTTTGAGTTTATGCACTACCGGGCTTTTATCGGCGTCCTGTGATTGCACTATGGATTCGATTCCCGAGAAGCGGCAGCTCAACGACTCCAGTCGAGCGCGCCCTTCTTCCAGAGGTAAATGTAGCCGGCCAATAAAATTATAATGTAGAGAAGCATCTCTACAAAACCGAAGACCTTCAGATCGCTGTAAACCAAGGCCCAGGGATAGAGAAATATCGCCTCGATGTCGAACAAAATAAAGAGCAAGGCCACCATGTAGAACTGAACGGAAATCGGCTCGCGCGCATCGCCCGTCGGCCGGATTCCGCACTCGTAGGGCTGGTCTTTCTCGCGCGAACGCTTGTGTTTGCCGACCAGCGTGGATACGACCACCAGCGCGCCCGCCAAACCGCAGGCGAGTATAAACATTAGCAACAAGGGTCCATAGCTATCGAGGTAGTTGCTGTTCATTTTCGTTGCGCTGTTATAATAACGGCCCGAGTGCAGCCGGTCAAATGAACTCTCGATTACTTCGATTTTCGCTCGTTTCACTTCGGCGCAGGATGAGCGAAGGGAATTACTGTCAATGAGTTCCGGGTTTAATACGGACGTCAAGGTTGGCGACCAGATCTTTCACGTTCAGACCGAAGATCGCGGCCCGAACCACCCGATCATAGACACGGCCGTGTATCAGAATGGCCGCATCCTCCACCGTCGCGCTTCCAACTACGAACAAGAAGCCGGCGACACCCCCTATACCGCCGAAGAACTCCGCCGCCGCGTCGAGGAACAGCATCGGGCTGTGATCGAGGCGATTCGCTCAGGCGCATTGGACGCGGAAATTGCCTCCGCCGAGGCCGCCACACAGGCCACTCGGCCTGGCGGCATCCAGGTGCAGTTGCTCAATCCGGGTTCGTGGCTTTCAGCCGGGAAGGTGTCACTGGAACTGGAAGTTTCGCGGCGAGCAGATCGCCAGCCCCAAGTCGGCGCCCAGGTGCAAGCCTTGATCGAAGGAGCGCTGGACGGTGGCAGTCATTCGGGCACGAGCGACGAGCAAGGGCGCGTCCGCATCCATTTTCCGCTTCCGCCGCTGGGCAAGGGAGATTTGGCATTGGTGATCAATGCGCAAGCGGAAGCTTGGAAGGATGAAATTCGCTTCGCGATGCGAACGCGCGGCAAAAGTCCCACCGCCGGCGCTAGGCAATGACGGTGACGATTAACGGTGAACGCCGCGAAATCCCCGATGGCTTGAATGTCACTGGGCTGCTGGAACATCTGGGAATGGCGCGCGATCGCGTGGCAATCGAGCGGAACCTGAATATCCTGCCGCGGGCCATTTGGAATGAGACGCGGGTCGAGCCAAACGACACCTTCGAGATCGTTCAATTCGTCGGCGGAGGCTAGGGGTTGGTTTTGGCTGGCGCGTTAGCTGCCATGATCTTGCGCGCCGGATCGTTGTCGCAGTAAACGCGCCATTCCAGCACGCGTCCATTTTTTACGACGGCTCTCCAGGCGGCGGGAATTTCCCAGAAATTCTCTCTCGGCAACTTGCCGTTCACGGCCAGCGTGCCGTACGCCTTCCCAAACATCGCGACCACATCACCGTGCTCGAATTCGTCGGTCACTTCAATAGCGTAGTCGGGGAACAACGAGAAATACATCTTCCAGCCCTGCCGCATTTGCTCAGCGCCCCGGAAGGTTGTGTTCAACGAGTCTATGAAAACATGATCGCGAGTCATCAGCGCCACCAGCCCGTCTAGGTCGTGATCGTTGATCTTTCCCACGAACGCCATCGCCACATCGGCAGAGCTAGCTTGATTCATCGCTTCGAGCCCCTCCGTTTGAAGTAAGCGCCTTACCCAATTTTGGTTATCAAGACGCTCGAGAACTATAGTCCGGAAAGCAGATGCCCGAGCTTGTCTTTCTTGGTGCGCAGGTAGGAAGCCGAATGACGGCTAGTACGCGGGCGGCAGGGAACGCGCTCGACCACGCGAACTCCGGCGCGTTGCAGTTGGTCAACTTTGTCGGGATTATTCGAGAGCAATCGAACCGCACGAATGCCAAGCGCTTTCAGCGCCTCGGCGGCAAATTCGTAGTCACGAGCGTCGTCGGCGAAGCCGAGGCGGCGGTTGGCTTCCACGGTATCGAGACCGGCATCTTGCAGTTCGTATGCCTTCAGCTTGTTAATCAATCCGATTCCGCGGCCCTCTTGCGGCAAGTACAGCAGTACACCGGAAGGCTCTTTGGCGATCTTACGCAGCGAGAATTCCAGTTGCGCCCGGCAGTCGCAGCGCTCCGAGGTAAAAACGTCCCCGGTAAGGCACTGCGAATGGATGCGAACCAGCGGCGGTTTGCCGCCATTCATGGCTCGGCCTTGCGTCCCTTTCAGCGCGCCATGCTGAATCGCGACGGCTTCTTCTCTCGGTTTGCGTCCTTCGATGCCGAGAATTCGAAAAGCGCCAAAGCTGGTGGGCAATTGCGCCTTCGCGACCACGCGAGCTTTGCCCCTCTTCCCGGATTTTTTATGCGGCTTCATGGAACTCTTGATTATAGCAGGCTTGCCGGAATCGCCCGTCTTCACCCCTGCCGGCCGGCGCCAGCGAATCGATTGACCACTTCACGCGCCACGGATGCTCGTTCTCTTTACATCGCCGCCTGCTTTGGCTAACGTAGCTCAGGGACGAATCAGAAAGCGTATGCTGCGCACCAAGTAAACACAATGATTGGCACCCAAGAGTTGATGTTCGGGCTGGTGCTGAAAGTAGGTTTCGCGGCGTCTCTTGCGGCCCTGCTCGTCCGTTTCCGTCCATTCCGCAACCTGCTCTTCACCGAAATGCGCGATTCCGATCAAAAAGTAATGCTGCTGCTGTTTCTCGCTCCGCCACTGGCGATCGGCGTGTTGCTGCGGCTGGTTGGTTATCGCTTCTTCGATCTCACGCTCGAAGGTTCGTTCCTCATGGGATTGATCGGCGGCCGGATCGTCGGGCTACTCGGCGGCTCGCTGATCAGCCTGCCTGCGTTTGGCAATCACGAGTGGCTCTCCAGTCCAACAGCTGCGCTGGTGGGTCTGCTGGCGGGATTTGTCCGCGAGACGATTCCAGAAAAAGAAGATGTCTGGCATTTCGGCCCATTTCTTTTTCTTGGCATTCCCCAGTGGATATGGAAGCTGGTGCGCTATCGTACCGGAAACTGGGCCATGCTGCCGCTCTTCGCTTGTGTAGCAGTGACGGTCGGCGAAATTGAACTCGCGCAGGCCGTGAAAGACCAGTGGCTATTTTTCTATCGTCCCAGCAACTGGGGCTACGCGCTACTAATCGTGATGTCCTCGATGATGTGCGTGGCCATGGCCATTAAGATTTGGAACAACACGCGCATCGAGATGAACCTCGAGCAGAATCAACAGTTGCTTTTAAAAGCGCGTATGGATGCACTCACAAGCCAGATCAATCCGCATTTTCTCTTCAATACGCTGAACACGGTTTCTTCGTTGATTCGCTTCGATCCCGACATGGCGCGCGGCGTGGTTCTGAAACTTTCCAACATTCTGCGGAGGCTGCTCCGCAAACATGAAACCTTCGTGCCCCTGCGCGAAGAGCTCGAATTCATCGACAACTACCTGGACATCGAGGTGATTCGCTTCGGCCGCGACAAATTGCAGATATTCAAAGAAATTGACGAACAGACATTGGAAACCTTCGTCCCCAGCATGTTGCTGCAACCCATGGTGGAAAATTCCATCAAGCACGGCCTGGCACCCAGGCTCGAAGGCGGGCAGATTCATCTGCGCACACGGCACGTTGACGGACGCTTGCTGATCGAGGTCTCCGACAACGGCATGGGTATTCCGCCAGAGCGCCTCGCCGACGTTTACGGTGGCGGTATCGGTATCAGCAACGTCCACGAGCGCCTGCGCTTGCTCTACGGCGATCAATTCAAAATGGATATTCGCAGCCAGGAAGGGCAGGGCACGCAAATTCACATTGAAATTCCAGAGCTCGCTACAGCAGAGCCCTTCGCGGGGCTGTGATCGGGCTGGTACGCTTGTAGTGTTCGTTGCAGCCCGGGCATTCATTTTGCGGCATGGCAGCTCCGGATGGCGTAGAATGACGGCGCACAACTAAGTCCAGGCGAACAGGTGGAATGAGCGAAGACTCGGAAAAGAATGGCGCGCGATCGGCAATAATACTTCTCATTCTAGTGTTCTTGGTCGCCGGTTTCGGCGTGAAATTCGGCTTGCAGACGCTCTCCTGGATCGAAGCCAAACTTTGGGCGTCAGAGGATCCCTGGCTCGCGACCGTTCCACAACCTCTTCCGGCTCCGGCCGCTGCTCCCAAAGGTCCGCAACTTAAAGCATCCGATTACGAGTTCAATTCTCCCTGGCCCGGCAATCCAAAACCGGTGGGTTCGCTCACTGCAACGCAGTTTCGCTATGACACTGGACAAGTGATCGTGTTTTTTGATCCCGAATCGCAAGTAGATACAGTGCGTGCGATGAAGACTTCCAATCCCACGGAATATCAGAAGTTTGCGACTGTTTTCGCCGACAAGCCCATCAATTCGAACTATGAACTTTATCAAGACGTGTACAGCGCAGCGCCCGCGCAGCTTTCGCCGCTGATGGACACACGCGATGCGTTGAGATCGAACGCGCTGCTGTTATGGAAGCTTTCGTTCGGTTTCGATCTTCCGGCCGACGGGCAATTCTATTCGTTCGATTGGGGAAAAATTCGAGGCTTTCAGTTCGGGGATCCCTCGAAGCGGCGCCCGATTGCGTTGCGGGCGTTTGATGAACGCGACCATCAATATCGCTTTATCCTCACGGTCGCGGATGGCTCTTCGGGCAAAATTACGCAGGACGACGTAGACACCATCCTCCAGACCGTCCAGCCGGTGCCGATAGCCGAACGCTGACCTCTTTCAGTGACCTCACGGCCGCGTCAGCACCGAACCGAAGTCCTTAGCTCTTTTCTTCCTCGATGCTTTGGATCCGGATCTCGTCCACCCGGCCGTCCAGAATGCCGATTACCTGCACTTTCTTTCCGGCGAATCTTTCGGCCTTCTGCTGGTCATCCAAGTGGTACCACACGTTGTTGACGTCGTCTCTCAAAACAAAAAGCGCACCGTTCTTGCAAACGATCGTCCCTTCGAATCTCTGAGGCTGGTCCTTCGGGTCGGACTGCTGTTGGATTAAGAAGCCTTCAGCCGCTGACTTCGAGGTTAGGTGGGATTTCGGGCTTGCCGACGCAACCACGGTACATAACGCAAAACCGAGTACCACAACGACCGCTAACCAAGGTTTCATGTTCTCTCCATGCCGCCTAAGGGCTCGATCGCCCGCTAGCAAAGAGCACGGACCCTGCCAGATCTCGGGGACTATGTCCAAATCCGCGAGGCGTTTGCACGAATGCAGAATTCTCTGTAACGGGCAGAATATGCTCGATTCCGAGAAAACTTACCTTCGGGCGGTTGTCGGGAAAAGAGGTGAGGAATTGTTACCTGCCGGCTAGATTGCGGGCACGTGATCAGCAAGGCCTGCTTGCTCCAATACCTTCGCGTAATATCTTTCGTATTGCGGGATTACGTCGTTGGCGCAGTATTTCGCTTTAGCATTAAGGCGCGCTTGCTGGCCCATTGATCGTCCGCGGTCTGGCCGGGTCAGAACCTCCAGCGCATAACGCGCCCCGGCTTCCACATCTCGCACCGGAATCAAATAGCCGTCGACGCCGTGCGTCACGACCTCGGGGAGGCCGCCGACGTTGGTGGCAATCACCGGAACCTCACAGGCCATTGCTTCGAGCGCGGCCAAGCCAAACGATTCCAGTTCGCTTGGCAGCAGAAACAAATCGGCGAGGCCCAGTTTTTCCTGCACCTGGTCCTGCTTGCCCATGAAGAACACATCTTTCGAAAGATGCTTAGTTCGCACAATATATTCCGCCGCGCCGCGGTCAGGACCGTCGCCCATCATAACGAGTTTCGCAGGAATCTTTTCGCGCACCCACGCGAAGATCTCAACGACATCCGTGATTCGCTTCACTGGCCGGAAATTTGAGAGGTGCATCAGGATTGGTTCGCCGTTCTTGGCCCACTGTTTGCGCCCTGTCTGATCCTCGCAGCGTTTATAGAGATCGCAATTGACGAAATTCGGAATCACTTCGATGGGCCGTTTGATCTCGAACTCTTGAATGGTTCGTTCGCGCAGATAGTTGGATATGGACGTCACTCCATCGCTCTGCTCGATCGAAAATCGCGTAATGGGCAAGTAGCTGCGGTCGTTTCCCACGAGTGTGATATCGGTGCCGTGCAGGGTGGTAATGAATGGCAACTTCTTCGGTTGCGCCATCAACCGCGCCAGCAAGGCGCTCACCGAGTGCGGAATGGCGTAGTGTACGTGAAGCAAGTCCAGCGAAACCTGCTCCGCTACCTCAATCATCTTCGTCGCCAGCGCCAGTGTGTAAGGCGGATGGTCAAACAGCGGATAAGAGGTTACCTCTACCTCGTGAAAGTGGATCCGCTCGTTCGTCGAACTCAGCCGAATGGGCATCGCATAGCTGATGAAATGGATCTCGTGGCCACGCGCGGCAAGCTCGATACCGAGTTCGGTAGCCACCACTCCCGAACCGCCATACGTTGGATAGCATGTGATCCCAATTTTCATGAGTGTCCTGGCAGTCTAACAGTCGCTCGCGTGCCGCGAGTGCACCGTCTTGCTTGTACGGTCGCTGACTTGCACCTAACGGCGGCTGGGTGCTAGATTCGCGCCTTCCTGTCTGGCATTAGACGAACCAGCGGGCATTCTCGATGCGGCGACTTTCAGGCAAGGTAGCGCTCATCACCGGAGGCGGTACAGGCATCGGGCGGGCCTGCGCCCTGGCATTCGCCCGGGAAGGGGCCAAGATCGCGGTGGCTGGAAGGCGAAGGGAGCCCCTGGAAGCCGTCGTACACGAGATTGAGGGCGCGGGCGGCAAAGCCCTCGCACTGACCTGCGATGTGACTCAAACGGCCTCGGTGGCGGCGGCATTATCCCAAAGCGAACAGCATTTCGGTCGTCTGGACACCATCGTCAACAATGCCGGAGCCGTGGTGGTAGCGACCGCGGAGCATACCTCTGACGAAGACTGGCAAAAGGTGATCGCGGCAAACCTCACTGGAACATTTCTGGTCTCGCGAGCCGCCTTACCCCTGCTTCGCAAAGCGGGAGGCGGCTCGATCGTCAACATCGGCTCTGTGCTAGGCCTCGTGGCGCGCAAAGAGCGGGCCGCCTATTGCGCGGCCAAGGCCGGAGTGTCCGGACTTACAAGAGCGATGGCGGTAGACCATGCCAAGGACAGAATTCGAGTGAATTGCATCTGTCCCACGATCGTGGAGACTGAGTTAGGAATGCAGTCCATACGACAAGCGCCCAACGCCGAAGCCGAGATTCAGAGACGGATCGCAGAAATACCCATCGGTCGCATGGGTACGCCCGAGGACGTGGCGCTCATGGCGGTATACCTCGCTTCGGATGAGGCTTCGTGGGTCACCGGGGCATCGTTCCCGCTCGACGGAGGCGTCACCGCTTACTGACATGGCCCCACAGCGCAAATCGAAATCCATCGAGCTTTTGGCCGTTGAAGAACTGCGCCGCCGTCTAGCTGAAAACAACACAGCGAAACAATTCGGATTCGAACTGATGGAGGCGAAACCAGGCAAGGTCATCCTGCGGATGAAAGTCAACGAGCACCACTTGCAAGTACACGGTGTAGTTCACGGCGGTGTACTAGCGGCACTGGCCGATACCGCAGGAGGGCTCGCTTCCTACATGGCATGTCCACCGGGCACACGAGTGGCGACGATCGAGATGAAAATTAATTATCTAGAGGCGGTGGAAGGCGGCAGCGTCACTGCGGAAGCAATTGTGGTGCGGATCGGCCGTCATATCGCCGTAGTCGATTGCGACGTCCGGGATGGCTCGCGCAGGTTGGTGGGCAAAGCCCTAATGACTTTTTTTGTCGGTCCGTTCAGAAAAAACCGCAAGAAGCGTCACGCCTGACGCAGATGTCCGCCCGGTCGCAATATGCCTGGCGCCGAGATGCGCTTTATTGTTCCTGTTCGTCCGAGTCGTGTCCGTGTCCGTCGGAACCATGTCCGTTGGATCCGTGGGCGCCATTCGAGCCGCTAACTCCACCTTGAGCGGCGTCTTCGCCTTCTTTATAGAGGTACTTGATGCAGTGCTTGTAAACGAGCAGGTTGGGACTGCCATAGCGCGTGAGCTTGATACAATCACGATCGTACCATTCAACGCTGCCGCGCAGAACTTCGCCGTCCGTCAGCACCACCGCAACAGGAGTTCGCGACTGCATCTGTTTCACATAGTAGAAATTTTCGGCGTGCGTCTGCTCCGGGGGCGCGGGCTTCTTGCGCTGCGGGCCTTGCGATGGAGGGGCCTGAGGCGGACGCGCGGGGAATTGTTCCTTCACGTCCGTGAGAGTAGGGCGGAAAAGCTTACGATTGACCATGAGGACTCCTTGGATTCGCTACTTCCTTATGACTGTTCGATGAGCGTTTGGGTTGCAGTATTTTTACAAAATTATTAATTCGCTCACCTCGCCTCAGCGAGTGCTCAATGAAACCAATACGGCGTCAAGCCCCAACTGGCGGCTGACATTGCGCTTCAAACGTCCCTCCAGTAAGTCCAGTCCTTGTGTTGCGCTCGAGACCCACTCCAAATTCACTTTCTTGCTGAGCGCTTCCAGTTCACGATGTAAATCTGGGTTACGAGATAGACTGTTCTTCGGACTCTGGGAGAGTTCGAGAAGGTCTGTAAGCAGACTATAGAACAGCGTTAGTATATTTTCAAACGATTCCTTCTCTTGCTTGGCGAGTTGCGACGTGGCCGCGAAAATTTCCGCGGACTTGCCGCCGTCGATTGCCTTTTCAAGCAGACTCAAAACGCTGCGACGCAGCCGCGTGGATTCATCCAGGTTTAACGCCAACGCCACGCCGGGGCTGCCGCTGGAAAGTTGAGCGGCAAGCTTTCGCTCCGGCGGCTTTGCTTCGGTGCGCTCCTTTAGAAACGTCTCGATCTGCGCGGCTGGCACCGGCGCGAAGTGGAATTGCAAGCAACGCGACCGGATCGTTTGCAGCAGGGAATCGGGCGTCGGCGCCAATAGGATCAGCGTCGCGTATTCCGGCGGCTCCTCCAAAATCTTCAGGAAGACGTCCGCGTCGTTCCAGCGCATGGTGTGAGCGTCGTCCAGAATGAAAACGCGCCGCCGGCCCTGTGGTTTGAAATAAGCAGCACGTTGTACCGCGCGCAATTGCCCTACGCGGATCATTGGCCGCGCCACGGGAGCCAGCCGGCGCACGGGATCGGGCACGAGCAGCCACACGTCCGGATGCGTCTCGATGATCAGCGGCATTCGCTCGACCGCCGCGGAATCCGCGCTCTCGCCGCGCTCCGCGAGCCCCGCTGTTATTAGCGGAGCCGGGTTCGCCAGCGGCGTCATGCGCTTGCAGGAATCACATTCGCCGCAAAAGTCGTCCTTAAGGCGCTCGCAGTTCGCGGCCTGGGCAAACATCCGCGCGAGCTTGTACTTACCGATTCCGCGTGGCCCCGTGAACAACAAAGCGCTCGGCGGACGTTCACGCCTGAGCATCCCGCGCAGAGCGGTGACGATCCGTTCGTTGCCAAGAAATTCGCTGAAACCCATCGAGCTACCCTTTCATCTTGAGCGCCGGCAACAGGCGCGATTCAACCGCTGCCAGGATTTCCTCGTGGATCGCTTCGGGGTTGCGCAGATGAACCGGCGAAGACTTTTCCGGGCGCCGCATTCGACCTACTTCGCGCAAAGCCTTGTCCTCCATTCCGCGAATCCGGTCACCGGCTGGGTCCGAGCATTCGATCCTGATCCAGTTCGGTTGCCGCGCAAGTTCGTCATAAACTTCGGACGCGGCTTTGAGGTGTGTCAAATTTGCTTCTTGCAAATCGCGTCTCCGCTTGGTGTACCCGCGCGCGGCTTTTTCGCCGACTAAGCGATGTGCTTCACTGGGCGGTACACGCAGGTAGACAACCAAGTCTTCCTGCGGCAGTCCGTAGATTTCGTATTCGAGCTTCTTCAGCCAGCTCAGGAATTCCGGCTGTGCCTTGTGCGGCACTCGCGCTCCCTGGTGCGCTAGATTCGAAGCAACATAACGATCCGCCAGCAGCACGCGGCCCGCAACGAGGTCGTTTTCCAGCATCGGTCGTGCTTCCCAGCGATCGCCCGCGTATAGTAGCGCCGAGAAATGCGGGTCCACGGCCTCGAGCGGCCCGAATTCGCCATTCAGAAACCGCGCAACGAGTTTGCCGAAGAATCCATCGTAGCGAGGAAAGCTTACTTTGGTGAACGCGATTCCGCGCGAAGCAAACGCGCGCGCCAGCATTTCGAGCTGCGTTGCTTTTCCGGAGCCGTCGATTCCTTCCAGGACAATAAATTTTCCGCGCGCAGGCATCGAATTGCGGTCCAGTCTATCACACGGGTGATCGCAAACTCGTGGCCACGGCTTTTGAATCTGTTTGCTGTTGGTTCGATTTTCCAAAGTCCAAAGCACAATTTCCGGTCTCCGATTTTCACCGTGCTAGAATCGCTTCGATGGAGAATCTTTCCCAAACAATCGCCGCGAACCTGGCGGAGGTTCGCGAACGTATGGCGCGCGCCGCGCAAAGGTCCGGGCGTCGCTCCGAACAGATCACAGTGGTGGCGGTTTCCAAGACGCATCCGGCGGAAGTAATTCGCGCGGCATATGAAGCAGGAGTCCGCCACTTCGGCGAAAATCGAGTGCAGGAGTGGGAATCAAAGCAGCCAAAGGTCGCTGATCTGGACGCGATATGGCACCTCGTCGGCCACTTGCAAAGCAACAAGGCCCGTCGCGCCGCGCATCTTTTTCGCCGCGTGGATTCACTGGACGATCTTGCGCTAGCAAAAAAACTGCACGCAGCCGCCGACGCGGAAGGGAAGTGCCTGCCCGTTCTGATCGAAGTCCACATGGGCGGCGAGGAGACAAAGAGCGGCGCAGCAGAGGCCGATCTGCCATCGCTCGCGGCGAGCATCGCTCCATTCGCGCACTTGGATTTTGCAGGATTGATGACCATCCCACCGTTTTTCGATGATCTCGAGCGCGTACGGCCTTATTTCCGCAAACTGCGCGAACTTCGCGACGACGTGAGCAGGCAACTCGGTCGCCCGCTGCCGATTCTCTCCATGGGTATGAGTCACGACTTCGAAATCGCCATCGAAGAAGGGGCAACAGAAATTCGTATCGGCACCGCGCTGTTCGGCGCTCGTGCCGTCCAGCCATAAAGCTGGCTGGCCGCTCAGCTGGCGCCGTTATTTCCTTTTGCCGCTGGGTCGTGAACGAGAGACCGAAGAGTCCTTCTTTTTCGGTCCCCCTGCTGCTTTCTTTTTCGCGCCGCGCCTTGCAGCTGAACTGCCGGCCGCAACAACGTGCTTTGTCAAATCGAGCGTAAATTGGTCCAGTGTCGAAACCGCACCGGATGTTTCATCCACCCCCAAGGCTTGGCAAGAGATTGTGGAGGAATTGACGGTCAGCCGCAGAAACCCATAGACCTTGTCGTTGTATGCGTCCAACGTAAGCTTGTTACCCTTGCCGTCATTTCCAGGGACGCCTGGTTTCGGCAGCGCGCCTTTCTGGCCCGTTCGCACCGCGCTCAAATTAAAATAGCCACCATTTCCTGCGACCAAATAGGGAATCTGCCGTCCATCGCTGGCCATCACACGTGAATACCTTTCGTACAAGTGTGCGTGCCCAGAGAGCACCAGGTCAGGCCAAATCCCAGCCGTTTTGCAGGCGTTATCAATTTCCTGCAGCATTTGCGGGCTCGGGAAGTGCTGGCTGCTGATCGTAAAGGGAGGATGATGCACGGCAATAATCAAAGCAAAGGGATCGCTGCCCTTAGCCGCGCGCTGCGCTGCCGCAGCCTGCAATTGCGCGACCAGAAAACTGGATTGCTGAGCACTGGCCGCGCCGCCGCTTAACACGCCCGTCGTTTCGCTGGTATTGGAGTACAAACCGATGATTTTCACGAATGGCGCGTTGAGAGTGAAATAGACGCCCGGCTCCGTCAAAGTCGTCCGCGCGAATCCTTTGGCGGACGGGTCCTTCGTAGGCTGTCGACTGCAAAAATTCTGATAAAACGGCTGCAGCGAGTACGGCACCGGTTCGCTGGCAAATAGAACTCCGTCGTGATTTCCGGGGATTGCAAATATGGGACCGGCATAATCGCGATACGGATCGTAAAATTGATCGTAGTAATAGCGCTCTTGGCCGAAATAATATACAACATCGCCAAGGTGAAACAAAAACGAGGCGCGACCGCTGCCATAGTCCTTGCCGGCGAGATCAGCGCTCAACGCATCGGCCACCGCAAATTGATGCGAGGGCTCCTTGATCCCGCCGGTATCGCCCACGGAATGAAACACGATCTCTCCTGCCGCCTGAATCTGCTGCACAACACTGGCACCCCATACATCAGCCAGGGCCATCACCGGCGGATTTTTCCACGGAGCGGGAATCGGCTCGGTGACCGGCGTAGTCTGGATTCCGGAGTCCGCGTAAACATCCTTGGGGTCGAACGTATCAAAATTGTCAGGCGACGGCTGCGGGTTAGCAAATGCAAAACCGGTACTGGACATATGGAGCCTCTCTTTCTGGCGTGAAGCATTAGGAGCATTTGACGCTGGGTACAACCTAATATACTTGTGTTGCGCTCTCCTTACAGGTTCGCAACATCGGCGATGACAGGGCGAGCTTTCCGCCTACGAGCGAGGAACAATTCGCGGGTACGATAACAAATGGACATAACCGTCAATGCGGATTCAATCTCGTTTCGCGTCCGTGTCCAGCCGGGGGCGAGCCGCGACGCCCTGGAAGGCAGCCACACCGGCGCTCTGAAAGTGCGCCTCACCGCGCCGCCAGTGGAAGGCCGCGCGAATGAATCGCTAAGACATTTTCTCGCCGAGCGTTTGAACCTGTCCCTCTCGGCTGTTAGAATCGTGTCCGGCGAAAACAGCCGCAACAAGCGCTTCGCAGTCGCAGGTATCACGCGCGAGCAAGTGCTCGCGCTCTGCTAACCGGCGGCAAACACAAGCAAAAAGATCAGGGGCTGATTTCATGCGGGACATTAAAGCCATTCAATCCGAACTGCGCGCAAATAAAATTGACGGCTGGCTCTTTTACGACCATCACCATCGCGATCCCATCGCCGGCCACATCCTCGGCCTGGACGATCACGCGATGATCACTCGCCGCTGGTTTTACTTCATTCCTGCAAAAGGGGAACCGCGCAAGCTGGTGCACAAGATCGAGCAAGGCTCCCTCGATTCGCTCGACGGCAAGAAATTTCTCTACGCCGGATGGGAAGAACTGCACAAGACCCTGCCCAAACTCCTCTCCGGCAGTAAAAATATCGCGATGCAGTACTCGCCGGAAAACAACATCCCTTACATCGGGCTCGTGGATGCTGGAACCGTCGAGCTCATCCGCAAGCTGAAGAAGAAAGTAGTCAGCTCCGCGGATCTCGTGCAGAAATTCGAGGCGAGCTGGACACCAGAGCAGCTCGAAAGCCATTTGGAAGCCGGCAAAATAGTGGATCGCGTCACCCGCGAAGCCTTCGCGCGCGCTGCCGCTTTTGTCCGCGAGGGGAAACCGCTAGTCGAAAGCGAATTGCAGCAATGGATTTTGGAAAAGTTTCGCGCGAGCGGACTGACCACTGCTGAACCTCCCATTGTCGCGGTGCAGCCAAACAACGGCAATCCGCACTACGAGCCGAAAGCTGGCTCGGCGCGTCCTATCCGCGCGGGCGATCTATTGCTGCTCGACATCTGGGCCAAATTGAATCGTCCCGGTAGCGTCTACTATGACATCACCTGGGTGGGTTATCTCGGCGAGCGCGTGCCGGATTCTTACGCGAAAATTTTCCGTATCGTGAAGAGCGCCCGCAACGCCGCAATCGAATTCGTCCAGACATCTATCGCCAAGAAACGCCCGATTCACGGCTGGGAAGTAGACCGCGTCGCGCGCGAGACTATTCGCAAAGCCGGTTACGGAAAATATTTCGTCCATCGCACCGGGCACAGCATCGGCCAGGAAGTTCATGGCAACGGTGCAAACATGGATGGCTTGGAAACGCGCGACGACCGCAAAATTGTCGCGCGCACTTGCTTTTCGATCGAGCCGGGAATCTACATGCCCGAATTCGGAATCCGCAGCGAAGTGAATATGTATGTCGGCGAGAACGAGGCGCGCGTCACGGGCGCCATCCAGGAAGAAATTCTTCCGCTACTGGCTTAGGTGATCGTGAGCGAAGTACCTGTCAACGACAAACCTCTCGACAATCCGCCAAGCCCCTCGCCCACGTCGGCCGCCACCAGGAAAGGCAGCGCCCTCGCCCCGCTTGCAGCGATCACCGCCTGGCTCGTGCCAGGCTCGGGACACTTGTTTCTAGGCCGCTGGGGAAGGGCTCTTGGATTTTTTGTTTCGGTCGGAGGACTCGCAATTACGGGGTACCTCTTGCGGGGGAATGTTTTCCCTCCGCATTCGGGCGACCCGTTCGGCACGCTGGGATTTCTCGCCGATGCCGGTTCGGGCGTCTTCTACTATCTCTCTCGCTTCTTCGAAGCCGCCGGTCCGAATGTATCTCGCGCCACAGGAGACTACGGCACGCGCTTCATCGCGGCAGCCGGAGTAGTAAACGTGCTCGCCATCTTTGATGTGCTGGAAATCGCGTCCGGGCGGAGGAACTGAGTGTTCGTGAGCTTCTTCATTGTAGATCGATTGAAGCTCAGTCACTTCGGCATCTTGCTCTCGTTCGCTCTGTTCGTTTCCATGGCGCTCGCGTGCCTGACGCAGCGCACGGCATCGAACTGGATCAAGTACACGCTGTGGTCATTCGCACTGTTCGTCGTCATCAGCGTTGGCGTGGCCTGGTTGATGTACCCCATCTCGCGTTGAACGTCGTCGCGCCAGCCGGTAGCAGCATTCCTTCGCACATGTGCCTCTGGCGTATCCCGTCTTGCGTTGAACCTCATGCGGGCCCAGCAAGTAACGCGTTCCCTTTCGTGCGGGCGCTTCACGTTTCTTCCGGTCAGCGCGTCGTCGCGACCAAACGCCTTCCAAGAAACACATTCCGGCCAATGTTTGACAGCTTTTTCGCTGCGATGTTACATTCAATCAGCGCCGAGGTAGCTCAGTTGGTAGAGCAGCCGATTCGTAATCGGCAGGTCCCCGGTTCAAGTCCGGGCCTCGGCTCCATCCCCTTTAGGGTCCAGCCCGGAGACATGGGTTACACAACGTACCTAAGACATAGGTAACACCTTTGGGCCGAAGGGATTTTCGAGCGGTTCGAGCACCCGAGTCTCCAGATCGAAGTACCCCAGATCATAATCCATAAAGCTTACCAGCCAGATATCGTCTTGAACTTCTTTGATGCCCACGGCCTGACCAGCAAAGACCTGACTAAAATTGATTTTCTTGCGACCGAGACAGATGCGCCCGACAACGAGTGACCACGATGGTTTTATCGTGGAGGGGATAGTCGATGTCCGGCAAGCCGGTGTAGGGGCGCGGAGAAGGTTGGTAGACCTCTGCGGGACACTTCATGTCCAACGCTTCGTGCGGGCGTTGGTTGTTGAAGATCTCGATGAAGTCATCGAACCTGGCCTGCTGCTGCAGGAAGTTTGAACCGGCCGGTTTGGTAGTTTCCTTTTTTAAGGTGAGGTGCATGCGCTCATGACGGCCATTTTGCTGAGGATGGCCCGGCTGGATCCGTTCGATGCCGATACCGAGACGGAGCCACCAGACCGCTAGTTTGCTACGGTTGAACAGGGCCTAGGCGGAAGCGAAGGAAACACCGTTATCGCTGCGAATGCTAGCCGGCAGGCCGCGCTCCTTAAAAAGCCTTTCAAACACGGTGAAAGCGAAGTCTTCTTTGGTGGAGCAGAGGGCTTCACAGCTGAGCACACAACCAGGGCGGGGAAGTTCACAGCAGCTTGTAGCCGAGGAAGAGCAGCGTCGTCGCCAGCACCGGTTGTAGGACCCTTTCTGGAAAAACCGTGCTCATCTTGCTTCCAATCCACACTCCGGGGATGGAGCCGATCAGCAGCGCCCCCAGCAGCGGAACATTGATGCTCCCGATTCCCAGGTGACCCACCGCAGACACGCCCACCAGCAGCAGTGCATGAAGAATGTCCGACCCCACAATCCGCCGCAGCGGCATGTGCGGGTATACAACCACCAAGCAAGCCACGATCAGGCTTCCGCTTCCCACCGACGTCAGGCTCACCAGAAAACCAACCAGCCCGCCGACAACGGATGTCCCCCACGCGGGCCACTTCATTTGGGCAGGCTCGGCCTCGTCCTTCTTTCGCGGGCCCCGCAGGCAGCGCGCAAACAAACTCAGCGCCACGCAGATTAGCGCCACTCCCAGCATGCGCATCACAACTGTGTCCATCAGGTTTCCGCCGCGGCTCCGCAGGTAAGCCAGCAGGGCGATTCCCGCCATCGCTCCGGGGATGCTGCCGATTGCCAGCCGCTTCACGATCGTGTAGTCCACCGTCCTTTGACGCGCGTGTACGAAGGCGCCCACGCCTTTCGTCAGCGTTCCCCACACCAGATCGGTTCCCACCGCAATAACCGGCTTGGCCCATCCCAGCAGGATCAGCGCCGGAGTCATTAGCGCCCCGCCGCCCATCCCGGTCAGGCCCACCAGCAGCCCAACCACAAAACCCAGAAACGAGACCCTAAAATCCATGTACCACCTCACTCGTGGTAGAACACCCGGACTCGGTCAGCCTCTTGCCTTCGTGCTCATCCTATTTTCCGCCGTGGCTGACGTCCGCCAGCGACGTGTGATCCAGAATTCCCGATGCCGCGTTCCGCACCGACAGAAACACGCGAAACAGCGAGCTGTGCTTCTTGTCGCGCTCCACGTGCCGCCGCAACGACTCCGCGTCTTCAAACGGGGCCAGCGGCCCGTCAATCGTCCGTATGATTTCGCCGAGAAAAATCTTCATCGGCGGGCGCTTCAGCCGGTATCCACCCTGGGCCCCGCGCGTGCTCTCGACGATCCGCGCGTGCTTCAGTTCCAGCAAAATCAGCTCCAGAAACTTCTCCGGCAGTTTCTCGTCGGCCGCAATTTCGCGAATCTTGACTGCGCCCTTGTCGTATCGCCGGGCGAGAAGCATCAGGGCTTTGAGAGCGTACAGTCCCTTTTGCGAGATCTTCATGTGGCTCGGCTATTGTCCCATTGCTCGCTTCTTCACGGTCTTTGGTCCATCCACGAAAAATGTTCTCAGAAGGGAAACCGCAGCGAGAGAATCCAGTTGTGGTTCGTCTTGTGGTAATGGGTGACCGCAATCTGCTCTCCCGCCACCACCACAAAGTGCACGTTTCGGGCAAGTCGAAATCGGCCCACACCGATCCCCGGAGTCAGGTAGGTCGTCTTCTTGCCGTCGGTCTTGCCGTCCTTATAGAACGTCGAATTCACCTCGCAGTCCGGCCAGAGCAATTTCAAGAGATGATACTGAAAGGTTGTATTGAATACGATCTGTCGTCCTATGATCTTGGTGTCCCCTGTTGGCAGAACGCCTCCGATCGTGGCTTGAACGTCGAACCTGCCCCAGCCTTTACCAGCAGCAAGGATCGGTGACACGCTCGCATCCGGTGATCCGTTTGTATAACTGCCGGTCGGAATGGTGGCGTTCAAGAGCAGCGTCACAATATAGTCGCCACCCTCGGCATTTGCCGAAACGACCCGGTATCGCATCGCCAGGGGCATGTCGCCAAAGCCATCCATCATTTTCGGCTGGTTGTGGACGATATAAGGAGGCAGTAAAAGGCTGACGTCCAGTTTGTCAGCCACAATAAGTTCAAGCCCCTTGTTGCTCCCGTAGTTTTCGGAATACACGCCGTTGGTACCCTGCTGCCAGCCAATGTCGTAGCGAAACTCCTGCTTGAGACGCGCCGTTTGCGTCATCAGCGGTGAGACCCAGTCCGGTTGTTCTGCCTGGGAGCGTTTCACCATGTCTCCCCAGGACTTAAAAAAGCCGCCCTTCTCTGACGCCGGGTATGCAACCGCCCCGTTTGGAGACGGCGGGTTCTTGGGCACGGCGAGTGAATCATTTTGCTTTGCAGCATCGTCCGTGCACACCGCGTCTGCTGACGATCGGTGCTCCTCCACTGGCGGTGCCCCGGCAATTCGAGGAGCCTGCGAATCTGCGGAACCACAAGGCTGCAATCCAGCGGATGCTCGGGGTTCCTTTTTCGCTGCCGCTCCTGTGTCCTGGTCAGCGCCGTCCGCCGCGATGAGCGGCACGGCGGAAAACGAGATCGTCAGCAGCAGAGTCGTCTTGAGCGCTTTCTTGATCGCCAGCATCAAGTTCTCCTAAGAGTTGCGGCTCAATCTCCCAAGAGACTGGTCGGTTGGCCGTGAACTTGGCTGCAAACCTCTGCGCCGGACTATTCGTAAGACTATCCACCGGAGCTTCTCTAGAAATCCCATCAACTCCACTAACTCCATAAAGTCTATTTCAATGCTAGACAATAGACAACCAAAATCCTGGCACGCTCTCTGCCAAAGCGCCCTTTCCCCACACCCATAAAAATGGCTCCGCCTCATCCTTTTGTTTCTATCGGCTGTCTTTACAATCGATTTCAGCGGCCACACTACGGGAACGGACCTTGCTGTGGATGGTGTCGGAATGTAGGAATGAATTGTCTGAGCAAACTTCATTGGTGCGTCCCGCCGATTTAGAGAGGATGACGGGCAACTCTTCCTAATCTTGTAAAGGAAGGGTTGCCGACAAACCGGCCGTTCCCTTCACGGTGTCGTTGCGCACCGACTTCAGATCGCGCAATAACGCTCTCGCGTTCGTGATGATCGAATTAGACCATGTAAGACGGTGGGCGAATGCCCTTGTCGCGAAGATAGATTTCCGCTTGGCCGCGATGATGGGCGACGTGGACGTACATGGCCAGCAACACGTCGCGTCCCGGCATGCGCCCGTCAGGGGAATTGTGCGGCGTTCGCAATTGCTGTTCGGTGGCGCTGGAAATGACCGCCGCGCAATATTCGAAGGAATCGCTCAGAAATTTCACGTAACCCTCTTTCGTCGTGGGCGAGGGCATCGCCGGCGGTTCGGCGTCTTTCAGTCCGGCGCAGAACTGGTAGTTGGTGGCGGCGATATGCGCCATCAGCTCGCCGAAGTTCATGGATTCGGGATGCGGCCGGAAGCCGTACTCGCTTGCGGGCATGGCATTGGCCACGGCGATGGATAGTTTCGAAAGCGCGGCAAAATGCCTGAAATATTCCGCGGCGGGAGTGACGAGCTCATTGGAGGCGGACTGCGCGAAAGGCACCGCTGCGAGGCAGCCGGAGGCCGCAGATGCTTGCAGCAATTCCCTGCGTGTGATTTTGCTTTGATTCATCGCTGAGCCTCGCCAATCCTTGCGTGCGCCATTGTTGCGACAGCATCTGGTCGTAATGACGATAGCGGCGAGCGAAGGTTAGCGCCCGTTCGGCGCACGCTATGGGATCTGGGCTTGTCACCGGCAAACCGGAAGTAATGCCTCCGGGTTGGCCGGACAAATGTCCTGGTGGTCCGCAAAGGGTAATTCCTACAGGTTCGCAAACCGCTGATTCCACTGAGGTGAAACTAGCCGCCTGAGGTGGTCCGCCGGATACAGCTTGTTGACCACCGTATCCAGATGCCTCCGGTCACCCAGTCTCGTCATCCTTGTGCGGTCAACTCTGATGCAACGTTTTCGCGGTCGTGTCTCGTTCGTATGGCCCTCGCTTCCGGCGTAGCGCAAGTCGCAAACTGCACGACAAAACCGTGGAAGATCACCGTGCAATCCTGGCGAAGTGGGTCAAGGATATGTCTGGCGGAGGGGTTGTACCTGTGTCGAAGCGGAGAAGTTTCTGACGGCTGAGTCGCAGACACGAAACGTTCGAACGTCCGCGATTTGAAAGCGGGACCTGTTGCGAATCGCTAAACTGCCAGAGAGTCGTTTGATAAGAATTCTCACTACCCACGGCAATGTCGCGCGAGGTTCGGAGAAAGCTGACGTGAAACGTTCCCACGACCATTCTCGATAGATTAAGCGACGAAGAACTCGTGCATCGACGCGAATTAAAACCGGCAGAGCTTATTCCACTTTTCCGGTCCCGCGAGCAAGTTGAAGAGGAAACTCGATCTCGCCGAGTTTCCTCCCCAGGAGCTAAGGTCTACCGCCGGAAGTCGTATGACGTACCTGCGGATCTGTTTTCAAGTCAGAGGAAGACTCACCCGTCGAAGAGATATCCTCTGCGCCACTGTTCTTTAGAACTTCCTTGGCTCGCTTGATTTCGTCAGAGGTATCACAATGAACGGAAAGAAGAATACCTCCCTTTTTCAAACGTCCTTCGTAACGCTTGGCCTCGTATTCAGGAATGCCCATACCGATCAGCGCACCAGTAACTCCGCCAACGGCTCCTCCAACTCCCAACCCCGCCAAACCTGCCATGATCGGGCCTGCGGCTATGAACGGGCCAAGTCCTGGGATTGCCAGCAGGCCGACGCCTGCGAGTACCCCGAGCGCTCCACCCAGCACGGCTCCGGTGCCAGCTCCGGCGGTCGCGCCCTCTGGCGCTTTCGTGGCTTTTTCTGCGGCTATCGGCTTCGAGCCCAGATTCTCTGGAAGTAGAGCCGAGATGTCGGCGGCCGAAAACCCTGCTGTCACCAAGCTATCGGTGGCTAAGTCAGCGGCTGCCACCGTCGTGTAAATTCCGAACACTGCTGTTTTCTTATTTTCCATCTTGCATCTCCTATGCCTATCGATTTTGAAGTCAAAGCGCTGCTACTACTGCGTCGGCGGGACGATCGTCAAATGATTGGTAACGTTTCCTGCACCCGCAACCTGTGTCGCTTTTTCGCCAACCGCCGTCTTCTCATCTGCGGAACGGACGGGTCCCTTCAAGGTAACCTTCCCGTCACGAGTTATAATTTTGATGTTGTGAGCGTAGGTCGAGAGCGATTTGTCGTCCATGATAGCGCTCCGAATTTGCTTGGTTGTCGCGCGATCGGCAGGATTCATCTTTTGCTGATCGGCTGTGGTGGCACCTTTATTGGCATCACCTTGATTCGTTTTGGTATTGTCGGGCGCAGGCTGTTGGTCTTGCTGGATGGGACCAGCTAAAACTGAACCAGCGAAAAGTACGGTTGCCGCCAATATCCACACATATTTTTTCATTTGCGTTTTATCTCCCTTTGACTTTCGCCCCTGGAATTCGCTCAGAGCCAATTCGTGCTTGGAAATCTGGGGAAACGTCATGTCCTTGGAAACGGGTTGTTACGCCTTCGCGGCTTTGCCCTTAGGCGATCGGACGCGGGTCGTTGCTTCCTCTCTGGATTCGTTTTCTTTTTCGATTGTCATCTTGTCAGCAACTTTGGACAGTTTCACATCTGTATCTTTTTCTTCCTGAAGAGTCTGACTGAGAAGTTTCGCGGCTTCGGTTTCACCAAGTTTCTCAGCCATTGCGCGTACGGTACCGTAAGCCGCGATTTCATAGTGCTCCACGCGCTGAGCCGCGCCGATCAATGCGGCGTCCTTCGCGTCACCTTGGTAATCCTCTTCCGCTGCTTCTCCACCTTCCTTTATTAGACCTTCCATGCCGCTGCAATGTTTGCCAGTCGGTTTTTGGTCGAGCCCACGGAAAATCTGTTCCAGACGATCGACGTGCCCCTTGGTCTGTTCCAGATGCTGTTCAAAACCGTTGCGGAGTTCTGCAGACACGCCAGCTTTCGCCATCTTTGGCAGGGCTTTCACCAACTGGCTTTCTGCGCTGTAAATGTCCTTGAGTTCGTCAACATAAAGCTCTTTCAGTTCTGATTGCTGCACTGTACACCTCCGGAGATTTTTGGTTCGTGTTAGTTTGGGGGCATCACACGCCTTTAACCATCCCGCTGAACCTGTATTCTGGCATCTCGAAGAGTGTATGAATCGTGAACGTAGGGTCGACAACAGAAGGCACCGACAGGCGTCGATGCGTGTGCTATTTCGCGATATACTAGGTGTCGGCCCATAAATACCATCCCCTCAGACACAAACTACCCTCAACGCCGGATAGGTTCCTGTGCTTGTCACGGTTATCCTTGTCAGATACTTGCCTCGTACCAATCGCAAAAAGGCCCCTGGTGGTTCATTGCGTTCCCACTGGACTGTTTATGTGCGGATAACATGAAAAGAAAAATTCAAGTCTTAAGACCTTGTGATCGTCAGTTCGTCCTTGCTGACGCACGAAGATCAAAAATGGCCCGATCAGCTCACTCCTATGTTCGCGGCAATACGTTGAAATTCTACGAGTGGCTTGAATCGTCATCAGGGAAATTGATCCCCCAAGGTCCTCCCGTATGGATCTGTGGGGACTGTCATGTGGGGAATCTTGGCCCCGTGGCCGATGCGAACGGTCGCGTGCAGATCGCAATCAGAGATCTAGACCAGACAGTAATTGGAAATCCCGCCCACGATCTCATTCGTCTAGGTCTTTCCTTAGCCACGGCTATTCGTGGCTCCGATCTTCCGGGAGTAACCACCGCGCTGATGCTCGAACAGATGGTAGAAGGATATGAGAGCGAACTGGTTCGTAAGCACACACCTATGCCTACAAAAGCTGTGGGCCGAGTTCTCAAAAGAGCGCTGAAGCGCAGATGGCATCATCTGGCTGAAGAAAGGATTGATGACGTTCGCCCGGAAATTCCTCTGGGCAAGCGTTTTTGGCCTCTTTCCCCCGCGGAGAAAAAGGAAATCGCACGAATGTTCGAAGCCCGGGAAGTGCGCCGCATGGTTACTTGTTTGCAAGATCGTGACGAGGGTGACGATGTCGCGGTATTTGACTCAGCCTATTGGATCAAAGGTTGCAGTTCACTCGGTCGCCTAAGATTCGCGGTTCTGCTCGGCGTAGGAAAGAAAAAGCAAAAAAATCGGCAGTTTTGTCTGATTGACATCAAAGAGGCTGTTCAGCCAGTCGCGCCTCATTCGGCACGGGCTCCCATGCCTCGCAACAATGCCGAAAGAGTTGTTGAAGGCGCGCGCAAGCTTTCCCCGTACCTCGGTCAACGGATGCTGCCATGGCGGTTTGAGAGAAAACCGGTCGTGCTGCGAGAACTCCTTCCCCAAGATCTCAAATTAGAAATGGATCAACTTACCCGCGATGAGGCGATATCGTCAGCCCGATTTCTGGCATCGGTGGTCGGCAGAGCCCATTCCTCCCAGCTAGATCACAAAGCCCGAAGTAATTGGTTAACCAGTCTACAGAGGAGCCATTCCAAGAAGCTGGACGCGCCGTCATGGCTTTGGGCCAGCGTCGTCGAGCTTGTGGCGATTCACGAAAGTGCTTATCTCGAACATTGTAGACAGTACGCAATTGATGCAGCTTAGGATTTTACCAAGCCGCCCCCGCCCAGACCTGTTCGGACCGCGAATCCTTGTTAGCGGGTGTTGCTCACGGCGAAATATCCCTGAGCGCCGCTTTCTCTTAAATCCTGCGGTGATATGATCGCCTCAACGGAGATGGCAATGCCTGCTGTCCACGCTCACGCTCACGATGACGATTCCCTATTCCAGATTCAGCAACCTGTCGAGCCGCCTTCTCTTGATAGTCCTGCGAACGCACTCCTTAAGCGCACCGTCAACCGCATACGAGCGAGCCGCATACACAGCATGCAAGCTCCATCCGGTATGTCTTTCTGGGACGAAATCTATCGAACGATTAAGCAGTATTGTTGGCCGCTCGGACGGTAGCAGAAAAGCACAATCATCATTGCGGCGAGTCAGTTTATAGCCAGAGCGCAGAGCGTTACGATCCCGCAGAAGCGGCTCGCTTTCTTGCAGACGTTCGGACTCTTGGAGGTCCCTCAAATTCCAGAATTTCTTTAACACCATATACGCTCTCTTCGTTGCAGACCTTGCATCGGAGCGCGAATGCACGAGACTTGGCATCTTGACCCTCGCTTACTTCACCACGCTTTAGCTCCTCATAAAGCACGGAGGTTGTCCTGGGAATGGGAATTCGTTGCTTGCAACGAGAGCAAAGGACACCCCAATAATGACTCTGCGTTATCTCTTGAATCATGACGAACCTCACAGGGGACCTGATGGACTACCGCGGAACGCCCAGCATAGCGCCAAATCGAATCTCAG
>Ga0210396_10000420_pt1 | contig 57317 bp, 50 predicted proteins | sample IncBWH17OmetaG_FD_155466 | JGI IMG/M metagenome (GOLD analysis project Ga0210396, IMG submission 155466) | Forest soil microbial communities from Barre Woods Harvard Forest LTER site, Petersham, Massachusetts, United States - Inc-BW-H-17-O ... | reverse complement strand
AATGCCCCCTTTTGTTTCTAAAACCCGGTCTGAATTGTCAGGCCGGGTTTTATTACTACGTCTTTAGCAACAGAACTATTTATATCCTGCTTATGACCAGTATCAGCCTTCTTGAAAACCAGACCATCCAGATTGATTTACCTGGGAAAGGTACTGCAGGGTATACCTGGACATATAAAATGCGCCCCAAAGGCATTCTCCAGATTATTCAGAAATATCTGGTGCCCGAAAGAGGTCTTGCAGGTGGCACGGCTGTAGAACGATTCAGCGTTACCGGTTTGGAAACCGGGGAATGCCGCATTGATTTTAAGCTTTCGCGCAGCTGGGAAAATGATAAAAACCCGCTTGATTCCAGATCCTACCTTATTACCGTATTGCCGGCATCCTGATTGGATACCGTTCATTGGTAAAAGCTCCTACCGGCTTTCTGAGCTTCCTTTTTAACATTGACTTTATTCCCCCGATTGATTAACTTCGCTATACGAACTTGATCTGTTCTTTCCGTTCTACAACATAAAAAACACGTATGAAAAAAATAGGCATTATCGGTTCCGGCACGGTCGGACAAACTCTGGCCAATGGTTTTCTTAAACATGGATACTCCGTAATGATAGGCACACGCGACAAAAACAAGCTTAATGAATGGAAAAGCAAAGCCGGACCTAATGCCCAAACAGGCTCATTCAGTGAAGCGGCTGCTTTTGGAGATATTATTGTGCTGTCGGTAAAAGGAAATATTGCCAAAAAAGCACTGCTGCTGGCCGGAGCAAACAACCTCAAAAACAAAACAATTATTGACACCACCAATCCCATTGCAGATGCTCCTCCGCAAAATGGGGTCCTGAAATTTTTCACCAATCTGGATCAAAGCCTGATGGAGCAGCTTCAATCTGCCTTTCCGGACGCACATTTTGTGAAATCATTCAGTTGTATCGGTAGTCATTTCATGGTCAACCCTTCGTTTGCCGGAGGCAAGCCAAGTATGTTTATATGCGGGAATAACGAAAATGCAAAAAAAGAAGTAACCTCCATTTTGGATCTGTTCGGGTTTGAAACGGAAGATATGGGCAAAGCCGAATCAGCACGTGCCATTGAACCATTGTGTATGCTCTGGTGTATCCCGGGAATTCAGAAAAATCAGTGGACCCACGCGTTCCGCTTGATGAGATGACGGGGATCATCCCAACATCTGATTCCTGTCATTCACCCCCTTGGAAGTAAGGAATACTTTCGTTCTATCATATGTTGCCAGATGAACAACTATCTTATCAATAACTTCAGCAGAATGGGCGCCTCTGAACTTTGTGACTACATTGAAAAGAGGCACCATACTTATATTCGCCTAACGGCTTCTGAACTTGCCGACCACCTGGAAACATGTCTGAAACTGGAAAAAACCGATCATCCGGAACTAAAAGAAATCTTAATCCGTTTTAAAGAGCTTCGTTCGGAACTGGAACAGCATTTTAACCGGGAAGAGCGGATTTTGTTTCCCCTTATTCGTGAGCTACAGGAGGCGAAAGAAAAGAAAATGCCTTCTACCATTACCTCCTCCATGCTGGAAAAATCGCTGGACAAAATGAATGACGATCATAAACAGATTTATCAGCTGCTTCAGCTTCTTCGCACTCTCAGCAAGGATTACCTGGCCCCTGAAAATAGTGCTCCTACATTAAAAAAGAGCTATCAGGAGCTGCATGATCTGGAAGAAGATTTAATGAAACAATTTTATCTGGAAGAAAATATCTTAAACAATAAATTAATCAGCCAATGAATACTTTTCACTACCATATTGCGGCAGAAGCCATTGTCCGGATCTTTCTGGGTATCCTCTTTTTTGCCCAGGGATACGATAAGGTTTTTAATATCGGTATTGCTAAAGTCATTGAGAATTTCGAGTACCCGGTAAAACTACGTCACCTGCCTCGTTTCCCATTGGTAGCTGCCGCCTATTTCACTTCTTTTGCCGAGCTCATTTGCGGGGTTCTGCTCATCATCGGTTTTATGAAATATTATGCCCTTTACATACTGGGAATTGATATGCTTATCGTTTGTGCTTCCTTCTCCATGCTTAACCCGTTATGGGATATGCAATATGTTTTTCCCCGGTTAATATTGCTCATAACACTTCTTCTGCTTCCTTCTCAATGGGGAGTAGTTTCTATAGACTATCTTTGGTCTGTGATCCGATTTATACGACATATACTTAATTCTTAAATTCAGGGCTATGAACATTAAAACCATTTTTATACCTACTGATTTTTCCACTTCATCCGACAATGCAGCAGTTTATGCCTGTGCCATGGCTGCCAACACCGGAGCAAAAATACTGCTGTATCACGCCTATCATATTCCCGTTACGTCTGCCGAAGTACCTGTCATGATTGTATCCACCGAAGAGCTGGAAAAAAACAACATGGACCGGCTCAAACAATATAGAAAAGAGCTGATACACAAAACCGGCACAAAACTTACCATTGATTGTTTCACTACTCCCGGATTTGCAGTAGAAGAAATTGAAGAGCTTTGCGAAGAGAAAAAGCCGGATCTTGTTGTCATGGGTGTTTCGGGCCATGGTCAGGTAGGTCATGCTTTACTAGGAAGTGTTACCACCGGTGTGCTGAATCATATTCAGGTCCCTTTGCTTATCATTCCCGAAAAGGCCGTATTCAAAGGTATTTCTAATCTTGCCCTGGCCTATGATTATCATGGCGATTTGCCTGAAGGTACCATAGCCCTGTTGAAAGGGTTTATTAATCTGTTTAAGGCCAATCTGCAGGTGGTTCATATAGGTCCTCCGAGCGAAAAAACTGATTTGAAAGAAGCCGTAAGCGGTATCAGTCTGGAAGATTCAATTGCAGGTGTTAAACATACCCTCCACTTTCCGGAGAATAAAGATATTATTGAAGGACTTACCGAGTTCGAAGAAAAACAACGGCCTGATTTGTTGGTGATGATACCTAAAAAGCACAGCTTATTGAGTCGTATTTTTCATGGTAGCGTATCCAAACGAATGGCTTTTCATACCCACATTCCTATCCTTGCCTTACATGCCTGATGAATTATGGAATACAAAGACTATTATAAAGTTTTAGGAGTTGATAAAAAAGATTCCGCTGAAGTCATTAAGAAAGCATACCGCAAACTGGCTGTTAAATACCATCCGGATAAAAATGCCGGTAATAAAGCGGCTGAAGAAAAATTCAAAGAGATCAGTGAAGCATACAATGTTTTAGGAGATCCCGAAAAACGGAAAACGTATGATGAGCTGGGCGAAAACTATATGCAATACCAGCATGGTGGAGCCGGTGCAGAAAATTTTGACTGGTCCAAATGGCAGAATTCCGGCAGACAACGCAGCAGCGGTGGTTTCAATCCTAACGACAACGCCGACTTCTCCGATTTTTTTGAATCTATTTTCGGGCAGCAGGCAGGTGCTTCTTCAGGCGGGCGTACCAGACGTCAGATGAATGGAGAAGACTATCAGGTGGAAGCCGAACTGGATCTGGAAGAAGCATTTGCCGGAGCCAAACGCCAACTGAATGTAAATAACACCACCCTCGAAATTACCATTAAACCGGGAGTCCGTGAAGGACAGACTTTACGTCTCAAAGGTAAAGGCGCTAAGGGATTTAATGGAGGTGCTGCAGGTGATATCCTTATTACCATACACATAAAAGAACATCCTCATTTCCGCGTGGAAGGACAGGATCTTCATGCCGAGGCCCCGGTTGATCTTTATACGGCCATCCTGGGTGGAAAAGCCCTTGTCAGAACCCTCAAAGGATCTATCCGCATAGATATACCGGCAGAAACAGAGAATGGTAAAGTGCTGCGTCTCAAAAAAATGGGAATGCCTGTTTATGGCAAAAAAGAAGAGGCCGGCGATCTGTATCTGAAAGTAAAAGTGATCCTTCCTAAAAATCTTTCCGACAAAGAAAGTAACCTGTTTAAAGAGCTCGAAGAGGGGCATAAGAAAAAGCATCCTCAAGCCTAGGTTCATAGCCGGATATTATTATTTATCAACATCTTATCTTCATCTGAAGCATTAGTTGATATTTGATATAGTTTTCCATCAACAGGAAGCGCTACCATTAATCCGGAATTTATGTCCAAACGTCTGCTTATTATTATTGCTGCATTAACAGCAGCCATTGTACTTTCTCTTTCCATTTTTAAACATACTGCCAAAGGGCATATGCAGGAAAAAGTAAACCCGGCCTTCGGTGCTTATATAGCTGCTTATACTTCGGGAATCATTTCCAATGAAAGCCATATCCGGATTCGTTTTGCGTCTGAAGTAGCTACTATAGCGGAATTCGACAAACCGGTAAAAGAAGAAGTATTCAATTTTTCCCCTTCCCTTCCCGGCAAAGCCTACTGGGTGGATAGTCGCACCATCGAATTCAGGCCATCCAACAGGATGCCTTCCAATCAAAAATATGAGGTAAGCTTTAAACTGGGTCTTGTTCAGAAAGTGCCGGATGAATTCCAGCATTTCGAATTCACCTTCCATACCATGCCTCAGCTGATGGATGTAAAAGTAGACGGCATAAAAACCATAGACCGGAAAACTCTTGCCTGGGAACAGCTCAATGGTATTGTACGAACAGCCGATGCCGCCGATAATAATCTGGTTGAGAAAACACTTACGGCAACCCAGGATGGAAAAACACTTCATATACATTGGGAGCACAGCGATCCTGCTACCCATAAATATACGGTAGACAGCATACAGCGAAAAACAAAAGCTGGAAGCATTGAACTGAGCTGGAACGGAGAAGCCATTGAAGCAAAACATGCAACCGGCACCCACACGGTTGCCATACCGGCATTGGGCGATTTTGAAATATTGGATCTGAAAGTAAATCAGGGCGCCGATCAGTTTGTTCGTATTCAGTTCAGCGATCCCATACAGGATAAACAGTTCCTCGACGGTCTTATCAGCTTATCCGGAACCAGCGGTATCACCTTTACCATTCAGGACAATGAAATCAAGGTGTATCCTCCTGCCAGGCTCAGTGGAAACAGAACCATCAGCATCTTTCCCGGCATTAAAAACATTCTGGGTTATGAATTGAAAAACAAAATGGTTACCCAGCTGGATTTTGAAGAGCTGAAACCGGAAGTGAAGTTAGTAGGTAACGGGGTTATTCTTCCTGCTTCCGGCAACCTGCTGTTCCCTTTTCAAGCCGTTAGCCTGAATGCTGTAGACGTAAAAATTGTACGCATTTATGAAAAGAACGTAGCCCAATTTTTACAAGTCAATAATCTGGAAGGTGACAGAGAGCTGCTACGCGTGGGTAAAGTGATTTTCAAGAAAAAAGTCCCTTTAAATGTACGGGGTGGCAGCGATGCCGAAAAATGGAATACCTATCACCTCGATCTGAGTGAAATGATTCATGCCGAACCCGGAGCCATTTATAAAGTGGTAATCGGTTTCCGTAAATCATACTCCACCTATCACTGTGATGGAGCTGCCAAAAAGAATGATGCGCTGGAAGAAGTTCAGCAACCCGAAGAGGATATGGACACTGAAAATGAAAATTGGGAAAACCAGGGCTATTACGGAGACTATTATCAGGAAGGTTATAACGAAGAAGGTTACGAAGGAGATGGAGATTATAGCGACGGAAATGGTGACGGACAAAGCTATCAGGATAAACGCAACGACCCTTGCAACGCGCTTTACTATGGCCGTCAGCATGATGTAAGCCGCAATGTACTGGCATCCGATTTCGGACTCATTGCCAAAAGAGGCACCAACAACTCCATGCTTTTTGTGGTAACGGATCTGAAAACAACCCTTCCCATTGCCAATACGGTATTGGAAGTATATGATTACCAACAACAGCTTATCTGCTCTGTAAAAACCGACGGAGATGGAATGGCCAAAGCAGATATTCCTCACAAACCATTCCTGTTAATAGCCAAAAAGGGAGAACAAAGGGGCTATCTGAAGCTGGATGAAGGTTCTTCTTTATCGCTCAGCGCTTTTGATGTAAGCGGTGATGAAGTACAAAAAGGAATCAAAGGATTCCTATATGGAGAACGGGGAGTATGGAGACCCGGTGATACCCTTTTCCTCACCTTTATTCTCGAAGATAAAGAACACAAACTCCCATCCACTCATCCGGTGGTATTGGAACTGCTTAATCCAAGAGGACAAGTGGCCCGGAAAATTATCCGTACCAAATCCCTGGACGGATTCTATGATTTCCCTGTCACCACTTCCGATGATGCACCTACCGGCAGCTGGACAGCGCGCGTAAAAGTGGGTGGCGTTACCTTCACCAAAAATATCAAGATAGAAACCATTATGCCCAACAGGCTGAAGATGAATCTCGATTTTGGCAAAGACAAAAATGTTTTTCTGGGCAAAAATAATTCGGCCACACTTACTGCAGCATGGTTACATGGAGCGAAAGCAAAAGGATTGAAGGCAAAAGTAGAAGCCACCCTTTCGCAGATGCGAACCACCTTTAAAGGATACGACAACTATATTTTTGATGATCCGGCTACCACTTTCTCGACCGAAACACAATCTGTTTTTGACGGAACCCTCGATAATGACGGAGTAGCTGTGTTCACTCCTAAAATAACTATTGAAGGGGCTCCCGGCATGGTAAGGGCGGCTTTTGTTACACGGGTGTTTGAAGACGGGGGAGGATTCAGCATCGATCGTTTTACATCGGCTTACTCTCCTTACTCAAGTTACGTGGGAGTGCTGATGCCGGAAGGAAAAAAGTTCAGTGGAATGATTGTTACCGATACCGACCATGTGGTTAAAGTGGCTACAATAGGACAGTATGGGGAACCTCTGTCGAAGAAGCTACAGGTAAAAATTTATAAGCTTCAATGGAGATGGTGGTGGGAAAACAACAATGGAAATGAACTGTCCAATTATGTTCACAGCACCTATTATCAGCCTGTTGAAACCAAAGACATACAAACCATCAATGGAAAAGGTCAGTTTACCATTCGGGTCAATCGTCCCGATTGGGGCCGTTATCTGGTGCGGGTAACAGATCCGGAAAGTGGTCATTCCAGCGGAGGCGTAGCATTTTTCGATTGGCCATCCTGGGCAGGAAGCACACCCAAAGGAAAAGAAGGCGCCACCCTGCTTTCCTTTACTTCCGACAAACCCAAATATCAGGTAGGAGAAACGATCAAGCTTACCATCCCTTGCGGAGATTCGGGACGGGCTTTGATTTCGGTTGAAACAGGATCCAAGGTATTACAGGCTTTCTGGGCCAATGCACAAAAACCAAATATTACACTCAGCATTCCTGTTACAGCCGAAATGGCTCCTAATGTGTATGTACACGTTACCCTGCTGCAACCACACGGACAAACCAAAAATGATCTCCCCATACGATTGTATGGAGTCATTCCGGTGTTGGTCGAAGATCAACACACGCATTTAAGACCGGTAATACAAACAGCACCTGTATGGAGGCCGGAAGAGATGACGAGTATAACTGTTTCGGAAGAAAACGGAAAAGAAATGACGGCTACCCTGGCCGTGGTGGATGATGGATTGCTGGATCTTACCCGTTTTGAAACTCCCGATCCCTGGAAGGTGTTTTATGCGAGGGAAGCGCTGGGAGTAAGATCATGGGACATGTTTGACATGGTGATGGGTGCGTATAGCGGAGAGCTTCAACGCATCCTTGCCATTGGTGGCGATGGAGATGCCGGCAACAAACCAGCTGCCAAGGCCAATCGCTTTAAACCCATGGTCCGTTATTTTGCACCTTTCCATGTGGCAAAAGGAGAAAAGAAGGTGATTCGTTTTAAAATGCCTCAGTATATCGGCTCTGTTCGTGTTATGTTGATTGCCGGTTATGAATCGGCTTATGGCAGCACCGACAAAACTGTTCCGGTACGTAAACCCCTGATGGTGCTTGGCACACTCCCCAGAGTAGTTGGACCTGGCGAATCAATGGATTTACCTGTTACCATTTTTGCCATGGAAAAGAATATCCGGAATGTGAACGTGACCGTACATACCAACGAATTGTTCAGCGTAGAGGATGCTTCTACCAAGAATATCAGTTTCACAGAAACGGGAGAACAGGTGGTTAACTTCCGGGTGAAAGTAAAATCGGCTCTGGGTATCGGAAAGGTAAAGATTGAAACAAGCTCCGGTGCCGAACATGCTTCTTACGATATAGAGCTGAACGTTCGCAACCCCAATCCGCCTATTACCAGCGTAATTGAAACCGTTATAGAACCGGGTCAAAGCTGGAATACTTCTTACAGCCCTATTGGAATGGAAGGTACCAACAAAGGAACGCTGGAACTCAGCTCCATCCCTCCTATCAATCTGGGTGAACGACTTAAATATCTGATTGAATATCCGCACGGATGTATAGAACAAACTACCTCCTCTGCATTCCCGCAGCTTTATCTGACCGAGCTTATGGAGCTGGATGATAATTTCAGTAAGGTTATTCATAACAATGTAAGTGCTGCGTTGGAACGACTGAAACAATTCCAGACCTCTTCAGGCGGATTCGGATATTGGCCGGGAGATAATCTTGCTTCTGAATGGGGCACCACCTATGCCGGACATTTTATGCTGGAAGCAGAAAAGAAAGGATTTGTATTGCCTTATGGCTTGCTCGAAAACTGGAAACGTTATCAGAAACAGGTGGCAGTAGACTGGATTCCGCGTAATGATAAGAACTACTATTATAATGACGATCTGGAACAATCCTACCGCTTGTATACCCTGGCTCTTTCCGGTAATCCCGAACTGGGTGCTATGAACCGGTTAAGGGAATATAAAAATCTTTCCATTGCAGCGCGTTGGAGATTGGCAGCCGCTTACCTGCTGGCAAAGCAGGATGAAGTAGCAAAGACACTGGTAAACGGAATTCCGGCCCTCGTTCCACACTACAATGAAATGGCGTATACGTTTGGTTGTTCGGAACGTGATGAGGCCATGATACTGGAAACACTCACCTTGATGGGCCAGCGTACAAAAGCGGCTTTGGCAGCCAAAGACATTTCCACCATGCTGAGCAATCATAACTACTGGCTCAACACACAAGCTACCGCCTATTGTTTAATGGCTATGGCTAAGTTTTCAGCAAACGGAGGCACCTCTTCGGAGCTGAATTTCGGATTCACTATTAACGGAACGGCAGGCAGCCTGGTATCAAAAAAGGGAATGTCTCAGATCAATTTAAAAATGAAAACGCCTGACGGAATTTCTTTAACAGCGGTGCCGTTGAGCGTTCAAAATAAAAGCAAGGGTATTCTTTATGCCCGGATCATACTCGAAGGGGTTCCGGAAACCGGAGATCAGCATGAATATGATAACAACATGCAGATGAATATCAGCTACAAACGCATGGATGGAACCAACCTGGATGTGGATAAACTGGAACAGGGAACAGATTTCTATGCCGAAGTAACGGTGATCAATACCAATCCCCGATCTGATTACAAAGAAATGTCGCTCACGCAGATATTCCCTTCGGGATGGGAAATATGGAACAGCAGGATGGATGAAACCGATCTGGAAAAGAAGTCAGATATACCTACCTATCAGGATATAAGAGACGACCGGGTTTATTCTTATTTTGATATCGGGCCCAATAGAATAAAAGTGTTCCGGGTTCGGCTAAATGCCAGTTATTTGGGTCATTTCTACCTCCCATCTGTATTGTGTGAAGCCATGTACGATCATTCCATCAGCTCTTGTAAACATGGAAAATGGGTGGATGTTAAAATGGCGGGCAAGTCCGACTAAAAGGATTAAGTAGCTAAAAGTCCTGTTTTGGTCGCGTAATATCCACGACAGGCCGAAAAATGCAGGTAACAGATCTAAGAGATTAAAAATTAATAAGATATGAGAAAAATCATGCGTGAAAAATAAATGATATTCCTTATATTTGAAACCAGAAATTCGAAGCAATTTACTTTCATCAGCACCTAACGGCTAATCTTATAGGGTAAGCAAACAAAATGCACATGAAAAAAAGTATTCTCATTATTGCCTTATTTACCGCAGTGCTCATGAGCGGATGTTATTACGATAATTATGAAAAATTGCATCCTGTTGTGGTTAATACCACACCAACAGTTTGTGACACAACAGGCATTACGTTTTCAGTAACCATTAGTGGCATCCTGAATGCTAATTGCGTTACCGGTTGCCATTCTTCCTCTGTTGCATCCGGAGCCGTTATTCTGGATACGTGGACTGGTGCACACAGACAAGTACTTAATGGTCAGCTTTTACCGGCTATCAATCACAATCAGCCGAATTCCGGCACAACCTCCTGGATGCCGCTTACCGGCTCCCTGTCTGCCTGTGATATCTCCAAAATCAATCAGTGGGTAAATGCCGGAGCTCCTAATAACTAATTCTTTATTTTCAGTCTACTTATGAAAAAAATTCTATTCAGCACCCTTGGGCTGTGTTTCTCGGTTGGTCTGTTTGCGCAAGATGAATTACTAAACCTGGTGAATGATGGTAATCAGAAAAAGGAAAAGGACTTTACTATTGCCACGTTCAAAACCACCCGTCTTTACAATTTCCACACGGTAGAAACCCAAAGTAAGCGCTCCCTTGATTTTCGTATCTCCCACCGTTTTGGCGATATGGGTCTCAGCAACGGAAGTACAGCGAGTAATTTTGGATACAATGCATTCGGTCTTGACCAACAGGCTTCAATCAAACTGAGTCTGGAATATTGTTTCGATGGCCGTTTTCAGATCGGTATCGGTCGTTGCAGTGACCAGAAAATTGTGGATGGTTTTGCCAAATACCGTTTGCTGCGTCAAACAACAACAAAAGGAAATCCGGTAAGCATTACCCTTTTTGCCGGCGCCTATCACAGCTTCCTTCGTACAGGAGATGATTATTTCAACCATAACCCTATCGGCGATCGCTTTTCTTTTTGCGACCAGATCATGATCGCACGTAAATTCAACCGCCGGTTTAGCTTACAGGTAGGCTTTGCCTATGTACACTTCAATCTGGTACCTATGTCCGGTCCTCATACCCTGGCCGATGGTACTGTCTTTACCGGAGACAAAAATGATCTGATGTATATTACGGGGGTAACACGTTATAAGATCACCAATCGGATGGCCCTTACTGCCGAATATGCATTCCCATTAAGTGGCTCCAACTACAATGCCGCCAATACGGTTAACAATACATATTATCCAACAATGGCACTAGGGATAGATATTGAAACAGGAGGACACGTATTTCAGCTGGCTGTTACCAATTCATTCGGATTGGAAGAACCGGAGTATTTTGCACATACCACAGGCAATTTCTTTAATGCCGGTATTCGTTTAGGATTTAATATTTCGCGGGTATTCGATCTTTAATTGCAGAACATATTATATTAAAAGAGAGGTTCCGGCTTACCGGGACCTTTCTTTTTGCAACAATTCTGCAACCCGCTGATCGGTTGGGAATGTAAATGAATCCGGAGTTATCTTATCTTGTGAAAGCCAGCGAAAACGGAGCAGATCTTCCGTTCCTTCGGGAAAATTAAAAGCAATCGTTTCGGTGCTAAACCGGGGAGCTTCTTTAAACATCACTTCGTAATATATACAAATGACCTGGCTAGTGGGGTTAAATACAGAGGCAACAAAAAAGTCGGTAGTATAAAAATGACGGATGACATGAACGGCCTGGCCCGTTTCTTCAATAAATTCTCTTTTCACACATTCAAGCGTTCCTTCTCCAAACTCCAGTCCTCCTCCCGGAAATTTAGTAATGAGTTTACCTTTGATACGCTCATCGGCAACAAGTACTTCCTGATTAGCGTTCCGGCAGACTCCGTACACACGGACATTAAATCGGCTACTCATTACGATATCTATTCCTTTGAATCCTGTTCTTCTTCTGAAGAGTTCTCCGATTGAGTTCCTCCAGGCTCTCCTTCCCGTTTGGCTGCTTCTATGCGGGGTCTTATTTTATGCACTTTCTTTGTTCCTTCATACATAGAGAACTTGAGAAAGCGACATTCGAGCGCTCCGTTAAAGATCATTATTTTTCTGGTGGCATGAAGGCCTACACTCTTCATTCCTTCCGGATTGGAGGTAATCAGCCATACATCACAACCGGCATACTTCTTTTTCAAGGTATCCCCGATACTCTTATACAACTCCTGAATATTATCCTGATCCATCCGTTCACCGTAAGGAGGATTCATAATAAGAACTGGTCTAGCCACTCCCTTCTTTATATGCTCCCAGGGTTCGAAATCCTTAAAATCGGTGCTGTATATCTTCACAATATCCTCTACCTTGGCATTGCGTATATTTTCTTTGGCCAAACGGGCTACATTCCGGCTCAGTTCCACACCTGTTATCTGAACTTCTTCTTCCGATATCTTATCGATTGTGGTTTGAAATATCTTATCCCACAGTGCCTGATCATAATCTTTCCATTGTTCAAACCCGAAGCGTTTACGGAAATACCCGGGAGGAATATTACAGGCAAGCATAGCTGCTTCGATCAAAATGGTTCCGGATCCGCACATCGGGTCAATAAGCGGAGCTCTGCGATCCCACCCGCTAAGCTGGATAAGACCTGCAGCAAGCACCTCATTCATCGGAGCTTTGTTGGTCTGATCCCGGTATCCTCTTTTATGAAGCGATTCCCCGGAACTATCGAGCGATACCGTACAGGCATTTTTAAAAATATGCAAATTGATACGCAGGGAAGGATTGTCCAGATCAACGGAAGGCCTTTTCCCATGTTTGTCACGAAACTGATCCACAATTGCATCCTTAGCTTTCTGCGACATGTACTGGGAATGCGTAAAAAAGTCTGAGTTCAGCGCACAATCTACGGCCAGGGTTTCATCAACCGTCATGTATTCTTCCCAGTCAATCTTTCCAATTTCCCGATAAAGGCCCTCTTCGTTAACAATATTGAACGTTTTGATGGGTTTTAACACCCTTAGTGCAGTTCTCAGACAAAGATTGGCTTTATACATAAAGCCTTTATCACCCGAAAAGCTTACTGCCCGGTTATGCTTTTCAATTTCTCCTGCTCCCAGCTTTTTAAGCTCCTCAACTAACAGGTCTTCAAGCCCAAAGAGGGTTTTAGCAGTCATCCGGTAATTACCGTTTTCATTTTCCATGTGGGTCAAAGATATTGTTAATTATTCACTATCGTTTGTATAACAATTAAGGCCAGATCCCTGCAATTACTTACATTCGCCAAAGTTTTCAAGGTTATATGCAAAAAAGTATTATTTTTGAAAACTCATGGATTTTTCATTACTTGCATCGTTTTTTAATCATTAACCCCATTCCGGATATGTGCATTAAATATCAGACTTTTACCCGTTGTTTCCTGTTTATTTCCATCGCTTCTTTTGTTGCTTTCGGATGTGGTACATCTAAACCTGGACAAGCAGAACATGGAGAAGAACCGAAAGACAGCGCTGCACCTCCGATCCTCAATATTAACGGGCAGATTTTCAGTATACCTTCTCCTATTCAGACTGCCATGCTGATTAATCAGTCAGGAGCTCCTTTTTCCAAAGAAATGCTGAATGCACCTTCCAAAGCGGCCAGTTATGAAACTACCATGGATCGCGCATTAAACCTGGGTGCTTATGGTGCCGATCTGGGATATATGACCATTTATAATGAAAACAACCAGGCTCTGTCTTATTTTGCCTGTGTTAAAAAATTGGGTGATGAACTGAGCCTTTCCAGCTCTTTTGATGAAAAACTGCTGGGCCGTTTTCAGGCTAATCTGGGCAAAAAAGATTCTATGCTTGCTTTGGTAACAGATGCTTACCGTGCCAGCGATGCTTATCTGAAAGATAGCAAACGCAGTGAAGTAGGAGCCTTGATTCTGGCCGGTGGTTGGATTGAAAGTATGCACTTTGCAACCGATATCCTGCGTACCAAACCGAACCAGGAAGTTTCTAACCGTATTGGCGAACAGAAAACATCGGTCAACAGCATTGTTAAACTCCTTGCCTCTTTTAACAAACCGGATTATGAAGGGCTGATCAAACAATTCAAAGAACTATCGGCTTTGTTTGAAAACATAGATATGAAATACAGCTTTATTGAGCCTACCCTTCAGGCCGACAAAAAGCTGACCATCATTAACAGCAAAACAGAAGTGAAAATCACTGCTGATCAGGTAAAGGCTATCTCCGAGAAGATTGCAGCCATCCGTAACAGCATTGTTAAATAGTTCTAATGGTATCTGCAACAACAACCCAACGAGCCAGAAAAGCAAGTCCTATGTATAAACCAGCATCCTTGATCCGTACCTTTTTCATTTTACTTATCTGCTTTTCTTTTCATAAGGCATCTGTTGCACAGTGCGACACCATAGCCAAGATTTGCAATAAAAACATCAGAATTCCTTTTGTCTCCGACGGACAGTCATACCGTTCATTATTATTGAATGATCAGTCTGCTGAATTTCAAACCACTTTCTACGGAGGAGCCACATACCGCGTTGCCGGTTGTACATTTGGTTCTGAAACAGGTCTTAACTTTACCCTGTATGACAAAGACAGGAACGTATTGTTTACCAATAAAGATCAGAAAAATGCTCCTTACTGGGACTTTAAAGTATCCTCTACACTCGACTGCATCATAGAAGCTAATCTGAACCCTGCTTCCGGACGTTCTTCCGGATGTGCTGTGATTTTGATTGGTTTTAAACAATAATTTTAATTTCAGAACAGGTATTGCTGGCTTGATGTACTAACTACCTTTTGCCAGCATAACCCAGGGTCAACCTTATGAGTGAACGGATACTCAAAGCCTTAATGCAATTGTTTGCCATCATCGCGAAGGTGGATGGCGTAACAAACGATGGCAGAACTGTCGTGCAGGCTTTCCTTAAACAGCAGCTCAGTTCTGATCTGGTAGATCAATACCTGAAACTTTTTGATGAGTTCATGGAAGCCCATCACCAGGTTTCCAAAAAGAAAGACGGTTCTGCCAAACGCACTTCCCTCAATTCCGTTAAGGTTTTAAAAATCTGTACCCAAATCAATTCGGAGCTTACCCAGCGTCAGAAAGTCGTTGTGCTGGCCCGGTTGATTGAGTTTATCCATTCCAGCTACGAAATTTCAGAACAGGAACTTGAATTCGTTCAAACTGTTGCTGAAACATTTAATATCGATCCGGAAGAGTTTAAACGGATGATGGCCTTTGTACAGAATTCTGAAGAGGAGGTTCCCGACTCCAATGAATTTCTGATCATCAACAGTAAGCCTGATCACCCTTTTGATAAAACAAGACATATATTCAATGAGTCCGTAAGCGGACAGATTAGGGTATTGTCTATCGATAGTGTTGCCATCTATCTGCTTCAGTATATCGGTGATGCCGAATTATACCTGAACGGACAGATCATAGCTAAAGACAAAATTTACATCCTGAACCCTGGATCTTCTATCCGGAGCTCTAAGGTTCAGCCTATCTATTACAGCGATATTATCAGTTCCTTTCTGGCTGATAAAAGCAAGAAGAAAGTCACGTTTACCGCCAAAAATCTGGAGTATAAATTTAAAGGCGGCAAACTGGGCTTAAGAGGCATTAATATGTCGGAAGAATCCGGCAAGCTGATTGGTATTATGGGCGGTTCCGGAGCCGGTAAATCTACCCTTCTTACCGTATTAAATGGAAATGAAACCCCTTCGGGCGGAGAAGTACTGATCAACGGTATTAATATCCATACCCAGAAATCGAAGATAGAAGGTGTTATAGGACACGTATCTCAGGACGATCTGCTGATTGAAGAGCTGACTGTTTTCCAGAACCTCTTTTATAATGGTAAGCTTTGTTTCGGCAATATGGGTGATGCTGAACTCATCAAACGGGTGGATTCTGTATTAACTGATATTGGTCTTTACGAAGCAAAAGATCTTAAAGTAGGAAGTCCGCTGGAAAAAACAATTTCCGGAGGACAACGTAAGCGTCTGAATATTTCGCTGGAGCTGATCCGCGAGCCGCTGGTGATGTTTGTCGATGAACCTACTTCCGGTTTATCATCCCGCGATTCCGAAAACATCATGGACTTGCTGAAGGAGTTGTCTTTAAAAGGCAAACTGATCTTCGTTGTAATCCACCAGCCTTCGTCCGACATCTTTAAGATGTTTGACAAACTTATGATTCTGGACGTAGGTGGATATCCCATTTACTACGGCAATCCGGTAGATGCGGTTATTTATTTCAAAACCCGTGTCAATCACGTTAATTGCAATGAAAGCGAATGCCCTGCCTGTGGTAATGTAAACCCCGAGCAGATTTTTAATATTATCGAGTCAAAAGTGGTGGATGAGTATGGAGAGCTGACCCGTATCCGGAAAGTATCTCCGAATGAGTGGAACAATATGTACCGCGAACATATCGAAGTACGTACCGAATTCCTCACCCCCTCTACCGAAATTCCGGAAAGCACATTTAATATACCCAACAGGCTTAAACAGTTCAAGGTATTTATTACCCGCGATGTACTGGCCAAGCTGACAGACAAGCAATACCTCAGCATCAATCTGCTGGAAGCGCCTGTACTGGCATTCATATTGTCATTCCTGATTCGTTTTTACAGCACCGATGCCTCCAATACCCTGGGCTATACCTACAGGGACAATGAAAATATTCCCGTTTATCTTTTCATGTCAGTGGTGGTATCCTTATTCCTTGGACTAACTGTTGCAGCCGAAGAAATTATCAAGGATCGTAAGATTCAAAAGAGGGAACGTTTCCTGAATCTGAGCCGTGCCAGCTATCTGTTTTCGAAAATAAGCATCATGTTTGTGCTCTCGGCCATACAAAGCATTACATTCCTGCTGGTTGGCAACTCTATCCTGGCAATCAAAGGTATGTGGATGGATTACTGGCTGGTGTTGTTTACCACCTCCTGCTTTGCCAATATGCTGGGACTGAATATCTCCTCTGCCTTCAACAATGCGGTTACTATTTACATCCTGATTCCCTTCCTGATTATTCCACAGCTGTTGCTGAGCGGTGTAATTGTGAAATTCAATAAACTAAACCCGACCCTTACCTCCCAGAGTATTGTTCCTTTCTCGGGTGAAATCATGACTTCCCGTTGGGCTTTTGAAGCATTGGCGGTAGATCAGTTTAAGGACAACCTTTATGAGCGTAATTTCTATGAATACGAAAGGGCGCAAAGTACCGCTACTTATAAAAAGGACTATTGGCTTCCGGAGTTAAGACCCAGGGTCGATGAAGCCGAAACAATGCAGAAAAACGGAGATAAGAAGGGCCTTGAAAAAGACCTGAGTCTGCTTCGTCTTGAAATTGGGAAAGAATCCAAACGAAACCCGAATGTTAAGTTTGATCAGACCGGTAGCTTAACGGTAGATAAATTCAATTCGGATGTGGCCAATGCATTACGCGATTATTTCAATAAGCTGTCTACCTATTACGTAAGACGTTATAATCAGGAAGACGACCGACGCAACAATATCATCACTAAAATGAATGATACCAGCAAGGATACTGCTGCCAGAACCAAATTCCTGAAACTGAAAAACGACTATTACAATGAAAGTCTGGCCGATCTTGTGCTGAACAAAACTGATCTTAGCAAGAAAATTCTGGAAGTGGATGGGGAACTGATTCAGCGTCTGGATCCTGTATTCATGCTACCTACCAATAATTTCGGAAGGGCTCATTTCTTTGCTCCACGTAAGATATTCCTCGGACGCGCTATTGACACCTTCTGGTACAATATCTATGTTATCTGGAGCATGTCGCTGGTGCTGGCACTTACCCTTTACTTTGATCTGCTCAAAAAGCTCCTCAACCTGTTGGAAACTATCACCGAGCTTTTCACTTCCCGGAAAAAGAAGGAATAATCCTGCTATTTGAATACATAACTCCCATCGGGAGCCACACTTACTGTTGGTAAGCGTTTATTGTTTTCAAAATAATCATATCCTGTCTTCAGATTTTGCCAGAACGTAAGCAAACCGGGAGCAGACGCATAAGTCTTTTCAAGACCTGTCATATGCTCGTTATCCAGGATGGAAGGGAATAAATGAACCGGGATCTCTGTCTGTCCCGTATTTCTGGCCTCAGCAGCCAATACATACACTTCCTTGATCTTATTATCTGTTATTGGAATGCAGCCAATGGTAACACAATTGCCATGTATCATAATGGCTCCTCCCAGGTCTCCCCCACCCCCCAGTTTACGATCGCTCCTGTTTGGATAATCTACTCCAAGTGATACATAGTAATTGCTGTATGGATTGAATACGCTGATGGTATAAAATCCTTCCGGTACCTGCCCGTCTCCTTGTTTTCTTTTCGGACCCAGCTCACCCGAACTGGAGCAAATCGGATAAGTAGCGTACAACTGAAAGGATTTATCGCTGGATGAACGAACCCATACCTCCAGTTTTTTTTCGGATTTAAAGCCTCGTATAAATACCCGAAAGGATTGTGTATCGATATGGAGTTTATTCAATCTGTCCTTTATTTCAGGCCATTTTTCCTGGTATGCAGCCTGTACTTTAGGAGCTTTAAGCTGTTGTTTCCGGAAACTATCTTCCCCGTTCCGGAAAGAAGTGAAAAGAAGAGTAAGCAGACAGATGGTATAGCAGCTGTATTTCATATAGAGGGCTTGATATCCATACGTTTATCAATAATAGTGCCATAGCAACCGAGGTTATTAACACCTTCCTGTTCTAAACCTGTCTTTATATGGCACGGTAAGGAGGAGGCACTTCTTACCTTCGTATTCAAGATGAAAAAGGTGTTTTCCATACTTCTTCCGGTAGTTAAAAACAAATACTTCCTTGTCACTTTTGGAGTGGTTATCTGGGTACTTTTTTTTGACAAAAACGATTTGCTTTCCCAGCTCGATCTTACACGTCAGGTAAAAAAACTGCAGAAAGAGAAAAAATACTTTACCGATGAGATACGCAATAACAAACGCGATCTTGAAGAACTGAAAACCAATCCCAAGAATCTGGAAAAATTTGCGCGTGAAAATTATTATATGAAAAAAGATGATGAAGTGATTTATGTAATCGTTCCCGATAAGAAACCTCAACCCCAGGCTATCTCGGCCAACAGAGCAGGTTCACACTGATAACAGCTTAAAGCAATAACACCGCTGTCCTTTAGTTCCCTTTATATTCTCCAAACACAGTACGCATCACATCCGCAATTTCTCCGAGTGTGGCATATTGTTCACTGGCTTCCAGAATTACGGGGAGCAGGTTCTGATTACCTCTTGCGTATGACTCCAGCCTATTCAGTGTTTCCTTTACCAGTTCATTGTTCCGGTCGGCTTTTACCTGACGAATCTTATCCATCTGCACCTGACGAATGGAGTCGTCTATTCTCAAAATGTCGCCCAGCGGGGCTTCCTGCATGGTAAATTTGTTTACCCCTACAATGATCTTTTCCCCGCTTTGTATATCATCCTGGTATTTGTATGCCGAGAGGGCTATCTCTTTTTGCATATAGCCTTGTTCTATGGCTTCCACAGCTCCACCCATGGCATCAATGGTTTGTATATATTCCCAGGCTTTATGTTCCACTTCATTGGTGAGTTCTTCTACAAAGTAAGAGCCTGCTAACGGATCTACCGTATCGGTGGCTCCACTTTCAAAACCAATAATCTGTTGTGTCCGCAATGCGATCCGGGCAGCATCTTCGGTAGGCAGGGCAATAGCCTCATCAAAACCGTTAGTATGTAAACTTTGTGTTCCGCCAAGTACGGCTGACAATGCCTGCAGGGTAACCCGGGTAATATTATTATGCGGTTGCTGTGCGGTAAGGGTTGATCCCCCTGTTTGTGTATGAAACCGAAGCATCTGTGCGCGTGGATCTGTAGCACCTAATTCCTTTGTAATGGTTGCCCACATCCGGCGTGCGGCACGAAATTTGGCTACCTCTTCAAAAAAATGATTGTGAGCATTGAAGAAAAAAGAAAGACGTTTGGCAAAGACATTGATATCAAGCCCTTTTTCAAGCGCTGCTTTCAAATAAGCCTTTCCATTAGCAAGGGTAAATGCCAGTTCCTGTACAGCTGTTGATCCTGCTTCCCGTATATGATAACCGGAAATCGAAATAGTATTCCATTTCGGCACTTCCTTACTGCAATAAGCAAAAATATCGGTGATGATACGCATGCTGGGCTTAGGAGGATAGATATAGGTTCCCCTTGCGGCATACTCTTTTAAAATATCATTCTGAATGGTTCCTGAAATCTTTTTCAGATCGGCACCTTGTTTCTTTGCCAGGGCTATGTACATAGCCAGGAGGATAGATGCCGTAGAATTGATGGTCATGGAAGTGGTGATTCCTTCCAGTTGAATGCCATCAAACAAAATTTCCATATCCCGAAGCGAATCTATCGCCACCCCTGATTTGCCCACCTCCCCTTCTGAGAAGGCATGATCGGAATCATAACCGATTTGTGTAGGCAGGTCGAAAGCTACCGACAGGCCTGTAGTACCTTGTTTTAGCAGGTAATGATACCGTTTGTTACTTTCTTCGGCCGTCGAGAAGCCGGCATACTGACGCATGGTCCATAGCTTACTTCGGTACATGGTACTTTGAACGCCACGGGTAAAGGGAAATTCACCGGGTTGCTCATCTGAAAACTCCTTTTTACCATAAACCCTGTTGATTTCTATGCCGGAATCGGTCTTAAAATGCGCCTTTCGTTCCTGTTCGTCCATAAATGATTTAAGATTTATGATTTAAGATTTGTGATTTTTTGATTTGCAAATCAGGAATAATGCCTAAATCTTAAATCATAATTCTTAAATCTTAAATTTTTTAAAAATTCTGCCCTACTTCCCGCTTGATATATTCCAATGCCACATCTGTGGGCAGTTTGGGTACCTGGGCAGAAATATTGATGATCATCTGACTAAGGTCCATACTGGAAGCTGTATCCGGAATTTTTGTGGCGGAAATATTAATGAGTTTGATTATTTCTTCTTTTGCGGTTTTGACCATTTCCCAGGCATGTCCGCTCACATAGATCTGCTGAGACAGATTATGTTCGAACTCGGTACGGATACTTTTAATAAGCTCTGTTTGCAAAAGGCGTGCACTCATCCCTTGTTTATTTACTCTGGGAATAAGACTGTTTGGAGAGATGCGTTCCAAAAAGAGAGCCAGCCTTTCGTATGATTGCAGCCTTGTTGGGGTAATCAGGCTCTGATTGGCAATCCTTATTTCAGTCAATCGTTTACGTGCATCATTATCCAGAAAACTCTTGACAAGATAATAAGCAGTAAGAAAAACAATGATGGCAGGAATAAGCATCATCAGTCCCTTAATAAACAGGTTCATCGTAATTTCCATAATCTTCGTATCTTTAGATGGCTAAAGATCGCAAAAAAATCCTGATTTCACTTCTCTGTAATCAGAATAAGGGCCGGGTATCCTGTTGCTCCAAATAAAATGAAAAAGCTTTTCTCCATCTGCTCTTTCATATTCTTCTGCACACTCCTGTGCAGTAACAATATACATAGGCCTGTAGTAGTATCCGGTCCTTTTCTTGGGTTTAACCTCATGCCCGGAGCCAATAATAATCTGGTAAACTTTGCACTTGTCGTTGTTCTTCCCAATGGGCAAAAAAGTATCCAGGCTATCTCGCGGAATGATTTTATCCGTGTCGCATGCAGTCAGCATCCGGAAGATGGTAATCCGCTGGGTGAAAACCTGTTTGCCAAATATGAAATAGAAGAATGCGGGATGTATAAAGATTCTATTTTCAAAAAAATCAGTTTTGTTTGTAATTCCGTTGATCAGTTATGGAAACTGCGTTACAAAATGGGACCTTATGGAGGCTCAGACTCCCTGGGATGGACAGGGGCCACGGTACCTTCAAGCGGGCAGATGGATATACTTCGTCAATACGGGGCACAAAGTCTGGACGATTTCATTTACGGTGAAAATGCCTTCCACCTCCTCCACGATATCCAAAGCTATGCCTGGCAAAGCAGGTATAAAGGCAGCTGAAAAAAAGGAGCTGCAGGCAGGGGCAGGAGGCATAAACAGGAGGCAAATAAGGCGAAGTTTGTCGACTCCGGTACTTTTACCCGATTCCAATCAAAATGTTAACTTTGCCCCTTAATTTTCATCTATGATTTTAGCGGATCGAATCAATGCCCTGTCAGAGTCGCAAACAATTGCGATGGCCCGAAAAAGCCGCGACCTGATTGCGCAAGGTGTGGACCTTATCAGCCTAAGCCTTGGCGAACCCGATTTTGCAACTCCTACCCTAGTTAAAGAGGCTGCTAAAAAAGCTATCGACGACAATTTCAGTTATTATACGCATGTATCAGGTTATTTGGAGTTGCGCAAATCCGTTGCCAACAAACTGAAACGGGATAATGCCCTTGAATACAGTCCTGATCAGATTGTAGTGAGTACCGGAGCCAAACAATGCATTGCCAATACAGTACTTTGTTTAATCAATCCGGGTGATGAGGTGATAGTTCCGTCGCCCTACTGGGTAAGTTATCTGGAACTCGTAAAACTGGCGGAAGGTAAAACAGTTGTAATCCCTACCACGCTGGAAACGAATTTCAAGATGCAGCCCGAACAGCTCCGGGCCGCTATTACACCTAAAACGCGTCTTATTATTTTCAGCTCGCCCTGTAATCCTACCGGAAGTGTTTATTCGAAAGCCGAGTTGAAAGCGCTTGCTGAAGTAATTGCTCAGTTTCCTGAATTATATATCCTTTCGGACGAAATATACGAAGACATCAATTTTATTGGATCGCATGAAAGTATTGCTCAGTTTGATTTTATCAAAGAAAGAGTGATTCTGGTCAATGGGGTATCGAAAGGATTTGCAATGACAGGATGGAGAGGCGGTTATCTGGCTGCTCCGCTCTGGATTGCAAAAGCATGTGATAAGATGCAAGGGCAGTTCACTTCTGCTACCTGCTCCATTACACAGAAGGCTATGCAACAAGCTATGGAAATGCCACAGGAAAGCACCCATGCGATGCGCGATGCTTTTCACAAAAGAAGAGATCTTGTACTGTCTCTGATGAAAGAGATTCCTGGAATGAAGGTAAACAAGCCCGACGGAGCTTTTTATGTTTATCCGGAAGTTTCGGCTTATTTTGGCAAAAGTGATGGTACCAAAACAATTGCCAATGGTACTGACTTAAGCCTTTACCTGATAGACAAAGCTCATGTATCGGTAGTACCCGGCGCCGCCTTTGGAAATGATAATTATATACGGATGTCCTATGCCACTTCGGAAGAAAAACTAACGGAAGCCATGGCACGAATTAAGAAAGCGCTACTCCAACTGAAATAAAGCTTCGTATGAAAAATCTTAGCACAAGAGAAGTAAATAAAATTTTCACCTCTTTCAATAACCTGCGGGTATTGATTATAGGTGATGTAATGATCGATTCTTACCTCTGGGGGAAAGTGAACCGCATTTCACCGGAAGCGCCTGTTCCCGTAGTTTCTATTGTCAAGAAAGAACGTCGGCTGGGAGGCGCCGCCAATGTGGCGCTGAATGTACAGGCCATGGGTGCAACCCCGATTCTTTGTTCCGTGATCGGCGTAGATAAAGAAGGAAGCCGCTTTTTGGAGTTGCTTCAAAAACAAAAGCTAAGTGCAAAAGGTATTCTGAAAAGCCGCAGCCGTATTACCACTGTAAAAACAAGGGTGATTGGAAACAATCATCAGATGATACGTGTTGATGAAGAAATTGATTATGATATTACACAGGCGGAAACAGAACAGTTTCTCCATCTGATCAGCTATCTTCTGAAACACGAACGTATCGACGTGATTATATTTGAAGATTACGACAAAGGACTCATCACTCCTCCCCTTATTCAACGGGTGGTATCGGAAGCCAAAAAACTGGGAGTTCCTACAGTAGTAGATCCTAAACGCAAACATTTCGGAGATTACAAAGGAGTAACCCTTTTCAAACCCAATCTGAAAGAATTGAGAGACGGATTAAAGACCGAGTTTGACCAAAGCAATATCAAGGAAATACAAAAAGCGGTGGAAACTCTTCGTTCCAAAATGAAGATTGAAGTTGCTCTTATTACCTTGTCCGAGCATGGCATTTATATCAGCAGCAAGAAAACAAAAAAAATCATACCGGCTCATATCCGCAATATAGCCGATGTGTCCGGTGCAGGCGATACGGTGGTGAGTGTGGCTTCGCTCTGTCTTGCGTTGAAACTAAGACCCGAATGGATTGCACTTATTTCTAATCTGGCAGGTGGACTTGTATGCGAAAAAGTTGGAGTAGTTCCTATTGATAAGGAGCAACTGAGGGAAGAAACCATCGAACTGGTTACAAAGAAAAAAGAATGACCGCTGGCGTCACTCCTTACAATCAAAGCACTACAAAGAAGACTCAGGTAGCGCGGATGTTTGATAACATCGCGCATCGGTATGACCTGTTAAACCAGATCCTTTCTCTGGGTATCCATAAAATATGGAGAAAAAAGGCGGTTAATATGCTGAAAAGCTCCTCCCCTCGCCTGATTCTGGATATTGCAACCGGAACCGGTGATTTTGCCATTGAAGCCCTTAGGCTGCAACCGGATAAAATTATTGGGGTGGATATTTCGGAAGGAATGCTTGAGCATGGACGGGTCAAGTTAAAAAAACGGCACCTGGAAGATAAAATAAGCCTGTGTACAGGCGATTCGGAGAACCTTTCTTATCCTGATAATACATTTGATGCCATTACCGTCGGTTTTGGCGTCCGTAATTTTGAAAACCTGGAGAAAGGTTTATCCGGTATGTTAAGGGTGCTGAAACCGGGTGGTAAGGCCGTGATTCTTGAATTTTCAAAACCCCGGGGATTTCCGATAAAACAGATCTATTTCTTGTATTTTAGGTACATAACCCCACTTATTGGGCGTATTTTTTCTAAGGATCAGCGAGCCTACTCTTATTTAAATGAGTCGGTTGAAGCTTTTCCCGATGGAAAGGATTTTGTGGTTATTCTGGAGCGTTTAGGGTATAAAGAATGCTCTTTTCGGCCTCTAAGCTTTGGAATTGCCACTATTTACCAGGCCATAAAATAAATGTACATTCGTCATCGTTACTACATTTAACATTGTGAAGATCAACCGGTATATACTCCTTTTAGTGTTAATCAGCTTATCTATTGGCTCGTTTCGGGCTCAATCGAATAGCAATGACAACCTGCCTAAATACTACAACGAAAAGCTCCATTTTGGTTTTACCCTTGGTGTCAATAAAGCCGACTTTATCATTCATCCGCAAAAGGATCTCTATAAGATGGATTCTTTAAAGTATATCACCTCTCAACCCAATTTCGGATTTAATATTGGTATTGTAAGTGAGTATGCTTTCACTCAATATCTCTGTATCCGTTTTGTTCCCGATTTATCATTTGCAGCCAGAACCCTTACCTATACATTTGACACCCCTCTGGACACCAGCAGAGGATATGTGCCGATGAAAAAACTCGTGGAATCCACGTTTGTTGAGTTTCCGCTTGATATGAAGCTCCGCTCGCAACGTATGCACGATTTTGCCGCCTATGTCCTTGCCGGAGCAAAATACAGCATCGACCTTGCTTCACAAAAAGACGTAAACAACACCAGCACTCAGGACGCCGTCGTAAAACTTCGTAAAGATGATTATGGTCTGGATGTAGGTACAGGAGTAGAATTTTTTATGCCTTATTTTAAACTTGGGCTTGAATTAAAATTTTCGTATGGATTTAAAGATCTGATTGTACACGATCAGTATATTTACTCCACTTCCATCGAAAAGCTGAACACGAAGATGTTTTTGTTTTCTGTAACCTTCGAGGGCTGAACGCTGATGGTATATGAAACAGAAATTTTCATCCTTCCCCAGGAGGCTGAATCGGAAGATACACTTTGGTTGATTGCTTCACAAAAGCTCTCCATTCCCAAAAAAAACATTACCGGCCTTCGTATCCTGAAGCGCTCTGTAGATGCCCGCTCCAAAGCGGTGCGGCTCAATCTGAAAATAAAAGTATATACCGGAGCAGTTCCTCCAGCCCCTACCTATTCCAAACACCTTCCTGATGTTTCCCATGCAAAACCTATTCTCATTGCAGGAGCAGGACCTGCCGGATTGTTTGCGGCATTGAAAATAGCCTTGGCCGGTTATAAACCTGTTATTGTTGAAAGGGGAAAAGAAGTAAGGGATCGCCGGTTTGATCTGGCAGCCATCAGCAAAAATCACATCGTCAACCCCGACTCCAATTATTGTTTTGGAGAAGGCGGAGCCGGTACCTATTCAGACGGAAAATTATATACCCGTTCCAATAAAAGAGGGGATATTCAAAGTATCCTGGAAACGTTTGTGGCACATGGAGCAAGTGAAGATATCCTGATTGATGCGCATCCGCATATCGGAACCAATAAACTCCCGGCCATTATCGTGAGCATGCGCGAAAGTCTGCTGGCTGCAGGAGCGGAGGTTCATTTCGGCACCCGTGTTATCGATCTTATTATCCGGAATCAACATATTGCCGGAATAAAAACGATTGTTAACGGTCAAGAAAAAGAGTTTCTTGGCGAGCAGCTTATTCTTGCCACGGGTCATTCGGCCCGTGATATTTTTGAGATGTTGCATCGCAATCATATTCTGATTGAAGCCAAACCTTTTGCCATGGGCTTAAGGGTAGAACATTCCCAGCAATTAATCGATTCTATACAATACCATTGCCCACTTACCAAAGTGGAAGAGTTGCGTAAGCATCTTACTGCCGCATCATACAGCGCTGTTCACCAGAGCAACGGCCGGGGAGTTTATTCCTTCTGTATGTGTCCGGGAGGAATCATTGCCCCGTGTGCAACAGGTCCGGAAGAAGTGGTAACAAATGGCTGGTCGCCCAGCAAAAGAAACAACCCTTACAGTAATTCCGGTATTGTCGTATCCATCGAGCCGGGCGATTATCAGCATTATGCATCCGAAGGACCTTTGGCAGGGCTTCGTTATCAGCAGGCATTGGAAAAAATGGCTTTTGAAGCCGGTGGTCGCACCCAAACCGCACCTGCTCAGCGTCTGGTTGATTTTGTAGAAGGTAAAATATCCGACAATCTTCCTGAAACGTCTTATCAACCCGGTATTGTTTCCGCGCCCTTGCATGAATTATTACCCCCCGAAATAGGCCTTCGTTTGCAGGAAGGGTTGAAAGCCTTCGGCGATAAAATGAAGGGATACTTTACCAACGATGCTGTATTGCATGGGGTGGAATCGCGTACCTCTTCTCCCGTCCGTATTCCGCGCAACAAAGAAACATTGGAACATGTACAGATAGGTGGCTTATACCCCTGTGCAGAAGGAGCCGGCTATGCAGGAGGAATTGTATCGGCTGCCATTGACGGACAAAATTGCGCTGAAGCCGCGGTGAGACAGGCAAAAATAAAATAATGATGTGTAATCCCTCCGGTGGATTTAAAGTTATACTCCTCCTGATCTGCAGCATTGGTTTGTTTTGCATGCCCAATCCCCTACCCGCTCAAACCAATGATACCACGCGGATAAGGGAGAACGCAGAACCAATAGCTGCAAAAAAAAGTTCAACGGCACACACCCTTTTACCGTATGCAATTCCTGCTGTTATCACAGGGTATGGCGTAGGCGCTATTGGTCCCAGCACGCTTATTTACGACCGCTTTCAGGCTAAAAAAGATATTCAGCAGGCCTTTCCGGGGTTTCACAGCCCTATAGACAATTATCTGCAATTCGTTCCTGCAGCAGCCACCTTTAGTCTTAATCTGTGCGGAGTAAAAGCTAAAAACAATATCTATGATGAATTTTTTCTGTATGCCGGCTCCATGTTTGTTTCGGTAGGCATTACAACCGGGTTGAAATATGCCACCAAAATGCTTAGGCCCGATGGCAGCACCTATAATTCTTTTCCGTCGGGTCATACCACATCGGCATTCACCGGAGCCGAACTGATGAATCAGGAATACAAAAGTCAAAGTATTCTTTATCCTGTTTTTGGTTATACCGTAGCTTCCGCAACAGGTATGATGCGGATGATGAATAACCGGCACTGGCTTTCGGATGTATTGGTAGGTGCAGGAATCGGAATGATTTCAACGAAACTGGTTTATGCCGTTTATCCCTGGGTAAAAGATAAATTCGTTCACCCGAAGCATCATCAGGAGGTGGGGACTCTTCTTAATTAAACATTTTGCCCGGATTCATGATTCCATTGGGATCAAACACATCGCGGATTTCCTTTTGCAAGGTCAGAAGCTTGTCCGAAAAAACGATATCCATATAATCCTTCTGCACCAGTCCTATCCCATGCTCACCGGAAATAGTGCCTCCGAGTTTTTTGCACAGTTCAAAAATTTCGCGGATGCCAAGAGGTAGCTGTTCGTTCCAGGCTTTTTCCGTCATGTTTCCTTTGATAATATTCACATGCAGGTTTCCATCTCCGGCATGTCCATAGCATACCGACTGAAATCCATATTTCTTCCCAATGTCTTTCACTCCTTTTAACAAACGAGGCAACTCGGCCCGCATCACCACGGTATCTTCTTCCTTATAAACAGAGTGCGATTTAACCGCCTCTCCTATACAACGTCTCATTCTCCATAGGTTTTGTTTCTGTTCTTCGGTATCAGCAAACAAAATCTCTTCCGATTCAAACTCCTGCATAATCGCACTTATCTTCTCTGCATCATTCATCAGTACATCCAGATCGTTTCCGTCCAACTCTATCAGCAAATGAGCCTTTACATGAGGGGCTATCTCCATACTCAATCCGCTCACATATTTCAGAGCCCAATCGATTGCATCGCGCTCCATGAATTCCATGGCACTAGGTACTATCCCAGCTTTAAACACAGCCGGCACCGATTCACATGCTTTTTCGGCCGATGCAAAAGGAACTAACATCACAACTGTTTTTTGAGGCAATGGAATAAGCCGGAATACGATTTTCGTCACCACACCCAGCATTCCTTCACTACCTACAAATAATTGGGTAAGATTAAATCCGGTGGAATTTTTCAGCACATTGGCGCCCGTCCATATAATTTCTCCGGTAGGCAATACCACTTCCAGATTCAACACATATTCCTTGGTGGTGCCGTATTTTACGGCTTTAGGCCCGCCGGAAGAAAGGGCAATATTGCCACCCAGAAAACAACTCCCCTTACTGGCAGGATCAGGGGGATAAAACAGCCCTTTGGATTCTACCGCCTGACGAAACACTTCATTAATCACCCCTGGCTCTACGGTAGCCTGCAGGTTACGTTCATCAATCTGAAGAATGGTATTAAACCGTTCCATGGAAAGGATCACGCCTCCGTATATTGGAAGGGCAGCTCCGCTCAAACCGGTACCGGCTCCACGGGGTGTCACAGGTATTTTTTCTTGATTACAAATTTTAAGAATGGCCGATATTTCTTCTGGAGTACGGGGTTTTAAAACCAATTCAGGAGGGAAGTTGAGGTCTTCGGTTTCATCGTGACCGTAAGCCAAAAGATCCGCATTATCGGTAAAAATATGACTCTCACCAAGGATTTTCCTAAAGGCTTCCGTAATAGAAGGGGTGATTTTACTAAATCGGTTCATTCGGTATCAAAAGTAACGAAAAATGGCTCATTCCGCTCCTCCTCCCTATAAGCCATTCATCCAACTCCTGCTTATAAATTGCCGGATTTCACTACTTTCACCTATCCAAAAATTGAAGTATGAAAAAACTATTTATTTGCCTGCTGATTACCTCTGCCGCCATTGCCCAAACCGAAAAACGGGATATTACCCTGGAAGATATTTGGGTAAAAGGTACTTTCCGTGCTAAAGGAGTGAGCGGTCTTAATTCCATGAAAGATGGTCAGCATTATACCGCCTATGATAAAACCCAGGGTAAAGAAGGGCTGGCAAAATATGAATACAAGACCGGTACTAAAACAGACATGGTATTCCTGAACAGCGAATTGCTGATGACGGGAACAACCAAACCAATTACCGTTGATGATTACCGGTTCAGTCCCGATGAACATAAAATCCTGATTTCTTCGGAAACAGAGCAGATCTACCGTCATTCTACGCTGGAAGAAAATTACATTCTGGATCTAAATGACAAAAAGATAAAGCGACTCTCTACCGGTGGCAAACAACGCTATGCCACATTCTCTCCCGATGGAAGCAAGGTGGCGTTTATGCGCGACAACAACCTCTTTATCACCGACCTCACAAGCGGCAAGGAAGAACAGATTACTCCTGACGGAGCCTTTAACAAAATCATAAACGGAGGCACCGACTGGGTGTATGAAGAAGAGTTTTCATTTGACAGAGCCTTTTTCTGGTCCCCCGACGGAAAGAAAATTGCTTTTTATCGTTTTGATGAAAGCGAAGTGCGTGAATTCAGTATGAACGAATACCATGACTCGCTCTACCCTACCGAATACCGTTTTAAATACCCCAAAGCCGGCGAAAAGAATTCCGATGTCAGCATTCTGATGTATGACCTTGCATCGGGATCAACCAAAAAGATGGATATCGGCACAGAAAAGGATCAATACATTCCACGTATAGCATGGACTGCCGACGCAAACACCCTTTGTATCACCCGTCTGAACCGTCTTCAGAATAAAATGGAAATGATGCTGGGCGATGCTTCTACCGGAACTACCAAAATAATCCTTACGCGTACCAGCGACAAATATGTGGACATCCACGACAATGACCCGGCCTTCTTTTTCTTTCTGGAAGATAAAAAACACTTTCTGCTGTGGATGGATGATGATGGATACAGCCAGGTTTATCTGTATGACTTAAGCGGCAAACAACTGAACCAGATTACAAAGGGCGAATGGGATGTAATGAAGATTGAAGGGGTGGATGAAAAAACCAATACCCTGTTTTATACCAGTACAGAATCCTCCCCTATGGAACGAGATCTGTACAGCATTCACCTGGATGGCAAAGGAAAAAAGAAGCTGACAAGCGGCAATGGAACCAATATTCCTGAATTCAGTGATGGAATGAAATATTATATCAATATACATTCCGATGCCAATACACCTGCCACATATACACTCAACAGCGCTGATGGAGCACAAATACGAATACTGGAAGAGAATGGCGATCTGAAAAACAAACTCCAGGGCTTTAACCTGAGTAAGAAAGAGTTTTTTAAATTCAAAACATCCGAAGGAATAGAGCTGAACGGATGGATGATAAAACCGGCCAATTTTGATCCGTCTAAAAAGTATCCGGTGTTTATGACCGTATACGGAGGCCCTGGCATCAATACAGTAAACAATGCCTGGTCCGGACCCGATTTCTTATGGCATCAACTCATTGCCGAAAAGGGGTATATCGTTGTTTCGGTAGATAACCGTGGTACCGGAGGCAGAGGAAGAGATTTTCTGAAATGTACCTATGGCCAGCTGGGAAATCTGGAATGCAAGGATCAGATAGAGGCGGCCAAATACCTGGGAGGCTTAAGTTATGTAGATAAAGGCCGTATCGGTATCCAGGGGTGGAGCTATGGAGGGTTTATGTCATCCCTGTGCATTACCCGCGGGGCCGATTATTTTAAGGCAGCCATTGCAGTGGCCCCTGTTATCAACTGGAGATATTATGACTCCGTGTATACCGAGCGCTTTATGGGTTTACCAAAAGACAATGCCAAAGGCTATGATGATAATTCGCCTATCAACCATGTTAAGGAGCTCCGGGGTAAATACCTGCTTATCCATGGCACAGCGGATGATAATGTACATTTCCAGAATTCCATCGAAATGATCACGGCCCTGGTAAGGCTCAACAAACCATTTGAAATGGCTATCTATCCGGATAAAAACCACAGTATTGCAGGGGGGTATACCCGGATCCATCTGTTTAACAGAATGACCGATTTTATTTTGACTAACCTTTAAACAGCTGCAGGAGGCAGCAGCAAGAGGCAGTTATTAGACCCGTTTCTTGCCTCCTGCGCCTGCCTCCTGCCCCTTTTAAGTATAATGTATTTTACTATCTTCGCAACGATTTCTTAATATCAGAACTATGACTACAGAAGTAAAAAAGGGACATCCGAAGGGGCTTTTTGTACTGTTCGCAACGGAAATGTGGGAACGTTTCAACTTTTATGGCATGCGGGCCCTGATCCCCTTATTTATTATTCATGCATTAATGATTAGTCAGGAGCAATCCTCGATCATTTATGGTGGATTTCTGAGTCTTTGCTACCTCACTCCTATGCTCGGAGGTTTCATTTCGGATCGGTTTCTGGGTAATAGATATTGCATTATCCTTGGCGGGACATTGATGGCCGCCGGTCAGTTTTTACTCTTTACAAGTGCGAGCATATTCAGCTCCAACCTTGAACTGGCAAGGACCATTCTGTACGTCGCTTTCGGTGTTATCATATTCGGAAATGGTTTTTTCAAACCCAATATTTCAAGTATGGTAGGAAGTCTTTACCCAAAAGCAGAAAAGAACAAGTTGGATACCGCATTCACTATCTTTTATTTAGGTATAAACCTTGGCGCATTACTTGGACAATTTATCTGTCCGTTCATTGGCGACCACAAACCGAACGGAGTACAAGACCCTTATGTGTTCAAATGGGGCTTTCTTGCGGCAGGAATGGCTATGTTGATTGGCACGTTAACCTTTTTCTTACTGAAGAACAAGTATGTTGTCACTCCGGAAGGAAGACCAATCGGTGATCTGCCTTCAAAAAATGTGCATACTGATTACGCAGAAGGTGAATCACAGAAAGCTAAATTTTCACCATTGGCTTTAACCATGGCGCTATTGTCGTTTGTAGCACTTGGCAATATCTTTTTCTTTGTGGTTGGTCAGAATGTTATCTATTCCATTATTTATTCCAGCGGTCTTACGTTGGCAGGGCTTATCCTTTCCGACAGTTCTCTTACTAAGGTAGAACGTCAGCAAATATGGGTTATTTACATCGTTTCCTTTTTCATCATCTTCTTCTGGGCTGCTTTTGAACAGGCTGGAACTTCCCTTACTTTTATTGCATCCAATCAAACAGACCGTCATATTTTCGGATGGGAAATGCCATCTTCCATGGTTCAAATTTTCAACGGTTTGTTTGTCGTTATATTAGCTATCCCTTTCAGCCTTTTGTGGGATAAGCTGCGGAAACATGGAAAGGAACCGATTTCACCTGTTAAACAAGCTTTCGGATTATTATTTATTGCCGTCAGTTATTTCATCATAGCTCACAATGTGAAAGACCTTGGCATTCATGAAATGCTGGCTGTAAAATGGCTTGCGCTGCTTTATTTTATCATGACTTTAGGAGAACTGAGTCTTTCTCCAATCGGGCTTTCGCTGGTTGGCAAACTCGCCCCTAAGCGTTTTGCATCACTTCTTTTTGGTGTATTCTTTCTCTCCAATGCATCTGGATATGCACTTGCCGGAACATTGGGCTCTATCCTGCCCCCTACCAGTGAACAATATATTAACGCTGAAAAAGAAAATATTGACCTCAGCGGTATTCTTAACGGAAAAGTGGAAGCTTCCGGAAAAGATTTATTTAAGCTCCTGAAGATAAAATCGGCAAAGGTTAATGAAGAGCTGGCTAAAGCGAACAATCTTGAATTCACTAAAATTCTAAAAGACGATAAAGCGGAGCTAACCCCTGAGCAATACACACTGATCAAAGACAAAAAAATAATAACTACAGGTTTTCCAGTATTTATGGGATTCACCCTGCACAGCCTGTATGAATTCTTTATGGTATTTGTGGTGATGACCGGAATTGCGTCTATTCTGCTTTTCTCCCTAACCCCTCTTCTGAAAAAAATGATGCACGGAATAAGATAATTTATGGAACAAGATTCTTTTAATAATATAAAACTCAACACCCGGATCGATCTGGGTGTTGTTGTTCTGAGTGAAAAGGAAATCATTGATTTTGCAACGCTTTTTGACCCGCTGGAGTTTCATACCAATCCGGAAATAGCCCGCAAAAGCTATTTCGGTGGTATTATTGCCAGCGGTCCGCATATCTTTAACCTGGTGCACCGTGTAAAATGGATACCGATGTTTAAAGATACCGTGGTATGCGGAGTGGAAGTAAAAAGCTGGAAATTTCTGAAACCTGTATATCCCGGCAAACCGATACATTCTTATGTAACCATCATTGACATCAAACCGAATCCGGAAAAAAGGGTCACATCCCTTACCTGGTTTTATGAATTTCTGGATGAAAGCGGAGAACCAGTACAAACCCTGGAGATGATTATATTGCATAAAATACCGAAAAAATCATCCTGAACCGGTATTTAGGTTTTGAATAAAAATTGATTCGTCGTATATTTGATACATGGACAATTTGTCTCTTAAAATAGAAATCAACTCCTTACCCGATGACCTGCAACGGGAAGTGGTCGACTTTGTATCCTTTCTCAAAAAGAAAGCCACAACACGTTCCCGGTTAAAACACCGGCAATTTGGGTTTGCAAAAGGCAAAATCAAACTCTCTTCTGACTTTGACAAACCACTCGATATTTTTGAAAATTGCGCCTAATGCCTTATTTACTTGATACGCATACTTTCCTTTGGTTTGTTGCCGGCGACACTCATCTCCCTACGAGTGTCAAAAACAAAATCAGAAATTTCAATCATGCTTGTTTCCTGAGTATTGTTAGTTTGTGGGAAATAACCATCAAATATCGTCTTGGAAAGCTAAAGCTTGGCATACCCCTTTCCGAATTATTTGACTACCCGGAACGAAATCAACTAGGCATTATTCCAATTGAACGCGAACACCTCCTTTTACTCTCCGATTTGCCAAACCATCACCAGGATCCTTTTGACAGGACTATCGTAGCACAAGCAGTCCATAAACAGCTAACTATTCTTTCCAAGGACAAGATTCTGAAAAAGTATCCCGTTAAATTTTTCTGGGCCTGAAATAGAGAAAGAAGTTAACTTAGAGAATTATATTGCCTTAATCACCTCATACAGCCTAATACCATTCTATGAGCAAAACCGTCACCCTGGAAGAAATTCAGGACTTTAAAGGTAAGTACCCCAAACAGATCTGGTATCTGTTTCTTTCCGAAATGTGGGAACGTTTTTCCTTTTATGGCATGAGGGGTATGCTCACCGTGTTCATGGTTCAGAAACTCATGATGAATGAGAAGGATGCCAATCTGCGTTATGGAGCCACTCAGGCTTTTGTTTATACCATGACCTTCGTGGGTGGCCTCTTTGCCGATAAAATACTGGGGTTTCGTAAATCTGTTTTCTGGGGCGGTAGTTTGATGATCATCGGAAGTTTCATCCTGGCCGCATCTCCTGTCAATCTGTTTTATATCGGTATCAGCATCACCATTGTGGGTACCGGTTTTTTCAAACCCAATATCTCCACCATGGTGGGTAATCTGTACAAAGAAGGCGATCCAAGAAGGGATGCTGGTTTTTCACTTTTCTATTCCGGTATTAATATAGGCGCTTTGTTTGGCGGATTGCTATGCGTATGGGTAGGTAAAAGTTATTCCTGGAACCTCGCCTTTTCTTTTGCCGGTATCTTCATGTTGTTTGGCTTGCTCATTTTCACATTCACACAACGGCTCCTGGCCAATATCGGTCTCTCTCCCCTGCCCCATCACCTGAGCTCACTCAAGAAAAAAGTATATGAGTGGGCTGTCTACGCAGGTTCCTTGGCTACCATTCCATTAATCCTGATCCTGGTAAGGAATACCCGCTATACCGATTTGTTTATGTATACCGTTGGACCCTTAACCCTCCTTTATATTTTCTGGGAGATGCGTCGTTTTACCAAGGCCGAACAGAAAAAATTATGGGCAGCCCTTATCCTTATTGTTTTCTCTATTTTCTTCTGGGCCTTTTTCGAACAAAGCGGAGGCTCCCTGAGTTTGTTTGCGCTTTATAACCTCAAGGATAATATGTTCGGGCTTCACATCGATCCCAATGTGATAAACAATTCAGCCAATTCTGTATTTGTAATCCTCTTTAGCCCTTTAATAGGTTTGATATGGCTGGGACTTCATAAACGAAAGCTGGAACCGAATACGGTTGTCAAATTCGGACTTGGATTCCTGTTCCTCAGTCTGGCCTTCTTTGCTTTCTACGCCGTACGTTTTTTTGCGGATAGCAGTGGAATGGCAGATATGAATCTCTTTACTGTGGCCTATCTCATTATTTCAATCGGTGAATTATGTCTTTCTCCCATCGGCCTTTCCATTATGACCAAACTAAGTCCGCAACGCTTATGGGGTGTTATGATGGGACTCTGGTTCCTGGCCAGCGCTTATGGACAATATGTGGCCGGTATATTAGGTGCCGGAATGGCATCGGCTGACGATAAGGCCCCGCTGGTTCAAAAACTAAATGCCTATACCGACGGATACAAACAACTGGCTATCTATGCACTCATTCTGGGCGTAGTGATGATTCTCATAGCCCCGCTGGTTAAAAAACTGATGCAGGATGTTAAATAATCAGTGGGCAATGTGCAGTTGCCAACTGAGGACTGACAATCGGCAACCTTTTATAAGGAATCGCGTTAAAGGAGCTAGTCCAACATGATTGATCTGTTTTTTGCTAATTTTGCAGTATTCTAAGATCGTCTTATGAAAATGTTAATCGCACCTATGGATCTGAAATCCAAGATCATAGAGATACTTGAGGCCAGGAATCTGAGTTATGATACCCTGGTTAATTATCTTGGCGTTACCAGGGAAGAACTGGATAAATCTTTTTCCGAAAACACCCTTGAAATTCGTACGCTTGAGCTCATTTCCAAGGAGTTACGAATTCCTCTCTATAGCTTTTTCCGCGATCCGGATGCCAATTTTCCTTATTATGGCAAGGAAGAACAGTACTACAATACCCATATCTGGGCTCCCAGCGATATTAATATCAGGGTTGAAGTAGATCAGATGAAAAAAGAAATAGAAAAGCTTAAATTTGATCTGGCTAAAAAGGATCTGATTATTCAGACCCTTGAAAATGAACTTAAAAATAAAATCAGATAGGCGCTCTTCTTCTGTCTTTCTGTAATCATACAATGAAAAAGTCCCTTCTATCCAGTTTCTCGGTTATCATCATCTCCTCTGCCCTTTTATACTTCCCTTCCTGTAATGGTTCGACTGTTAAAGAAGATAAAGCAAAAGAACCAGAAGCCAAATCAGCTCCCACTCCAGAAGATACCATGAAACTAAAAGCTTATGTTTGTCCCATGGGGCCCCAGTGCGGACAAGGAGATTCTGCCGGCAAATGCCCAAGCTGCGGAATGGACATGAAAGCCAATCCTAAATTCAAGAAAAACTAAGCTTAAAAGCTGAGTATAGTACCTTCTATTCTACTTCCTGTATTCATTCGTTTACATACCCCTTCTTTTTTGACACAGTTTATAGAATAGACTCCGATCTCTAGTAATCAAGGAAGTTTCTTTAGTAATCGGGATGATTTCTTTAGCAATCAAGGAAATATCTTTAGCAATCAAGGAAATATCTTTAGTAATCAAGGAAGTTTCTTTAGTAATCGGGATGATTTCTTTAGCAATCAAGGAAATATCTTTAGTAATCAAGGAAATTACTTTAGTAATCAGGTTGATTTCTTTAGTAATCAAGGAAATTACTTTAGTAATCAAGGAAATATCTTTAGTAATCGGGATGATTTCTTTAGTAACCAAGGAAACATCTTTAGTAATCTGGATGTTTTCTTTAGTAACCAAGGAAACATCTTTAGTAATCGGTATGATTTCTTTAGTAATCACGATGTTTCTTTTAGTAATAAGAAAAGAGGTGGGACTATTCAATAAACAGTATCTATTGACAGATTAATCATATCTGCAAGTAAACAGGGAGTGTATGAATGTAGATTAATTGTATTTTCAAGTATACTTGCCGTATATGAATGTAGATGAACAGTGTCTTCTAGTGAATAAGTAGCATATTATTACAAATCAACAATATAGATCTGCTAAAACACGAATACTGCTGATCAACTAATTAGGTAAGAATTAGCAAATCCCAAGTATTTCAGACCACTTTAACCGGAAAGAATGTCTTTAGTTTTTCCAACACGAAATCAATTTCTTCTTTTGTATTGTATTTGCTAAAGGAGAAACGAATGGATGGGCGTTCCATATCGGAACCGATGCCACGGAGTACATGAGAGCCCTGGTTGCTGCCTGAAGAACAGGCACTGCCTCCGGAAGCTGCAATACCATTTATATCGAGGTTGAATAAAAGCATTTCGGCATTTTCGGTAGGAGGAAACTGTACGTTAAGTACGGTATACAAACAATTTTCATTACAGGCTCCGTTGAATTTTACACCCGGAATCTCTTTCTTTAACTGGTCAATCATATAATTCTTTAATCCCTGTATATGATCGTGATGCGCTTTCATATCCCGATGCGCAATCTCCAATGCTTTGGCCAGGCCTATGATTCCATATACATTCTCGGTACCACCCCTCATGTTTCTTTCCTGGGCACCACCGTATATAAAGGGCTTTATCTTCACATCACCGTTGATATAAAGAAAACCGACTCCTTTGGGACCATGAAATTTATGGGCCGCACAAGTCAGAAAATGAATCTTGATATCCTTGAGGTTAATCTCATAATGCCCCATGGTTTGCACGGTATCAGAATGGAAGATGGCATTGTATTTCACGGCCAGTTCAGATACTTTTTTAAGCGGGAGCAAATTACCAATTTCGTTATTGGCATGCATGAGGGAGATTAAGCTCCGTTCATTGGTTTTCAGCAATTCTTCCAGATGCACAAGATCAATATGCCCGTCCGGAGTAAGATTAACAAGGCTTAGTTTTATTTTCCCGCTGTGCTCCAATGCCTCCAGGGTATGCAACACCGCATGATGCTCGATACGGCTGGTAATGGCATGGGTAATACCCATATCAAAAATACTGCAGCGTATAGCCTGATTATCCGCTTCGGTGCCACCGGAGGTAAAAAAGATTTCGGCCGGAGAACAGTTGAGCAATTTGGCTACTGTTTTTCTGGCCCCTTCTATGGCAGCCCGAGTTTGACGTCCATAAGAATGTATGGAAGATGGGTTGCCATAATGGTTCTGCATATAAGGCAGCATGGCATCCAGAACTTCTTTATCCAAAGGAGTGGTAGCGGCGTTGTCGAGGTATACTTTCATGGAAAGAAAAAATTTAAGATTTACGATTTATGATTTAAGATTTTCAGATGGGCTTACCCCAATCATAAATCTTAAATCATAAATCTTAAATATTCTAGCAAAGGTAAGGCTTTTCACGGGTTGGATACCCCTAAAAATGCTCATTCTTAGGCTTCGATCTGCTGCATTTTGATCAGCTCACGGATATCGAGCATGATCTTTTTTGCCAGATTATCAGCCGTAGTAGATGATTCACTTTCGGAATAGATCCGGATAATGGGTTCTGTATTGGAGCGGCGCAGGTGCACCCATTCCTTGTCAAACTCTATCTTAACCCCATCTACGGTATTGATGGGTTGTTTTTTATATTTTTTCTGAATCCCTTCCAGGATTTTATCCACACTGATATCGGGCGTCAGTTCAATCTTATTCTTGGAGGTGTGATAATCAGGGTAAGTAGAACGAAGCATGGAAATAGTATTTCCAAAACGGGCCAGATGTGTCAGAAACAGCGCTATCCCGGCAAGGGCATCACGTCCGTAATGCAATTCCGGATAAATAACCCCTCCATTGCCTTCTCCTCCTATCACCGCTTTTGTCTCTTTCATCAGACTTACCACATTCACCTCTCCTACGGCCGATGCACTGTATGAGCCTCCTGCTTTTTCTGTAATATCACGTAAAGCTCTGGTAGAAGACAGATTGGAAACAGTATTCCCTTTCTTGGTATTCTTCAGTATATAATCGGCTACAGTTACCAGGGTGTATTCTTCTCCAAACATTTCTCCGTCTTCACATACCAATGCCAGACGATCCACATCAGGATCCACCGCAATACCTAAATCCGCTTTACTCTTGGTAACAGCCTTGCTCAGATCTCTCAGATTTTCAGGCAATGGCTCCGGGTTATGTTGAAACTCCCCATCAGGCTCACAATTGATCTTGGTAATAGCTTCTACTCCAAGCTCCTTTAATAACATAGGAACAGCAATACCTCCCGTTGAGTTAACCGCATCTACCACGATCTTAAACTTTCGTGCACGAATGGCAGCTACATCAACCAGCGACAGAGCCAGTATTTGCTGTATATGTATTTGTATATAGTCGTTTTTTTCGGTTACCTGTCCCAGTTTATTTACTTCTGCAAACTGGTAACTCTCTTCTTCCGCAAAACGAAGCACATATTCACCGTCTCTTTCGGAGATAAACTCCCCTTGCTCGTTCAGCAATTTGAGTGCATTCCATTGTTTAGGGTTATGGCTGGCCGTAATAATAATGCCTCCATGTGCCTTTTCGAGCGGAACTGCTATTTCGACAGTAGGGGTTGTGGACAATCCGATATGGATTACATCAATGCCCAGACCGGTTAACGTTCCTATAACCAACTGACTAACCATGGGGCCGGATATACGGGCATCCCGTCCAACCACAATTTTAATGCGTTTGGCCTGTTTATTGTTGTTAATTATCCAGGTACCGTAAGCGGCGGTAAATTTCACAATGTCCACAGGACTAAGGCCTTCGCCCGGTTTGCCGCCAATAGTACCTCGAATGCCAGAAATGGATTTGATGAGCGTCACAGAGTCTTTTTAGTTTTACAAGCTTGCAAAGATACTTTTTTGCTTAAAAAAGACGTTATGAACCGCAACCTACTTATCCACATGATTAAAGTTAATATTTTGCTTCGATTCCCTTCACTTTAAGGAAAGGAAGGGGCATTTTTTTGTATTTTTGTTTATTCGTCAGATCATTATTTTTATTTGATATACCACCATATAACCGGAGCAGGAATGAGCCAGGAAAACATGGAACAAAATATACTGGTAGCGCGATACGAGGAGATGCTCAAAAAGAAATCGGAATACTTTTTCCATTCCGAAGAATTTGAGTCTGTCATTGATTATTATATAGATAATAATCAACTTGTTACGGCTAACCAGGTAAGCGAATTCGCTATCCGTCAACACCCCTTTTCAGTTGTATTCCCCATTCGCAAGGCACAATTGCTTTCTGCACTGAATGAGACACAGGCTGCACTGGAGCAATTATTGGAGGCCGAAAAGCTGGAACCTTCCAATCCGGAACTGTTCATGACCCGAGGAGGTGTTTATAGCCAGATGGGACTTTCTGAAAAAGCAATCTTTCATTTTAAGAAGGCGTTGGATTTCAGCGAAGAGAAAGATCAGGTATACCTCAATATAGCCTATGAATATGAAAACGTGGGGAAATATTCCGACGCTATCTTTTTTCTTAAAAAGGCTTTGTCCGAAAATTCAGATTGCGAATCGGCTATCTATGAACTCGCATTCTGTTTTGAACTGAATGGACAACACGAAGACAGTGCTGTTTTTTTCAATGCTTTTATTGATCTGAATCCTTATTCCTATGCTGCCTGGTTTAACCTGGGTGTAGCATACAACCGCCTGGGGTTGTTTGAAAAAGCAATTGATGCTTATGACTACTGTCTGGCTATCAAAGAGGATTTTGCTTCTGCCTATTTCAACAAAGCCAATTCACTGGCCAACCTCGAAAAGCTGGATGAAGCCATTGAAACTTATAAAGCCACCTTTCAATACGAAGAACCGGATGCAACCACCTTTTATTATCTGGGTGAATGCTATGAGAAAAAAGAGGATTTTGACGCGTCCATGATTTATTATAATAAAGCTGTTAAACTGGATCCTCAGCTGGCCGATGCCTGGATGGGAATAGGTGTGGTACTCGAAATTCAGAACAGGCTGGTAGAAGGAATTCATTATGTAAAAAAGGCATTGGACCTGGAACCTACCAATGCAGAGTATCTGTATATCTATGGTGACATACAACACAAGCTGGGTTTTCAGGAAGAAGCGACACAGGCTTATGAAAAAGTAACAGAGCTGGCTCCGGAGAAAACAGAAATATGGCTGGACTATTCCAATCTTCTTTTTGAGTTGCAACGCAATGAAGAAGCACTGGAATTGCTGGCCGAAGGCATTAAATACCATCCTTCCAATGCCGAACTGCATTACCGCATGTCGGCCTATCTCCTGGAAATAGGACAAAAACAGGAAGCAATGAACTTTCTTCAGAATGCACTGCTCCTGGATTACGAAAAACACAAGGATCTCTTTGAATACCTTCCCCAACTGAAGGACAACACATCGGTCGTAGACCTGATCGAATCATACCGTAAATAGATTTTATGAACTTTCAATTACCGCATGTCCCCACCAGGCCTTCAAGGCCGCGCAAAAATGGCGTTACGATGGTGATGGATAAAGGATTAGGAATAAGCCAGGCAGAGAATTTTATTGAAGCATCAGCCGATTATGTAGATCTCGTAAAACTGGGATTCGGCACATCCATGATTACCAAAAATCTGGAGCAAAAAATAAAACTGTATCAGGAAGCCGGTTTCCGTGTATACCTCGGTGGAACTCTTTTCGAAGCTTTTATCATCCGCGATATGTTTGAGGACTATATCCGGCTTATTGATAAACTGAAACTGGATACCGCCGAAGTATCGGATGGTTCTATTGTAATGAACCACGATAAAAAATGTGAGTATATCCGTACCCTCGCAAAACATGTAACCGTTCTTTCCGAAGTAGGTTCAAAAGAAGAAGGAATCATTATCCATCCTGCCAAATGGACCTCCATGATGAATAAGGAACTGGAAGCGGGCTCCTGGAAAGTAATTGCCGAAGCCCGGGAAAGTGGTACAGTAGGCATATACCGCCCCAACGGACATGCTCATACACTCCTTATCAATAAAATACTTGCCAAGGTAAAACAGGAAGATATCCTTTGGGAGGCGCCTCAGAAATCACAACAGGTATGGTTTTTGAAACTACTGGGATATAATGCCAATCTGGGCAATATATCACACGATGATGTGATCCCGCTGGAAACATTGAGACTGGGATTACGCGGCGACACCTTCTTTTCGCATTTGCCCGATTCGGTTACCAAGACGGTTTAAACACCAATAAACATTTTTTGTATTTTTACTTCCGCATTCAACATTTCCGAACATGAAAGAAGTAACGGTAAAAGAATTAAAAAAAATGTTCGACAGTAAAGAGGATTTTCAACTCATTGATATCCGTGAGGATTATGAAGTGGAAATCGCTACTCTGGGCGGAGAACATATTCCCATGGGTGATGTCATGAGCCAGACAGAACGTATTGCAAAGGGCAAAAAAGTGGTGATCCATTGCCGCAGCGGCAAACGCTCTGCCGCCGTTATCCAGGCCCTGGAAACTCAAATGGGTTTTACCAATCTTTATAATCTCCAGGGAGGAATCCTGGCTTATGCCGATCAGGTAGATTCAGGATTAACCAAATACTAGATGATCGAACTCTTCCGGCATATTTTCCATCTTGACTTCGACTGGCTTTTTTCTAACTACGGAACAACCGTATACGCCATTCTTTTCCTGGTTATTTTCATAGAAACAGGTCTTGTTATCATGCCTTTTCTTCCGGGCGATTCCTTGTTATTTACTGCAGGCCTCTTTGCCCACAAAGGCAATCTGGATATCGGCACCCTGATCGGACTCCTCTTTCTGGCTGCTGTATTGGGTGATAACCTGAACTATTTAATAGGACGAAACATAGGGCTGCGTGTACTGCATCTGAAAATCCGCGGAAAGAACCTGGTTAAACAGGAGTATCTGGATCGTACCCATGGCTTTTATGAAAAGCATGGTCCAAAGACCATTATCATGGCTCGCTTTGTGCCTATCGTTCGCACCTTTGCCCCTTTTGTAGCCGGTATAGCCGAAATGAAATACAGAACCTTCCTCCTATTCGATCTCTTTGGTGGTGCTGTGTGGATTGGAAGCCTTACGATAGCAGGTTATTTCCTGGGGCAGATTGACTGGATAGGCAAACACATAGAACTCGTTGCCATCGGTATTATTTTCCTCTCTGTATTACCGATGGTGGTGGGAATCCTGAAAGGGAAAAGTACCAATTGATTTATGAATTATGATTTAAAACCGTCTTCAAATCTTAAATCATAATTCTTAAATCTTAAATCCACCTCATTTCCCATATTGAATATTCAGGTACTCCGGAATCAGATAACCGGGAATGGCAAAGCTCACTCCTTCCGTGTTCTGTCCTATCAGTTTGGCTACAATAACACCATGAAGGGTTCCGCTGGCATCAAATAAGGGTCCTCCGCTATTACCACCGTTTACCGACATACCCAGCTGAAGCAGATTATTGTTGTTCGATTTCCGTTCGCTGGAGATAACTCCTACCGAAAACGACTGACCCAACTCAATGGATTTTGGAGCTCCGATGGTGTATACATCCATCAGGTTCCTGAATGATTTCACATTGGTGAATTTAAAAGCCTTGTCAAAAGTCTTCTCCACCTTAATCAAAGCCAGATCACGGAACTTATTATAACGGACTATCTTGCCATCCACTTCTTCGCCAGTAGAAGTAACGATCTTAACCGAGTTGGGTTTATCCTTATACTTACCGGCTATTACGTGGTAATTAGTAATGATATACCCATCTTGTGATATAGCAAAACCGCTGCCATGTCCATCTTTGGTTTTTACAATAACGGACGGGATAGACGCATCTTCTTTGGCAGATACAGAAGCTTTTACATTATTGATGGTAAGCAAGGGCTCGTTGTAAGTGAAATTGGAAACGGGTTTGATATAACCGGTCAGTATCCCTTCTCTGTGCAGACGCATATATGCATTGATCACGGCATCGGCATACATTTTATCTGTATTTTTTAGCGTATTATGATACGTGTTACAATCAAAATCTGCCGAATAATCCTTGGTGTCTACCGAATCCAGAATTTCGCCGTAAGAATTTTTGATATACCAGCGCATCTCCATTTTCGATTTGTAATATCCTGGCTCACCGTACACCTTATAGAAATGGTAAACAAATAATCTACGAATACTGCCTTCCAATACTACGGTATTGTTCTGATCAGAAAACACCCTGTTAACGGTATCGATAAACCCGGTTGTTTTTAAAGTCTTGTATACATTCTCACTGAATTTGGTATCCTCCAGGGTGAGGTCATCACTGGGATTTTCCAATTGATTTTTACCCGATTTTTTCAGCTCTTTCTTGAGTTCATATTCATCCGATTTCGTTTCCGCTTCCTTAATTTTATTCTCTTCTTCCGACTGAGGCCCTGCTGAACTGACATTTATAGTCTTAATATTTTTATTGTCTTTCACGTCCAACCGTATATTGGAAATATCAATATACTTGTCGCTTTCACCTCTGTAAACAAGTTTCTCCATCTTTATTGTTACTTCATCATCGCTTTCACGGAGCACCCCAAAACCATCTTTATACCCCGGGGCTTTGATTACAATTTGCATGGTACCGTTTCTTTTTAGTTTATCGGTCACATCAGCACCTTTCCCGAATTCTTCCCCTCCTATATACACCATGGCTTCACTTACCCCTGTATGAATGGTTACATCGCCTCTTACCGGAATCAATAAAGGATGAGCTGAAGAGGTAATAGTCCATAGGACACTGAAGGCGATGATTTTCAGGGTGTTTTGTATCATAGGATCAGGTATATCATGAAAAATTAAAGTATTGCAAGGCTAACCGCATCTAAGATAGAAAAAAAACAGCCGGGAGATAAACTCCCGGCTGCTCTATATAAATGAATTACAGGGCTCGCCCTGATGTTTTAGTTTGCGTAATTAATATTGAGGTACTCCTGAATCAAATAACCCGGTATGGCAAAACTTACCCCTTCTGTATTGTTTCCAATCAGTTTGGATACAATCACGCCATGCAATGCACCGCTGGCATCAAATAACGGGCCTCCACTGTTACCGCCGTTAACCGACATACCTAACTGAAGCAGGTTGTTATTATTGGCCTTCCGTTCGCTGGAGATAACCCCTACGGAATAGGACTGACCCAGCTCAATAGATTTAGGAGCTCCGATAGTATACACATCCTGCAACGGTTTGAATGTTTTTACATTCGACATTTTAAACGCCTTGTCAAATTTCTTATCTACTTTAATGAGAGCCAGATCGCGGAACTTATTATACCTCACAATAGTTCCCGGAAGCTCTTCTCCGCTGGAAGTAATGATTTTAACCGAGTTGGGTTTATTGTTCATCTTTCCTGCTATTACGTGGTAGTTTGTCAGGATATATCCATCCTGAGTAATAGCGAAACCACTTCCGTGACCGTCTTTTGTTTTTACAATAACAGAAGGGATTGTTGCTTCATCTTTAGCAGTAACAGCCGATTTTACTGAAGGCAGGGAAAGCATGGCTTCGGTATAATTAAAGTTGCTTTCATTCTTGATGTATTTCGCCAGTTTACCGTCTTTCTGCAAACGTAAATAAGAGATATCAACCGCATCGGCAAACATCTTTTCCCAGGCATTATCCTTGTCTCCGGTTCCAATCACAAAATCTCCCGAATATTCCTTGGTATCCAATGAGTCCAGTATTTCGTTATAGCTGTTTTTGATATACCATCTCAAAAATAATTTTGATTTGTTGTAAGACCCGAAGCGTAACTTAGGATTCATGATAGTATACACATGTATCTTCTGTATGCTTCCTTCCAGAATCAGGGTATTGTTATTATCAGCGAATACTTTATTAACGGTATCCACAAAACCCGTTGTTTTCAGTGTCTTGTAAACATTATAACTGAATTTGGTATCATCATAGGTAAGGTCCTCCTCATTCTCATCCAGCTTACCCTTTTTCTTTCCCTTTTTCTTTGCCTTTGCTTCCTCTTTTGCCTTTTTATCAGCATCCTTCGTATCCTTTTTCTTTTCCATGATTTCAATATCCTTCAGCAACGTAGCTCCGGTATAATTGAGATAGAAATATTTAATATTCTTTTTGGATTTAACATCCAAACGAATATTGGAAATATCAATGTGTTTGTCATTATCCCCTCTGTATACCAGCTTATCCTCTGATTTCAGGTTAATCTGTTTATCATAAGAAAGGCCTTTGGGCAGAATCGGATCAATTGCAAGCCCGTATATAAATGGAATATCGAACAAAATACACACCCAAAAACCAGGTGCGCGGTGTGTCTGCATCATGACAGTATAAGAATCCTTATATCCCGGTGAACGGGTAACAATCTGCTTCATTCCGTCTTTGGCCACCTTTTCCGTAAACATCTTCCCCTTACCGATTTCATCATTATTAAGATAAACGGTAGCGTCTTTGTTGCCTGTGCTAAAAGTTACCTTCTCCTTTTTGGGATAGAAAATAGCTACACAACCATTGAACATCGTTGCAATTATAATAACCGACAAAATCAGTTTAATACTTTTCATATATTTTTGGGATAGGAGTTATTTAACAAAAATAATAATTTAATTCACAAACAGACATTCAGCTTACCCTGAAACACGAATCTCAACATGCCATTTACTATTGATTATCAGCACAGTATCCTTCTGTAATGTTATGAAATACAGTATTCCCAGGAAAATCGCTCGCCTGGAAAACAATACCAACTATTTTACATCAAGTGATCTAATGAGTATTGGATCTTTAACACAAGTATAAGGAATGACCTGATATAGTGACGGGCTATTTAGTAAATGGTTGCTTTGATTGAGTAATTGGAGGCTTTAAGCTGGTAATTGGCGGGAAGCTTGTCAAAAAGCATGCATTTATTCATTTGTTTACCCTTTTATCCTCTCCTTTAATCATTCTTCCTATTTTTATACCATGCGTCGCTTCGGTCTTATCGGTCTTCCTCTTTCCCATTCTTTTTCCAAGAACTATTTCACGGCAAAATTCGGGAAAGAAGACATTACCAATGCCCAATATGACCTGTTTCCACTTGAAAACATAGCTCAATTACCGGAGCTTATCCTTACTACTCCTGGTCTGGAGGGACTGAACGTAACCATACCTTATAAAGAGGCTGTTATCCCCTATCTGGACGAGCTGGACAAGACCGCATTGGAAGTGGGAGCCGTGAATACAATCTGCATACAGTTAAAAGACAGCCGGCCCTATCTGAAAGGATACAATACCGATGTATTCGGTTTTCGGCAAAGCATCAAACCTTTTCTGGAATCGCATCACGAAAGGGCCCTCATCCTGGGTTCGGGTGGAGCTTCAAAAGCTGTGGCCCATGTATTGAAAGAAATAGGGGTGGCTGTTTATTTTGTAACACGAAAGAAAACACCGGGTACCTCCAATATGTTTGAATACACCGAACTGAATGAACATATCATGCGGCATTTCCCGCTCATTATCAATACCACCCCGCTTGGCATGTACCCGAATGTGGATCAGGCTCCTGATATTCCTTATGAATTACTGACGGATAAACATTTCTTGTACGATCTGATCTATAATCCGGAAATAACCCGTTTTATGGCCGAAGGAAAGGAAAGAGGGGCCCCAAGCATCAATGGATTGAGCATGCTTCAGCAACAAGCCGAAATGGCCTGGAAAATATGGAATAAGGAGCGGTAAGATTGCATTAATTTCATCACACAATAACTTCGTACCTTTATCTCCCAATGGATTTTGAGCTTACATCCGAATTTTTCCCCACCGGTGATCAGCCGGAAGCGATACGACAATTGCTGCAAGGACTCCAAGAAGATGTCCCTGCCCAGACATTGCTGGGTGTTACCGGATCGGGTAAAACCTTTACCGTTGCCAATGTTATCAAGGAAATAAAAAAACCTACGCTGGTACTGAGCCATAATAAGACCCTGGCCGCCCAGCTTTATGGTGAGTTTAAGCAGTTCTTCCCAAAAAATGCCGTTGAATATTTCGTTTCTTATTACGACTACTATCAGCCGGAAGCCTACATCGTTTCTTCCGGAACTTATATAGAAAAGGATCTCTCCATCAACGAAGAGATTGAAAAACTAAGACTCAGCACCACATCCTCTTTGCTTTCCGGACGCCGCGATATCATTGTGGTATCTTCCGTTTCCTGTATCTATGGTATGGGGAATCCTTCGGATTTTGCAAGTAATGTAATCCATGTCAAAAAGGGGGATGTTATTTCCAGAAACAAATTTCTCTTCTCGCTTGTAAGCAGTTTGTATTCCCGTACAGAAGCCGATTTTCACCGAGGTAATTTCAGGGTGAAAGGCGATACGGTGGATATCTATCTGGCCTATGCAGATTATGCCATACGTATTTATTTCTGGGGCGATGAAATCGAAAACATTGAGAGCATAGAACCTTCCAGCGGCAAAAAAATTGAACGTTTTGACAGCGTAAATATATACCCCGCCAACATCTTTGTCACATCACAGGATTCTATGAAACAAGCCATTCATATGATTCAGGATGATCTGGTGGCACAGGTGGAATATTTTAAAGAAAGTCAGAAACCCCTTGAAGCCAAAAGGCTGGAGGACCGGGTAACGTATGATATGGAGATGATGCGCGAGTTGGGGTACTGTTCAGGAATAGAAAACTATTCCCGTTACTTTGACCGTCGGTCACCAGGAGCCAGACCTTATTGCCTGCTCGATTACTTTCCGGAAGATTACTTGATGGTGGTGGATGAAAGTCACGTAACCTTACCCCAGATACATGCCATGTACGGAGGCGACCGATCCCGTAAAATCAATCTGGTTGAATATGGCTTTCGCTTACCGGCAGCCATGGATAACCGCCCGTTGAAATTTGAAGAGTTTCAGAGCATGGTGAATCAGGTTATCTACGTAAGTGCCACACCGGCCGATTATGAACTGAATCAATCGGAGGGCGTAGTAGTAGAACAGGTGATAAGACCTACAGGCTTGCTCGACCCGATTATAGAAGTACGTCCCAGCCTCAATCAGGTGGATGACCTGCTGGAAGAGATCAATAAAACAATATTAAGGGAAGAAAGAGTGCTGGTAACAACTCTTACCAAACGCATGGCCGAAGAGCTACAGAAATATTTTATGAATCTGGGTGTGCGCTGTCGTTATATCCACAGTGATGTGGAAACACTGGAACGGGTGGAGATATTGCGTGACTTAAGACTGGGGTTATTCGATGTGTTGATCGGAATCAATCTGTTAAGAGAAGGACTGGATTTACCGGAAGTATCATTGGTAGCTATTCTGGATGCCGATAAGGAAGGTTTCCTGCGTTCTACCCGCGCAATGGTTCAGACCGTGGGCCGTGCAGCCCGTAATGTAAACGGAAGGGTTATCATGTATGCAGATAACATGACGGATTCCATGCGTAAAACAATTGATGAAACACTTCGCCGCAGACATAAACAGATAGAATACAATTTTGAACACAATATATCTCCGGTAAGTATTATCAAAAGCAAGGAGAGTATTATGCGTAATGCCACTGCCGGTGTAGGTGGCGTAAGGGGTCCAAAACCTTATGTGGAAAGTGATCAGGTAAGCCTTGCTGCAGACCCGGTGGTGCAATATATGAGCAAGGAAGAGTTGCAAAAAGCCATCTCCAAAACCAAGAAGGCTATGGAAGCAGCGGCTAAAGAACTCGATTTTGCCGAAGCAGCCCGTTTAAGGGATGAGCTGTTTGCCTTCCAGAAAATGCTGGAGAAAAAGTAGAGCGGGTTTCGACTTCGCTCAACCACCGAAAATAGCTCCGGTGCCTGAGCGAAGTCGAAGGCCCGCTCTCCGCTCTGTTTCTCACTCTGGAATTACCAGCCCATATCATTCTTCATATGATTGCGGTGCTTGCCTGAACCATGGCTTGAACAGGAAGTAATAAAGAGTCCTACCAAAATAACGGCAACAAAAGTAAGTGTGATCCGGGATCTGAATAATTTTAGCATGGGTTTCTTTTATTTGTGTGTAACGGGGTGTGATTAATTATTACAAGTATAATTAAATTGAAATAAAATCAATGGTTTTAGACCCTCTACTTTTTAACAATTCCTCCATGCAGGAACCCAGCCTGATGGTCTGATATAGAACAAAACACAAGCTATTATTTCATCCCCTGAGGCGGATTAAACACCCGTGGCAGGGTATACACATAGGCTTTTGCTTTCAGCCGGTAAATCTTTTTGAATGGGGAAAGAAGAGAAAACATCAGAATCTTTGCAAGGACATTACAAAAACTTAAAATCACCACCATTATCCATGGAAAGCCGGGGTGATATTTTTTAAAGAACTTGATCTTATTCACAATCTGATTACAGATGGTGATATTATAATTTTTCTTGGCGCTTTGACCTATATGATGAAGAATTGAAGCATAGGGATAATAAACCAATTTAAATCCTGCGTGTTGAGCCCGGTAACAATAATCTACTTCTTCAATCCAAAAAAGTTTTTCATCCAACACTCCAATCTTATCCATCACTTCTCTCCGGAAAAGGATGGCTGCGCCGGAAAAAGAGTCCGCTTCAAAAGGTTGTGTCAAATCCTTATCCCGGTAATTTTTGTGTCCCAGAAATGGTTTCAGATAAAGCATCTCGAAAAATATTCCGCTCAGGGTTGGATACCGCCATACAGAAGCTTGATAGGATCCGTCGCTATTCAATAGCCGGGGGCCAATCATATCCGTCTGAGGATTTTGTTCCATAAAGGCTACCAAACGATCCAGGGAATCATCCTGAAACTCCGTATCCGGGTTGAGCATAAACAGATATCTTCCGTTCGCTATTTTAAAAGCTTGATTATTCGCCGCCGGAAAACCGGCATTGTATTTATTTTCTATAATAATGACATCTTTATACCGGTTACCAACAGCCTCCACACTCCCGTCGCTAGAATCATTATCTACCAGAATCACTTCCATATCAAAAGGCTGATAATGAAAACCATAAAGCGTTTCCAGGCACCGGAGCACCAGATCCTTTACATTATAGTTCACAATCACTACACTTACCACCGTCATCGTACAGCTATCCTTTATTTTGTTTGATTCTTCTTTTTACCATAAATTGATGAATAAGTCTCGTAAGCAACCGCCCGTTTTGAATCTTTTTATAGGCAGGAAAGCGCTCCAATACACTGGACTGAGGCGTTTCCACTTCCGGATGTTCTTTTTTGTATAGCTGTGCTTCGTATTGTTTCAGATAATGATATTCGCGTAAACGCTGTCTTTCCTTAAACGGCAGATTCTTTCTTAACTCGGCAAAAACCGGATCGTACAACATCTTTCCGGAAAGGATAGCAGGATCGGCGTATGCAGCTGTATAAACCTTCCTGCTGATGGTATTAAAGGTGGCGGAAGCCGTATGCACACGAAAGGTGGTAAGCGGTTCTGGAACAGTTATGAGTCCGTACCGGCTTCCTATACGTAGCCAGTATTCGAGATCACAGATCTGATAGATATTTTTTTCAAATACCCCAAGGGTGTTTATTAACTCTTTTCTGAATAAAATCGTGGTGGGCTCTCCGATAAAATTAAGACTTGTATATTGAACGGAGAGCTCGGCAACTTTTGCTGCCGCAATAAAAGGTGGCACATGGCCCGAAAAAATACGTTCCAACGTCAGCACTTCTTCTTCATAATACTTCTTCATCTCCAAAGGCACCTGCTCCTCTACCCTGAAACTGCGCTCCGATACAACAAGTGCATTGCTCTCCCCTGCCGCCTCTGCCATTTTTCGAATGCAGGAAGGATGCAACAGATCGTCCTGAAAAAGAAATTTGATCCAGACTCCCTTCGCAGCCTCCAGACACTTGTTCCAGTTACCTACCAAACCCCGGTTGTTCTCGTTTCTGTATAGCTTTATCTTATCCGACTTTACGGAATAGGATTCGGCAATGTCATATGAACCATCCGTTGAACGATCATCCACAATAACAATCTCAAATTCGGAATAATCTTGCGCCAATGCACTATCCAGACACGCTTTCAGATAGCCCTCTCCATTGTAAACAGGTATACAAATACTGATCAGCGGCGTGCTCATTTTATTCTTTTTCTGATACTTTGATAAATCCGGGCATATAATTTATCCCATCCCCACCTCAAAGGGTAGAAAGTTTCCCCTATCTCTTTATAAAGTTTTTCTACATCAAAAGAGGTTTGTTCCTCTTTGGAAATCACCTTGATCTGATTCATATAATCACCCGGAACTAATTCTATCCCTGCCCTTATCAGGCTGATGCGTTCTTTCCGGCTGAATGAGTCGTAAAGAATTTTTCGTTTAATCACCGGAAATCCTTCCCGTATCAGTTCAGCAATGCCGGCATAACTTTCATTCCGGATCACTCCAGCATCCTTTCTGCTGAAAACGGCTCCGATTGTATGCTGATGCTGAATCATGGCGGCGCTTAACCCTACTTCAAAACGATGAATTGCATCCTGCATGGAATGTGCAAAATCCTGTTGTTCAAGATATGCCTTAATGACCGGGAAAGCGTTCTGCCGTATGACCAGGAAATAAGACTGGATATGATAGCTGATTTCATTTGAATCGAGCAATCCTGCATACTCCCATTTTTGCTCTTCCATGGTTTTCAATGCCTTTCCCAGGCTGCGAAACAGAATACAGGAGTCGTTTGCCAATATCAGCCTATCATATGCATCAGGAGGATATACGGCCAATGCCTTTGTCCACATACCAAAATCATACCCTTCGTTTTTAACGGGTAGCAGCTCAATTTTTTTATTCTCCAGAAAAAGCTGTGACGATGCACTTAATTTCTTTTCGTTGGTTATGAAAATCACTTGCTCACACTGCAGGCATAATTCATCCAGATAAAACCGCACATAATACGGTATCTCATCGGATTCAAAATAACTACTGAAATAACAAAGTGTTTTCATCCCTTCCTGTTCAGAATTTGTGCCAACAGGTTATTCCACCGTGGGGCTATAGTGTTTACATCAAACTGCATGGCCCTCTGCCTTTGTTTTTCTATATCTACCATCCATTCCTTATTCATATAGCGCTCCATTTCTGTTGCCAGACCTTGCGCCCTGTTATCGGAAGATACAATCTTCCCGATATCTGTCTGTAACAGTTCAGAAACCCCTCCGCAATCATTTGCCACTACAGGCAATCCCAGCAGCAACGCTTCCAGAGTAGCCAGTGAAAAAGATTCTTTTCTGGAGCTGAGCATAAATCCATCGGCACAGTTAAAAGAAGCCGTATATTCCTTACCCATACTTCCCAGCCACGTAAACCGGTCTTGTAAGTTCAGTGCCTTGCACCGTTCTTTACATTCCTGTTCAAAGGTTGTATCGCTTGTTCCTCCCAGCCATGCAAAACGGGCATGAGGTTGCTGTTTCAAAAGAAGAGAAGCGGCCTCCATAAATAAAAAAGGATTCTTATTCCGGTCTAATGTACCACTCATGAGCCAAAGAAAATCTCCTGAAACAAAACCCAGTTCCTTTCTTTTGGTATTATACAGCGCCTCATCCCGCCTTACCAGTGTAGTATCCATACAAGGATAACAAACAGAAATGCGGTCTTTACGTCCGTATTTGTTCAATACCAGCTTAGATGCTTCCGAGTTTGCTATAATCCATTCGGGGTATTCAACGAGATTTCTAATCCGTTCTTCTGAGAGAAGTTCGAACATTTGTTCCAGCTCATGAACATGGACAAGGAGGCGGATCTTATTTTTTTTCGCATACGAAACCACGTCCGGAAGAGCTATCGTATTGACATACCAGACCGAGTCATGAAAGGCTTTTAGTTTACGGGGCATCCCGAATTCTCTTTCCAGGTAATGGTTTAATCTGCTCAGGAAGGATCCACCCGGTTTAGAGGAATAAATCGTGGTTTGAGGTATTGTAGCGAGTTCATCCGCCAACTCTCCCTTAAAAAAACTGACCAGGGAGGGGTTAAAGCTGACATCCAGGTGACGAAGCAATTGATAAAGCACTATCTCAGAGCCTGTGCGTTGCAGAGACTGGCTGAAAAAAGTAATCTTCGTACCGGCTTTAGTGGCAGACATAAAACAGTGCTTAATAAATGCTGATTATCTTACGCATGAAATCTAAAAAAAAAGGAAGCTGCTCTTTTCAACAAGGGTTTATTCTCCAACCAGCGTCCAAATTTCACGGCCCCCGAACGGTTTAGCACCGTAAGCTTATTTAATGAATCAATCATAGCCTGACTTAAATAGGCCTTATGAATACGTTCGCGTTCCTGACGAATGCGATCCATATTTTCGGGGCGCGAACTGACTCCATCAACCACATGAATACTCACCGGGAAATGAAGAGGTACAGACGATACTTCTTTAATAGCCAGCACATGAAAAAAGAAATCATAATCGGCAGCTACGGAGTAGGTTTCATTATAGGAGCCGTACTCATCAAACAAACTACGTTTGATGAATGTGGACGGGTGCCAGATATTATCCCCGAACAAATATTCCAGATTGGGTTTTTCAGGAACAGGAGCTATTTTTTGATTACCAGCTCCCCTGTCAAAAACAACTTCTCCATACAAAATCTCTGTACTTAAACCTGTAGTCTCCACTTTATCCAACACCTGTGGATTGGCAAGACTATCACCCGAATTCAGAAAGAGACAATAGGTACCTGTTGCGGCAGCGATGCCTTTATTCATGGCCTGATAAATACCCCTGTCTTTCTCGCTTACCCAATAAGTGATCCGATCCGACTTTGACTGAATGAACTCCTTGCTGCCATCATCCGATCCTCCGTCAATAACAATATACTCGAACTGTTTGGATGTTTGAGACAAGACGCTCTCCACGGTTTTTTCCAACCCTTCCCGATTATTATAATTAATGGTAATGATGGAAAATAAAGGCATCTAAAATTGGTTGAGTAGATCTATAACCTTGCTGATATCATCTACCGTATGAAAATAAGAAACGGGCAGACTGAGTGTTGTTTGATGAATTTCTTCGGCCAGCGGAGTATCATAGCGATCCAGGATTCCTTTCATGGCTACCTGTCTGTTAGGGGCTACCGGGTAATGAATATCCGTCCCTACCCCTTTGGCCAACAACCATTTTTTAAGTTCATCCCTGCGCGGGTGACGAATGGGATAGATATGATACACATCGTGATAATCCGCATCCACCACCGGTTTTATAAAATCAGATTTCAATCCTTGGTGATATAAATCCGCAAGTGTTCTTTTGTGTTCATTAATAGCATCCAGGCTTTTCAGTTTAATGGAAAGAAAAGCAGCTTGTATCTCATCCAGACGGGAATTGAATCCTGTTACTTCATTGTAATATTTTACTTTGGAGCCATAGTTACGAAGCATCCGGATCTTATCCGCCAGGGCATCATCATTTGTAGTTACAGCTCCTGCATCGGCCAATGCTCCCAGATTTTTAGTGGGGTAATAACTGAATGCCCCTGCATCGCCAAATGCACCTGCCTTCACTCCTTTATAGGCTGCGCCATGAGCCTGTGCACAATCCTCAATAATTTTTAAATTATGTTTCTTCGCAATGGCCACGATCCTTCCCATATCACATACTTTGCCATACAGATGAACGAGCACGATAGCCTTGGTACGGGCACTGATCATGGATTCTATCTTATCCGGATCCATGTTATAGGTACGGATATCGGGTTCTACCGGTACCGGCACCAGTCCATTATGCAATACAGATAAAATGGTTGCTATATACGTATTCGATGGCACCAGCACTTCGCTGCCTTTTTCCAACCCCAGAGCATTCAAGGCAAGCGTTATGGCATCCAATCCGTTGGCAACACCTACACAATGACGCGTGCCACAATAGGCCGCAAATTCGCTTTCAAAAGCCTTGACTCTGTTGCCCAGGATAAACCATCCGCTTTCCAGCGTTTCAGAAAAAACACGTTTATACTCGGCAAAGAAAGGCTGATTTACCTTTTGCAGATTTTCGTATTCAATCATGGGTAGGGTTCAAAAATATAATCGGCCTGATCAAACTCTTCTGACGCTAAAACCATCAGGATGGCATCCGGAGTAAAATTTTGCATGGTATGCCAGTCTTCGGGTTTTAACAATAAACAGCGGGAAGGATGATTCAGACTGAACACTTCCTTATGCTTTCCGTCATTATTGGCAATGGTACAGGAGCCCTGGATGCATACCGCAGCCTGATACGTTTTATGATGACGATGCCCTCCTCGCTGGGAATCATCCACTCCATAAATATAAAAGATGCGCTTAATGGCAAAAGGAATAACCTTTTCTATCACGGTCAGGTTACCTCTTTTATCGGTAAAGGTTTTTAAATCGATCAGCTCTGCCATATCAATAAGTTATGCTCTTCAGATGCATATGAAGTTTCTTTATTTTCAGTCGCTTACCGCCTACATCACC
>Ga0210396_10000419_pt1 | contig 57394 bp, 56 predicted proteins | sample IncBWH17OmetaG_FD_155466 | JGI IMG/M metagenome (GOLD analysis project Ga0210396, IMG submission 155466) | Forest soil microbial communities from Barre Woods Harvard Forest LTER site, Petersham, Massachusetts, United States - Inc-BW-H-17-O ... | reverse complement strand
CGACTTCGGGCTCAGCCTCCCCTTCGGCTTCAAGCTCCTCGATCTCGGCCTCAACGGCCGGAGCCTCGGCGACTTCGGGCTCAGCCTCCCCTTCGGCTTCAGGCTCCTCGATCTCGGCCTCAACGGCCGGAGCCTCGGCGACTTCGGGCTCAGCCTCCCCTTCGGCTTCAAGCTCCTCGGTCTTGGGTTCGACGGCCTCAGCCTCCTCAGCCTCAGGCTCGACGGCCTCAGGCTCGACGACTTCGGCCTGAGCAGCCTCGGCCTTCACTGTTTCAGGCTCCGCCCCGTCCTCTGCAACTTCAGCCTGCATGGTTTCCGGCTCGACGGACTCAGCCTCCGCGACTTCGGCAGCTTCCAGCACTTCTGTCGAACCTTCTCCCCGAGCAACCGGCGCCGACGCCGTCGCAGCGGAGGCCGAACCGACGGCCACGAGCTGTGCTGCCGGCTCAGGTTCCGGTTCAGGTTCTGCCGCAACGTCCTCGACGCCGCGCAAGCTTTCGGGGTCCTCACGGCCCTTCGGGGCCAGAATGATGTAGACCACGGCCCCGATGAATACAAAAGTCGATGTGAACGAATTGATCCGGATTCCAGCGATCTGTGTGGCGACGTCGTCACGCAACAGCTCGACACAGAAGCGCCCGACGCAGTAGCCAGCGACGTAGGTTGCAAACAATCGCCCGTGACCTAACTGGAATCGCCGGTCCACGTAGATCAATGCGACGAATACCAAAACGTCCCAAACCAATTCGTAGAGAAACGTCGGTTGTACGACGAACGCCACCTGCCCCGTCGAGACGCCGTCGAGCGAATGTGGGTCCACGAATCCCGAGGGATCCCGACGGTAAAAAATCTCCAGGCCCCACGGCAGCGTGGTTTCCCGGCCGTACAGCTCCTGGTTGAAGTAGTTCCCGAGCCGACCGATGGCCTGCGCAAGGATCAATCCCGGAGCAATTGCGTCGCCGAAGGCCGGTAGCGGAATCCCGCGTCGCCGGCAACCGATCCACGCTCCGACACCACCGAGGGCTACCGCGCCCCAGATGCCCAAGCCCCCATCCCAGATGCGCAGCGCCGCGCCGAAACCGGCGCCACCCGGGCCCCAATACGTCCGCCAATCGGTGGCTAGGTGATAGAGCCTGCCCCCGAGCAATCCGAAGGGCACCGCCCACATGGCGATGTCGTAGATCACGCCGCGCTCGCCGCCGCGCGCCTCCCACCGCCGGTCACCGATCAGCAACGCGGCCACGATACCGATGATGATGAACAACGCGTAGGCGCGAATAGGCAACGGCCCCAGGTGCCACACGCCGCGTGGCGGGCTCGGAATATAAGCGAGCCACGTCGTCTTCACGCGGACACCCCTTGGCGCACACCGGCAGCGAGTTCCTCGGTCAGCTCGCGCAATGCGGCCAAACCGTCGCTCAGCGCCGACACCAACGCGGAGCCGACGATGACCCCGTCGGCATAGCCGGCGATCTGTGCGGCCTGCTCTCGCGATCGCACACCCAAGCCGACGCCGACGGGTATGTCAGACACCGCCTTGACCCTGCCCACCAATTCGGGCGCGGCCTGTGACACCGCGTCACGCGCCCCGGTCACGCCCATCGTCGACGCGGCGTAGACGAATCCGCGTGATGCTTCGACCGTGGTCACCAGCCGCTGAGGCGTCGATGACGGCGCCACCAGAAAAATCCGGTCCAGCCGATGCGCCTCGGATGCCACCATCCACTGTTGCGCCTCGTCGGGGATGAGGTCGGGAGTGATCAGGCCGTGCCCCCCCGCCGAAGCCAGATCCCGCGCGAACGCATCAACCCCGTAGCGCAGCACCGGATTCCAATACGTCATCACCACCGCACGTCCACCGGCCAGACTGATCGCCTCGACGGCGGCCAGCGTATCCCGGACTCGCACGCCGCCACGAAGTGCGGCTTCGGTGGCCCTCGCTATGGTTGGGCCATCCATGCCCGGATCCGAATACGGCACACCGACTTCGATAATGTCGCAGCCGGATTCGACGAGCGCGGTCATCGCATCCACGGATGTTCGCACGTCGGGGTATCCGGTGGGCAGGTAACCGATCAGTGCCGCGCGATTGTCTGCGCGGCACGAATCAAAAACCGGCCCCAGCCTGCTTGCTTCGCCCTGCTCCACGATCATGGCGCGTCCTGGTCACCCAATAGGCCGAACCACTTCGCAGCCGTCTCGACGTCCTTGTCGCCGCGCCCCGAGAGATTCACCACAATGATCGAGCCCTTCCCCATTTCAGCGCCTAGCTTGAGGGCACCGGCAACCGCATGCGCGGATTCGATTGCCGGGATGATCCCTTCTGCGCGGCACAGCAGACGAAAAGCATCCATCGCCTCGGAGTCAGTGATGGGCTGGTATTCGGCACGTCCGGTTTCCTTGAGCCACGCGTGTTCCGGGCCCACCCCCGGATAGTCCAGACCCGCTGAGATCGAATGGGATTCGATGGTCTGACCGTCCTCGTCTTGCAGCAAGTACGAGAATGACCCCTGGAATGCTCCGGGGGAACCGCCGGTGAATGTCGCGGCGTGCCTGCCGGTCTCAACACCATCGCCTGCCGCCTCGAATCCGACCAGCCGCACGCCCGGATCATCGAGAAACGCATGAAAAATCCCGATGGCGTTGGATCCTCCGCCGACGCACGCCGTTACCGCGTCAGGCAACCGGCCCGCCTGAGCCCGGATCTGCACGCGCGTCTCCAGGCCTATGATTCGCTGGAAATCACGCACCATGGTCGGGAAGGGATGCGGTCCGGCCGCTGTTCCGAAGCAGTAGTAGGTGTTGTCGGCGTTGGTAACCCAATCCCGGAACGCCTCGTTGATGGCGTCCTTGAGTGTTTGCGATCCGGTATCGACGGAGACGACCTCGGCACCGAGCAGCCGCATCCGCGCCACGTTGAGCGCCTGCCGTGCGGTGTCGACGGCGCCCATGTATACAACACAGTCCAGGCCGAACAGCGCGCATGCGGTGGCCGTGGCCACCCCGTGTTGGCCGGCACCGGTCTCGGCGATCACCCGGGTCTTGCCCATTCTGCGGGCCAACAGCGCCTGACCGAGCACATTGTTGATCTTGTGAGAACCGGTGTGGTTCAGGTCTTCTCGCTTGAGAAAGATGCGTGCGCCGCCGGCGTGCTCGCTGAGCCGGGCCGCCTCATACAACGGCGACGGCCGGCCGGCGTAGTGCGCCTGCAACTTGTCCAGGGTGTCCAGGAAATCCTGATTGACGCGTTCCTTCTCGTAGGCGGCGGTGACCTCCTCGATCACCGCCATCAGTGCCTCGGCGACGTAGCGGCCACCCCAACCACTGGAGCCGCCGAAATGGCCACCCGAATCGGGGTCGTGGCGGGTGGGTTCGGCGACAGCAGCACTGGTGGGCGGAAGATCCGGGCCGGATAAATCTGCCATCACGAAGGCTCGAGGCGATCGCGGCTCATCAACGACTAGCGAGCCGGTTTGGGACAGGACGGATGGGTGCCCGCGGTGACCAGATCCGCGACAGCAGCCCGAGGGTCACCACTTTTGACCAGTCCTTCACCGACCAAGACGGCGTCAGCGCCGGCACCGGCATACGCCAACAAATCTGCGGTGCCACGCACGCCGGATTCGGCGATCCGGATCACGTTGCTGGGCAGCCCCGGAGCGATTCGCGCAAAGCAATCCCGGTCCACTTCCAGCGTCATGAGATCGCGAGCGTTGACCCCGATCACCTTGGCCCCGGCCTTCAGCGCCCGGTCGGCTTCGTGTTCGGTGTGCACCTCGACGAGAGCGGTCATCCCCAGTGATTCGGTGCGGTCCAGCATCGACGCCAGCGCCGACTGATCCAACGCGGCGACGATGAGCAACAACATGTCGGCGCCGTGCGCGCGGGCCTCATGAATTTGATATGGCTGCACCACAAAGTCTTTGCGCAATATCGGCACCGACACCGCGGCCCGCACCGCATCTAAGTCATCGAGCGAACCGTGAAAACGTCTCTCCTCGGTCAAAACGCTGATGATCCGGGCGCCGCCATCCTCGTAGGCGCGGGCCAACTTTGCCGGGTCGGCGATCCTCGCCAGTGAGCCCGCCGACGGACTGGCGCGCTTGACCTCAGCGATCACACCGATGCCGGGCTCGCGTAACGCAGCCATCACGTCAAGCGGTGGCGCCGCCGCCGCCGCGGCCGCTTTGATCTCGGGAAGGCTGACGAGGGCTTCGCGCGCGGCAACGTCGGCCCGGACTCCCTCGAGGATGGAGTCAAGCACTGTTGCCGGGCTCATGCTGTCGTTTCCTTCCCAATCAGCTACTGTCACCCACGGCCCCCAGCCGATTTCGACGACGTTCATGAGGGTAGCGACCGCCGGCTCGCGGTCCGTCACCGCCCCTCGGTGTCCGACCCCCGGGGCCGATCGGTCGGGTCGCGGCCCTCATCAAGCGCATCCCAGATCATCCGCTCGGACATGTCCTGGCCGGCGTCCTGGCTGACGTTGTCAGCATTGTCGCGTCGCGCGATCGAACGTCGCGCAGCCGGCGACGCATATTTCGTGGGTCCGGCGGCAGCCGACCCGACAACGGAAGCCGACCGCATCAACAAAACCGCGGCGATCAAGGTGCACGCCGCCGATATCACCGCAGCGACCGCACCCAAGTAGTGCCGTTCGCTTCCTACCAGCGCCACCAGTGGAATATGCGCCAGATCGGCTCCGCGCACAGCCACGTCCGGGATCGCCCACAGACTGACGCCGAGGTAGCCGACGGCAAAGCTCGCCAGTGCCAGCAAGGCCGCCAGCGCCCGCAGCGCCCAGCCGCGTACTGCGAGCGCGGCGACGGCGGTGGCGAACTGCAGCACCGCCAACGGCAGCAATGCGGTCGACCACGATGCGCCGGACAGCGTCACTGACTTCGGCGGCCCCAGCCCATCGAACGACCGGATGACGACCCACGGCAGTCGCGACGCCAGCCACAGTGCCGCGGCTGCCACCACCAGGAGCAGCTGGGCTATCCCGATCGTCCGTCGGCCGGGCCGGGCATCAGTCATTCCGGCTCTCATCCGGGGCGGCCAGCGTCTCGGCGGCTGCGATCGCGCTCAGCACCGCGCGCGCCTTATTTCTCGCTTCGGTGTACTCGTAAAGCCCGTTGGAGTCGGCCACTACGCCACCACCCGCCTGGACATAGGCGGTACCCGCGCGAATCAGCGCAGTGCGGATGGCGATCGCGAAGTCAGCGTTGCCGGCGAAGTCGAGGTACCCGACGACGCCGCCGTAGAGGCCGCGACGCGTCTTCTCCACCTCTTCGATCAGCTCCATGGCCCGGACCTTCGGCGCGCCCGACAGTGTGCCCGCCGGGAAGCAGGCGGTCACCGCGTCCAGCGCGGTGCGCCCCTCGCTCAGCAACCCAGTCACCGTGGACACCAGGTGCATCACGTGGCTATAGCGTTCGATGTGGCTGTAGTCCTCGACGCGCACGGTGCCCGGCGTGCAGACCCGGCCGAGGTCGTTGCGTCCAAGGTCGACCAGCATCAGGTGCTCTGCCCGTTCTTTTTCGTCGGCCAGCAGGTCCTTTTCCAGCAGCTGATCCTCTTCTTCGGTGTGCCCCCGCCACCGGGTTCCGGCGATCGGATGCGTCGTCGCCCGGCTGTCCTGCACGGTGACCAGCGCCTCCGGACTGGATCCGACGATCGAAAAGTCAGTTGCGCCATCGCCATTCGGTATATGCAGCAGATACATGTAGGGGCTTGGGTTGGTCACGCGCAGAATGCGGTACACGTCGATCGGATCGACATCGGTGTCCACCTCGAAGCGCTGCGACGGCACCACCTGAAATGCTTCGCCGGCTTCGATCTGCGCGACGAGGTGATCGACGATGGCGCCGTATTCCTCAACCGTGCGCTGTGCCCGGTGCCGCGGCTCGGGCCTGCTGAAAGTGGCAACGGTCGACCGCAGCGGCTGGCCCAGCGCCGCGGTCATCACGTCCAGCCGGGCAATGGCGTCGTCGTAGGCCCAGTCGACCCGCTCGTCGGTGCCGTTCCAGTTCACGGCGTTAGCGATCAGGGTGATGGTGCCCTCATGGTGGTCGACTGCCGCCACATCGGTGGCCAGCAGCAACAGCATGTCCGGCAATTGGAGGTCGTCGACGGCCAGCACCGGCAGCCGCTCCAGACGTCGCACCAGGTCGTAGGAGAAGAAGCCCACCATGCCTCCGGACAGCGGCGGGAGCCCCGGCATTGCGGCAGTGGAAAGCAGCTCGAGGGTGGTCTGCAATGCCTGCAACGGGTCGCCTCCGGTCGGTGCGTCCTGCGGCACAGTGCCCAGCCACACCGCTTCGCCGTCGCGCACAGTCAATGCTGACGGCGCACCGGCGCCGATGAACGACCACCGCGACCAGGATCGGCCGTTCTCGGCGGACTCCAGCAGGAAGGTGCCCGGGCGATTGGCGGCAAGCTTGCGGTAGGCCGAGAGCGGCGTCTCGCTGTCGGCCAAGACCTTACGGGTCACCGGAATCACACGGTGCTCTTCGGCTAGCTGGCGGAAATCCTCCCGCGAGGAGGTGGAGGCGAGGTGCGCGTGCACCGACCCATCCTCGCAGATACGGCGCTTAGCTCCGGGCGTAGCCTGACGGCCATGAAAACTGGTGACATCGTGGCCGACTTCGAACTTCCCGATCAGAACGGAAAGCCACGCAAGCTCAGCGACCTGCTTTCCACCGGCCCCGTGGTTCTGTTCTTTTATCCGGCTGCGATGACGCCTGGCTGCACCAAGGAAGCCTGTCACTTCCGCGACCTGGCTCCTGAGTTCGCCGCGGTGGGGGCCAACCGGGTCGGAATCAGCGTCGATCCCGTGACAAAGCAGGCCAAGTTCTCCGACACGCAGAATTTCGACTACCCGCTGCTGTCGGACACCGAAGGCAAGGTCGCCACACAGTTCGGCGTCAAGCGCGGTCTGCTCGGCAAATTGATACCGGTCAAACGCACGACTTTTGTCATCGACACCGATCGCACGGTGCTCGATGTGATCTCCAGCGAATTCAGCATGGACACCCACGCCGACAAAGCACTGGAAACGCTACGCGCGCGTTCTTCGGCGTAGATCGGGATAGAACGGGCGCCGTTCGGATTTACGGGACGACTGCCAAAAACACGAAGGCGGCGAGTACCACCAGATGCAACTCGCCCTGTAGCCGGGTGGCGCGGCCGGGTACCACGGTCAGCACGCTGATCACCACGGTCAGCGCAAACAGCACCATCTGGGTGGCGCCTAGGCCGAGTAACAACGGTCCCTTGAGCCAAATCTCGGCGAGCGCGATGGCGGGGATGGTGAGCCCAATGCTGGCCAGCGAAGAGCCATAGGCCAGGTTGAGGCTGGTCTGAATGCGGCCTTGCCGCGCCGCCCGCGCCGCCGCGAGCGTCTCCGGCAGTAGAACCAGGCTCGCGATCACCACGCCGACGAATGACTGCGGGAACCCGGCCGCTGACACCAAATGCTCGATTGCCGGCGACTCTTGTTCGGCCAAACCCACCACCGCCACCAGCGCGACGAGCAGCAGTCCCAGGCTCCTCAGCGCCGCCCCAGTGCCCGGCGGCTCCGCGTGGGATTCATCCCCGAGTAAACGCTTTTGGCCCTTCTGCGCAACCGGCAGAAAGAAGTCGCGATGCCGCACGGTTTGGGTGAATACAAACAGCAGGTAGAGCCCCAGCGAGGCGACCGCGGCGAACGTCAGCTGACCAGGTGAGAATTCCCGGCCGCCGTGGCTGGTGGTGAACGTGGGCAGCACCAGGCTCAGTGTCGCCAGCGTGGTGAGCGTGGCCAGCGCCGCCCCGCTGCCCTGGGCATTGAACAAGGTCACGCCATAGCGCCGGGAACCCAGCAAGAGCGACACACCGGCGATCCCGTTCATGGTGATCATCACCGCGGCGAACACGGTGTCCCTGGCCAACGTCGCCGCCTCGTTCCCGCCGGACGCCATGAGAGCAAGGATCAGCGCCACCTCGATCACCGTCACCGCCGCGGCGAGCACCAGTGACCCGAACGGCTCGCCGACCCGGTGCGCGACCACCTCCGCGTGATGTACCGCGGCGAGCACCGCACCAATGAGAAGTACCGCCTCCAGCGCGATGAGTACCGGGCCGAGATGATCGCCCCAGGTCGCCGCGAGCGCGACGATGGCCAGCAGCGGCACTACGACGGTCCAGGACACGCGTTTCACCATCGACCGCCATTCTCATCAACGTCACCAGCCGGCTGAGCAGCCCCCATGCGGCCTACACCGCGCCTGACCAGGCCTCACCACCGCCGGGCCGCCCTCCGCGATCCGGTTGGCACTGTCGCGCCGTCAGTAGCATGCTCACATGCCGCACCGCGATGGTCCACACGAAGGCCTCCAAGACGGAGAGGTGTTCGCCGGATACACCATCGTTCGGACTTTGGGAGCCGGCGGGATGGGTCATGTGTATCTGGCCCAGCATCCGCGGCTGCCCCGCCGCGATGCCCTCAAGATCTTGCCCAGCAATCTGACCGGGGATTCCGAATTCCGCCAACGCTTCAACCGAGAGGCCGACCTGGCCGCGGGCTTGTACCACGAACATATCGTCGGCATCCACGACCGCGGCGAATACCAAGGACAACTGTGGATTTCGATGGACTACGTCGAGGGAACCGACGCCGCGAAACTGCTGCACACCCAGTATCCGTCCGGAATACCGAAAGCCGATGTCGTCGAGATCATTTCGGCCGTGGCCGAAGCGCTCGATCACGCCCACTCACGCGGAATGCTGCATCGTGACGTCAAACCCGCCAACATCCTGTTGGGTGACGCCGGCCCCCGACGGCGGATCCTGCTCGCCGATTTCGGCATCGCCCGCGAGATGGGCGAGATCAGTGGTTTAACCGCGACAAACATGTTGGTGGGGACGACCGCGTACTGCGCGCCCGAGCAATTGCAGGGTAACGATCTCGACGCGCGAGCCGACCAATACGCGTTGGGCTGTACCGCATTCAACCTGCTGACCGGATCCGCCCCATTCCAGCACTCCAACCCGGCGGTGGTCATCAGCCAGCACTTGTCCGCGGCGCCACCGCTGGTAAGTGAGCGGCGACCCGAATTAGCAGAACTCGACGCCGTGATTGCCAAAGCGATGGCCAAGAACCCGAAAGAACGCTACGCGACGTGCTGGGATTTCGCCTCAGCACTTGCCGGCCAAGGAGTGACTGCCCCAGCCGACGTGGCTGGTCGTACGGAAGTCAACGCCGCGCCGACAGAAGTAATCGCGGCGCCGGAGAAGACCTCCGCGAGACCAGAGGAGGCTCGCAGCAACTGGCGGGGACCGGCGATGGTGATCGCGGCGCTCGTCGCCCTCGCGCTAGTGGCGGCGGCCGCGGTGGTCGGTGTCCGCATGCTGGGCGCCCGAGCCAATCAGCAGCACAGCAGCGCTCCCTCGGCGTCGGTGGCGCCACCGAGTGGAGGCGGTGCCGCGCCCCCCTCAGTGCCGGCAATCAAGCTAACCAGCCAAATCACCGATCAATCGGGTGTGCTGACCCCCGTCGAGCACGCCGCGGTGGACAGAGCTGTCACCAAGCTCTACAACCGACGCGGCACCCGCCTGTTTGTGGTGTACGTCAGGAATTTCGGCGGGCTCAAGCCGTTCAGATGGGCGGAGGACACCATGCTCGCCAACAATTTCACTGATGCCGATGCCATCCTGGCCGTCGCCACCGACCAGCCAGCCTTCGCCTTTCGGGTGCCGAACGCGGTGATCAACGGAAAGGCCATCGATCTCGAGGTCATTCGCCGTGACCGCATCGGGCCGGCCGTTTTCCACCGCGAATGGGCGCGCGCGGCCATAGCCGCGGCCAACGGATTGGATGTCGCCCCCAGCTAAGCGGCGGCTACTCGGATTCCAGCAACACGTCGGCGTCAAAGCACCTGTGGTTGCCCGTGTGGCAGGCTGCGCCAACCTGATCGACCGTCAACAGCACGGCGTCGCCGTCGCAATCGATGCGCACCGAGTGGACATACTGCGTGTTACCCGAGGTCGCACCCTTGACCCACTGCTGCGCGCGCGATCGCGAATAGTAGGTGGCCTCACGGGTTTCCAGCGTGCGGGCCAGCGCCTCGTCGTCCATCCACGCGACCATCAGCACGTCGCCGCTGCCCCGCTCCTGGACGACGGCGGTGAATAGTCCTTCCGCGTTGCGCTTCAGACGCGCGGCGATCTTCGGGTCGAGCGTCATCGCACGGAAATCCCTTCTGCGGCCATCGCGGCCTTCACCTGCCCGATCGTCAGCTCCCGGAAGTGAAAGACGCTGGCCGCCAATACTGCATCGGCGCCGGCGGCAACCGCGGGTGCGAAGTGTTCGACTGTCCCGGCGCCGCCGCTGGCGATTACCGGCACCGTGACCGCCGCGCGGACCGCGCGCAGCATCCGCAGGTCGAACCCGGCCTTGGTGCCGTCCGCGTCCATCGAGTTCAGCAGGATCTCCCCCACTCCGAGCCCGGCGCCGCGGGCCGCCCACGCCACGGCGTCGATGCCGGTGCCGCGACGACCGCCGTGCGTGGTGACCTCCCAGCCCGACGGCGTCGGCGCTGATCCGGCCGGCACCGTACGGGCGTCGACGGACAGCACGATGCACTGGGAGCCGAACTGCGTTGCCATTTCTGCCAGCAGGTCCGGACGAGCGATGGCGGCGGTGTTGACCGACACCTTGTCGGCACCCGCGCGCAGCAATACGTCGACGTCGGCCACCGTGCGCACCCCGCCGCCAACCGTCAGCGGGATGAACACCTGCTCGGCGGTGCGACGCACTACCTCCAACATCGTCGCCCTTCCCGACGACGACGCCGTCACGTCAAGGAAGGTGAGTTCGTCGGCGCCTTCGGCGTCGTAGGCGGCGGCAAGTTCCACCGGATCACCCGCGTCCCGGAGGTTCTCGAAATTGACTCCCTTGACTACCCGCCCGTCGTCGACATCCAGGCAGGGGATCACCCGAACCGCAAGGCCGTTACCCGAGTACATTCAGTAGTCCTCCGGTTCGCCTGTGCTGCGCAGGATGTCGAGGATCTCCGCGTGCACGCCCGGCGCTGCGGCCAGCACGGATCGCGACGCGGGCGTCCACGGTTCGCCGGCCAGATTGGTGACGACCCCGCCCGCGGCCCGCACCAGCGCGGCCCCGGCGGCGTGATCCCACACATGGCCACCGAAAGTTATTGCCCCACCGAGTATTCCGTCGGCAACATAGACGAGGTCGATCCCGGTGGAACCATGCATGCGCAACCGCGAGCACACCCGGCTGAGATTTTCCAGCACCGCCAGCCGGTAGCGTCCCGGGAACCGCCCGCGCGAATCCGCGCTGAACGTTCCGACGCCGACGAGGCGGGCGGCCAGCTCAGCGGGGGCCAACGACGGGCGCGGCACTCCGTTTTTCATCAGTGGACCGCCCGCCACGGCGGTGTACCGCTGGTCGGTGAACGGCAACCACGTCAACCCGGCCACCGGATCGCCGTCGTGCAGCAGGGCCAACAGAATGGAGGCCATCGGCGATCCGGCGGCGTAGTTGAAAGTGCCGTCGATGGGGTCCAGCACCCACACCCACGGCGAGTCGATGGCCGGGCCGCCGAATTCCTCGCCGTGCACGCCGATTCCGGTGGCGGCCTCGAGCGCCGCGACCACTTGGCGCTCGATCGCGAGATCGACTTCGGTGGCGAAGTCGTCGCCCTTCTTGGGCACCGCCGAGTCGGCGCGGTGGCCGGCCAGAAACGGCACCGTGGCGGTGTCGAGGATCGCCGACGCCTCGGCGACCAATGCGTCCAGATCCATTGCGGGCTTACTCTCGCACCGCGGCCAGCGCCTGCGGCAAGGTGAACCGACCGGCGTAGAGGGCCTTGCCCACGATGGCGCCCTCGACGCCGCGGCCGGTGAGAGTGGCAATCGCGCGCAGGTCGTCCAGGCTGGACACGCCGCCCGACGCGATCACCGGGGCTTCGGTGCGATCGGCGACACGAGCCAGCAGGTCAAGATTCGGGCCACCCAGGGTGCCGTCCTTGCTGACATCGGTGACGACGAACCGCGAACATCCTTGGCCGTCAAGGCGTTCCAGCACGACCCACAGGTCGCCACCATCCGTCTCCCAGCCGCGCCCGCGCAGCCGGTGTTCGCCGCCTGGATTGCCCTTGTCGATCTGCACGTCCAAGCCGACGGCGACCTTGTCCCCGTGTTCGGCGATCACCCGCGCACACCACTGCGGGTTTTCCAAGGCCGCCGTCCCCAGGTTGACCCGGGCGCAGCCGGTGGCCAGCGCCGCGGCCAGCGAATCGTCGTCTCGGATCCCGCCGGACATCTCGACCCGCACGTCGAGCTTGCCGACGACCTCGGCGAGCAGTTCGCGGTTGGAGCCGCGGCCGAACGCGGCGTCCAGGTCGACCAGGTGGATCCATTCGGCACCGTCGCGCTGCCAGCCCAGCGCGGCGTCCACCGCTGAGCCGTACTCGGTTTCGCTGCCGGCTTTGCCTTGTACCAGGCGCACGGCACGGCCGTCGACCACGTCGACCGCGGGCAGCAAGATCAGCGGCATCTCTATAACCCCTCGACCCAGTTGCTCAGCACGGCCGCACCGGCATCCCCGCTCTTCTCCGGGTGGAATTGGGTGGCCGCCAGCGGCCCCTCCTCGACCGCGGCCAAAAACCGGACCTGGTGTGTGGCCCACGTCAGCAATGCCTCGGGTGAGCCTTCCCAGTGCTGCGCGGCATACGAATGCACGAAATAGAAACGCGTACCCGCGTCTAAGCCCTTGAACAGCGCACTGCCCGGTGCCGCGTCGACCACATTCCAACCCATGTGCGGGACCACCGGAGCATCCAGTCGGGTGACTGCACCCGGCCACTGCCCGCAGCCTTTCGTCTCCACCCCGAACTCGACCCCGCGGGCGAACAGGATCTGCATGCCGACACAGACCCCCAGCACGGGACGACCCGCGGCGACCCGGTCGGCGATGATCCGCTCGCCCGCGATTTTGCGCAGGCCAGTCATGCACGCCTCGAAAGCCCCGACGCCGGGCACCACCAGGCCGTCGGCGGCCGCCGCGGCGCCGGCATCGGCGGTGACCTCGACCGAGGCGCCGACCCGCTGCAGCGCGCGCTGCGCCGAACGTAGGTTACCCGAGCCGTAATCGAGCACCACCACCGATTTGGTTGTCACAGAATACCTTTGGTGGACGGCACGCCCGACACCCGGGGATCGGGCTCGACCGCCTGACGCAACGCGCGGGCCACCGCCTTGTACTGCGCTTCGGTGATGTGGTGCGGGTCGCGCCCGTACAGCACGCGTACGTGCAGCGCGATGCGGGCGTTCATCGCCAGCGACTCGAACACGTGCCGGTTGATGACGGTGTGGTAGGGCACCGAACTCCCGGCAATGGTGGTGTGCTGCAGGTGATCCGGCTCGCCGGTGTGCACACAGTAGGGCCGGCCGGACACGTCGACGGCAGCGTGGGCCAGCGTCTCGTCCATCGGGATGAACGCGTCCCCGAACCGGCGGATGCCCTTCTTGTCGCCGAGCGCCTGTCCGAGCGCCTGACCCAGCGCGATCGCGGTGTCCTCGATGGTGTGATGCGCTTCGATCTCCACATCGCCCTTAGTGCGCACGGTCAGGTCGAAGCTGGCATGACTTCCCAGCGCGGTCAGCATGTGGTCGTAGAACGGGACACCGGTGTCGACATGGACCTGCCCGGTGCCGTCGAGGTCGAGCTCGATGACGATGTCGGTTTCGCGGGTGCGGCGTTCGATACGCGCGCGACGCGTTGCAATGGTGGTCACGGGGCTCCTACTGGGGTGGCTGGGGCCAATTCGGTGGCAGCGATCTGGGCGCTGGCTCGCAGGAACGCGTCGTTCTCTTCGGCCAGACCCGTGGTGGCGCGCAGGTATCCGGGAATACCGACGTCACGGATCAGCACGCCGGTGTCCAAGTAGTGCCGCCAAGCGGCCGGCGCGTCGGCGAACTGTCCGAACAGCACGAAGTTTGCGTCGCTGGGGACGACCCGAAAACCCATGCGGGTCAACGCCGTTGTCACCCGTTCACGTTCGGCGATCAGAACCGCGACGCTGCCCAGGGTGTCGTCGGCGTGCCGCAGCGCGGCCCGGGCCGCGGCTTGAGTAACCGACGACAGATGATACGGCAGCCGGACCAGCAGCATCGCCTCCACCAGCGCCGGCGTCGCGATCAGGTACCCGAGCCTGCCGCCCGCGAAGGCAAACGCCTTACTCATCGTGCGAGTGACCACAAGCCTGGTCGGATACTCCTCGACCAGCGCCACCGCGCTGGGCCGCGAAGAGAACTCACCATAAGCCTCGTCGACGATCAGGATCCCCGGCGCCACGTCGAGCAGCCGCCGCAGATCCGGCAGCGAAACACTCTGCCCGGACGGGTTGTTGGGGCTGGCGATGAAGACCACATCGGGCTTGCGGTCCGATACGGCGGCGACGGCGGCATCGACATCGAGGCTGAAATCGTCGGCGCGGACGGTCTCGAGCCATTCGGTGTGGGTGCCGTCGGAGATGATTGGGTGCATCGAGTACGACGGGACAAAGCCGATCGCGCTGCGCCCCGGCCCACCGAATGCCTGTAACAGCTGCTGCAGGATCTCGTTGGAACCGTTTGCGGCCCAAATATTTTCGACGCCAAGCTGGGTGCCGGTCTGGACACTGAGGTAGGCGGCCAGGTCACGGCGCAGCGCAACCGCGTCGCGGTCCGGATAGCGGTGCAGGTCCACCGCCGCCTCCTGTACCGACCGCACCACGTCGTCGACCAGCGCCTGGGTGGGCGGGTGCGGGTTCTCGTTGGTGTTCAGCCGCACCGGAACCGCCAATTGAGGTGCACCGTAGGGAGATTTGCCGCGCAGGTCGTCGCGCAGCGGCAGGTCGTCCAGCGTGGGCTTCATCGTTCGAACCTGCGCCGTACTGCCTCGCCGTGCGACGGCAGATCCTCGGCCTTGGCCAGCGTGATCACGTGTCCCGAGACGTCTTTGAGCGCCGCCTCGGTGTAGTCGACGAGGTGGATGCCGCGCAGGAAGGTCTGTACCGACAGGCCGCTGGAATGCCGGGCGGAGCCAGCCGTCGGCAACACGTGGTTGGACCCCGCGCAGTAGTCCCCGAGGCTGACCGGCGCCCACGGCCCGACGAAAATCGCGCCCGCCGAACGTATCCGGCCGGCCACCCGCGGCGCGTCTTCGGTCTGGATCTCGAGATGCTCGGCAGCGTAGGCGTTGACGACGTCGACGCCGGCGTCGAGGTCGTCGACCAGGATGATCGCCGATTGGCGTCCACTCAGCGCGGCCGTCACACGCTCCCGGTGCACGGTGGTCTGCAGTTGGGCGGCCAGTTCGGCGTCGGTGGCGTCGGCCAGGTCCGGGCTTGGGGTGACCAGCACGCTGGCGGCCATCTCGTCGTGCTCGGCCTGACTGATCAGGTCGGCGGCCACGTACGCCGGGTCCGCCGTGTGGTCGGCCAGGATGGCAATCTCGGTCGGACCGGCCTCGGCGTCGATGCCGACCAGTGAGCGGCACAGGCGCTTCGCGGCGGTGACATAGATGTTGCCGGGTCCGGTGATCATGTCGACGGGCACCAATTCGGTGCGGTCGGTGTCGGTGCCGCCGTAGGCCAGCAGCGCCACCGCCTGCGCCCCGCCCACGGCCCACACCTCGTCGACGCCCAGCAGCCGGGCCGCGGCCAGGATCGTCGGGTGCGGCAAGCCGTCAAAGGCCGCCTGCGGTGGGCTGGTCACCACCAGCGAGTCGACACCGGCGGCCTGCGCCGGCACCACGTTCATGACCACGCTGGACGGGTACACCGCATTGCCGCCGGGCACATACAGGCCCACCCGTTCGACCGGAACCCACCGTTCGGTGACCGTGGCGCCGGGACCGAGCGCGGTGGTGACCTCGCTGCGGCGCTGATCAGCGTGCACCGCGCGGGTCCGCTCGATCATCACTTGCAGCGCGTCCCGGACGTCGGGATCCAATCCGGCCAGAGCGGCGTCCAGCGCGGCACCGGGCACCCGGACGGCCCGCGGCCGCACGGCATCGAACGAGGCCCCGAAGTCCAAGGCCGCCTCGGCCCCACGCTCAGCGACGGCCTGGACGATCGGCCGCACCTGGGGCAGCACGCTCTCCACGTCGGCACCACCGCGCGGCAACGCGGCCCGCAGCCGGGCAGCCGTCAACTGCGCGCCCCGCAGGTCAATGCGGGCCATCACGGGTGGTCCAGTGGCGTTCATTGCTTCCATTGTCCCAGAGCAACTCAAATGGATATCCGACCGGTACAGTGCGGTCATGTCCAAAAAGGATCATCCCAACAACGCCCCGGGCGTCCCGATGGTCTTTCCGGTCTGGTTTGAGAACCTTCAGGTCAAATACCTCAACTCGGCGCTCAAACCGATCGCGCGCTATCTGCCCGGGACGGGGACCATCGAGCATCGCGGTCGCAAGTCCGGCAAGTCGTACAAAACCATCGTGACGGCCTACCGCAAGGGAAATGTGCTGGCGATCGCGCTGGCCCACGGGAAAACCGACTGGGTGAAGAACGTGCTGGCCGCCGGCCAGGCGGACCTGCGATTTGCCCGCCGCGAAGTGCACCTCACCAATCCCCGGATACTGCCGGCCGGCTACGACGGCCCGGATGTTCCAGGGCTGCCGTGGCTGGCGAAAGCGCAGTTGCGCCGGATGGCGGTATTCGTCAGCGATATCGCCTGAGTGTGCGTCGAGGGCGTCCGATGTGCGCTCAGGGCGAGACTTGGCTGATTTTCCCGCCCAGGACGCACACTCGATGGCTCCCTACGCTCTGGTGAAGACGGTCTTGCCGGTCATTGCCGGCCACGCAGACGGGGCGTCCTCCCACGCGACGACGCGGTCGACGGCGGGCGACAGGTCCAACCCGGCGGCCAGCAACTCGAGCACGTGCGGTATGACCACCCGCGCGTTGACCCGCCCGGTGACGAACTTCACACCGCGCGTGTACATCGCGAGCAACGGCATCTCGACCGTGGGCTGGTAGTAGACCCCGGTGTCGGTACATACGCCGTCCGGCCAGGTCGCGCGCAGGGTGGCGGCAAGCCGCTCCGTGTCGGCGGACGTGTGCACGGTGACCGGATACCGGCCCCACGCCTTGTCCGGTTTGGCTCGGTCGTGGACCGTTGCCCCGAGCTTCTCGGCGGCCGCCAGCCGCTGGGCGTCGGTGTCGACGTAGTCGACGTGGGCTCCCAGCGCCACCGCGAAGGCCGCCGCGTACAGCCCGATCGACAGCCGGCCGACCACCAGGACGCGGCGCTCGTCGGCATCGAGGCCGGCCAGCTCCCTCGTGAAGGGCCCGACGGCCCGCCAGGCGTCGGGAATGTTGTCCGAAAGCGACGCGATGGCAATGGGATCGACGGCGTCGGGAACCGCGACCAGCATCGCGTCGGCGTAGGGCACGAGCACCAGATCGGACATGAAACCCCCGCCATCCAGGCCGGAAATCGGGGCCATCCCGTAGGTCGCCATCAACGGCACGGAGCCACATGAGCCGGTCACGCCCCGGCGGCATTCGCGGCAGGTTCCGCAACTGATCTGAAAAGGCACCACGACCCGGTCGCCCACCTGAACACCGCGCACACCGTCGCCAACAGCGACGACCTCGGCCAGGCCCTCGTGGCCGACCGCGTGTCCGGGCGGCACTGGCAGCCAGCCTTGGCTAACGCCGACATCCAGATCACAACATGCCACCATCAACGGCCGAACCAGCGCCTGCTCAGGTGCGGTGATCTTCGGGTCGGGTACCTCATGCCAGGCGTATCTTCCAGCATCTTCGAAAGTCAACTGCCTCATCTCAGCATTCTTGAGCGATCACTCAAGTATTGTCAAGACCATGCCACGACCCGACCGCAGCCGCGCAGCACTGGTCGAGAACGCCGCCACCTTGTTCCGCCGCCAAGGCTATGCAGCCACCGGACTCAACCAGATCCTCGACGAGGCTGGTGTCAGAGCCGGTTCGCTGTATCACCACTTTCCGCAGGGCAAGCAACAATTGGCCGCCGCGGTCGTTGCCGCCGCCGGGGCCGACATCGAGCAGCTACTGCGCAGATTCCTTGCCACCAGCCGGTCAGTGGCCGACATCGTCGATCGGTGGATCGACCTGCTGGTGGCGGGGCTAGCCGGCGACCAGCGCGACGGCTGTCCTATCGAGCCGATCGCCACCGAGTCGGTGAACGCAAGTCCGCTGGTGCGTGCGGCCTCGGCGCGCGCCTTCACAGGTTGGTGCACTGCGATCGGGGATCGGTTGCGCTCCGAGGGCTGGTCCGGCAGCGATGCGGAAACGGTTGCGCTCGGGGTGATTTCGTTGATCGAGGGCGCACTGATCCTGTCCCGGATCGCCGGCGATCCGGCCGCGCTCAACGCCGCCAAGCCTGCAGCGCGTACATTGCTGCGCGGCTAGACCTACATATCCAGGCCAATATCGAGGACACGCACCGAGTGGGTCAGTGCCCCGACGGCCAGGTAATCCACACCCGTCGCGGCGTATGTCGCCGCGGTCTGAAGGCTGAGTCCACCGGACGACTCGAGCAGAACGGCGGGCGCACGGGAGTCCCGACGCTGCACCGCCGTCTGGGTCTGCCACACCGGGAAGTTGTCGAGCAGGATCAGCTCGGGCTCTTCGGCCAGCACGGCGTCGAGCTGCTCTAGGGAATCCACCTCGACCTCGCACGGCAGATCGGGCGCGGCGTCTCGCACGGCCCGCAGCGCATCGACCACCGATCCCGCGGCCGCGACGTGGTTGTCCTTGATCAATGCGGCGTCGCCCAGCCCCAGCCGGTGATTGACGCCCCCGCCGACGCGCACCGCGTATTTCTGCAGCGCCCGCAGGCCGGGCAGGGTCTTGCGGGTATCGCGGATTTTGGCCTTGGTGCCGCGCACGGCGTCTACCCAGGCCGCCGTCACGGTGGCGATCCCGGACAGGTGGCAGATCAGGTTCAGCATGGTCCGCTCCGCGGTCAGCAGGCCGCGCGTTTCGGCCTGCACCGTCAACAGCGGCTCGCCCGCCTGCAGCCGGGCACCGTCCTCGACTCGGTCCAGCACGTGGTAACTGCCGCCGCCGATCACCTCGTCGAGGACCAAGAGCGCGACGTCCACCCCGGCGATCACGCCGGGTTCCCGGGGCACCATGGACGCCTTGGCGACCGCTCCGACGGGCACCGTCGCCACGGTTGTGACGTCGGGCCCGTACCGCAGATCCTCGCGGAGACCGCGCCGAATGATGTCGCGAGCCGCCATCAGTTCGCCGTCGGACAGCATCAGCAACCCACCGCCGCCAGCGCCGCCACACACACCGTGTTTTGGTCGTCGGCCAGCCGGATCACGCTGCTGCGTGCCTGCTCTGGCGCGGCGTCCGAGTACTCCGCGCGGTGATGACATCCCCGACTTTCGTTGCGGGCCAAGGCCGCGGCGTTCACCGCCCGAGCGGTCAGGGCCAACGCCACGTCTTCGAAATCGCGGCGGCTCGCCACATGGCGGGCCTGCGCGTCCGAGAGTGCCCCGGACAACCGGTGCAGCCCGGCGGCGTCGCGAACCACCGAGACGTCCCGGCTCATGGCTCGTTGCAGTTCGCCGCGCGGGGGCGCGGTGTGGGTGATCGGCTCGGGCCATGTCGCCGGCGAGGTCGCGCGCGAGCGCCCGGCGGCCGTCGCATGCGCGGCCGCGGCCTTTCCAGCGCGGCCACCAACCACCAAGCCCTCCAGCAGGCTGTTGGAGGCCAGCCGGTTGGCACCGTGCATCCCCGTGCGCGCCACCTCGCCCGCGGCGAACAGCCCGGGAAGCTCGGTTTGGCCGTACACGTCGGTGACGACGCCGCCGCAGCTGTAGTGCGCCCCTGGGGTCACCGGGATGGGTTGACGGACGGGGTCGATGCCTGCGGCGTGGCAGGAGGCGGTGACGGTTGGAAACCGGGTTTCGAAGTCGTCGATGCCGCGGGCATCGAGGTAGACGCACGGATCGCCGGTGGCCTTCATCCGCGCGTCAATCGCGGCCGCGACAACGTCGCGCGGCGCCAGGTCGCCCATCGGGTGAACACCCGCCGTTACCGAATCGCCTTGACTGTCAAGCAATATCGCACCTTCACCGCGGATGGCCTCGGTAATCAGCGGCCGTCGGCCGCCGCTACCGGCGGCGAAAAGCATCGTGGGGTGGAACTGGATGAACTCGAGATCGCTGACCGTGACCCCGGCCCACAACGCCAAGGCGATCCCGTCGCCGGTGGAGCCCTCCGGATTGGTCGTCGCACTGTAGAGGTGTCCGAGCCCGCCTGAGGCCAGGATCACCGAGGGCGCGCTGATGATGCCGCATCCGTCCGGGCTGAGCACCGATACCCCGTTCACGGCCGTGCCGTCATGCAGCACTCGCACGGCCACGTGGCTGGTGCGGATGTCCAGCACGCGAGCGGCGTGGTCGAGCGCCCGTTGCACCTCGGCGCCGGTGGCGTCGCCACCGGCGTGCACGATGCGTCGCCGCGAGTGACCGCCTTCGCGCGTCAGCGCCCACCGGCCGGGCACCGACTCGTCGAAACGGGCTCCGTCACCGACCAATTCGATAACTGCGCGGTAGCCGTCGGCGACGATCGAGTAGACCGCGTCGGGATCGCACATGCCGGCCCCTGCGGCCAGGGTGTCGGCGACATGGTCGTCCACCGAGTCTGAATTATCTGGGTTTTCCGGCAACACCACCGCGATGCCGCCTTGCGCGTAGTGCGTCGCGGTCACCCCGCGGGTCTGGTCGGCCTTGCTGAGTACCACGACGTTGCGGCCGGCGCGATGGGCGGCCAACGCGGCGGCCAAACCCGCTACGCCGGTGCCGATTACGACCACATCGGCCATCTGCTGCCACTGGGGACCGGCCATCATTCACCGCCGCCCGGCTGCCCGATTTCGATCATCCGCCGCACGCTCCGGCGTCCCGCTGCCGCGATCTCCGGGTCGACGTGAACTTCGTCGGCACCCTCTACCAGACAGCGCAACAGGGCCGCGGGGGTGATCATCTTCATGTATTTGCACGACGCGCGGTCGTTGACCGCGCGAAAGTCCACTGCCGGTGCCGCCTTGCGCAACTGGTACAACATGCCGACCTCGGTGGCGACCAGAACCTTGCGGGCGTGTGTCTGGTTGGCGGCATCGAGCATGCCGCCGGTGGACAAGATCTTCACCCGGTCGGGCGGGAAGGCACCCTCGCCGGCGAGGTACAACGCCGAAGTGGCACAACCACATTCGGGGTGCACGAACAGTTCGGCATCGGGATTCGCGCGGGCCTGCTCGGTCAGCTCGTCGCCGTTGATCCCGGCGTGCACATGGCACTCACCGGCCCACACGTGCAGGTTCTTGCGGCCGGTAACCCGACGCACATGGGCCCCGAGGAATTGGTCCGGGCAGAACAGCACCTCGCGGTCGGGGTCGATGGACTCGACCACCTCGACCGCGTTTGACGAGGTGCAGCAGATGTCGGTGAGCGCCTTCACGGCCGCCGTGGTGTTGACGTAGGAGACGACGACGGCGCCGGGGTGCTCGTCCTTCCAGGCGCGCAGGTCGTCGGGGGTGATGGAATCGGCAAGCGAGCAGCCGGCCCGCTGATCCGGGATGAGCACGGTCTTGTCCGGGCTCAGGATTTTGGCGGTCTCGGCCATGAAGTGCACGCCGCAGAACACAATGGTGTCCTCCGGCGCCTCGGCGGCGATCCGCGACAGCGCCAGGGAATCGCCCACATGATCGGCCACGTCCTGGATGGCGGGCAGCTGGTAGTTGTGTGCCAGCACCGTGGCGTTGCGCAGCCGCGCCAGCCGGCGAATCTCAGCGGCCCACTGCTCGTTTCCGTCCACCCCGCCATAGCCCGCGGGCGAGTCGGTGATGTCGGCAATCATGTCGTCCGCGAGCGTGTCCATGCGATTCAAAATCGTCACGGCGAGCTCCTTTCGCGCCCAGGAGGTTTTCGACTTACAATCGAAAACATGCCCCATGTTAGCACCGCCCACGAAGTGCTCGCGGTCGTGTTCCAGGTTCGCCAAGTTACGGCGAGCCCGCGAACGGAAAAACCGCAGCTTAACGTGCTGTTATGGCAACGTGCCCAGGATCCGCAAAAGGGCGCCTGGTCGCTGCCGGGCGGACGGCTGCGCAACGACGAGGACATGACCGCCTCGGTTCGGCGGCAACTGGCCGAGAAGGTCGATCTGCGCGAGCTGGCACACCTGGAACAGCTCGCCGTGTTCTCCGACCCAGACCGGGTGCCGGGCACCCGGATGATCGCGTCCACCTTTCTGGGTCTGGTGCCCTCCCCCGCCACCCCCGAATTGCCGCCGGACACCCGCTGGCACCCGGTGAACGCGCTGCCACCGATGGCCTTCGATCACGGCCCGATGGTCACGCACGCCCGCACCAGGCTGGGCGCCAAGATGTCCTACACCAACATCGGATTCGCCTTGGCACCAAGGGAATTCGCGCTGTCGACGCTGCGTGATATCTATGGCGCAGCGCTCGGCTATCAGGTCGACGCGACGAATCTGCAGCGGGTACTGGTCCGCCGCGGAGTCATCACGCAGACCGGCATCATCGCGCAGTCCGGCCGCAGAGGGGGGCGTCCGGCCGCGCTGTACCGATTCACCGACTCGCAGCTGCGGGTTACCGACGAATTCGCCGCGCTCAGGCCGCCCGGCCAGCTTTGAGTCAGCTTTGAATCAGTCCCGATTACCGCCTAGCTGGGCGAACGGAACGTTCGGTCGGTGGCGCGACGCTAAATTGGGCATGACAGTGGCGCAGGCGGTTTGCCGGCGCCTACGAGAACTAGCTCACATACGGCCGTTGCGCCTTGGTTACCGGCCGTTCATACGCGAGAATCCGGATGGCCACGAAGGGAGCCTCAATGGTTGAGCTCGGCAATCTGGCTGGCAAACGCGGTGCACAATGGATCGCCCGGCCGCCGCATGAGGAACTGCAGCGCAGGGTGCGCCCGCTGCTGCCCGCTGACGACCCGTTTTACCGGCCGCCGCGCGGCTATCAGCACGCCGAGCCCGGAACAGTGCTGCGCTCGCGCGATGTTGAGCTGGCGTTTCTGGGCCTGGTACCGCAGCCCGTGAAGGCTATCCAGCTGCTGTACCGAACGATGGACCTGAACGGCGAGCCCGAGGCGACGGTGACCACGGTGATCGTCCCCGCCGAACTTGATCCCGAGCACGCTTGCCCACTCCTGTCCTATCAGTGCGCGATCGACGCCATGTCGTCCCGATGTTTTCCGTCCTATGCCCTGCGGCGAAAGTCGAAGGCCCTCGGCTCATTGACCCAATTGGAGCTTCTGCTGGTCACCGCCGCCCTCGCCGAAGGTTGGGCGGTTTCGCTACCCGACCACGAAGGTTCCCAAGGGCTGTGGGGCGCGCCATATGAGCCTGGCTACCGAGTTCTGGATGGCATCCGGGCCGCCCTGAGCTCGAAACGGGTCGGAATATCCCCGTCGGCGCCGATCGGGATGTGGGGGTACTCGGGCGGCGGCCTGGCCACCGCGTGGGCCGCAGAAATGTGTGGCGAGTACGCACCTGAGCTGGCCATCGTCGGGGCGGTGCTGGGATCACCCGTGGGCGACCTGGGCAACACCTTCCGCCGGCTCAACGGCAGCTTCTTTGCCGGTTTGCCCGCGTTGGTGGTGGCCGCGCTCGCACATGTCTACCCCGACCTCGACCGCGTCATCGAGGCGCACATCAGCGACGAGGGGCGCGCCCTGCTGAACCGGCTGGAGACGATGACGACGGCCGGCGCGGTCATCTGGATGGCGCGCAAAGACATGGGCGACTATCTTGACGAGCCCCTGGAGGACATCCTGTCGACGCCAGAGGTCACCCATGTCTTCGACAGCATCAGGCTCGGCGCCGCGGTGCCGGTACCGCCGGTGTTGATCGTGCAGGCCGCGCACGACTACCTCATCGACGTGCACGACATCGACGAGCTGGCCGACACCTATTCGGCCGGCGGCGCCCACGTCACCTACCACCGGGACGCGTTCAACGAACACATGTGCCTGCACCCGCTGTCTGCCCCGATGGCGCTTCGTTGGCTGACGGACCGGTTCGCCGATCGACCGCTGACCGACCATCTCATCAGGACCAAGTGGCCGACCATGTTCAACCCGATGACCTACGTCGGCATGGCACGGCTGGCCGTGATCGCGGCCAAGGTCATCACCGGCAGGAAGATTCGCCGCCGTCCGCTGTGACGCGCGTTAGGGCACCCCTAAGACACCGAGGCTTCCGGCTCCATGGGCAGCGCGGGTGAGGGCTGATCCGGCACCGGAATGCCGCCGAGGTCGTCCCGAGCATTTGCGGCCGCAAGCACGGCGTACACCAGTGCGGCGATGCCGGCCGGCCAGATAAGCGTGGCCGCCACCTGCAGCGGCCCGTGGGCGAACAACACCGGCGGCGCCTGGATGACGTAAGCCACCTTATGCTCGCTCGACAGCGGTATCGCGCCGAAATTCAGTGCACCGTAGCGCAGCCGAACCAACAGCGCCCCGACCGCGGCAGCAGCCGCTGCGCCGATGACCAGGCCGATCGACAGCGCAATGACCATCCCCGGGCCGCGCTGTTCGCGCCACTGCCACGCCAGTACCGACGCCACTACCGCCACCACGGTCAGTAGGCCCAGCATCAGGCATGGCGCGACGAAGAAGTGGTCGGATTCGCTGCCCAGGTAGTCGTGCACACGCTCACCCGTGTGATTGAGTGCCACCACCGCGTGGATCGGCGCGGCAATCCATGCCCACAGCCCGCCGATCAACGCACCGGTCGCCGACAGACCCAGCACCACAACGACCATCGCGCGTGCCGGCCCGAACGTTCTGGTCGCGGGGGCGCCGGAAAGTTCGGGCACTGGGTCTTCGGTCACCGCTGCGCCTCCATGTCGGCCGAGTCCACCTGTCCGTGCCGCGAGCATTTCGCCCGCCAGCCGTCGGGGCGAACCTGCACCACCATCCGGCGTCCGCATTCCGCACAGAACCGTGGGGGTTCAAGGCCTAGCTGGGCGGCCGCGGGCACCGCCGTGCCCGCCGGCTCCCCGGTGTAGACGTTGTAGACGCCGGCAGCGACCGGAGCGCCCAGATCGCCCAGATTTCCGACCACGATTTCCTATTTCTACAAGCTGGCGTTGAGCGCTTTGATCGGCATCTGCAGATTTTCGAGCAGCTCGAGATCGGCTTCGGCAGGTCGGCCGAGCGTGGTCAGGTAGTTGCCGACGATCACGGCGTTGATACCGCCCAGGATGCCCTGCTTGGCGCCGAGGTCGCCCAGGGTGATCTCACGGCCACCCGCGAAGCGCAACATGGTGCGTGGCAACGCCAGCCGGAACGCGGCCACCGACTTCAGTGCTTCACTGGCCGGCATCACCTCCAGATCGCCGAACGGCGTGCCGGGCCGGGGGTTGAGGAAGTTCAGCGGCACCTCATCGGGACGGAGTTCGGCCAGCTCGGCCGCAAATTCCGCACGTTGCTCGAGTGTCTCTCCCATGCCGAGGATGCCGCCGCAGCACACCTCCATGCCGGCGTCGCGCACCATCGACAACGTCTGCCAGCGCTCCTCCCAGGTGTGGGTGGTGACGACGTTGGTGAAAAACGAGCGGGCCGTTTCCAGGTTGTGGTTGTAGCGGTGCACGCCCATCGCCGAGAGCTGCTCCACCTGCTCGGCGCTCAGCATGCCCAGCGAGCAGGCGACGTTGATCTCGACCTCGTTGCGAATCGCCTCGATGCCGGCCGCGACCTGGGCCATCAACCGCTTGTCGGGTCCGCGAACCGCGGCCACGATGCAGAACTCGGTGGCACCCGACTTGGCGGTCTGCTTGGCCGCCTCGACCAGGCTGGGGACGTCCAGCCAGGCGCTGCGCACCGGCGAGGCGAAAAGCCCGGACTGGGAGCAGAAATGACAGTCCTCCGGGCAGCCGCCGGTTTTCAGGCTGATGATGCCCTCGACCTCGACCTCCGGGCCGCACCACCGCATCCGCACCTCGTGCGCCAGCGCCAACAATTCCTCGAGACGGTCGTCGGGTAGCTGCAGCACCTGCAGCACCTGGTCCTTGTTCAACCCCACACCGCGCTCCAGCACCTGCACCCGGGCTTCGCCCAATATGTCAGCCAAGATGTCGGTGCTTTCGGTGTCGTCGCTGTGATTGGTTGGCCGAGTCGCCGCCTGAGTCACCCAGTACTCCCCTGAATCCATGCTTTCGGAAGGTCTGCCCCAGGCTCATTCGCGGGCCCGAGTTGAACGGTGTTCAGGCTAGGGTAGCGGTGCGCACGTGCACAAACGCGATGCGGGCGCGTCGGACGGGAGACCATGAGATCCCGGGGTATACGAGCTGAATGACTAATCCGCACGTCGAGTACCTGGCACACCACTGGATTGTGCTGGCGGCCCCGGCCTTCTTGCCCGCGGTGGTCGTGGTCGGCGTGGTCTTGTACGTCGCGATCCGAGACCGCCGCGCCGACCGAAGTGCTGGGGATACCCGAGACGATTCCAACCGGCACACCGACGCGGCCGGCGACGAACGTGATTGACGGGCTGCGAATTGGGGCATCCCAAAACGGGAGCTAACTTACCCTCAAGTAAGAAGCGATCATCAGACAAATCTCCCGGGCGGAGGGTATGACGATGGAGTCGATGTCACTGACGCTTGTCGCTGAGCCATCGGCGCGCGGTGCCGGTCTGAGCCAGGTGATCGGCCTCACGATCGTGGCGATGGTGCTAACGCTGTTGATGCTCTGGGTCGGACATGCGCATCGCAGTCATCGCATCAGCTGGCTGGCCCGGTTCGCCGATTGGATGGGCGTGAAGTTCAACCGGCCGTCGTGGGTGGCGCTGCCCGTGCTGGTGTTCACCACGTCGATCATCTGCGCTCTGTTCGGCTTCATCTGGGATGTCAGCTGGCATATCGGCAATGGCCGTGATCCCGGTCCGTTGGCCAATCCCGCGCACTACTTCATCATCATCGGCTTGTTCGGGGTGTTCGTCGCGGGCATGTTGGCCGTCGTGCTGCCGTTCGACAAGCCCGGCCCGGCGCCGGTGCGCATCACCCGCAACTGGTATGCACCGGTCGGCGGTGTGTTGATGGCCGGCTGCGGGCTTTACGCGATAATCGGGTTCCCGCTCGATGACATCTGGCATCGCATCTTCGGGCAAGACGTCACGCTTTGGGGCCCAACGCATTTGATGATGATCGGCGGGGCGGGGCTTTCCCTTTTCGCGGTGCTGATGCTCGAGTACGAGGGCGGGCGGGCGCTGCCGGAGCCGCCCAAGGAACGTCCGTTCGTAAGGTTCGTGCGCTACTTGTCATGCGGCGGATTGCTGATCGGCTTGTCGGTCTATCAGATCGAATACGACTTCGGTGTCGAGCAGTTCCGGCTGGTGTTGCAGCCGATGATGATCGCCGTCGTCGCAGCGCTGGGGTTGGTCGTGGCCCGTATGACAATGGGTCGGGGCGCGGCACTACTGGCGGCCCTGTTCGCCCTGACGCTGCGCGGCGGCGTCGCGCTGCTGGTCGGGCCCATGTTGGCAGCACCGATCAACTGGTTCCCGCTCTACCTGGGCCCCGCCGTGGTGGTCGAGTTGCTGGCGCTGACGCCATTGTTCAAGCGCCCCATCGCTTTTGGGGCAATCGCCGGTTTGGGCGTGGGCACCGTCGGGCTGTGGCTGGAGTCGCTGTGGATCGGGGCGGTCTACCACTACCCGTGGCCGACAAGCATGTGGGGCGAGGCCCTGGCGATGGCGGTGCCGACGGCGGTGCTGGCCGGAGTGTGCGGGGCGCTGATGGGAATGGTGCTCACCGGGCAGCGGCTGCCGAGCCGGGCGATCGGCATCTCGGCGGTCGCGGCGACGGTGCTGGTGATCGGCGGCGCGGTGGCCAACGGGTTGCATATCGTCGTGCCGGACAAAGACAGCGCCACGATCACGTTGACCGACCTACCGAGCCCGGCCGGACAGCGCCTGGTGTCGGCCGACGTGCAGCTCACGCCGCCCACCATGGTCAGCGACCACCCGGAATGGCTGACGATCCTGTCCTGGCAAGGGCGCATGGAGAATAACCGGGGTCTGATGATCGACCGGCTCGATCGAGTCGGCCCCGGACACTACCGCTCGACGCAACCCGTTCCGGTCTGGGGCTCGTGGAAGACCCTGCTGCGCGTTCAGGACGGCTACACCATGACCGCCGTGCCGATTTACGAACCGGCAGACGACGCCATTCCCGCGGCCGAGGTGCCGGCCCTGGCGTCAAGCAACCGGCCGTTCGTCCACGAGATCACCATCCTGCAGCGCGAACGCGACCAAAATGCGCCGCAGTGGTTGTTCACCGCCGGCTCAATAGTGGTGTTGATCTTCACGCTGATCGTCATCGCCGCCCTGACCTGGGGTGCGGGCCGCATCAACAGTGCCGTTACCGAGCCAGAGCCGGTTGAGGAGAAACGGTCGATTCCAAGAGCGGCATAAAGCGATGACGGTCCGTGGCACCGTCATCACGGCGTGGGTGCTGGCGCTGGTGTGCGGCCTGGTCGCCTGCGGCGGTTCGTCGGGCCCGCCCCCAGGCGCGGCCCTGGTCGTCGATGTCACCATCGCCAAGGGACAGGTCACGCCGACCAACGCCACCCTGCAGGCGAAGGTCGGCCAGCCAATCACCATCCGGGTCAGCAGCGACGCCACCGACGAATTGCACGTGCACTCGCAACCCGATCACAAATTCCAGATCGCGGCCGCACCCAACCAAACGTTTCAGTTCAAAGTCGACGTCCCCGGCAATGTCGAGGTCGAGCTGCATCACCTGGACCGCACGATCGCGACCATTCAAGTGCAGCCGTGAGCACCGGCCGCGCGGCGGTGGTGCTCGCGCACGGTCTTGGCGGGTCAAGCGATCTTCCGGTCCCGTATGCGTATGCGATGGTCGGCGCGGCATGGGCGTTGACGTTCACTTTTGCCCTGGTTGCGTTCGCGTGGCGGCGGCCGCGGTTTGATCCGCTCAAGCCGGGCCACCCGTTGCCTGCGGCGCTGACCACGCTGGTCGATGCCCGGGTGACCCGCTGGACGGTCGCCGCGGCGGCGTTGGCTTTCGCGGTGTGGGTTGTGCTGGCCGGGGTATGGGGTCCGCAGACGCAGTCGAACGCTCTGCTCGGCGCGTTCTACGTGCTGTTGTGGGTCGGATTGGTGGCGCTCTCGTTGCTTTTCGGACCGGTCTGGCGAGTGATCTCACCGATGCGCACGGTGTATCTGCTGCTGCGGCGGATCCCGCTGGGGCGGCTGCGTCGGCGGCGTGTGTCCTATCCCGAAGGCTGGGGGTATCGCCCAGCCGCGGTGGGCCTGTTCGCCTTCGTATGGATGGAACTGGCCAGCCCGAACGCGGCGTCGCTGCCGGCGGTCAGGGCGTGGCTGCTGATCTATGCCGTGGCGATGCTGGTCGGGGCGTGGCTGTGTGGGCAGCGCTGGTTAGCCCGGGCCGACCCGTTCGGCGTGTACAGCATGGCGGTATCCCGGCTCTCACCCTTTCGCCGCAATCCGACCACCGGGAAGATCGTCATCGGCAACCCTTTCGACCATCTGCCGTCGCTGCCCGTGCGGCCGGGTGTCGTCGTGACGCTGGCGGTGCTGCTCGGGTCGACCGCGTTTGACAGTTTCTCGTCGTCACCGACGTGGCGCGGCTTTGCGGATGGGATCTCGCGCGGCTTTGGCATCGCGCCGACGGTGTCGTCGTCGGTGTTGCGAACCGTTGGGCTGATTGTATTCATTTCGGTTGTAGCAGTGAGCTTTTCGCTCGCGGCGCGCGCTACGGGCGGCGTTGACCGCGATCAACGTCGTACGTTGCCTGGCCAGATGGCGCACTCGCTGATCCCGATCGTGGTGGGCTACATCTTCGCGCACTACCTGTCATACCTCGTCGAACGCGGACAACAAGCCGTCATCGCCCTCGCCGATCCGTTCGGCCGCGGATGGAATCTGTTCGGGCTGGCGCACCTGCACGTCGCCTATGTGTTGTCCGCGCACCCCCAGGTGCTGGCCGCCATCAAGGTGGCCTGCGTGGTCACCGGGCACATCATGGCGGTGATCGCGGCCCACGACAGGGCCCTGCGGCTACTGCCGGCGGGCCATCAGCTGACCGGGCAGCTCACCATGATGCTGGTCATGGTCGGCTATACCTTCACCGGTTTGTACCTGCTCTTCGGCGGATGAAAACGAGCGCCGGCGCGGCGCCTCACGTGGATCCGTCGCCGCCGCGGCGGTAGATCGGGTCGACGGGAAGACCAAGCGCCCACACCGTGCTCGCCAAGTGGTCCTGCACTGCCTGCTTGGCCCGTTGCAGATCGCCGTCGCGCAGCGCTTCGGCGATGCCGCGATGCTCGTCCATGATCGACGACATGCGCTGCCGATCGCGAGCCACCGATTCGCCGGTCATCCGCATCTGGCGGTCGCGCAGCGTCGAGTAGAGATCGGACAGGATGCGGTTGCCTGACTCGTCAAGCGTGATCATGTGAAAGGCCCGGTCAGCCTCGAGGAATTCTTGCCAGTCGGACTTGGCCGCGGCGGCGCGCTGCCGTTCCAGCTCGCCCGATAACCGCTCGAATACCGCCGCGCACACCGCGGAACCACGCCCGACCACTTTGCCGGCCGCGAACTGCTCCAAGAGCAGCCTGGCCTCGATGACCGCGCGGGCCTCTTCGGAAGAGACCGGCACAACGAGGGCACCGCGCTGCGGGTACAACCGAAGCAGCCCCTCGGCCTCGAGCCGCAGGAAGGCTTCACGCACCGGGGTGCGCGACATGCCCAGCACAGAAGCGACCTCACCCTCGCTGATCAATTCCCCGCCGGGAAACGCGCCGGTGAGCACCTGCCTCTTGACGTAGTCCAGCGCGCGATCCTTCGCCGCTGTCCGGACAGTCGGCTTGGGCGCCACGACACCCTCCCTTGCAGCTAAGCCGTATCCCGCATGCGTCCATGACGGTACACCAGCGTATCGCTGCTGCTCAGCAGGCGCGTGCATATGTTATGTCAGACGAGTGGACACTAAGATGCAAGATAGATACGATTTAGATGAGTGCGACATGATGGGGAGACGACTGGCCGGACTCGACAACCCCGTCGACAAGCCGGCATCGGTCAAGCGCAAAGTGGTGGTAAAGACCGAGTTTGTCCAGTCGCACTGACGCGCAGGCATAACGACGATCGCAACCCACCGGAACCGCCCAGGAGGTCAAAACAGATGAGTTCTGTCCCGACGATTGCGCTCAATGACGGCAACCCCATCCCGCAGTTGGGTTTCGGCGTCTTCCAGGTCCAACCGGACCAGACTGCCGCGGCGGTGCGCGCCGCGCTCGAGGTTGGCTACCGCCACATCGACACCGCCGAGATGTACCGCAACGAAAAGGGAGTCGGCCAGGGCCTCCGCGATGCCGGCGTGGACCGCGGCGACGTCTTCATCACCAGCAAGCTCAACAATGGCTATCACCGGCCCGACGACGCGCGCCGTGCGTTCGACGCCACGTTGAGCGCGCTCGGCTCTGACTATGTCGACCTGTTTCTGATCCATTGGCCGCTGCCCACGCTCTACGACGGGGATTTCGTCTCGACATGGAACGTGTTGGAGGAATTCGCCAAGGACGGCCGGGCGCGCAGCATCGGAGTGTCGAACTTCCAGGTCGCCCATCTGCAGCGACTCGCCGAGGGTTCGCACACCGTGCCCGCGGTCAACCAGGTCGAGGCGCACCCCTACTTCGGCAACGAGCAGGTGCGCACCTACGACCGCGAGCATCGGATCGCGACCGAGGCCTGGTCGCCGATCGCGCAGGGCAAGGTGCTCGACGACGAGGTCATCACCCGCATCGCCGATGCGCATAACAAAACCGCGGCGCAGGTGGTGCTGCGCTGGCACATCCAGCGTGGCGACATCGTGATCCCGAAGTCGGTGCACCGCGAGCGGATGCAGTCGAACTTCGACATCTTCGATTTCAGCCTCGACAACGGCGAGATGGACGCCATCACCGGCCTCGACCGTGGCGAGTCGGGCCGCACCGGTCCGAACCCGGACAGGTTCGACTTCATCCCCGACTGACGACGCTTCGGCGCGACACCGCGGTGCGGCTGCGTCGGGTCGACCCGTGCCCCGACCCGCAAATCGCGATGCTTGACACTGAGATACAAGATAGATACTATTTAGGTATAAGCAGCGTCAGAGTGCCGACGGGAGACACGCAATGTCCATCGCGAAGCAAGAACAGTCAGCCACCGGATCGGTGAACCTGGACCCGACCGTTCCGGAGCCGATGACCAACGTGGCTGAGTACGGGTTTGAAGGCCGGTTCGAAAACTGGGCCGATGACGCCCGCTACTTCGAGTACTCCAAGGCCGCCAACCCGATCGGCTCGGGTTACGCGCCGCAGGTCCCGATCAGGCAGTTCAGCCCCGAGATCTACGTTGACCAGCCCACCGGCGTGATTCCGCTGGATCTGTCCCGGGAACTGGGCATCAAAACCGGTGAGGCCACCAGCCCGGCGTTGTTGGCCAACTTCCTGCGCATCCGCGCCGGTGAACAGATCGACACCGCGGTCAACGCCACCTCGCAGCTCTACTACGTGCTCTACGGGCGCGGATTCACCGCGGTCAACGGCCAGCTGGTCAAGTTCGAAAAGGGCGACTTTTTAACCCTGCCCGCCGGTAGCCGTTCGGTGTTCTACGCCGACGCCGAGACCGCCATTTACTGGGTGCACGACGAGCCGCTGCTGCGCTACCTGGGCGCCGAGGCGCGCGAGCCCAAGTTTCGGGCCACCAAGTTCGCCCGCGTCGATGCCGTCGCCAAGCTCGAGGACATCGCCTCCCGGCCCGGCGCCAGCGACAAGAGCCGGGTCAGCGTGCTGCTGGCCAACGACAACCAAGAGCAGTCGCTGACCATCACCCACGTGCTGTGGGCCATGTTCGGTGTGCTGCCCGCGGGCCAGGAGCAGCGCCCGCACCGGCACCAGTCGGTCGCACTGGATTTGATTCTCGATGCGCCACCAAGCGGGTGCTACACCCTGCTGGGAACCCGCCTCGACGAGCGCGGCGAGATCATCGACCCGATCAGGGTGGACTGGCAGCCCGGCGGCGCCTTCACCACCCCGCCGGGCATGTGGCACGCCCACTACAACGAGACCGATACACCGGCGCACCTGATTCCAATCCAGGACGCGGGCCTGCAGACCTACCTGCGCAGCCTGGACATCAAGTTCACCCAGCGTCGCGACCTTGTTGCCGGCTGACCAGAACACCGCAGCGGCTGGTTGAATCCGATCAACCAGTGATCAGATGCTCGACCTTCTTGTTGCCATCCCAGCGCCGTAAACCGGCGATAGTGCCGTGGATCTCTGTCGGCCGGCCCGCGACACGCAACGCCCGCCCAAGTTGGGCGCCCCCAACCCGGCGGGCCAGCGTGACGTGCGCGGTCCACTGCCCGGGCAGACAGTTGGGCATCGGTTCCGGCGTGACATGCGAAAGGCACAGCCGGTATGCCTCGGCGTGCACCGCGAGCAGCTCGCTCGTCGGCACCACAAGCCGCGCGAGCACGACCTTGGCCCTGCCGAACAACAGGGGCGCACCGACAACACAACCCAGCGGCAGCCGTTGGCTCACCGACCCGAGCAGGGCGTCAACGTCCGAAGCGATGCGTTCGGCCACCACCATGGTCGCGTGCGGACGGCTCGCCGGCGCCTGGCTGGGTATGCCGACAGCGGCCAGGTCCGCCCAGATGCGGCGGATCGCCGCCTCGGTGTCGCGGTCGAAGACCAGCTCGATCGAATGCACCATCAGCGGACCAGTGCGGTTACCCAAGCGGGGTCGAAGGCGCGGGCGCTCATCTCGGCGAACTCGGCAGCATCCATCGAGGCGGCCCCGGCAGGCACGGCGGCGCGCACCGGCGCCAGTCGGGCCAGCGCACACCGGTTGGAGGTCTCCACCGGCCCCGTACACCCCGGCCAGCTGCCGATCACCAATCCGGCACACGAAAGCCTATGTAGGGCAAGAGATTCCAACGTCAGTGCGGTGTGGTTGAGGGTGCCGAGCTCGGCAGTGGCCACTACCAGCACCGCCGCCCCCAGGTCAATAGCGAGGTCACGCAGCGTCACGCCACCGTCAGCAAGTTCAACCAGCAGCCCACCGGCACCCTCGACCAAGGTCAACCGTCCCGGGCGGTCCATTCCGCGGATGAGCCGCAGCACTTCATCGCGGGTGGGCAACGACGTGCCGGCCAGCTCGGCCGCCGCGCGCGGCGCCATCGGCTGCGGGTATCTCGCCAGCCCGGCAAGCTCGGTCACCCCGGACAACCGGGCCACCTCGGCGAGATCGTCGTCGCCGGTGGCGGTTCCACTCTGAACCGGTTTGCACACCGCCACGTCGATGCCGGCATGCCGCGCGTGACACGCAAGCGCCGCAGTTGCGATCGTCTTACCGACCCCCGTGTCGGTGCCCGTAATGACCAGGACGGTCAACGGCGCGCCGCCAGAAGAACGTCGGTCAGCACCTGGCGGGCCAACTCGAGCTCGGCGGCATCCAGCGACGCGCGCGCGGTGAGCCGCAGTCGCGACGTGCCGGCGGGCACTGTCGGGGGCCGGAAGCACCCCACCCGCACGCCGGCGTCCAGGCAGGCGATCGCGGCGGCCAACGCCACCTCCGGGTCACCCAGAATCACCGACACCACCGCCGACTGCGGCACCTCGGGAACGCCGCAGATCTGGGCGAGCTCGCGGGCATGCTTCAGCACCGCTTCCGGCCGCCAAGCCTCGGCCTTCAAGACTCCCAGCGCGGCCCGCGCAGCACCCACGGCCGCCGGCGCCAAGCCAGTGTCGAAGATGAACGGGCGGGCGGCATCGATCAGATGCGCACGCACCGCGGCAGGTCCGAGAACCACACCACCCTGACTGCCGAGCGCCTTGGACAACGTCGTGGTCATCACCACATCGGGCGCGCCCGCCAGCCCCAGCTCGTGCAGCAGCCCGCGTCCGCCGCCGCGCACTCCCAGGCCGTGCGCCTCGTCGACGATGAGCAGCGCGCGGTGGCGCCGGCAGACGTCGTGCAACTCGCGGATGGGGGCCAGCGTCCCGTCGGCGCTGAATACCGAATCGGTGACAACCACGGCCCGCTGCTCGTCGCGATATGCCAGCGCCGTGTCCACGGCGCCGACGTTGCGGTGCGGCGTCACGACCACCCGGGCCCGCGACAGCCGGCACGCATCCACCAGGGACGCGTGCGAATAGGCGTCAGACACCAGCAGCGAACCCGGGCCCGACAGGCCGACGACGGCCCCGAGGTTGGCGGTATATCCCGAGGAGAACACCAGACCCGCAGCGGCGCCGACGAACTCGGCGAGCTCGGACTCGAATTCCTGGTGTAGCTCGGTATCGCCGGTGACCAGGCGTGAACCGGTCGCGCCGGCACCCCAGACCCGCAGCGCCGCAACGCCGCCGTCAATGACGTCGGGATGCTGCGACAGACCCAGATAGTCGTTGGACGCCAGATCCAGCTCGGTGGCCACGGCGGGACGCGGTCGCAGCGAGCGACGCAGCCCGGCCTCGCGGCGCTGCCTGTCCACCTCGTCTAGCCAGGCCAGCGGCGATGTCTGAATGGGTGCCTTCATCGGAGTTCAGCCTACGAGGCGTGCGACCTCGACCATCGCCGAGGTGCGCCTCGGCAAGCTTCTCGCCGGGGATGCCTAGTGCCCGCAATATCTGCGATAGGGACGGTGCGACACGAAGCGGTTCTTCTCCAGCGCCGGCACAGCGGCGGCTACCGCCTTAGCGAAGCAAAAGTAATTCATAGGTCCGACACAGCGGTTCCTCAGCGCGTGCCGGAACGATGTCGACGAGAGTCCAGATTGCTGTGAGGGGTCACGCTTGCCGGCGAGCAGCGGCGCCCTCGCGGCGGCAACGGAAACATTTAAGGGAGCCGGGCGTGCGTGATATTGAGACCATCGACGGCGAACTGCGGCTGCTGTCCCGCGCGTGGCGGGTAGCTCGCGAGCTGTGCGACCGCATGCCGAGCACCGCGCACATAGACGAGCTGCTGGATGAGCGCTCGGCAACTATGACGGTCGCCGGGGTTTAATGAGCACCATGAGCGAGCAGTTGGAGTGGATCGAGGAGAGTGAGAGCACGTACGTAGCGCGGTGACTCACAGATATAGCAGTCACCCCCCGCCGTGGTTTATGTGAACAGTTCGGGATGCTGCCGCAGTAGGCGCACCTGAGCTTGGGCTATCTCCGCCTCCGCTGCCGACACTGCGGCTTCTGCCGCTTCGGCTTCTGCCACTGCTGCCGCTGCTTCGGCTTCTAACGCTTCGGCCTGGGCGCGCCACATTCGTGCGCGTCCCTTCCTCAGTCCGTCGAGCCACAACCCGACGTAGGAAACCCCAGCCAGTGCCGGCCCCGCTAAGGCGGTGAGGAGACACACAAAGAACAGGCTCAACATGAGCAAGCAGATGACGTTGACGTCTAGTGCGAGTTCGTTCCCCATGGAGTTGGCTCGTCCCTAAGATAACGCTGCCCACAATACTCTTGGCTGATCACCCCGTGACCAACTCAGAGAGCTTGTCGGCAATCGCCGCGGCGCGCATCCGTACCGCAGGCGTAGCGGGTTGCAGCCGTGCGCAGATCGTACGCAACATCGCCGGTGGGCCGCGCGATCCCAGCATCAATTGAGTTGACTGAACAGTCCTCCCGCGGAACCAGGCTGGCACAAATCCGCGCCTGAATAATGATCGGGTCGTCTCTGCGCTCCTCGGGGGCGGCTTCGGCTTAGACGGGAAACGTGGGAACAAGATCGGCGTAATGCGCGTCTGAATGGGTGGTCGGGCCGCCCATTCTCCCGCCGCGGGCGGCCCGATTCTTGCTCAGCCGGGAACGCGACCCGGAACCTGCGATAGCTCGCTGCGTCTGAATAGTTGATCGGGCCGCCCCTGCTCTCCTCTGGGGCGGCCCGATCCTAAAGCAGACCCGACGTGATCGAGATTGACTAACTCGTCTGCGGCCCGGCCCCTTATTTGATGTCCTTCAGGCCGGGGCGAACACCGATGTTATTCGATCCGGGGGAGGCCGGCTGGGGGTTTACCACAACATTGAAGCCGACCTGGTACGTGACGTCGTGCTCCACTAATTCAAGAAATGCGTTGTACACACCTCCAGGCAACGGGAAGACGGACGTAGTACCTGGGCCGTCCTGGAGGTGCTGGGGGCGAAAGCAACTAACGAGCCTACCTTTGGATGACGGGCTAGGCGGGACAGTGAGTTTGACCGGCCCTAGGTTTACGTTGCTCGATACCTGGGTCAGCGGCACAGGCAGGAGTGTCAGAGACACAGGGATGTCTTGGCCGGTGTTGTTATGAATGATGTACTCGATGGTGCCGGTGTCACCGCCGACGACAGTTACCGACAGGCCAGGGAGGGTATTTCCCACAGCAGGGATTTCTCCCGCAAATGGGTAGATTCCGCGGATTACTCCCATTGATTTCTTCTCCTTTAGATCGTTGTGGAGGACCCCTTGGAGTCGGGGCCAGTGGCGACACGATCACGAACTCTGTTGCGTTCGATGAAGATATGAGTAGTCCACTACCTGTCTTTTTCGACGTCATACCTGCGACCACAGGAACCGGATCGCCCTAGCCGGGCGTCCGCTGCCGTCCGGCGGGGTTTGGGCGGTGGGTTTCGGATGAGTTGATACACGGTCGTGACACTGTCGGCACCGATCCCCGAAAACAGCACGGCCGCAGCCAAAGCCATGTCAAAGAAGCAGCCGACACCGTTCTGCGCCTACGGAGTTGTTACGTCGAGACCAGGGCGCTGTTGATCGCCATGCCCGCTGCGGTCCCCGCTGTTCGAGGCATCTTCAACAGCGTCGGCATCAGGCGCCGATTCAACGGCGTTGGCGTCAGCCGCCGGCGGTTGGACCACATGACCATGCTCCGCCTTGGCTCGGCCGCGACGGCTCGCGACAAACGGTGTCACCGCCGTTACAAGGCCGCGACCGCATCCACCGTCGCGGCAATGGCTTGAAGCGCCCTGCTTCCCCCTGAAACCGCCATCGCTACCCGATCAGATCGGGTAGATTCGGGGTTGCTGGGAATTTCAGCTTGGTCCGGGAATGAGTTCCGCCGTCCGCCGCAGAACCCAAGGAGCACCGCTCCGTACCCGACATGCACGGTGATCGTCTGCACGCAGGGATCACGATGACCACATCACCTCATTTTGCTGAGTACCGAATCGACCCGACCGCCTGGCGCCCCGCCACGCTCGACGACGCCGAAACCAACGGCGACGGCTACGACGAGTTCGTGGACGTGAAGGAGCGCATCATCGAACGACGCCGCCAGCCCCGGCCGAGCACCCTGGACGGATACCTCCGTGAGCTGCCTGCGTTGATACTGCTGGATCGATTGCCCACACCCATGCTCGCCACCGGACTCGACGGCGTCCTCATCTACACCAACCCCGCCTTCGCCACCATGCTCGGCTACCCCGACACCACCACGCTGACCGAACAACCGCTCCCCGCGCTGCTGGCCGGACATTCAGCGAACCCGCCGCGCGACTGTGTCACCGCACTGCGCGCCGCTGGCACCGTGGTCATCGACTGGCTCCACGCCGAGGGCTTCCCGGTCCGCACCGTGGTATCCGACGCGCTACTCGTTCGCGCCACCGACCGGATACTGCTGATCACCATCACCGACCTCACCGAACTGATGTGGAGCACCCGACCCGAGCCGCGCTGAGGTCGCTCTTGGTGACATCAGGCCGACTGCGGTGCAGCAGTGGGTGTCGGCCATGTCTGCCGGCGCCAACGTCAAAAGCAGTGCAGAGGATGCTCGGCCACGCCTGCGCAGCAATGACCCTAGACGTCTATGCCGACCTGTTCGACGACGATCTAGAGGCGGTTGCGGCCGCGTTGGATCAGGCTCGCGCTCGTGAAAGTGTGGGCAAAATGTGGGCACGGGAGGGCCAGAACGGTGGTTCGACGCTGTGAGCCGACCAGTAAAATGGGCTCTGAACTGCGGTTTCACCCTACGAGGCGTGCGACCTCGACCATCGCCGAGGTGATCTGGGCGATCTCGGCGGGCGGGCAGATGTACGGGGGCATCGCGTAGACCAGGTTGCGGAACGGGCGCAGCCATACGCCACGGTCCAGCGCCGCCGGGGTGGCGACGGCGAGGTCGACGGGCCGGTCGCATTCGATGACGCCGATGGCGCCGCACACCCGGACGTCGGTCACCGCGGGCAGTGTCCGGGCGGGTTCGAGTCCGGAAGTCAGGCCCGCGGATATGTCGGTGATCCGCGACCGCCAGTCCTGGCCGAGCAGCACCTCGACGCTGGCCACCGAGACCGCGCAGGCCAGAGGATTGGCCATGAAGGTGGGCCCGTGCATCAACGCACCGGCCGCACCGGCGCTGATGGTGTGCGCGATCTCGGTGGTGCACAGGGTGGCGGCCAGGCTGAGGTATCCGCCGGTGAGCGCCTTACCGACACACATGATGTCCGGGCTCACGCCCGCATGGTCGGCGGCGAACAGCTCACCCGTGCGGCCGAAGCCGGTCGCAATCTCGTCGAAAATCAGCAACACCTCATGACGCCGGCAGATATCGCGCAGGTCGCGCAGATAACGCGGGTCGTGGAAACGCATCCCGCCTGCACCCTGTACGACCGGCTCCACGACCACGGCGGCCAGCTCGGCGACGTGCCGCGCCAGTTGGGCCTCGAACGCCGCGCTGTAGGCAGGATCGTAGTCCCGTGGCACCTGCGGGGCGAAAATCTGCGGCGCCAAGATGTCGGTCCACAGCGAGTGCATGCCGCCGTCGGGGTCGCAGATGCTCATCGGCGTGAACGTGTCGCCGTGGTAGCCGCCCCGCCAGGTCATCAGCCGCCGCTTGCCGGGCCGGCCGCGACTGCGCCAGTACTGCAGCGCCATCTTCACCGCGACCTCCACGGACACCGACCCCGAGTCGCTGAAGAAGACCGTCTCCAAACCCGCCGGGGTGACCTCCACCAGCAGCTGCGCCAACCGGGCTGCCGGCTCGTGGGTCAGGCCACCGAACATGACATGGTTCATCGCGCCCAGTTGGGTGGCCAACGCCGCATCCAGGACCGGGTGGCCGTGACCGTGGATCGCAGTCCACCAGGAGCTCATCCCGTCGAGCACCTCGATCGGTTTGCCGTCGCGGATCAGCGTCAGCCAGGCGCCGCGGGCGCCCACCGCGACCACCGGGGGCACCGCTTCAGCGCCGATGGTGCTGTAGGGGTGCCATAGGTGGGCGGCGTCGATCGCGCTGATCTGCTGGGGCGTCAACCCCGAAGTCGCCGCAGCCACGGAGTTCGAGACTAGTGCAGGCGGCGCACAAGCCAGCGGTCGCGCAAACACCGCCCATCGGGGAGCATGGGACGGCATGGCCCCGGAGCAGCAGTCCCAAGAGCCCCTCCCGGGCGAGCCCGTCGACTACCCACCGGAGCCCGACGAAAGACACGACCCCGGCAATGCCGGTGACGTCCAAGTCTCTGACCGCTCCGACGCCGGGCCACCACCGACACTTCGGTTGCGGGTGGCCGTCTGGGATGTGATCTGCACCATCGCACTGCTGGCGCTGCTGCTCACGCTGGCTACAGCGACTACTTGGCCGACGCGGCTCTTCGGCTTCCTCGGCGACGTGTGCGTGGGGGAAACGTGCGGACCGGTGCCCTACGGGGTCGATATGTACATCTACCCGGTGGTGTGGGGCGGTATCGGTGCGGCGATCGCCGCGGCCGGAATCGGGCCGTTCGTATCCCTCTTGAAGGGCTGGTACATGTCCTTCTGGCCTGTCCTGGCCCTGGCCGTGCTGATGGTCAGCTCGGTGGCCGGCTTCATATTGACGACCTACAGCGAACGTTATTGGCTCTGACCGCGCCGCTGCGGCCTTTCGGCGAACCGTGCGGCCGGGCGCCGCTATGAGACCGAAATCACAACTGCGCAACCGAGATTGAGCGCTGTAGTCACCATCCGGTCACGGTACGACAAATAATCCCGCTTCGGCCAAGCCAGCTATAGCCCCCTGGCTACTTATGTTGTAAAAGTTACTGTAGTGACTGGTGTGAATTCGACGGATTAACCGGCGGGTTCACGGTCCACGTGTCATGCAGCGGCGGATGCGCGAAGTCACAGCGCTGAGGCCCACAGATTCAAAAGAGATCCAAGAGAGGTTGGAATCCCAATGAAGCGCATCTACGCCTTCGTGATCGGCGTGGCCCTGCTGCTGGTGGCACCGTTGATGGTCAATCCGGCTCTGGCGACCGCCGACCCGGGTACTCGGCCGATGGACTACCAACAGGCCGCCGACGTCGTCATCATGCGCGGTCTTTCGCAACGTGGCGTGCCGTTCTCCTGGGCCGGCGGTGGTGTCAGTGGCCCCACTCGCGGCAAGGGTTCGGGCATCAACACCGTCGGATTCGACGCTTCGGGCTTGATGCAGTACGCGTACGCCGGCGCCGGGATCAAGCTGCCGCGCTCCTCCGGCGAGCTGTACCGATCCGGTCAGAAGATCCTGCCGCAGCAAGCACGCCGCGGCGACCTGATCTTCTATGGCCCTGAAGGCACGCAAAGCGTCGCGATGTACCTCGGGAACGGGCAGATGCTGGAGGTGGGCGACGTCGTCCAGGTCTCGCCGGTGCGCTCCAACGGTATGACGCCCTACCTGGTGCGCGTTCTCGGGACCCAGCAGACCCCCGCGCAGCAGGCGCCGTTGCAGCAGGCACCGGCGCAGCAGGCACCGGCGCAGCAATCGCCGCTGCAGCAGCCGCCAACGCAGCAGGCGCCGATGCAGCAATCGCCGATGCAGCAATCGCCAACGCAGCAGGCACCAATGCAGCGGCCAATACAGCAGGCGCCGTTACAGCAGATGCCATTGCAGGTGCCAGCGCAGCAAGCGCCCGTGCAGCAAGCGCCCCTGCAGCCGGCTCTCGGTGCCACGGGGTAACTCCCGGCAACTTCTCAGCCTCCCAAACACCCGCCACCTGCTCCATCACCGGCATCGACGCTCGGGGCGCAGGTGGCGGGTTCGGTAAATTGGCTTGAATCATGTCGAGCCCGTCACCGTCCAGTCCGCCGACTACCGACCCGGAGCCGGTCGGGGCGATTCGGTCGACGGGTTTCTACCGCTACGATCTCGACGGCTTGCGCGGCATCGCGATCGCGCTGGTCGCCATGTTCCACATCTGGTTCGGCCGGGTGTCCGGCGGCGTCGACGTGTTCCTGGCGCTGTCCGGGTTCTTCTTCGGCGGCAAAATCCTTCGTGCTGCCCTGAGCCCGGATCACATCCTGTCACCGGTCCCAGAAGTGATCCGGCTGGTCCGGCGGCTGGTTCCTGCTCTGGTCGTCGTTCTCGCCGGGTGTGCGCTGCTCACCATCCTCGTGCAACCGCAGACTCGCTGGGAGACGTTCGCCGACCAGAGCCTGGCCAGCCTCGGGTATTACCAGAATTGGGAGCTGGCCAGCACCGCCTCCGACTACCTGCGGGCGGGCGAAGCGGTCAGCCCGTTGCAACACATCTGGTCGATGTCGGTGCAGGGCCAGTTCTACATCGCCTTCCTGCTGCTGGTTGCCGGGTGCACCTACCTGTTGTGGCGCCCCCTGGGCGCCCGGCTACGGACCATGTTCGTGGTGCTGCTCAGCGTTTTGACGCTCGCGTCGTTCATTTACGCGATCTTCGCTCATGAGGCCGACCAGACGACCGCCTACTACAACAGCTTCGCGCGGGCGTGGGAGCTGCTGCTGGGAGCGCTCGTCGGTGCGCTGGTGCCCTATATCCGCTGGCCGATGTGGCTGCGCACCGGCGTTGCCGCCGTCGCGCTGGCGGCGATCCTGTCATGTGGGGCCCTGATCGACGGCGTCCAGGAATTTCCCGGCCCGTGGGCACTGGTGCCCGTCGGCGCAACCATGCTGATGATCCTCGCCGGTGCCAACCTGCAGGGCCGCGCCGACGCAAGCGACGAGATGCCGCTACCGAATCGGCTGCTCGCGGCCGGGCCGCTGGTAGCGCTGGGCGCGATGGCTTACTCGCTGTACTTGTGGCACTGGCCGCTGCTGATCTTCTGGCTGTCCTACACCGGGCACACGCACGCCAACTTTTTCGAGGGCACGGCACTGCTGCTGGTGTCCGGGTTGCTGGCCTACCTGACCACCCGGTTGGTCGAGGACCCGCTGCGGTACCGGGTGCCCGCCGGCGACGCAGCGCCTTCACCCGTCGCGGCGAACCCCTGGCCGGTCCGGCTGCGCCGGCCGACGATGGCGCTGGGATCGGTGGTGGCGCTGCTGGGCGTGGCCCGGACCGTGACGTCATTCACCTGGAGTGAGCACGTCAGCGGGGAACGCGCCACCGGTAAGGAGCTAAGCGAACTCAGTGCCCAGGACTACCCGGGTGCGCGCGCCCTCACCGCCCATGTGCGGGTACCGACGCTGCGGATGCGGCCCACCGTCCTGGAGGTCAAGGACGACCTCCCCGCCACCACCAGGGACGGCTGCATCAGTGACTTCGTCAACCCCGCGGTGGTCAACTGCACCTACGGCGACCTGGCCGCCGGCCGGACCATCGCGCTGGCCGGCGGGTCACACGCCGAACACTGGCTGCCGGCGCTGGACCTGCTCGGGCATCTGCACCACTTCAAGGTGGTGACATACCTGAAAATGGGTTGCCCGCTGTCCACCGAGCAAGTCCCGCTGATCATGGGCAGCAATGCCCCGTACCCCCAGTGCCGCGAGTGGGTGCAAACGACGATGGCCAAGCTGGTCACCGACCGTCCGGACTACGTGTTCACCACGTCGACCCGACCGTGGAACATCAAACGCGGTGACGTGATGCCCGCGACCTACATCGGGATCTGGCAGACGTTGTCGGACAACAACATTCCCATCCTCGCGATGCGGGACACCCCCTGGCTGGTGAAAAACGGCCAGCCATTCAATCCCGCGGACTGCCTGGCCAAGGGCGGCAACGCGCAGTCGTGCGCGGTCAAGCGTTCCGACGTACTGTCCGATCACAATTCCACCCTGGATTTCGTCCTGCAGTTCCCACTGCTCAAGCCGCTTGATATGTCTGACGCGATATGCCGACCCGACATCTGCCGCCCGGTCGAAGGAAATGTGCTGATCTACCACGGCGCCCATCACCTGTCCCCCACCTATGTGCGGACACTGGCCCCTGAGCTCGGCCGCCAGATCGCAGCCAACACCGGTTGGTGGTAAGCCCCGCCAGGAGCGTCCGGGCGCGGATAAGGTCGAGTGGTGCCGACGAACAACCCAACTGCGCCTTCGGGCGCGGCGTCATCCGACGCCGACAGGCCCGAGCCCGCGCTGCCCACCGTGTGGCCTGGCAATGCTTATCCGCTCGGGGCCACCTATGACGGTGCGGGCACCAACTTTTCGCTGTTCTCCGAAATCGCCGACAAGGTGGAGTTGTGCCTGATCGACGAGGGCGGCAGCGAGTCGCGGATCCCTCTCGACGAGGTGGACGGATATGTCTGGCATGCCTATCTGCCGAACATCACCCCGGGTCAGCGCTACGGATTTCGTGTCCACGGACCATTCGATCCTGCGGCCGGCCATCGGTGTGACCCGAGCAAGCTGCTGCTCGACCCGTACGGGAAATCATTCGACGGCGATTTCACCTTCGGCCAGGCTTTGTTCTCCTATGACTTAGACGCAGTCGACCCGAACGGCGACACGGCAATCACCGGCACTCCCCCGATGGTCGACTCGCTCGGCCACACCATGACGAGCGTGGTGATCAACCCCTTCTTCGACTGGGCGTTCGACCGCGCGCCACTCACCCCATACCACGAGACGGTCATTTATGAGGCCCACGTCAAGGGCCTGACGCAGACCCATCCCGGTGTCCCCGAAGAACTCCGCGGCACCTACGCCGGCCTGGCCCACCCGGCGATCGTCGATCACCTCAAGTCGCTCAACATCACCGCGCTCGAACTCATGCCGGTACACCAGTTCCTGCACGACGAGCGGCTGCTGGACCTCGGCTTACGAAACTATTGGGGCTACAACACATTCGGGTTCTTCGCCCCGCAGTACCAATACGCGTCAAACCGGCAGGCCGGCGGCGCGGTAGCCGAGTTCAAGATGATGGTGCGCAGCCTGCACGAAGCGGGCATCGAGGTCATCCTCGACGTGGTCTACAACCACACCGCCGAAGGCAATCACCTGGGTCCGACGATCAACTTCCGCGGCATCGACAACAAGGCCTATTACCGGCTTGTCGACGAGGACCTGCGGCTGTACAAGGACTTCACCGGCACGGGCAACAGCCTCAACGCCCGTCACCCGCACACCCTGCAACTGATCATGGACTCCTTGCGCTACTGGGTGCTGGAAATGCATGTGGACGGGTTCCGCTTCGATTTGGCGTCCACGCTGGCCCGCGAGTTCTACGACGTCGACCGATTGAGCGCGTTCTTCGATCTGGTGCAGCAGGATCCAACCGTCAGCCAGGTCAAGCTGATCGCCGAACCGTGGGACGTCGGCGAAGGCGGCTACCAGGTCGGCAACTTTCCGGGTTTGTGGACCGAGTGGAACGGGAAATACCGCGACACTGTGCGTGACTACTGGCGGGGCGAGCCCGCAACCCTTGGCGAGTTCGCCTCCCGGCTCACCGGGTCGTCGGACCTCTACGAGGTGAGCAGCCGGCGCCCCAGTGCCAGCATCAACTTCGTCACCGCCCACGACGGATTCACGCTCAACGACTTGGTCTCCTACAACGAGAAACACAACGAAGCCAACGGCGAGGACAACCGCGACGGGGAGAGCCACAATCGGTCGTGGAATTGCGGCGTCGAGGGTCCGACCGACGACCCCGACATCGTGGCGATGCGGTGCCGCCAGATGCGCAACTTCTGGGCCACCCTGATGGTCAGCCAGGGCACGCCGATGATCACACATGGCGACGAGATCGGGCGCACCCAACTGGGCAACAACAACGTGTACTGCCAGGATTCCGAGTTGTCTTGGATGGACTGGTCACTGGTTGACAAGAATGCTGATTTGCTCGCTTTTGCCCGCAAGGCGACTGCCCTGCGTAAAAAACATTCGGTGTTTCGCCGGCGCCGGTTCTTCGAGGGTGAGCCGATTCGAAGTGGCGACGAAGTCCGCGATATCGCCTGGTTGACTCCGGGCGGCCGGGAGATGACTCATGAGGATTGGGACAAGAGCTTCCACCATAGGTGTGTGGCGGTGTTCCTCAACGGCGAGGCCATCGCCGCACCCGATGCCAGAGGCGAACGCGTGGTCGACGACTCATTTTTGTTGTGCTTCAACGCCCATGACCAATACATCGAGTTCGGCACGCCACACGGCGACTATGCGCAGGAATGGACCGTGGAGCTGGACACCAACGGACCCGTCGGCTTGAGAGAAGGGGCCGACCAGGTCGTGGCGGCCGAAGCGAAGATAGAGGTGCAGGCGCGCTCGCTGCTGATCCTACGTAAGACCGCCTGACACATGGCTTTTCCGGTGCTTTCCACTTACCGGTTACAGCTGCGTGGTCCGTCCAGTGGGTTCGGATTCACCTTCGCCGACGCCGAGAACCTGCTGGACTACCTCGACGGGCTCGGGGTGTCGCATCTGTACCTATCCCCCATCATGACCGCGGTCACCGGATCGACCCACGGATACGACGTCACCGACCCCACGACGGTGTCGGCAGAGCTAGGCGGTCCCGACGGTCTGGCGCGACTGTCGGCGGCCGCGCGAACCCGCGGTATGGGCCTGGTCGTCGATGTCGTGCCCAACCACGTGGGGATCGACAAGCCCGAGCAGAACCCGTGGTGGTGGGACGTGTTGCGGCAGGGCCGATCGTCGGAGTACGCGACGTTCTTCGATATCGACTGGGACCTTGACTTACAGGGCCGAATCGTGTTGCCGCTGTTGGGCTCCGACGACGATGTCGCCGACCTCCAAGTCGATGGAGACCTGCTGCGGTTGGGCAACCTGGCGCTGCCCATCTCCCCCGGCACCGCCGACGGCACCGGCGCGCAAGTGCACGACCGCCAGCACTACCGGTTGGTGGGCTGGCGCGACGGGGTCTGCGGCTATCGCCGATTCTTCTCGATCACCTCGCTGGCCGGGCTGCGTCAGGAGGATTCGGCGGTGTTCGACGCCAGCCACGCCGAAGTGGCCCGCTGGTTCACCGAGGGACTCGTCGACGGCGTGCGCATCGACCACCCCGACGGATTATCGGACCCCGGTGGATATTTGGCCTGGCTACGCGAATTGCTCGGCCCGAACGCCTGGATCGTGATCGAGAAGATCCTGGCCGTTGACGAGGCGCTGGACCTCACCCTGCCGGTGGCCGGCACCACCGGTTACGACGTGCTGCGGGAGGTGGGTGGACTCTTCGTCGATCCGAGTGGGGAGTCGGCGCTGACGGCGCTCGTCGGATCCACTGGCCTGGACTACACCGCCATGCCGGCCATGCTGGCAGACCTCAAGGTCCGCGCGGCCACCGACACGCTGGCCAGCGAACTGCGCAGGCTGCGACGGGCTATCGCGGCGGCGACGGGCGCCGATGATCCGCTGTTGCCCGAGGCGGTGGCCGCGCTGCTCAGCCGCATCGAGGTGTACCGCAGCGACTACCCGAGCCTGGCCGCGACCCTGCCCACGGCGTTGGCCGAAACCCAGACGGCGCGCCCGGAATTGGGGCCGGCGCTGCAGGTGATCGCCGCGGCCTTGGCCCGCAGCGGCGAACCCGCCGCACGCCTGCAACAACTCTGCGGTGCGGTGACCGCCAAGGCGGTCGAGGACTGCATCTTTTACCGCGATGCCCGGCTGGTGTCACTCAACGAGGTGGGTGGCGAACCACACCGATTCGGCGTCGGCGTCGCGGAATTTCACCAGCGCGCCGCCACCCGCGCCCGGTTGTGGCCGCAGGCGATGACGACGCTGACCACCCACGACACCAAACGCGGCGAGGACGTGCGCGCCCGAATCGGCGTGCTGTCACAGGTGCCGTCGCTATGGACCGAGTTCGTCGCCCGCTGGGAAATCCAGGCCCCCTCTCCCGATCCGGCAACCGGACTGTTCCTGTGGCAGAACATCTTCGGGGTGTGGCCGGTGAGCGGTGAGGTCACCGGCCAGCTGCGCGAGCGGCTGCACGCGTACGCCGAGAAGGCCATCAGGGAAGCGGCCTGGCACACCTCGTGGACCGACCCGGACTCCGCATTCGAGGACGCGGTGCACCGTTGGCTGGATACCGTGCTTGACGGTCCGGTGGCCACCGCGCTGACCGAACTTGTCGCCCAACTCAACTCGCATGCGGCTAGTGACGCGCTGGGCCAGAAGCTGCTCGCGCTGACTGTGCCCGGGATACCCGACATTTACCAAGGCACCGAGCTGTGGGACGACAGCCTGGTCGACCCGGATAACCGCCGCCCGGTGGACTATGCCGCTCGCCGAGCCGCCCTGAAAGACTTGCAGCATCCGAAAATTCGGGTGGTCACCACCGCGCTTCGGCTGCGGCGCTCCCGTCCGGAAACCTTTCTGCACGGCGGATACCTTCCGGTGCTTGCCACCGGTTCGGCCAACGACCACGTCGTGGCATTCCGCCGCGGCAACGACATCCTGGTCGCGGTGACCCGTCAGACGATGCGGTTGGCCGAAACGGGCTGGGGCAACACCGTGCTACCGCTGCCCGACGGCTCCTGGACCGACACGCTCACCGGCGCCATGGCAAGCGGACCGACGTCGGCCGCCGAATTATTCGCCGACCTGCCCGTCGTGCTTTTGGAGCGCGATCATGGCTGAATTCCGGGTGTGGGCACCCAAACCCGCGCAAGTGCGGCTCTACCTAGACGGCACAGACGGTGCACAGCACGAGATGATGCGCTCGCACGACGGCTGGTGGCACACCACCGTCGAGACGGCACCTGACGTTCGCTACGGCTACCTGCTCGACGACGACCCCGGCGTGCTGCCCGACCCGCGATCTGCCCGCCAACCCGACGGCGTGCACGAATGCTCCCAACTATGGGATGCCGGTAGCGCCACCTGGACCGACGCCGGCTGGACTGGGCGTTCGGTCGAGGGTGCGGTGATCTATGAGCTGCACATCGGGACCTTCACGAAGGCCGGCACTTTCGCGTCCGCCATCGAAAAGCTGGACTATCTGGTTGATCTCGGGATCGACTTCGTCGAGCTGATGCCGGTCAACTCCTTCTCCGGCACCCACGGATGGGGATACGACGGCGTGCTGTGGTACAGCGTGCACGAACCCTACGGCGGCCCCGACGGACTGGTGCGGTTCGTCGACGCCTGCCACTCCCACGGCTTGGGTGTGTTGATCGACGCGGTATTCAACCACCTCGGCCCGTCGGGCAACTACCTGCCGCGGTTCGGCCCATACCTCTCCTCGGCCAGCAACCCGTGGGGCGAGGGCATCAACGTCGCCGACGCCGACTCCGACGAGGTGCGCCGCTACATCATCGGATGCGCGCTGCGCTGGATGCGCGACTTTCACGCCGACGGCCTGCGACTGGACGCCGTGCACGCGTTGGTGGACACCACTGCCGTGCACATCCTCGAGGAGCTGGCCACCGAGACGGAGTGGCTGTCAAAACGGTTAGGGCGTCCGCTGTCGCTGATCGCCGAAAGCGACCTCAACGACCCGCGCCTGATCACCCCGCGCGCTGATGGCGGCTACGGGATGACCGCGCAGTGGGACGACGATATCCATCACGCCATCCACACAGCCGTTTCCGGCGAGCGCCAGGGCTACTACGCCGACTTCGGTTCACTGGCCACACTCGCGCAAACCCTGCGCCACGGCTTCTTCCACGCCGGCACTTACTCGTCGTTCCGGCGCCGCCGGCACGGCCGGCCGCTGGACACCCGGACCGTCCCGGCCACCAGGTTGCTCGCCTACACCTGCACCCACGATCAGATCGGCAACCGCGCTCTCGGGGATCGCCCTTCGCAAAACCTCACCGGCGGCCAGTTGGCGATCAAGGCTGCCCTGGTACTCGGATCTCCCTACACCGCAATGCTTTTCATGGGTGAAGAATGGGGGGCATCGACCCCGTTTCAGTTTTTCAGCTCGCATCCCGAACCAGAGCTCGCCCGCGCCACCGTCGAGGGACGCAAGGCCGAGTTCGCCGAGCACGGCTGGGATGCCGACGACATTCCCGACCCGCAGGATCCGCAGACATTTCAGCGCTCCAAGCTGAACTGGGATGAGGTCGACGCCGACCAACACGCCCGGCTGCACCGGCTCTATCGCGATCTGATCGCGTTGCGGCACAGCGAGACGGACCTGGCCGACCCCTGGCTGGAACATCTGGTGATCGACTACGACGAAGACCAACGCTGGATCATGATGCGCCGCAACCGGCTGGTGATCGCCTGCAATCTCGGCGCGGAGACGACGACAGTGCCGATCAGTGGTGAGCTGGTGCTTGCCTGGGACGCGCCGAAGATCGGTGACGAAGCCACCGATCTACCCGCGCACTCTTTTGCGATGCTGCGCTGTGGATAATTCTGGCGTCAGGCAGGACAAGGTGCGGTTCAGCCGTGACGAACTGAAGCGTTTCACCGGTAAGACACTGCCGGACTTGATATCTGACCAGGTCCGGCTGCTGTTTGTGGGGATCAACCCGGGCTTGAGAAGCGTCGCGGTTCAGGCTCACTTCGCTCCGCGCGGCAACCGGTTCTATCCGGCGCTTTTCCACGCCGGTATCACCGACCGTCTCATCGACGCCTCATCGGGGTTTGCGATCGCCGACCGAGAATACTTGCTGACCCGTGGAATCGGCATCACCAGCCTTGTCGCCCGGGCGACCGCGAGCGCTGACGAGCTTACGGTTGGCGAACTCGTCAAGGGCGCGCAGAAACTGGGGAAAGTGGTTCAGGAGTTCTCGCCACCGGTTGTCGCCATCTTGGGGATCACCGCCTACCGAAGCGCCTTCAACGACCCTGCGGCCAAGCTGGGCAAGCAGCCGAGTCCTTACCCTGCCTCTGAACTGTGGGTAGTCCCCAACCCGAGCGGCCGCAACGCCCACGCACCGTTGGCTCGCCTCGCGGCCGCCTACGGCGAAGCCGCGCGCGCGGCCGGCATCCGTGCGCACCAGCGCGCTCACACGTAACGACGGCCGGTGCTGCGCACCGCTTCCGCGACCGCGTCGGCGAGCGGGTCGATCTCGTCGGCAGCCAAGTCTGCGACGGTGATACGCATTCCCGGCGGTGTCCGAATCCGGAATCGTGTTCCCGGCGCCGCCGCCCAGCCAAAGTTGAGCAGCCGGGTGATCGCGACCGTCTCGTCGGGTACTGGGACCCAGAGGTTGAGCCCTGCTCGTCCGTGAGCGGCGACGCCGCGCTCGGCCAAGGCAGCACGTAACCGGGTTCGGTTGCCGGTGTAGCGCTGCTCGGCCGTGTGGATGAGGCGCGTTGCCGCGTCGTCAGACCACAGGCTGACCACGAGATCTTGCAGAAGGTGGCTCACCCAGCCCGGACCGAGCCGCAGTCGTCCGTGCACCCGCTCCACGGTGCGGCGGTCTCCGGCGAGAATGGCGACCCGCAGGTCGGGGCCGTACGCCTTGGACGCCGACCGCACGAAAGCCCAATGGTTGGTTGATCCGGTCAGCGTGTGTAGCGATGCGCCGGAAATGCCTGCGCAATGGTCGTCCTCGACAAGCAGCAGATCGTCCGCCCGGGCGGCCAACAAGTTGCGTAGCGCGTCGGCTCGATCCGCGGCTAGCGCTGCGCCGGTCGGGTTCTGCGCGCGGTTGGTGACGACCAGCGCCCGCACGCCGCGGCCCAGCGCCCGAGCCAGATCAGCAACCAGTGGCCCGTCGTCGTCGACCCGCACGGGCTCGGCCGAAAGCCCCAGCGCCGCAAGAAGGTCGAGCAAGTTGGCCCAGCCCGGGTCCTCGACGGCCACGCGGTCGCCCGGACGCAGGTGGTGTGCAGTGAGCGCTCGTTCGATGCCATCCAGCGTCCCGCTGGTCACCGTGAGGTGATCGCCTGGGACGCCGTCCGCGGCCAGGGCGGTACGCGAGTAGTCGATTAACTCGGGCGACATTGCCGGCTCTCCGTACAGCCTGGGCGCCGCACTGTTCCGAAAATCCGCCCGCGCGATGGGCAGCAAAGCGGGGTCCGGGTTGCCGGTCGACAGATCGCGGACCCCCGCGGGTACGTCAACCCCGAGCAGCGACCGGGGGGTTGTTGCCGGCCGGTCCCGCACTCGGGTGCCGCGCCGCCCGGCAGTCTCGACGGCTCCACGATCGCGCAGCAGGCGGTAGGCCGCGGCGACGGTATTGGCGTTCACGCCGAGCTGGCCGGCCAATTCGCGGATCGGCGGCAGTGCGTCGCCGGGCGCCAACGTGCCATGGGAGATGGCTTCTTCGACGTTGCCGGCTATGGACTCCGCACCCACACCCGCTATGATGTATTGTACTGGCACGGAGCTAATTATGTACTAGAACAAAGACAAAGGCAATCCGTTGGAAACCGCATACCTTCCCACACCGCGTACGACGCCCACCCGCTATCGGGAACGCGCTCACTACGACCGGGAGATCGTGCATCGCATCCTGGACGAGGCGCTGATCTGCCACCTCGGCTACGTCAGCGCGGATAGGCCGGTGGTGTTGCCGACGACGCACGCCCGCCTGGGCGAAACCCTGTACCTGCACGGCTCCACCGGCAGCGGCCCGATGCTCGCCGCCAAGGCGGGATCGGGCCTGCCCGTCTGCGTCACCGCCACCCTCGTCGATGCGCTGGTGCTCGCCCGCTCGGCGCTGCATCATTCGCTGGCCTACCGCTCAGTGGTCGTGGTCGGCGACGCACGCCTGGTCGAAGACGCGGCTGAGAAAGTGCGGGCGCTCCACTGCCTGCTCGATCACATCGCGCCGGGGCGCGCGGCCGACTGCAGGACCCCGAATGCGCGTGAGCTCGCCGCAACAGCGGTGCTCGCCCTGGACCTCGTCGAAGTGTCGGCCAAGGTGCGCACCGGCGGCCCGGCCGACGAGCCGGAAGATTTCGCGCTGCCGCACTGGGCTGGAGTGATGCCGCTGTCCCTGTCGGCCGGAACACCGGTGCCGGCGGACGACCTTGATCCCGCCACCCCGGTGCCGCCGTATCTGACGTCTTATCGCCGGCCTTGACCTCAAGGTGGGGGAAGGCGGTTACAACAACAGGTAGCGGTAGGCCGGCGAACCGGGCCGCAGGGTTTCGTAGTGAATATCCGTGGCCCGCATCCTGGCCAGCAGTCCGTCCAGATCGGCGGACGATCCCAGCTGGATCCCCACCAGCGCCTCGCCAGTCTCGCGGTTATTGCGCTTGACGTACTCGAACAGGGTGATGTCATCGTTGGGCCCGAGCACCTCGTCGAGGAACCGGCGCAGCGCACCGGGCTCCTGCGGGAAATCCACCAGGAAGTAGTGCTTGAGGCCGAGGTGGACGAGCGAGCGCTCTACCACCTCGCCATAGCGCGACACGTCGTTGTTGCCCCCCGAGATCAGGCAGACGACGGTGGATCCGGGCTCGATGTCGGCTTCCAACACGCCCGCGACCGACAGCGCGCCCGCCGGCTCGGCGATGATGCCCTCGTTCTGATAGAGATCCAGCATCGCGGTGCACACCGCGCCCTCGTCGACCGTGGTGATCGACACCATGTCACCGGCGGCGGCCAGGGCGGCGTAGGTCAGCCTTCCGGCCCGGTTCACCGCGGCGCCGTCCACGAACTGGTCCACATGGTCCAGCGTCACCGGCTCACCCGCGGCCAGCGCGGCCATCATCGCGGCGGCGCCGGCCGGCTCGATACCCAGCACCGCGGTGCTGGTGGTCCGCTCTGCCAGGTAGGTGGTGATGCCGGCGATGCAGCCGCCGCCGCCCACCGGGACCACCACCAGGTCGGGCTCCCCACCAAGCTGGTCGAGTTGCGCAAGCAACTCGACGGCAATGGTGCCCTGGCCGGCGATGGTGCGCAGGTCGTCAAATGGCGGCACCAGCGTGGCGCCGGTGCGCTCGACATCATCGAGCGCAGCCTCGGCGGCCAGATCGTAGGTCGACCTGCCCACAATCAGCTCGATGAACTCTCCGCCGTGGTAGCGGATCCGGTCGCGCTTTTGCTTGGGCGTTTTGGCGGGCACGTAGACGCGACCGTGCACACCCAGCGACCGGCACGCGTACGCGAAGCCCTGCGCGTGGTTACCCGCCGAGGCGCACACCACGCCGGCGGCCCGCTCCTCGTCGGTCAGCTGCACCAACAGGTTGTAGGCACCGCGCAACTTGTACGAGCGCACCGTCTGCAGGTCTTCGCGTTTGAGAAAGACCTGCGCACCGGTGATCGCCGACAACCGATCGCTGATTTGCAGTGGGGTCGGCGTGACCACGGGGGCGATCCGCTTCGCCGCACCGTCAATGTCAGCCGCCGACAGCGGGGGGCTGTTCGGGCGCTGGCTCGGTTCGGCGGACACCGGTTAATGGTGCCATGCCACCCAACGGGCAATTCAGCTCACCGGGGTCAGCACGAACACCGGAATCTGGCGATCGGTCTTTTTCTGATACTCGGCGTACGGGGGAAAGGCCTTGACGGCGCGCTCCCACCAAATCACCTTCTCGTCGCCGGACAGCTCGCGGGCGTCGTAGTCACCGGTGACCCGACCGTCCTGCAGTTCGACCCGCGGGTTCTTCGCGACGTTGTAATACCAGACCGGGTTCTTCGGTGCGCCGCCAAGTGAGGCGACGATCGCGTACTCGCCGTTGTGCTCGACTCGCATCAGCGGTGTCTTGCGAAGTTTGCCGGTCTTGGTGCCGACCGTGGTCAGCAGGACGACGGGGATGCCGTTCAACTGCGTGCCGTCGGTTCCGCCGGATTCCATGTACTTGTCGGCTTGCTCGCGGGACCAATCCGAGGGGCTGGGTGCATATTCACCTGAAAGGGGCATGAGGCCTACTTTAGGCGTATTCCCGGCCCCCAGTCGTCCGGCCCGCATGGCCCGGATCCGCCGCCGCCAGCAACGATTAGTTCGCCCACATCCCGTTTTTCGCATACCCGGAAAGATGAATGCGGGGTAGTCTCAACCCTATGACTGGCCCCACGCACACATCGAATGTGCTGGTCGCGGGCGTTCCCTGGCCGCGCCACAAGCTGTTCGCCGTGATCGCGGGTTTCGTCACGCTGCTGCTGGTGGGCATGGTGACCACCAGCGCGGCACCGGCTGTCCTCAGTGGCGCCGGTGTTGCCGTCGCCGTCGGGCTTGCGCTCAGGGCGCTGACGCAACCCCGGGGCTAATTCGGATTTTGTCGCAATGGGCCTGAGCGCGAACTCACCTAGTTAGCGCGCTGTCGAATCAGTGCATTCTGGCGAGTTCTGCGATCACATTGACCCGTCGAGTGGCCGTTGCGATCTCGTCGGCGAACTGCCGTCGTCGTTGGGCAATGTCCGGGTAATCAAAACCGTCGACCAGCTCACGATGCCGAGCCAACCGCAACGCGGTCTTGAACAGCTCCATCGACCTCGACTCGGCACTGGCGATTCTGCGTTGCAGCTCCCACTGCTTGCCCACCTCAAGACACTCGGTGAGGAAAGCACCCTCGTCGAACGACTCGTCCTCATGTGCGGCGAGCCGGTCCGCGACGATGTGGTACGCGTCCAGGAACGGACGCAACACCAGATGAGCCAGCAGCACATCGGCCGATTCCAAGAGTCGGCGTACCTGTGCGGCGGTGGCGGACTTGGTGGGGTCCTCCACTGGCCCGATCAGACGTATCTCATCGGCGAGGTCCTTCTCGAACTGCGCACGGGCGGAGAACAAAAACTCAAACTTCAGCAACTCGCGAAGGCTTAGCGCCTCGTCGCGCACGGTCGCCGGTAAAACCGCGCCATCGTCGGAAGTTTCTGCGTTTTCAGCCGCGGCCAGCAACGCCATCTCGGCGATGGCGCGATCAACCAGGATGTGGATCGCGGTGTTGCGGTAGAAAGCCGCAACCAGATGCTGGTGCTCGCCGACACCCCAGACCGCTTCGGTGCCGGCGTCATAGACGCTCACCACGCCGGAGGCGACCAGCTGGTGCAGCGTCCAGCGGATCGTTGAGCGATTGGTGAGATCGGCAGCACCGGCCACGGTCCAGTTTCGGGCCGCGATGTAACTCGCCAACGGTTGCACGGTGGCCAGCACCTCACTGATGGACATCGAGCGGTCCGCGCCCAGCAGCGCGAGGCTGACCACCGCGGTCGGGGTGACGGGTGTGGCACGGTTGATCCGGTGTTCCACGTCCAGTGCGATGCGCTCGATTTCGGTCCCGGTGCCCGATTGGTCGGCGCGCAGTTCCAGGAGGCGCTTGCGCAGCGGCAGCGGTTCGCCGAAGTCGAGGTAGGCGCGGCCGAGCCGCTGGCCTTGCTGGCGCGCCAGCCGGATCATGAACCGGAGGTCTTCGGGCCGTTTGACCCCGCCGTAGGCCTCGGTGGTCATGGCTTCCACCTCGTGCAGCTGGTCGTACACGATAGAGACCGGCACCAAATACACTTCGGGACCATCGATCTCGTCGACGGCGTCGGTGATGTAGCGCAGGATCCCGAACACCGGTGGTCGCAGCTTGCCGGTCCTGGTCCTGCCCCCTTCGATCGACCAGGTGAGGTTGGCGTGGTTTTGCACCAGCTGCGCGGTATAGGCGCGCAGCGCCAAGCGGTAGACGGGAATGTCTTTCGTCTGACGTCGGATGAAGATCGTCCCGGTGCGCTTGGCCCAGGTGCCCAACGGGAAGAAGTTCATGTTCGACCCGCCGAAGGTCAGCGCCGGCTTCAGTCGGTTGGCCTGGATCACCTCGGGCAGCAACATGCCGTCCAAGTAGGAGCGATGGGAAAAGGCGAACGCCAACGCCGCCTTGCGATCCAGCGTGCGCAGGTGCGCGATCTGGTCCTCGTCGACCAGCACGTCATAGGCCCGCATGAACCAGCGACTGAAGCCACCCCACGCGTGCACCGCCCGCTCGTCCAGCGAGGGCGCCATCTCGCGCAGGTAGCCCGCGGCCTCGGCCCGCACGCTGTCCGGGTCGCGCCCGAGCTCCTTCGCCAGCCTGGCCAGCCGCTCGTCATACCACGGCGCTCCCAACAGCTGGACAACCTCGGCCGGGTCGGTCGACAAAGGCGTCACCGATTCGCCGACAATTCCACTGCGCTGCAGCATCTTTCGCACCCCTGCGCGGCCGAGCTCACGCGCGGTCGATGCCGGCCCCCCGCTCACGCCGGTTGCACCGTTTCAGCGGCGGCGGGCTCGTGGACCTCCGGATGCAGATCACGCGCGTAGAGGTCTTCGATCTCGGCCGAGTACTTCGCGAAGATGGGCTTGCGCTTGAGCTTCATCG